>Ga0184615_10001141_pt1 | contig 14518 bp, 24 predicted proteins | sample PLM4_65_coex_FD_133134 | JGI IMG/M metagenome (GOLD analysis project Ga0184615, IMG submission 133134) | Groundwater sediment microbial communities from an aquifer in East River, Colorado, USA - PLM4_65_coex | ecosystem: Environmental > Terrestrial > Soil > Riparian zone | place: USA: East... | reverse complement strand
TCCTATTTCACTTTTTCCCCCCAAAACCCCTCTTCAGTCCCATTATGGGACTAATGGCCTGTTCCACGAATTCTTCACAGGGGCGTGGGCGGGGGACGGGGGTTGACATATTCTACTAAGTAGTTCATCCTAAGTCCTTATGGGTAAAAAGTCTCCTCGATATGTAGAAATAAAAGTAAAAGGAAAACCTTTTACGTATATGGTGTCTGAAATTGTCTATCGTGATAAGCGTGGACGATTTGCGAAGTTTAATCCTCGCAGAAAATTACGTGTGGAAGTGTATGCTATCGCAGAAGTAGTTGATAAGAAAACAACTAAACGAGTGTTGAAAAAGCGATTGATTCGTAAACATTCGTTAGGTTTTGCAAAACGAAAACATCCTACGACTATCACGCATATCAAAAAACATATTTTGAAAAAAGCCTTAAAATCTCGCGGTCAACTACGTGTTACGATGGTAGATGGATTGTTTAAGTTTGTGTCAGATAAAATAGTTCCAAAAAATGTAAAGAAGCGTAAGGGAGTGAAAACCATTAAATTTCATAAGGGGTCTCTCGATGGATACTTCAAAGCTTTTGAAGCTAGCTTGTCAGGAAATTCTTCCGTATAACCAACCATTCCAAGAGCAATCTGTTATCGTTTGCGATACGGAAACCATTAAGGGGAAGCCGTATTGTATTCAATTCTATGATGGGATTGAGGAAACTCTTATTTATGTGAACGAGCGAACAATTTTTGATGTGTATTGCGATTATATCGCGTCTCACATGAAGCCGAATCTTACTGTGTGGTTTTTCTATTGTCAATTTGATATTCCAATTATTCATTATCCCTACAAAGATTATTTTGCCTTTGATGGACATAAGATGGGATATGGGGATTTTGATTTTGATTATGTGACTGGTAAGACATGGTTCGGGAATCATAAATATAAAAATAGACAGTGGGTCGAACGTGACGCCTTTCAATATGTATCTCGGAGTTTGGCCAATGTGGCAAAGGATCTTCAGTTATCTGTGAATAAGAAGCCTAGACCTAGTTATCTTGGACAAAGAAAACCTACGGCAGAGGAAAAAGGGGCGTTTGAAGAATATGCTATAGCGGATGTACGAGTTCTCTGGGAGTTAGTGTATTGGATTTTGGGTATCCATCGACAATATGATGTAGGGTTATCGGTATCACTTGCGGATTTGTGCGGAAAGATTTTTCGGAAGCATTATGTAAAAACTCCTATACAGGCTACTGATTCTGAAGTGACGCTTGCAGCGATGGCGAGTTATCATGGCGGTAAAACGGAAATGTATGTGAAAGGTCCGACGATCATACAAGACATTCAGTATTATGACATTGTATCCGCGTACCCGTATGCAATGACTCAGATTGGGAATTTTTTTGATTATGAAATACATGAACATAATTGTTCTTTGAAAGCGGTAAAAGGGGACGGACTGTATCAAGTAAGTGGAAAAATTTTGTGTCAGTATCATGCGCTTTATTCTGAAACTTTTGAACGATTAAAAGAGTTACAAAAAACGTGGGTGACAGGATATGAATTGAAAAGCGCAATAGAGCATAAATGCTTTGAGGGAGTGATTCATCAGGGTTATGCGATGCAATCCCATAATGGGACTGAAAATGGCCTCGCGTCTTACATTTGGGATTTTTTCAAGAAGAAGGCAGAAGCGAAACAACAAGAGAATAAAACGGAGTATTTATTTGACAAGCTTGCCATGAATTCTTTGTATGGAAAATTTATTAGTAAAATTAGCGAAGAAGTAGATTTACTAGAAACGTGGCGTGGGGGGGTTATTTTTCATCCGATGATAGCGTCGTTGATTACAGGGTTTGTACGAGGGTACGCTCATACAATCGAACATGCGTGTCAGTCATTGCATACAGCGACAGACTCATTTATGACGACACAGAAAGATTTTGATGGAGTATTTCCTGGGGTGAATGGATTGGGAGCTGTAGTGAAAGAGTGTCAAGGTGACGTTTTGTTATTACGTGGAAAGGTCTATGTGATATTTGACAAGCTCGATCCTCACTGTTATCATACGTTCCAACTTGAAGGAGAATCATTACAGTGTATTTATTGTCATGCAAAAATTCTCAAATATGCTACCCATGGGTTTTTTGGGTCGATTCAGATGCTTCTGAATATGTGGAAAGGTCAAAACTCAAACTATGTGGTTACTCGCATGATGAGACTCAAAGAAGCAAGAAAGCGAAAAGATCCCGAAATTTTGCCGTTTGTGTTTTCTAAACAACGTCGGTCTTTGAATGTCAACTGGTTTCAACTTACTATTCAGAAGGGGGTGTAATATGCCTATAGATGATTTGGGAATTGAAATTGATGACGATGTGACGAGAGCATTGGCAGATCCAAAGGCCGGAGTATTGACAAAGGTAGTTGATTATCTGGCAAAGCGTAGAGAGAAACAAGCCGAAATCGAATTAGCAAAAAAGAAAAAAGAATCAGAGTCTACGGGAATTTTTGGCGGTATTTTATCGTAATCCCATTATGGGACTGAGAGAGGGGTCATGCAATGTTTGGTTTTGGGGAGAATAAAACGGTGGATGAAAAAGAAGAAAAATCAACTCCTTGGATTGGTAAAATTAGTGAAGCCCTTGCTGATGCTCGGAAAAGTCACGCTGGGAATGGTGCTACAGATGAGAAGGGAACGAAAAAGGGCGGAAAAAAGGATAGTGGGCCTAGTTTATCTACAAAGGCTCAAGAACAAATAGCGAAACTTTTTGAGCCTTCCTCTTGGCGCCCGATTGTGAAAGCGCCATTTGCATTCTTTCAAGCGATGACAGGACGCGATTGTTGGGAGTTGTCGAAGAATGAAGAGGACACGTTAGCTACTTCAACCTCAACAGCAATGGAATATGTTGCGGTCACAGATCCGAAATGGTTGGCTTTGGGTATGTGTGCGGTGACATGGACAATGATTTTTTCAGAGAAGTTAATTTTGAGTGCTCGTGAAGCGAAGAAAGAAGCGCTCCTGAATCCTCAACCTGATATTAAACCTAAGTCTGAACATGTGGTGCGATAATGGCGATTCGATCTCCTGGAATGATAGATCTTACCGACGAGAGAATTAAGCAAATACTTTGCCTTGGATGTCACCATTTAATTTGGGTAGAAAAAGGTAGCGATTGCGCGTTGTATGGACGATGCACAACATGTTGTAATAAGGTTGATATACTAATACAGGCGACACGGAATGACTCATAGTAAACACGATAGTCCAGGGATACGAGAAATTGTCCTGGTCATGGGCATGACGGGATGGGGAAAGTCTTGGTGGACAAAGTGTTATTCACAACAATTTCCACGGCGTCTTGTCTATGATCCATCTGCAACATTTCCTGTCCAAGAATATCGAGAAATATCTGACATTACTAACGACATACTTGATGAGGACCGGAAGTCCAATACCTACAATTTTGGGTTTACTGATCCAGAAGATATTCCACAAGCTGCGGGGGCGTTGTTTGCGTTAGGAAATAATTTGTTGATTGTCGAGGAATGTGCCACGGTGTTTGAAAAAGGACAAGCGAGGTTGCCAGAATGGGGAAAGCGGCATTGTTTTTATGGTCGTCACCAAAGTTGTTCAATTGTGTTGATTGCTCAGAGACCGACCTATATGCCGATAGATTTTCGTTCTCAAGCGAATCGTGTGGTGACGTTTTGTCAGCATGAAGGAGCTGATATGGATTGGCTGAAGGATTTTTATGGGAAAGAGCGTATGGACCGTATGTTGACCTTGCCTAAGTTTTCTTGTTTTGATTATCACGATGGCATTGTGCATGAGTATTCGATTACGGATAAAGTACAACAAGATTTTGGCATTACGCTTGACAAACACGTTGAGAGCGAATATCCTACATTCGTATAATACCTCTAGGGTGATCCCCTAGGGTAGTGTCCGCTGAGGCGCACACGATGGGCGAGAAGGGGTCTAGACCCCCCCTTTCTCGCCCTTTTCTTTTTATGGGGTATAACTTTGGAGGTATATCATGGGTAGTTTGATGGGCATTGTGAAGTGGGTGGCTGGGACGTTGGTCATGGTTGCAGTTGGGACCTTTGTTATTAACCGGATTGGATTCCTGAAGGCTTTGGTGTATGGGGCCTAATCCCATTATGGGATTAGGAAACAATTTTATTGTATAGTCTCTAGGGTTCCTCGTACACGCGAGGGAGTAGAGAGAAGGAGAAAATTATGCGTGGGTATGCAGAGTATGTGGATGTGTTGAATGGACAGGCCGCGAATGTAAACGGTAAAACAGTGGTGTCTGATCCGTTGCCGGTAGGCGAGGGTTGGTATCGTGCTCATCTACGAGTGGGATTGGTTTTTGTGGTTGGAACGGGTACGACTCCGATTGCTGAAGGGGAGTTGAATTTTATTAAGAACGTGCTGTTTAAAACGGATCGTGGGGAAATTGTCTGTAATCTGCCGGGACGCGCGTTGTACAAAATTGCCAGTTATAAAGCTGGTATTGTTGCGCCACGAAAAGACGCGATTGCTGCGGCCTCTGCGACGTACTACATAAATCTCCCGATTTATTTTGCTGCGCATTACACAGAAATGGACCGACCAGAGGATACAATTCTCGATACAAAACGGTATTCGTCGCTGACTCTGGAAGTGCAGCTTGGTACGGTCGCGGATCTGTTGACGACTGTGGGGACCTCGTCTGTGACCTGTACGCTGGATATGGAAATTGTGAGAACGAAGGGATTGCTCCCAGAGAAGGGTCAGCCAACAGGTATCATTTCTTATGATTATCGCAATCCTGTGGATGCCTCAGTAGCTCAACAGATATTTTTGGAGCGAGCTGGTGATTTGAGCTATAAGGCGCTCTATGTTCATAGTGCCACAGGTGGAACGGCTGGCGTGCCTATGTCAGGTGTGAATTCTGATGCCATTCAGAATCTAGTTTCTATCAAAGATCAGAATGGATTTATCACAAAAGACCGTGTGCATCGGATGATTCAAGAATCGAATCAGATGGATTTTTCGCTTGAAACCATATTAACAGGAATGGAAGTGCACGACTTTGTGCAAGAGGGTTCTACTCAGGCCGCATTGGCCACAGTAGGAAAAACTCTGTTGCAATATCAATGGACGAATCAGGGGGGCGTTGGTGCCGGTTCCCTGATTACAGTGGTTCACGAAGGGATTCGAGGACTTAAGTAAAATAAAAATTCTTCCAGTCCCATAATGGGACTGGAAGAATAAGAAAGGCTTCTATGGGTTATTTTGATTTTTCTGTGCCTACCTTTTTTGGAGAAACACCCACTCAGGATATGGGGGGTGCTGGTGTCTTAGCTCCACAACAGGGAACATCCTGGGATATTCCCTATGTGGAGGAAGTGCCTTGGTATCAGCCGCCAAGTGTATTTCCAGCGGGATCAACCGATGCAAGCAATCGGTCTAATACGACCTTTTGGGGATTCGATCAATCGAAAATTACAGCGAGTCTGTCGGATGTTCTTGGTTCCGTGGTACAGGCTGGGGCTAAAACTGCGATACAAGCTGCTGCGGGGAGTATTAACACTGCTGCGAACGGTCAACCGAGTGGTATTCAGTCCTTCTTCAATAATTTTCGTTCGACCGCGACAGGGGCTCAAATCAATGCCGGTGCACAAGCGTTCTCGATTCAAAATTTCTTTGCCAATCCCATTGTCTGGTTTGGAGCTGTGGCGGCTGTAGTGTTGTTTTTTATCTTGAGAAAGTAATATGGATAGTCGTGAAGGAATTCCTGGTACGGGAGTACAAACAAGGGATACTGTTATAACAGCTCCTCTTGTATCAACTATTGTCGATCCTCGATATACAAATACACCAGGAGTTCCTATACGTATCATGTCCTGGGAAGAGTATTTTGCAATTAGGGCTAGCGATACTGGTGGAAGTGGGTTTTTTGGCGATTTGAGTTCTGCATTAGATAGGTTGTTTACGGTAAGACCTCAAAGTTTTACACCTGGAAATATCGTACGTAGTATTACGGCTGGAACTTTAGCTGTATATACAGGGGGATTGTCGGTAACTTCTCCAGAAGTAAACGGTGTAACACTTGTGACGAGCGATACAAATAAACCTGCTATTGCCAATGCCGCTTATATAGGTGGATTGTCGTATGGTCAAGTGCGTGTAGGGGATCCTAGTTTACCAGAATCGTTTTACAATAAGATTGCTAGGATTATAGGTGGGGCCTATTCGGCTTTTGCGACCGGTAGTATTGCCTCATCTTGGTTATCGGCTAGTCCTACTGTTGTGAATGCAGTACCAGCAACATACGAAGGCCCCCCTTTAGTGCAACCGTTATCACTTGCTCAAAAATTTGGTAACACGGTCGGATTAGGTATTAGTTCGTCGGCATCCGCCTATGGGAGTAGTCAAATAGCACAAGTTGTTATAGGGGTGTTTGGTCAGAAGGTGGGGGGAGCTATTTTAAGTATTTTTAGTGGTAATGTTTCTCAAGCTATACAGATTCTTACCTCAAATCCTTCTACACAAACTCCAAATCTTTTTGGACCTTCTGGAGGTAGTTCTTCTTCTTCTGCTGGTGGGGGGGGTGGATTTCTCCCTAGTCAAAATACTGGACAATCACAGATGAGTAGTGCTATTATTCCTATCATAGGAATTAGCCTCATAGGTTTGATTCTGTGGTATTTTTTGAGAAAGAAGGCTTAAATGTCTCTTGCACAGTTAAACATTGCCGGCGATTTTAGTGCTACTGGACGGAATACGGCTATTCCAGTAGGCACGATTGGAGTACCTGGGAGAGTGTCTTTGGTTCGGAGAACGATTCCTGCCGGAGCGACAGCATTTCTAAAGTTGTGGTCAGCCCAAGTGATTGATGTCGGGAATGCGGATCAAGTCTATTTTGCGATTATGAAAAACGGAGCCCCGGTACAATCTGGGATGGATCGTATTCCTGGGACACAGTTTCAATACCAGCCACAAATTGATCTGGGGTTGTTTCTTACTCCTGGAGAAATTGAAATCATCGGGTTTAACATTTCTGGTATGTCTACGACCATCGAACCAGATGCCATAGCCGGGGCGGTAGTCGTGAACGCCCAAGCGTGGTGGAGTGGTTCGTTGTTGAGTGATAAGGGAGGGATTCGCTAATGCCACAACTCATGACTCAAAACCCGTGGGGGATTTCAGATGGAGATGCGCCCTCAAATGTACAGATTGATCCGGCCCCTCAAGGGATGTATGGCCCCCCCGCTCTCGATTCTGGCGAGTACACGTTTATTGCCACTATTGAACGTAACGTGTCGTCAGCGGTAGCCAATGCCTCACGATTGTTGACAAGTTCAAATATGACCGCAATAAAACAAGCGGAACCTTCTTCTTCAGGTCCCGCATGGTACGATATTCCTGGGAGAATTTCTGGGGCTGCAAGCGCGGTCAATGACGCATTTCAATCGACGATGTTGAAGGTCATTGTGTTGGTTTCAATTGTGGGTGTCATTGCGGTGTTTGGGATGTCTTATATGCAAGCAAAGGGGGCTAACCTTGCGAAATAAATTATGTATTCTGTTACTGTGTCTGAGTCCCATAATGGGACTGGATTTTGTGTGGGCGCAAGCGAATAAAACAAATTCAGGGGATGTGGTCTGTCCTGCGACAGGATCGAGTATTGAAATTCTTCCAGCTCGCACGTCCCGTTACTCAATGATTTTTAATAATATCAATGGCGTGGCCGTTCGATTAGGATATCTGGATACTGGAACCGCAGCATTAACGAATGCCACGGGCTGGATATTGCAACCTGGACAGGCCACAGGGGATAGTTATCCAGGTATCTTGAGTAAACGTGTGGTCTGTATGTCTACAGGCATTGCCAATACGATCACTTTTAACGAAACGTATAGGTAAGAATATGAAAAAGCTATTTTTGATTCCACTGCTTGTAGCACTATTTGCGTGCGGATCTGCAAGCGGACCTACAGTACCAGACGCCGAGAGTACTGTGACGATTACCGCTCCAGATGGGTTTGCGGTAGCATGTGCGGCGAATTTTCAGCGTACTACACCACATTTCTGTTTACGTGTTACGGCACCTGTTGTACAAAATGCGGTTATTGACGGAACATGCCGTAGCATCGATTGGCTTACATCTACTGGTGTACCAACGAATGCAACCTCTGTACAAATTTTAGGAACTGGTACGTTAGTATCAAACAATGCTATTGCAAATCGACAAATACAAGTTCAGCAATATGTGGACTCCTCGTGTGTGACTTCATTACAAACCTATTGGTATTATAATAGAGAATCTGCGGCTGTGGTAGCTGGAACGATACTTCATCGTACTAGCGCAACAGTCACAATTTTGTTACAAGGTAGCGCGTTAATGTGGTATAAAGCCACAAATTTAGATGGTGCTACTCATACATTATGGTGGAGTATTATAGGGTATTACGACTAATGAAACGAGTCATAGTTATTGCAATTTGTCTGTTGCTCGCCATCGCCTTTGGTGCGAGAGCGCTACTCTATTCCCAAGGGGTGCAAGTGACCAGCTGGTTCCGCTCTCCCTGGAAGAATTATGAGATTGGAGGAAAATGGTTCTCTCTCCATCAGATCGGATGGGCCTTCGATGTCATTCCACAAAACAAACCGTTGCAACAACTGATGAGTGTCTGGCCCTTTAAGGCAGTGGTAGAATCCGATCACATTCACTTGCAGATTATGTGAGGAAATTTGGATGCTCTTATCAGCTACATTAGTCGGATTGATAGTTTATCTCCTTTTAATGCCATACTCATTACGGTCCTCTTCCTCATGGCACGGAGACGATGGGTCGATATTATCGAGGACCGAGAGCGGATGGAAAAAAGACAGCGTGAACACGAAATGACATTCATTCGGTATGGCATGGACATTGAACGGGAGGACTAAGCTATGTGGAAAGCAAGCGTTATCAATTGGGTGACCAACATTTTCGGAACCGTGGCCGGTGTCCCTCAATTGATTGAGGGATATTTTTCAATTACTTCGGGAGATGTGGGGCATGGTATTGCGAAAGTCGCTGAGGGGATCGGCATTCTCGCCATAGGATATTTCACCGGAAAGTCAGCACTCGGAAAGCTGGATGCGCCAAAACCATGAATCGAATTGCAGAAATAGGTGTGTCTGTGACAGTACCAGCGGGAAGCGGCTATAATGGTGTATCGCCAGTGGTACTTGTTTCTCGTACAATACCGAGTGGTACGACGTTTCTACTTCGCACTATAACGGCTAAGGTCATAGATATTGGAAGCGAACAAATAACCTTTGTGGTACGTCGTAATGGGGCCTATCCCTCACAAAGTCTCACGAATCTTTCAGGAGTGTTGTTTGACGATACGAAAACGATTGAGGTTGACGAGGAATTTGCCCCTGGTATGATGGAAATCGTTGCAAGTAATAAATCAGGGACTACAGAACCGAATGCAATCATCGCAACTTCAGCAACATGTCAGGCTTCATTGATAGGGAGTCTGATTCCTATGTCTATCTCTACACCATCATTTCGTGAACAGATAAAAAACCTGTTTAAAATACAACCATCATTTTACAAAAAATTTCTTCTTGCTCTCTGTCCCATAATGGGACTAACAACAACAATATGTTTAGCGGAACCCCAAGCGGTGACGTTAGGTATGACATCTGTACGTTCTGCATTGCCTATTGTATGTGTGAATCCGACCACGTTTCTATTAGAAAGTTGCGCTGGTTCTTCTGGTGTGTTAGTACATAACATTCTTTCTGCTACACATACTGACACAACCGTAGCTGTAACCGTAGCTGGAGACCTTCTACGATTTAATACGACGTGGGAACGATTAGGGATTGGCTCTTCTGGAAATGTATTAACTGTTTCTGCCGGTTTGCCAGTATGGGCGGCTCCGGCTCTTGTTCCATTGACAACCGGAGTGAGCGGCATTCTCCCCTTAGCGAATGGTGGAACGAATCAGAATGCGTGGACTGCGGCACGCTGTGTACGTGTGAATGCTGGCGGGACCGCGCTTGAGGCCGCGGCAGGGGATTGTACTGTCGGCTCTGGTCTCACGTCGTTAAATGGCTTGACTGGAGGGACGCAAACTTTTACGGATGATACCAATGTTACGATGGTGTCAGGTGGAACGGCTCATGTAATTACGTGGGTTGGTCTCCTCTCGGTCGCGCGTGGGGGCACGGGGGTAGGAACGTTGACCGGTCTGATACTCGGTAATGGCACGTCACCGTTTTCTGCTTATGCAGGGTTTACCTGTACCAATCAATTTGCGTCAGCATTAAGTGTAAGCGGGGGGGCTACCTGTACGACGAGCACCCTCGCAGGTCCTCAACATGCAAATCAAGGAACAACTACAACACTTCTTCACGGCAATGCGGCGGGCAATCCTGCATTTGGAGCGGTCGTATCCGCAGACTTATCTCTGACCATAAATACCTGTACCAACCAATTTCCAAGATCCTCATCGTCAACGTCTGTCTGGACTTGCGCCTCTATTGTATCAGCCGATGTACCAACGGCTCTGAAGTCTGGATCAAAATCAGTGACCATTCAATCGCCTACGACCGCGATTACGAATCTGATTCAATGGGAGTTTCCATCTGCCATTACGATATCAGAAATAGCCTGTTCGACGGATACGGGAACGGCGACGATTCAATTAGACGAACGAGCAAGAGTGACACCCAATACAGCGGGGACGAATGTATTGACTTCTTCTTTGGTGTGCGACAATGATAGTCAAGTATCCTCTACTTTTACCAATGCGGGGATTGCTGCCGATGTGCCACTTAATCTACAAGTTACCGCCGTGGCTAGCACGCCTGGTGTTGTGCGCGTGCATCTACAGTATACCATCGATTAGTCACGCAGCATTTGCACAGGTACGTTCTTGTTCTAATTCGGATGTAGGGGGCGGTAGTGCCACAACGATTACCTGTGCTATTATTGGAACCGCAAACGGGAGTCTCTTTGTTGTCCATACCGGATTTGAGGGGGCTGATACCTCGACGACCGTTACAGATGGTACAAATACGTATGTGTCTGACACGGCGGTACGGTTTCCGTCAAACGATAAAGAAACCCAATTCCATTATACGGTATCCAATGGTACGAGTGGAAATCTTACATTTACGGCAACATTCGCAGCATCCAGACCGTACAGACAAATTGAAGTCTATGAAATTACCTATGCCACAACCTGTGTTTTTGATGTCTCGAATCGTAGTACCGGAACCTCAGTCAGTCCCGTGAGTGGAAATATCACGACAACAGGGAGCGGGAGTGAAATAGCAATCGGGTCCTATGGCGATTACTCAGGAGCGACACTAACCGCACGACAGATCAATGGAGTTGTCGCAGATGGATCGTTACAAGCTAGCGGGGGCTTTGACTGGATTTGGTATCGAGTGGTCAGTGCGACATTTACAGGCCAAGCGACCTCGACCAATAATACAGGGGGTGAATGGTCTAGTCATATTATCGCGTTCAAAGAAACTAGTGGTGGGGGGCCTTCCCCTATATTATTCTGGCAGGATTAACCAAGGAGACGCTATGCAACGACGAGAAGAATGGAGCGCGATTGTGAAAGTGTGGGGAGTGATTGTCCTTTGTGTGATGGCAGGAGTTTTTCTTTTATTTGGGAATATCTTTGCCGAGACTTTCCAATGGGATAGGAACACGGAGTCCGATATGAAAGACTATCAAGTGTTTGCGTGTTTTACGCCCAATTGCGTGCTTGTGAAATCGGCAACGACACTACAATCTGGCGCAGTATTACAACCAGCCATAGGGACAATTCCCAGTTATACCATTGCATTGACGGGAAAAGAAGGAACGATTGGTGTGTTGGCAAGAGACCTCTCTCTCAATGAAAGTGCCCTAAGTGTCCTCCCTTTCGATTCAAAGGGGCCAGTCTCGCCTGTCAATCCCAGGCTGGTTCCGTAACACATAGGGACCTACTCCGATGCCTGCAATCAATTTCGGATTTATTGCAAAAGTAAACACCTTCAAAGAGCGGTTTCCGTGTTCTACGGTTTGCCTAGACCGGACACCGCTCCATAATGCCTCAATCGGTGGGGCGAAATTGTCCTGGCATCTGAATACCTTACCGGAAGGATGTCAGGCTATCGACCTCATTTTTGACGAACCTGAAGATCTCCTCCCCGCTGCGAAGTACGCGAAAGAATTGGGGTTCGGAGGCATCGAACTTGATTTTCGTAACCTCCATCTCCATCTTGACGCACGCCCTACTATCTGGCACGTCGTATGCACTAAGAAGAAAACACTATCACTGGACGAATACTTGACACGTATCCCTGAACCAGTGTAATCTTTCTCCAGTCCCATAATGGGACTAGAAATGGGGTCTACCATGTCTATTCGTGCTAGCTTCCGCTCTCAAATTAAATCAGCTTGTAATCGAGTCAATCGAATCCGTCTCACTCCTCAGCCTCAATATATTAATTTGAGATTGCTACGTCCGTGTAGAATGAATGAACATGAGGACTGTCCTGAAGTGTTTCAAACGTCGAATAAAAATTATACCGCGTGTCTCTGCAAGTGTCACCATAAACCAAAGGGGGTCTAACCATGCTCTATATTCACGTCACCGATAACCACGAGTGGTCAATCGTGTATCGTTTGGATGGCGTGAAAGCAACCGAAGTGCTTGTATCAGACCACGCCATCGCTCTTCAGGAGATTGACCATAAGTTGAGACTCATGATGGGCTTGGCCAAAGGGAAAACATTTTTAACGAAAACAGGAAGGGAGATTTAATGTTACTCAAAGACCTTGATAAACTGGTTAATGAAAAAATCAAATTGCGTAATCCTAATCTTACAAAAGTTGAGGAATACGCCGAGAAGATGGAAGCAGGGGTCGTATTCCCCCCTCTGACCATCGGCTATTGGCCAAAATCTGAGAAGTATGGCGAGAGTGGCATTGTTGACGGAATACATCGGCTCATTGCTGCCACGAAAGCGAAAGTGTCAGACCTCCCTACCGTGTCAAAAAAGTTTGAGACGTTAGAGGAAGCGCTCATGTATATGTATCAAGCCAACATGGCACACGGGTTGCCGGTCTCAGAAGGGCAGCGCAATACACGTATTCAATTGTTGCGGAAAATTGATCCGAAATTGAACATTGACAAACTCGCCAAGCAGTTTGGTCTCGGTCGCTCGTCGATCGACCGTATTCTCAAAGGCGAACAAGGTGAAGGGCGTTCTGGCCCTAAAGGTGGGGCGACGAAGAACAAGGCACATCAATCGACAGAACCGAAAAAAGCGTCTGCAATCTATAAAATCATCTGCGGATTGAATACCGAGTTTGTCCGTAAACGCCCCAATCAGATTATTGAACTCGGGGCCTATTTGACTCCCATTTCAGAAGAAGCTCCAGAGGGAGCCCCCGATAAAGAGAGAATGGCGGAACTTGACGCCTGTATTGCGTTCTTGGCTGAAGTTTTAAAACTCGCAAACTAAGGAATCCCATAATGGGACTCATTCGCATACAAGAGAGACCGGTTATAAATTCATTACATCTTACACAACAAGGGGTTACACACATGGCTAAGCGAACCGTGATCGAATCAACCGAACTCGCAACCATTCCAGAACTGCGCCCTGCGGCGGTGATTGGTGTCTCGTCGAAAGTCAATATCGCCGATGCCCTGGTTCCTGAAGAATTCCGTGGGGCCACGGTGGAAATTCTCGATTCAGGATTCGCGCCAACGGTGAAATGGAATGCGGTCGGAGATTTTGCAGTGGGAATCTTTACTGGAGTCAAAGTCGTACAAGTCAAGCGTAAGAGTGGCATTGAGGATAACAACCTCTACGAATTTGACGCGAACGGGAAGGCATTTGCGATTTGGGGGACGACCTCCATTGACCAAGCGATGCAAGGTGGGATCAAGAGCGGGATTGTCTGTCCTGGACGGAAGATCCTGATTGCCTATGTTGGACAAATTGAAGTCAATCAGCCTGAAGATATGAAAGTATTTCAGATTCGTGTCGCCAAAGTGAAATCTGCCTAGAGGGGAAAGCTAGGCAGAGGATGAGGGGTGGGGCCATTCCCTTAACCGTCTCAATGGCGGCCCCTCAGAGGAACAACTATGAAAAGTAACTTCAAAAGTTATCGTCTCCTCTGCAGCGAATGTAAGCGCATCTCCAAAGCGACCGAATCCATTATGGACTCGAAGGATGTCTACCTCTACTGTCCTCGGTGTCACGGGCATGTACTCCATAAGAAAATTGATTAAGGGGGGTCTATGAAACTAGATATCACTGAAGAGTTGATTAAAAAATTGATGAATGAAATTAACACTCTCGCAGATTCTTCTATGTATTCAAAATCTCATGAAATCGCAAAAGAAAAATTAGTAGAATGTTGGTTGTGGATGAAGGAAGCGCACAAATCGTCATTCTGATAAAGGGGGTGGGTCTATGAAACTTATACTACTCATAAGCATGCTTGTACTTCTTTCTGCATG
>Ga0184615_10001136_pt1 | contig 14545 bp, 13 predicted proteins | sample PLM4_65_coex_FD_133134 | JGI IMG/M metagenome (GOLD analysis project Ga0184615, IMG submission 133134) | Groundwater sediment microbial communities from an aquifer in East River, Colorado, USA - PLM4_65_coex | ecosystem: Environmental > Terrestrial > Soil > Riparian zone | place: USA: East... | reverse complement strand
GTGCGTGAATCGGGTCTTGAACGCCCACGTGTCGGCCCACCGTTTGTCGACCCCAAAGCCGAGCCGGCGCCGCTCGTGCTCGATGTCCACGTCCTTCAGGCTCGGCAGGAGTTGGGTCATGCCCGCGGTGTCGCCGCTCGGGACCCAGCCCGCCGGCAGGGTCAGGTTCGTGCTTCCGGCGCCGTCAAAAATGGTCTGCGCCGAGTCGCTGCGGAAGGTCGGAAGTTGATCGTACCTGAGGAACACCCTGTAGTGGCCCTGCGCGCCCTGTTCGAACCCCAGGGAACGGGAGGTCAGGCCCAGGTCGGATCCATTCATCTGCCAATATCGAGGGCTGTCGCCATCGTAGACGCCGCGTCGGCGCACGTCGAGATCGATCACCGCGAAGCCGCCTTGTCGCTCCAGGCTGGTGTATTTCCCGAACTTGTAGGAGTCTTCGTCGACGAAACCGACGCCCACCTCCACCTCGCTCCTGACCTCGGTCAGCTCGCGCACCGCTTCCGGATCGGACGGGCGTGTTTCCTCATCCGCCTCCAGGGTAAACGCGTCCTCCTGCGCCGCGGCACCGGCTGGCAGCAACCATGCGCCCGCGACCGCCAAGCAGACCAGACGGTGCTTCCACGTTTCGCGCTCGCGCGCCGTCGCCGTGCTGTCCATGCCTCACCTCCTATCTCGTTTTCCGGGCCCCGGAGGGATGGTTCGATCCGTGAACTTGCGAGTGACAGTTCATGCAGTTCTTGGCGAGCAGTTGCTGCGCCGGCGCTCCGCCGGGGAGTCCGGTGCCGCTGTACGCCGTGCTCGGATGGAATTGCGCCAGGTGGCACTGCTGGCACAACCACGGACCCCGGTTCTTGAGCAAGGACGCATGAATCGAGCCATGGGGCGTGTGGCAGATTGTGCAGTCCTCCCGAACCGGGGCGTGCTCCCACAGGAACGGCCCGCGTTTCTCGGCGTGACAGGTGTAGCAGGTCTCGTTGACCGTGCCCTTAACGAGCAGCCTGGGGCCGGTCGATCCGTGGGGGTCGTGGCAGTCGCTGCAGGCGACCTTCCCCTCGCGGATCGGATGCGACGATGGCCGGAGAATCTCCGCCCGTTTCTCCGTGTGGCAGGCCAAACACGTGTCGGACTGTGTCGTCTTGGCAAGCACGGGATCTCGCCCGGCATGCACAGTGTGGCAGGAGGTGCAGGCCAGACCCCGGAACTCGTGCGCGCTGCCCTTCCAGTGCATGCGAGAGCCCCGTTCGTGGCACCGCAGGCAAACCGCGCTTTGTTCGATCGCCGGCGTGGCGGCCCGCGTCCCGAACGCGATGCCCGCCGGAGCGCGGGGCTCGCCTTCCGCGGGTTTCTTCAGGTGCGCCTCGCTGGGGCCGTGGCAGGTGACGCATGCCTGATCCGCGAATGGGGTCCGCGCGTCGGCCATCACCGCGTGTTTGGACTTGAGGATCGACAGGACCGGGTACTTCTCGGTCTCGTCATGACACTTGGTGCAGGTGCGGATGACCTCCTGCGGTGTCGCGTCCGGCGCGACTGCCGATTCCTGCGCCGCGGCCGGTTCCATGGAGACCACGACGGCAAGCAGCATCGCGACCAGCACGAGGCCGGATGCCACGGCCAAACCCCGATGCCCCCTCATAACCACACCTCCCTGTGTCACCAGCCGTGTCGCGGGACATGCGCCGGCCTGGCAGCGTCCCGCGTCCGCCTAGCGTTTCACCGCCACGAGATCCGCCTTCCCCTCTCCGAGCACCAACGTGTGCTCGAACGACACGTGGTGGAACCGGTGGTTCGCGTAGTCGTCGTGGACGGCGAACCCGACCGTGTACGTCTTGCCCGCGACCACGTCCTTATAGCCCGGCTTGCCCGGCGTGAGTGCGCGACTCAGCACGACCACCCACCGGCCATTCTCAAACGTCGCGTCGGCATCGACGATCGGCGCCGTCTGTTCGTGGCGCTTGTCGAGGATGTAGCCATCGGCGGCTCGCGCCGGTTGCCCCGGATTGAGCCGCGCCTGCCAGTACTCGACGAAGAGACCCTGTTTGAGTAGTTGCTCAAGGTCGGCCGGTGACTTGAAATTCTCGCCACCGCCTTGGCGAGTGACCTTGGCGCGAGAGGCCGCCAGATACTTCGTGATCTCTTTGCCGCCAGGGGCGCTCGCCATCCCCACGGCGTCGTCGTGGCAGGTGCCCCAGCATCCCGCGCGCATCGCCTCCTTCACCTTCCCGTCGTCCAACATCATGGTGACGCGCGCGGCGTACCGGTCGTCCATCTTCTTGCCGCCTCCCGGTTTGCCGCCCCGCCACGCGAGTCTGACGTACAGGCGGTTGCCGTCGTGGACGGTTTTGACCGTGAGCGTGAGGCTCCCCGGCTTGCCGGGGAGCGGCGCGGGTTCGAGTTTCTTGCCCGTCACGATCTTCCCGCCGATTTCCGTTTCTTCGCCTTTGTGGCAGGCCTTGCAGTCCTTGCCTTCGCGGAATTTCTTCGCGCCGCTGTGATCATCCTGCGTGAGGGACCACTCCCACGATGCTTGACCGGGATACAGCACGACGATTTCCCGCTCCGTGATGCCCGTCCAATCAACGGCCTGGGCGGGAACGGCCAGCGCCAGGGAGCACAACAGCCCGGCGGAACACGTGAGCACCACACCGCTATAACGCAAAGTCTTCCTCCTTCGCCGGTTCGTCATGTTTCTTGGGCAGCGTGTGGGCAACGCCCTGGTGGCAGTCGATACAGGTCTCGCCGGTCTTCAACGAATCCTCGTGCTGCGCGCGGGCCCGAGGCTTCTGTGCCGTAAGCGTCATCGCCGCCACGCTGTGGCAGTTGCGGCATTCGCGCGAATCCGTGGCCCGCATTGAGGCCCAGACGTATTCCGCCATCTCGAGGCGCTTGGCTTCGAATTTCTCCTTCGTGTTGATCGAACCGAGAATCTTGTGCGGGAGCTCCTTGAACGTGGCCCGGATTTTCCGCTGTATCTTGGCCCCCCATGCCCGGGGCACGTGGCAGTCGGCGCAGGCGACGCGGACACCGCTGGCGTTCTGGTAATGGGAGGCCTGTCGATACTCTTCGAACACGAAGGCCCGCATTTCATGGCACGACGTGCAGAATTCCATGGTGTTGGAGTATTCCACCGCGGTGTTGAAGCCGCCCCAAAAGAGCACGCCGGAGACGCCGCCCAGCATCAGCAGCGCGCCGACCGAATACCGGCTGCTGGGCCGCCACAGCGCCCGCCACCATGTGGTGAACCTGTTCGGCACGACGCACCTCCTTAACCGGTACCATGAGATACCAAGGTCACGATCCTTCCCGTCGAGCAAGAAGAGGGGGTTAGATCAGAATACTCTTGGCGGACGCCCAGCATAGAGGTTTGCGGGATTGGGAGTCAAGGATCGCGAGCCGCCCTATTGGGGACGAAACAAATTGACCCACTCCTCACTCAACCGATCCCCAGCGCTTTTCAGCGTCGCGTGCGCCAATCCAAGCTCTTTGGCCATGACAGCGAAGGACGGTTTCCACGTCGCCGGCAAAGAACCGATGGCATGAGGGATCGTGTGTTGCCGTCTCGCGGTGAAGAGTTCTTCGACGACGCGCCTCATCTCGGGGGCCTTGGGGAGGCCGAGGTCCATCAGCAACATCAGATCGGCCAAGTCCTTCACGTGCGTATTGATCCGGTCGTCCAGCGGCCGGGTCAGCGCGTGGACCTTTTCCGCGACGTGTTGGGCTCGAGAGATGGCTCTGATCGTGGGCGGCGGGATGCCGGTGAAGGCGGACTCGCTCCCGGTGAGGGTCTCGAATGGCGGGATGAGCGCGTCACCCACGCTCACGTCCAGCCCGACCGTCTCGAATCGCCGTCCGGCCAGACGCGCTTCGACCGAGAACTGATACGAGGTACAACCAGGGCCGAGAGGCTTGACGTCGGCCTGCTCGGGCACGATGACGCGCAATCGATCCTCCCCGACTTCGTTCAACTCGTCGCGCAGGGCCTGAGCCACGTCGATCCCCGACCATGCGGCGTATTCGACGCCCCCTTGCAAGCCGAGATCGAGGTCTTGGGCTATGCGAGCCGATGACGCCCCCAGCCTCAGCTCGAGCGCGAATCCGCCCCTGAGGATCCACGGGCTGTCCTTGCGCCGTTGCAGACGGGCCAGGCATCGTTCGAAGACCAGGCGTTTGCGGAGCCGGACCAGGGGCTGCCCGCTTTCGCGCGAACGATGCGCCAAGCGCTCCTCCACGGCCTGACGAAACTCGGCGTCCGAGCGAGGCGTCACGACCGCTCCCGCACGGCCAATTGCAGCGTGACGTGGGTCGAGGGATCGATCCGTTTCGGCATCGTGGCGAGGACGTCGAGCACGGCGCGGCGATCGACCAGGCCTTTGCGCAGCGCGGCCTTGACCACGGCCGTGAGCCGGTCCGGGTCCAGACGCGCCTCGGCGAGGTCCAGGATCGTCCTCAACGGCGTGGTCACCGGGAATCCGTCGCGCACGTCCACCTCGCGCGCGTGAAGCGGGGCTCGGTGCAGCGCGACCCCGCCGACCGCCTTTTTACGAAAGCCCGGCGGCACCGTGAGATGGACCTTGGCGGGCAGGATCTCTCCCACGTCGTACACCGTGGCGGCCGACTCGTGCGAGATCACCCCCAGCTTGCGGGTCCACAGCCACCAGCGAATCAGATCGTCGTGGTCGACCGACGGAAAGCGTTTGAGGCGGAACGTGCCCCGATCGACCCGGATCCAGTTCCCCCGTTGAACGTGAAAATGCTGGAGCGGATAGTCGTACCCTGCGGCCTTGGCATCGGCCGCGGTGAAGTACCCGCCTTGGCGCTCGGCGAGGGTATAGAGGCGGTCCGAGCGGTTCGGTTTTGATTTTTTTACCATGGGGACACGGTACAGAGAATAGAATGAGTTTGCAAGAGAAGAAAATTTTATCGCCTAAGATAGTTTATTAAATAGAAGTAATTTGTATTTCACAGGCTGTGAATACTGGTGAATGCCATCAAGAAAATCCTCAAGTATCACACGAGAGATTCCGCGTCGCCCCAGACTCTACCCGACGCGTGGTCGTGGCGAAGGCGGCTCCGGGGCCAACGCCCCGTGGCCGACTTCACAATCCGGACGCCCCTGGATTACAATGACGGCGAGATGACTCGACGAACGTTTTTCACGGCCGTCCTCGGCCTCTCGGCGCTACTCATGGGGAGGAGGGCGTTTGGGGAGGATGAAGGGACGGCTGAGCCGATCCAGACGATCCATCGCTCGGAAGACGAGTGGCGGAAGCTGCTCACACCCGAACAATTCCGTGTCCTGCGTCAGAAAGGGACCGAGCGGCGCTTTTCCAGCCCGTTGGACAAGATGACCGCGAAGGGCGAGTATCGGTGCGCGGGGTGCGATCTGACGTTGTTTACGTCGGAGATGAAGTTCGATAGCAAGACGGGCTGGCCGAGCTTTTTCACCGTGATCCCCGGGCGCGTCAACACCCGTCTCGACCACAGCCTGTTCTTCCTGCGAACCGAGTACCACTGCGCGCGCTGCGGCGGCCACCACGGCCACCTCTTCGAGGACGGCCCCCCGCCCAGCGGCCTGCGGTACTGCAACAACGGCGTCGCGCTGACGTTCGCCCCCGCCTGACGGTTGCCGGGCCTTACCCCTCTGTTCGAGAAGTTTTTTCCGAGCGCCGGCGAGCGCTCCCCTTACGTGGCCCGCACCGCCTCGGGCATCGGTCGCATCTCGACATCCACTGCGATCGCGGCGTCGCCAGGGTGCCGATCCACCGTCGGGATCTGATCCGGGCCGGACATGCACACGCCCAGGTCCCTGAGCAGGCCGTCTCCGATGTCGTAGATCCAGCCGTGGATGGTGAGGTTCTGGCCGCGCTTCCAGGCGGTTTGCACCGCGGTGGACTGACAGAGGTTGGCCACCTGCTCGATGACGTTGAGCTCGCAGAGCAAGTTGAGCCGATCGCGGTCGTCGGTGACGCCGTCGAATCGGGCGCGGTGGCCGCGGAAGACGTCTTTGATGTGGCGCAGCCAGTTGTCGATCAGGCCAACCTCGTCGTTCTGCAGCGCGGCCTTCACGCCGCCGCAGCCGTAATGGCCGCACACGATGATGTGCTTGACCCGCAGGACGTGAATGGCGTACTCGACCACCGAGAGGCAGTTCAGGTCGGTGTGGAGGACGAGATTGGCCACGTTGCGGTGGACGAAGAGCTCGCCCGGCAAGAGGCCGACGATCTCGTTGGCAGGAACTCGGCTGTCGGAACAGCCGATCCAGAGGTATTCAGGCGCCTGCTGCTTCGACAGCTTGGCAAAGAACTCGGGATCGGCGGCCGTGATGCTCGCCGCCCACTTCAGATTATTTTCGAAGAGCTGTTTGAGCGCCCGCATGCCACGTCCCTCCCCTGTCAAAACAAAAAGCCGACCCGCCTGCTGAGAGGGGAGTCGGCTTACAGCCCAACCGATTCCGTGGGGGAATCCTTCGGGCTATCTTCCGGGATCAATTTATGAGTCATTAGACAGGAAACGCTCCCGCGAAGTCAAGCGATGTTCCTACGCGGGGTCGGGACGAAACCGTTCGGCCAAGTTCTCGTTGAGCGTGAACAGGATCACGCGCTCGCCGGTCTTGGTACTGATGTCGGTGTAGAGGCTGATCACCTTCAGCCCGGTGATCTCCTCGATCGTTCCCGTCAAGAGCTCGCGGGCCTGTTCCAGGAGGTTCGACCGGATCTGCTTGATCAAGGCCGTTCCCGCGTCGTTCTTGGCTAACTGCTGCTCGGCCGGCGTGAGCACGCCTTTGAGCCGGACCAAGACCATGTCCTCGATAATGTACGCCTTGGTTTCCTTCGGCCCACGCCCCATGAAATCCTTTTCGAACTGAATGAGCGCGTTGCCGATCACGGCTTCGAGCTGGCCAGAGGTCTTGGGCATGGGGTGACTCCGTGCGATGAGGGAGAGGGTACCGAATCGGCGGGCCGAGCGCAACCGCAAAGCCTGCGAGGGCCGGCGGGTCATGCCGTCCGAGGCTACCCCTCGTTTCGATAGATCGTGGGCGCCACGTACCGGAACTGGTGGTCGACCCACTGCAGGCTTTCCGAGTGTCCGATGAACAGATAGCCCCCGGGCTTCAGGTGACGACGAAACTTGGCCATGAGCCGCGCCTGAGTCGGCCGATCGAAGTAGATCATCACGTTCCGGCAGAAGATCATGTCGAGCGGGGTCTTGATCGGATACCGTTCGTCGATGAGATTGATCCGACGGAACACGATCATCTCGGTCAGGTGCGGCTTCGCCTTGAACAGATGGGCGTGCTCTCCCCTTCCCTTGAGAAAGTGCCTGCGGAGCACGTCGAGGGGGAGATCCCGCACGCGGTCGGCCTCGTAGATCCCGGAAGCCGCCTTCGAGAGCACCCGCGTTGAAAGGTCCGACGCCAGGATCCTGCAATCCCACTGCGGCGGGTACTCGACCGCGTCCGCCACCGACATCGCGATGGAGTAGGGCTCTTCGCCGGACGAACACGCGGCCGACCAGATCCGGACCTGTTTGAGCCGTTGGAGCTCCGGGAGGATTCGGGTGCGGAGGAACTCGAAGTGAACCGGCTCGCGGAAGAAGTCGGTCTTGTTGGTGGAAATCAGGTCCAGCAGTCGCGTGAACTCGGATCCCCCGGGATCGCCGGCGATCAGATTGTAATACGCCTGAAACGAGGGGACCCCCAGTTCGCGGAGGCGCTTCGACAGGCGGGTGACCAACAAGGCCTTCTTGCTGGCTGGAAGGAGGATCCCGCACTCCCGGTACACGAGGGCGCTGAATTGCCCGAACTCCTCCTCGGTGATCCCGTGATCACGCACGGTCGCGCGCTCCGCCGACTCGCTCGTTTCGGCGAGCCCCCGCGGACTTTCGGGGCCCGAGAATCACGCGAACAGCATCAGGGAGACGCTGGTACTGGGCGCCAGGAGGGCCTCATAATCCAGGACCTGAGGAAGCGGGTGCTCGTCGACGGCGAGGTGCGGAGCGTGTGCGGCCGTGCAGGCCGACACGGCGCCGAGGATCACGATTCCCAGGATCAGCAGAGACCAACGTTTCACGAAAGACAATATAGCCGGAAGATGGAGATTGACAAGACAATGATGGAGGAAATCGGGCTGCTATACTGATCTTCGTTGAACCCCGCGATTCCACAAGGCGACGCCGCCACGAAGCCACCACCGCCATCGGCGGGCGAGTCCGCATCGACCGGCCAAGTCCCCGATTGGACCACGTGGCCCGACGAGAAGCTCCTGGACATCAGACTCTGCGACCTCGACGTGAAGGTCGAGGGAAGTCTGCTCGCCGATCAGATCAACCGGCTGGCCTCCGAGCTTGAGGGCCACCATCTGCTCTTTCGGCCGCACTACTGGGTGTCGGACGAATGGTTCACGCCCGACGGCATCCCCGGCATCGCCGTCCCGTTTTATCTGGCCCACCCGCGGCTGGCCAAGCTCGAACGTCATCAAATGCTTGAAGTGGAGGGCGGCACCCCCGAGTGGTGCATGCGGATCCTTCGCCACGAGGCGGGACACGCCATTGAAAACGCGTACCGCCTGCGCCGGCGTCGCCGGCGCCAGCAGTTGTTCGGCAAATCGTCCGAGCCCTACCCCGACTACTACACGCCGCGGCCCTACAGCAAGAGCTTCGTCCTGCACCTGGACCTGTGGTACGCGCAGAGCCATCCCGACGAGGACTTCGCCGAGACGTTCGCGCTGTGGCTGACCCCCGGCTCGATGTGGCAGGAGCGGTACGCGGGCTGGCCCGCGCTCAAGAAACTCGAATACGTGGACGGTCTGATGCGCGAGCTCGCGGGCGTGCCGCCGCCGGTGACCTCCGACCAACGCGTCGATCCCCTTCCCGACCTTTCGAAGACCCTCCTGGAACACTACCGGGCCAAGCGGGACCGCTACGGGCTCTCCCACCCCGACTTCTACGATCGAGACCTTCGGCGGCTCTTCTCGGATGCGCCGGAGTTCGCGGCGCATCAGTCGGCGGCGAAATTCCTGGGCCGCATCCGCCGGGACGTGCGCCGTGAGGTCGCGAACTGGACCGGAGCCTACCAATACACGATCGACAAGGTCCTGGAGGCGATGATCGATCGGTGTCGGGAACTCAAGCTTCGGCTCGCCGCGCCGGCGGAGCAGACGAAGCTCGACTTCACCGTGCTGCTCACCGTGCAGACGATGAACTTCCTCCACAGCGGGCGTCACCGGGTCGCGCTATGAAACGGCTGCGCGTCCTGGTCTTGATGCACGAGGATCTCATCCCGCCCGACCGAGTCGACGGCATCGACCTGGCGACCGCGGCGTGGAAGACCGAGCACGACGTCATCACGGCCCTCCGCGAGATGGGGCATGACGTCCACCCGCTCGGCGTGCGCAACAATCTCGAGGTCATCAAGAATGCGATCGAGCAATGGAAACCGGACATCGCGTTCAACCTGCTCGAAGAGTTCGACGGGGTCGTCTTGTACGATCAAAACGTCGTCTCGTATCTCGAACTCTTACGGGTGCCGTACACCGGCAGCAACCCGCGCGGATTGATGCTCGGTCGCGACAAGGGCCTCTCCAAGAAGGTCCTCTCCTATCATCGCGTCCCCTTCCCCGAGTTCGTCGTGTTCCCGATCGGACACCAGGTCAAGCGCCCGAAGCACCTGTCCTTCCCCTTGATCGTCAAGTCGGTGTCGGAAGAGGCCTCGCTCGGGATCTCGCAAGCCTCGATCGTGACCGACGACGACAAGCTCCGCGAACGGGTGGCGTTCATCCACAACCATATCGGAAGCGGCGCGATCGTCGAACGGTACATCGAGGGCCGCGAGTTGTACGTCGGCGTGCTGGGCAATCGCCAGCTCCACGTCCTCCCGGTGTGGGAGCTGGATCTCCACAACCTGCCCGACGAGGCGCGCCGCATCGCGACCGAAAAGGTCAAGTGGAGCACGAAGTATCAACTGAAGTACGGGATCACGTCGGGCGCCGCGAAGGACCTGCCCGAAGGGATGGCCGAGAGGATTCAACATCTCGCCAAACGGGTCTACCGGGCCCTCGGCCTCAGCGGCTACGCGCGGATGGACCTTCGGCTCAATCCGGAGGGCAAGGTCTACGTTCTGGAAGCCAACCCCAACCCCCAGATCGGCTGTGGCGAGGATTTTCCAGAGTCCGCCAAGCTCGCCGGTCTGCCGTACGAAGCGCTCTTGCAACGGATACTTAATCTTGGCCTCCGGTGGCAGCCCGACAAAGCTGCCTAGGAGCCTGTTGATGAACGGTCATCTGCGGCGTTGCCGCTGCGGAGGCCTGTCCTCACGTACGACACAGTACGCTCCGGGAGGCCTCCTTGCGGCGCCTTGCATCTGACCGCTCCTGAACAGGCTCCTCGCGCAGGAACATGCACACCCGTGCTGAGCGCCGCGTATCTGGATTGACAATGATTCCACGGACATCGTATGAGTATGGTGGATCGTCACTCGGACTCCATCTCACAGGCCGTGAGGGACACATGAAAACGCCACGAAAGACTGCGACCCGGACCAAGCCCCGACCGAGCCGAGGGCTGCTCCTGGACCGGGACATCGAGCGGCTCAAGAAACAGCTGGCCCTTTTCGACGCCGTGGTCTCCAAAGGCGCAACCGCCACGGTTCTGGCCGAGTTCGACGGCACCACGGAACGGCTGATCGGCGCCGTGTTCGGGGAGGTGGCGGATAGGCTGGAAGCGTACGAATACGCCCGTCACGGCGAAGCGGAAACCCTGGTGAATCGTCCGGAGGACGCTCAGGAGGACGGGGCGCTGGACGTCGACCGCGAGAGCGTGCGGCAGCGCCGACGCGTGATCGAGGGCTGTATCTGGGATCTGGACGCGCGGCGCGCGGCCAAAGCGACATCGTCGCGCCCCGCGGCCAAGGACGGTCCCCAGGTCTCGGACTACATGTCTGAAAACGTGCGCAGCATCCACCTGGATGCCACGCTCAAGGAAGCCGGCAAGCTCCTACAGAAATACAAGATCGGCCTTCTGTTCGTGGACGACGATAAGCGCTACGTGGGCGTCATCACCGAATCGGGTCTGAGTCGAAACGCCGTGGCCCGAGGACTCGACCCGACCACCACGTTGGTCAAGAGCTGCATGGCCCGCAAGATCATCTCGATCGAAGACGACGAGCCGATCATCGAGGCGGTGAAGCTCATGAAGGAACACGCCATCCGCCACTTGGCCGTCACCAAGGACAACACGGTCATCGGGATTATCTCGGTTTCCGACATCCTGCGCGGTTACTCGGGGGTTGAATAGGCCGGATCGACCGCTCGGATCACCCCCCGCCCGGAGTCGAGGTCGGAGCGTGGGGGCGTGCTGCTTGGAGCGCCGCGGCCAGGTCGGCTGCGTAGACGGCATTCTGCGGGTCAAGCGCGACGGCCTGTTTCAACGCGTCGATCGCTTCATCCATCCTCTTCTGCCTGACATACAAGAGACCCAGCTGCTGATGGGTGCCCGCGTCTTGAGGATTGATTCGTAACGCCGTCTGAAAATCCTGCTGGGCCTCGGGAAATCGATTCGCCAGCTTGTGCAGCCATCCCCGCAGCACCATTGCCTGAGTGTAATTCGGATTCTTCGCCAAGGCGTCGTCCAAGTGTAGGCGCGCTTCGTCATACATCTGTTTGCCGACGAACCCGATGGCGAGATCGAAGTGCGCCGTGGGTCGATCCAGCTCCTCCAGGTGGCGGCCCCGCAGCGGCGGGAAGCGCGAGGTCTTGATCGCCCGCAGCATATCGGCGTTCAAGCCGATGGTGTCCCGATAGAGGTTGCGGGGGGCGGAAAACTCCAGAGGCAGTTGATCGTCGGTGTTGAGCGGGGCACCCGCCGTCAAGCGCCCCAACTCGTGTTCGTCGAGGTAGAAATCAGCCAACAGCACTTCAGGCGATGGGAATTTGATCTGCTTCAGGTCGTGGCGGAGGCTCGGGTTGGCGGCATAGACGGCCCGAACTCGATCGAGGTCGACCACCAGCGGGGACAGCGTCCCGATCAAGAGGTAATCGCCGGGCATCGTCGTCCACAGCGTGGCGTGGGGGAAGACCGTGCGGAAGGACGCGATCACCATCCGGAGATCCTCCGGCGCCATCACGTAACTGTGAACCCACTGGACCATGATCCCGTCGGGAGCCAAGTGTCGGCGGGCGATATCGAAAAACTCGACCGTGAACAGCGTCGCGATGCCGCCGATCCACGGATTGGACGGCTCGGAAATCAGGAGGTCGTAGCGCGCTGGGGTGGCCAGCAAGAAATTGCGGCCGTCCGCCGGGCTGGTATGCACCCGGGGGTCAGACAGTGCTCGACGATTTTCCAGGCTAAAGAAGTCGGACGCCTCGATGACGGCCGGCTCGATCTCCGCGACATCGATCCTCTCAAGCGGGTGCTGAGTCAGCGCCCCGACGGTGACGCCGCTTCCCAGTCCGATGACGAACGCGGTCTTGGGATTGGGATGAAGGATCGCGGGGATATGGCCGCTCATGAGTTGCGTGTGCAAATCCGCCACGCTGCTCGCGTCGGTCTTGCCGTTCACGCGGAGGATGGTCTGCCCAGTCTCCAGCCGGTGGACCGTGACCGTCGCGCTGATGCCGTCCCGGTAATAGAGGAGACGTTCCGCGCGGAGGCTCTCGCGCCACGAGGACCCCGGCGAACTCGAGACATAGCGCGACGCGTAGACCGAGACCCCGCTGCTCATCACCTGACGATCCCATGACGGCAACAGCGCCACCGCCACGATACCGGCGGCGACACCGACACCCGCGAGGATTCGCGCCCGCATCGTCAGACCGCACACCATCAGAAGCGCCAACCCCACCAGCAAGTTGACGGCCATGCCGGACCGAATCGTCGCCTCGACGCCGATCCCCGGGATGAGGAAAAACCCCGCAGTCGCCGATCCGAAGATCGCGCCGACCGTGTTCGCGGCGTACACCAAGCCCACTTGCGAGCCGATCCGCCCCCCGTCCGTCGTGAGGATCTGTGCCACATACGGGAAGGTCACCCCGATACAGAACGTCGGCGCGAGCATCGCCGTTACGCTCAGCGCGAGTTGGAGCGTCCGAATGAACCCAGGAGACTGCGAGATCTGGAATCCCCGCAAGAACACGCCGGGGAGCTGATCGAAGAGCGGAAACACCGTGGCGGCCGACACGGCGATCGCGAGTTGGAGCACCGCAAACCCGGCGATGGTCGCCGGCGACCGCGTCGCGCGACGCGCAAACCACGCGCTGCCCGCGGCGATGCCGACGAGAAAGCTCACCAGCATGGCGCTGAACGCGTACGTCGAGCTGCCGATGATGAGCGTCAGCGCCCGCGTCCACGCGACTTCGTAGACCATCGAGGCCGCTCCCGACAGCGCGAACCCCAGCATCAGCACCCACGCCACGGTTCGAAAGGCCGGATCGGCTGCCGGCACCCGGACCGCCGTCGGTTTGGCGACCGCATCCGCCTCAGGGAGCACGCCGATCGCCGACCGGCGACCGATGAACAGGATCACCCCCCCGATCGTGATATTCAGCCCCGCGGCCAAGACGAGGGTCGCACGCATGCCCAACGCCGGCAACAGCTCGAACCCCACCAAATAGGTTCCCAGAACGGCCCCGAACGTGTTCACGGCGTACAGGGCTCCCACCAACCGCCCCACCGCACCCAAATCCCGGACGGAGAACCGGGTGAGGATGGGCAGTGTGGCTCCCATCAACGTGGTCGGAATCACAATGACCAGTGCGGCCAAGAGGAATTGGATGAGGGTGTACACCCCGAACGGCAGATCCATCGACCGCGCAAGGCCGAGGTACACCAGTTTGACGACCTCCAGGAGCCAGGGCGTGAGCAGGCAGTAGACCCCGATCCCGATTTCCAGTACTCCGTAGATCTTGAGGAGGTCGCGCGCCCGATCCGCCAGACGCCCCCCGAGATAACTTCCGAGCCCCAAGCCCCCCATAAAGGCCACGAGCACGGTGGTGATCGCGTACACGGTATGGCCGAAGACCAGGCCCAGCATGCGGATCCAGATGATCTCGTAAATCAGCCCCGACGCGCCGGACAGGAAGAAACAGAGGAAAATCGTGCGACGCAGGCGGGCGGAAAAGGGCGTGAGAGGAATCACGGTGTCCACTTCCGAAGGAGGTTAGCCTTGACCAACGGGGCATGGACGTCGCTGAACGGACGTGAAGAGGACGGCAAGACGGAGGCAAATGCTATCTGCTGCGCGAACACGTCGTTCGGTAACGCGATTGACAAGGGCCGCTTCCGGATCAGGGCTGATAATAGGAGGGATTATGCGGGATCGCAGGGGAAAACTCCAGAGGACTGAGGAGAGGCCGACTCCTCGCGAGTGAGGCGGCCTTCTGATCGCAGAGCGTAGGCCGATCAGCTCCCGAGAGTTTTGGCCGCCAGGGCCGTCCCCGCCACGCGGGCGCGGATCTTTGCAAACGCCGTGTCCCGGGACGTTGACGTATCGTCACCGAACGGAGCGAACCCACAGTCATCGGTCGTTCCAAGTTGGCTTAGCGGAATGTATTCG
>Ga0184615_10001135_pt1 | contig 14552 bp, 28 predicted proteins | sample PLM4_65_coex_FD_133134 | JGI IMG/M metagenome (GOLD analysis project Ga0184615, IMG submission 133134) | Groundwater sediment microbial communities from an aquifer in East River, Colorado, USA - PLM4_65_coex | ecosystem: Environmental > Terrestrial > Soil > Riparian zone | place: USA: East... | reverse complement strand
CGGTAGCGATTTCGCGCCTGGTTCGCGCCCACTGCTCGACGTGCTTGTCGTTGTCCGGATCCATGTTGAATTTCTGCATGGTCTGGCGGTCCTTCTCGGTCAGCACGATCCGGCCGTTGCGGGTTTTCAAGCGCCCGCGGCGATCCTGCCCGTCGCCCTCGCTGCCGAAGTTCATGAAGCCAGGCTTGCGGGACTGGCGCCGCTGGTCACGCTCTTCATCGTCGTCATCCTCGTCGGTGGTGCGCCTGCTGCGAGGTTCATCGAGCTCGTCATCATCGTCATCGTCGCCAGATGGCGGGTCGTCGTCGTCATCCTCGTCATCGCGCGCACGCTGGCGCTGCGTGCGACTCTCGCCGTTCTCGTCGCGACGGTCATCGCGCACATCGTCGTCATCGTCATCGCCAGGACTTGAGACTTCGATTTCGCGGAACTTCTTGCGCAGTTCCTTGCGGATCTTCTTGTAGTGCTCCGGTGTCTCCGGATTCGAACCGCTGGCCAGCAGGCGCTGGTCGATGGCAATGGCTGCTGCGGTCTCGGCCTCGAAGCCTGGGCGGTCGTACCAACTGGAGTTGGCCACGATCCATGCCCGGCCTTCGGCGCTCGGACCTTGGTTCTGCGGCTTGCGCTGCTGCGTGGCTTCTACCGGCGTGGCCAGGAGCTCGCGCTTCTTCGCCTCCCATGCGGAGGTCTTCTCACCAATCTGGCGCTGCAGCTTGGAAATCTCGGCATGGTTGCCGTCGGTGTGCGCCTTCTCGAGGGACTTCTCGAGCTCCGACATCTCGGCTTCGTGGCGCGCTTCCTCCTGCGAGAGCTTCTGGCCCACGGTGATCCCATGCAACTGCCGGCGAAGGTCGGAAAGCTGGCGCTGGTTCTCGGCTGACTCGTCGGCATGGCGCTGGCGCTCGACGCGCTCACCCTCGGCTCGAGCGCGGGATATGCGCTTCTGCATGGAGCGGGACATCCCCATGCGATCGATCGGATCATCTCCTGCGTCACCCCTGGGCCCACGGCCATCTCCGGGCCGGCGGCCGACATCAGGCTTGTCCGCTGGGTCAGGCTGGCGCTCGACGCGCTTTTCCTTCGCATCGAGGTCTACCTCGGCGAAAGGCCTTTTCTCTGGGGAGGAAACACGCCCGCGAGCGCGGACTTGAGGTTGTCTTGCCACTTCGTACCACCGGAGGAACCGTGATGGCGCGAAGCATTGACGCGCGCGAGCGGCGCGGGGAATGTCAGCGGCTTATATAAGTGGGTTTTTCCATGCTGGAAAGCATGGTTTTAGATGGAGCCCGCCCCGGAATGGCCTTACCGGGGCAGGTCCACCTAGCTCCACAATGCGCGAGGAGTACTCGCACATGCGCGAAGGTACATGCTCGCGCTCACGCCTAGCGACTATACGGCCACCAGCGCCACCAAGGCCAGGTCCTGTAATCGCTCGGGTGTTTGATCCGGTTCACCCAGATGCGCCACAGCCGCAGCGGATACCAGTTCTCGTAGGCGTAGAGCCCGATGAGCGGGATGCGCAGGTACTCCAAGCGCGCGAACTCCATGCCATCGCAATGCGCCTGGACGCGCATCAGCGTCAGTTCTTCATCGGAGTACAGCCTCGCTCGAGGAGGAGGCGGGACAGTTTCCACCTCTTCGGCAGGTGGCGCCGCACGGTCCTCTTCCCGCTGCGTGGCGGTCGTGATGGCAACTCGAATGCGGAACGCGAGTACGTACACCGTCCCAGGTCGCGTGAAGTCGCGCTCGATGGCAACACGAAACCGGTCCGGATGGCGCCAGGTCAACTCAAGGTCCTTCTCGCCGATGGCCAGCAGTTGGTCTCGCTGGAGCAGGAGCACGTTCAGAATCCGATCCACTTCAGCATCCATCTTGCTCATGAAATCCAGCGAGCCGACGTCACCGACAAGCGCGATCCTCCACTCGTGCGTCTTGTAAACCCCACCTCCGGTGTTCAGGAGCGCGTAAGCGCGAGGAGGTCCGATCACGCTCCTGTCGAAACTCATCGACGCGATATTCGCGAACGCTTCGAGCCTGCTCTTGGCCCATGAAAGCGCCGTATCGCAGCGAAGTTGATTGATGCTGGTGGCCATGGCTACAGGTACATGCGCCACTCGTCCGGGTTCTTCACCCAGCCCACGAAGGCAGTGTCGTCCATGATTCGCAGGCGCTTGCCCGTCTCGTTCATGATCATCTCGATCCCGGTGTAGTGCTTGTGGACGATCGTGTCACCCACCTGCGGGGTGCGCAGCTTGCGCAGGTCCACGCCACCAGTCGTCGTGGCCTGGTAGGCGCCATCGCCCATGTGCACGATCCGGCCGACGTTAGTCTTGAAGTTCTCGGCCGCAACCACGTCGGGAGCCAGCAGGATGCCGCCCACGGACATCTGCTTAGGCTCGCGCGGCTCCACCAGAATATGCCAGTGACCTACCTCAAGGGGCAGTCCGCTGTCGTACAGCCACTCCCGGCGCGCGTCCTCGAGCGTCTCGAAGCTCTTTCCGGCGTAGGATTTCTCGGTCGGCCTTCGAAGTAGCCACTCTTCGAGATCGAACTGGGGGATTTGCACCAGATTCTTTCGCTCGCGCTCCACCGCCATGTTGAACTCGTGGCCGTCCAGGGATTGGATCTTCGGCGTCGGCTTCTCCATCGTCATCGTCCTCCAGCTTGGAAATCAGTTCCGGGATCAGTTTCATCAGGTCCCGGAGCTCGCGACTGCGCCCCACGGCAACCAGGTACTCCTTCAGGTCGAGACCCTTCTCCATGGTCTCGATCACGGAGGCGTGTTTCTTCTGGAGGCGCCCGACAATGTGCCGGGCCAGGGCATGCATGCTCATCGGCGCTTCCTCTTGCGGGTGCTGTTGATGGCCTTGCGCGCGCGATGGCGATTCATGGCCTCGATGTTTCCGACATTCCGGATACGGTCTGCCTCAACCAACACGGCCATTTGCGCGAAGGTTGTGACGTGAGATGCATTGTCAGGATCAAGCTCGAACCTGCGCATGGCTTTCTTGTCGCGCTTCGACAGTTCCACCCTGATTCGAGCCACTGTCAGGGTTTCCTGCCGAGTCGTGCCTTGCGGGCCGGCTTGTCGGCGTAGTGGTCCTTGGTCTTGTAGCCCGGGGCTTTGCAGCCCTTCGAGCCCTTACCCTTCTTGCTCACCTGCTGGTTGATGCTGGTGCGGTTCATCATTGCAGTACCTCTATGCGTGCTGGGTCGGAGCCTGCTCGCCTGCGGCCACTGATTTCTGGTATGGCATCCAGGTGAGGAAGTCCTTCACGAAGTTCGGTTCGCCATCAGCAATGATTGGCACGTCGCGCCGGAAGAAGTGACAGCCCGCATGGTCAATGACATTGACGTTCACGGTGCCGTTGGGATGCACCACCAGAATCTGGGCGGTCATCGGCTGATTCAGGTCTTCCACGTTCATCGTGTGGTCACCGATGGCCTTGTGGTAGTGCAGGATGCGGCCGACTGACGGCTGGGTGGCGCTTTTGCTCACAGAGACTCCCGGGTTATGTTCGATGCCCGCGGAGAATAGCGCCGTATTAACAGCGTCTCAACCAGTGTTTATCCCTTGTACGGGCTCGAGCAGCCCCTACCGTTGGGCAGCATGTACCACGGCTTGTCCTTGCCTGGGGTGGGGGTGCGCTTGATCGGTGGCATCGTCGGCATCTGAACGCGCGGCTCACGGGAAGTCTTTCTCACTGGGGCGAGCTCGTGATCGGCTTGCCCATGGTCCCGCCCTGATACAGGCGCGCCAGGGTGCGGAACAGTTCCTTGTAGCCGACTCCCAGTTCCTTCGCGGCCGCGGCGAACTCCCTGGGCGGAATGTCGGACGTCGTGGCCTGGGCATAGGTGCGCAGGAAGGCGCGCGCGGCCTGCACCTCACTCGGGGTGGGCATCGTGGCGGTGATCATGGCTGGTACAGATCGCGCTTGTGCATGAAGGTCGCCAGCGGGGCATGGTCGCCGGGCGGGACGAACCATTTGACCGGGTCATACAGATCGAAGAACTCGGCCTTCTCGTATTCCTCGTGGAAAACCTTGTTCAGGCCCTCGAGCAGTTGCTTGGAGAGCTCGTCACGAGTGAGGAGGACGTTCCCGTTGGCCACCTTGAAGCCCATCGCAACCTCACGATGGACGTAGCGCATGTTCGCGGTAGAGAAGTCTCGAGGCGCCCAGCCGCCCTTGGGGGGCAGAAAAATCGTGCGCTTGGGCTCGAGGATCTCGGCCAGCGCCGCGGGAGCCACCACTGCGGCAGCAGCCGCACCAGTCAGCAGGCCCAGGAAGCCACGACGTTTCATATCAACACCATGTTTCCGGGTGACAGAGGGAAAATACAGACCTTGCCTGAGTTCCACGCCACTTCCGGCGCCAATTGAGTAGCGCTTGGCACCTTAGCAGTCGGAGTCGTCTTGTAGATCCCGACGAAATGGTACACGCCGCACGGAGTAGCGATGGTCATCTTCAGTTGCTGCGGAGGGACCGTGCCTGTACCAGTGGCTGCGGTGCCTTCAATCCACCACAGGATCGTCACAGACTCAATATCCGTGATGGGCATCGGAGAGCCATCCAGATATGCCGTCGGTAGACTCCATCTGACTTCGGCATCGACACAGAAGGCGATTGGCATCAGCAGAATGGACAGGAACGCGAGCCGCTTCATGAGTCCAGCCCCTGGAAGCCACGGCGGTTCATAGTTGCTTTACCAGCGAGAAGATACTGATACCAAGAGCCAGCACAGACACCAGAAAGGCGATCCCATTGGCGTTGTCACGGAAGAAGATTCGATAGTTCATGCGTCTCTCCATATCCAGCGCTCGCCCTTCACTGTGGAATCTCCTGCCATACCCGTCCATGGATGCGCCGGGAGGCATCTTGGTAATCCCGATTGGCCTGCGCATTCGACCCAGGTGGATGCGGCAATTCATCGCGCCAGCGGTTGTGAAACTCGCGCTCAGTTCGCCGTCTGGAAGATTCCGTCCGCAATCTGCTTCGCCAGTTCTTCATGCCCGTACCCCGTAGTGGCGGCAGGTCTGGCGGATCAATCTGCCATGCAGGTCAGTGCGAGCGCGCGCAGCGAGATCCGGCTTGTGCTTGCGCAGCATGGCCTCGAAGTTGCGCTCGCGGCGCAGTTGCGTGCGCAGAATCCTGCGTATTCGGCGCGCATCCACTTGCTTGCGCGCGGTGTACAGGTCCTCGGTCCCGGGAAACTCGATTCCCAGGTCCTCCTCGAGCTCATGGGCCACTGGCAGCAACTTAGCCACGGCGGTGTGCCTTGCGGTGGGCGCCACGGGGCGCGGCCAGCATGCTACCGCCCTTGTCGGCCTGGTTGAACTCCTTCGAGACCTTCTCCGGTGGGCACGAGGAGTATCCGGCTCCATGTGCGCATGCGGCCATGAATCGGGCCTGCTTCGGTGACTTGCTTGGCATGTCAGCACCCCATCGATCCGACGTTGACGACGAGCGAGGAGCCAGCATCCTGCGCCAAAGCCTGGACGAACCACCAGTCCATGTTGGGCTTGCCGTTGGCCTGCTTGTACCCGGGCGCTTCCTTGATCAGCAGATTCAAGTAAGGGGCCAGTGGGTTGTCGCGCACCTGCATGCCAATGTCCCGCAGCAGGCGCTTCGCGTAGATCATCTGCGCAGGCGGCACGACCAGGGTGTAGTCCCAGCGCCGGCGGCCATGGCGCCCATCGATTGCCTTCAAGGCTTCCTCGAGGCCCGTCTCTGACAGGTCCATGCGCAGGCCATCGATCACTTCCTCGAAGCCGAACATATCCGGGCGGTAATGGACTTGGGAGGCCAGCGGCGCGGCGGCGGCGGCAGTCAGGAACGAGCGTCTTGTGGCCATGGGCACCTCACCTGCTTTCGGAGAGGATGCCACCAGTCAGGAACCCGTGCCACTTTGGCGTCTGGATCGATCCGGCGCCGGCGGCGCACGTCATCCCGTTCTTGTCCACGGTGAGGTTCGGCGGATCCCCGTGCCTGACCCAGCACTTGTGGGCCTTTTCCTCGGGCATGGTGCAGTTGCTGGCGCGCGAGTCGATGCACCAGGTATGGCCATCCGGGCACACCACATGGATCGATCGGCCATCTGGCCCGCACCACTCCGGATGGTCATGCAGCCAGAAGGCATCGAACATCATCCCGGGAGCTTCTGCGCGGCCTTGCCGGGTGTAGAGGGTGCCATCCAGTGGGTTCACCCACAGGGGCGTATGGAACACCTGGTACTCGTCGGAGGCACTGAACGAAGTCCCACACGCCTCGCACTTCTGGGGCCAGCGCGGGTCATCAGGGGGCGGGAGATCCATCGGCGGGAAATCCCACGCGCCATCGATGATGGTTCCGGGCACCTCATCGATCAGGAATCTGGCATCGCAGCAGGAACCTGACTGGCAGGGGGATGGGTCAGTCCAGCGGAAACGGCGCAGGTAGCGTCTTGCGCGGTTCGCCGGCTCGACCATGAAGCACTGCACGGCGCTCATACGTCAGTCCCTGGGCTTCTTCTTGCCCTTCTTGCCTACCTTGGAGGCTACCTCGCGGCCCTGCGCGCGGCGCTCCTCGATCTTGGCCTGGAGCTTCGCCTTCTCGTCAGCCTGACTCAGGCCCTGATCGTGTGATGCCTTGGACTGGGCACGCGACTGCTGGCCGGACGCACGTACCTGGGCGCGCTCCTGCTTGGCCGACTCGCCGCGGTTCTTCAGGTCCTGCCGAGTGAGGTTCTCGCGGTGGCGAAGGTCCTGCTTGGCCGACTGGTCGCCCTGCCGCAGCTTCTGCTGCGATGCGAGCTCGGTCTGGTTGCGCTGCTGGGCGGCAGCCTTGTCACGGTTCGACAGTTCGACCCCTGCCTTCTTCTCGGCATGGGACAGCGTCTGCTCGCCCTTGGCGGCGCCGGTGGCCAGGGACAGGTTGGCAGTGCGCCCCTTGAACTCGAGGTCCTGGGAGCCCGCACGGGCCTTGTGGGACAGTTCCTGTTGGCCCTTGCGCTCGCGGTGCTGAAGGTCGTGCTGGGATACGGCGCCCTTGCGGTGGATGTCGGCCACCGTGGAGATGTTGTCCCGGACGATCCCGGCGGCAAGCTGGGCGCGGGCCTGGATGTTCTCGAGGTGCGAGCGTTCGACCCCCTGCTCGAGCTCCTGCTGGTGGGTTTCGTCGTCGCGACGCAACTCGGCCTGGTGTGTCTGCTCCTGCCGCTGCTGCTCGGCCTCCCACGCCTTGGTGTCGCGTTCGATCTTGGCGATGACTTCGGCGTCCTTGCGCGCCTTCTCGTCCATGACCTCTTGCGTCGCCTGCTGGTCCTCGGGGTTCGGGGGCGGGGTCAGCAGGTGCTGGACGACGGCAATCGAGATGGCCTGCTCGAGCTCGGGCGGCAGGTCCTCGTTCTCCCCGTCCTCGAGGTCCACGGGCGGCAGCGGGATGCCCAGCTTCGCCTCGATCTGCTTGCGGTAGGCATTGGCCTGGTGCTCGCGGATGTGCGCGGACATGGTGGCCTGAAGCTGTGCGAATTCCTTGGGGTCCATCGACCCCTGCTGGAGTTGCAGGAAGTTCTGGTGCACCTGCATGTGCACCTCGTCCAGTTGGTGGTAGAAGGCCTTCACGGCCTGCCCCGTGAGCATCAGCATGTTCTCGGCCACGGGGTCCTGGTTGTTCGGGCGCTTGTCCTCGGGGGCGAGCTCCTCCCAGTCCGGTGCGCGCATGGCCCGCAGGAACATCCGGTGCGCGGAGATGCGCTGCTTGCGGGTGTAGATGTCGGGTGACTGGCCCTGCAGGGCGATCACGTTCTGCGCGATGGCGATGCGCTGGGAACTGGAGAAGATGTTCGGATCCGACACGGGCGCGATGTCTACGCGGCCGTCGAAGTCGGTGCGCATGAGGATGCGCTTCTCGCCCTCGCTCTCGAATGGGTACTGCTGCGGCATGTACTCGTGGATGAGCTCGGCCAGGATGCTGAACTCGTCACGGGCAGCCTTGTGCAGGCGCTTGTGGATAGCGGTGTAGACCCTGGAGCCTTCCTCGATGAGCGCGACGGTGGTGCCCACTGGGCCGGTGTTGTTGCCGGCGCCTACCTGGGAGTCCTGAATCGATGCGAAGCGGCGCCCAGCCTCCACCAGTCCGGTCAGAAGCTGGAACATCGCCGGTTCCGGGCCCTTGAACGGCGGGTTGAAGAACGTCTTGGTCAGGTCCTCGTAGTCCGCATCGATGTCCTTGTAGACCCCGTGCTCGAGCTCAACGTCACCCATGCCCTTGCCGGACTTGGTCTTGAATCCGCCCTGGAAGTTCGAAGCGGTGGCCGCATCCAGCAGCGAGTTGACGGCGCCCGACGCCGCGCGGCCAGTGGAACCGATGAGGTGCGGATACCCGAAGCCATAGAACCCAAGGCCAGGGAGGAACTTGTAGTGCACGAACCCGCGCTTGCGCCGGTAGCTCGTGTCTTCCTTCGACCACGCGCGCGAGATGCGCGTGATTTCGTTGTTCTCCTGGTCGATGTAGAACGTGTACGGCCGGATCTCGTTCCGGTCCCAGCGGTTTCTGCGGTACTTGAGCGGCAGCTTGAACAGCGCATGCGACTCGACGAAGTCGTAGATGTTCTCCTGACGGGGAACCGACTCGCGGCGGTAGTCGGATCGATCCTCGGCCTTGTTGCTGCTCTTCAGGCCCATATGGCCTGTCACCTGGATGTCCTGATCAAGGAAGTAGCCGATGTCCACGGCCTTCTGGACGTCCGATTCGACCATCGTGTAGCTGTGATGGAAGCGCGCCGCGGTTATGAGGCTGCGGGCGGTGTACGGGACCACGAAGTTCGCGGCCTTCACGTAGCGGGCCATGGGCAGGCCGGTGCGCACGTCGATGGCGACCTTCTTGAACGCACTGCCCGCCAGGGACAGGTAGAACAGCATCGAATCGACGTCGTCGAAGTACTCCCGATCCACCTCGGTCAGGTAGTAGTTCATGAAGGCCTGCACGCGGTCGGCCTGGTCGTCTATCGCGGCGCTGCGCTTGCGCCCCAGGCTCGTCACCTTGACCGGCCCCTCGGGCGGGAACATCTCGGCGATGGCTCGAGCGTTGAACTGGGTACAGGCCTCGGCCATCAGCGGATGAGTGACCTCGTGGCCACGGCGCTGTGGGAACTCGAGCTTCTTGCTGGAGTCGGGATGGTCGCTGGAGCGCTGGATGCCCAGCAGTTCGACGGCGACCTCCTCGCGCATCTCCCAGTCGGAGCGTGATTCCCGGTCGGCCTCGTAGAGCTCGAGGAGCTCTTGGGCAATGTTCTGGCGTTCGCCGGCGGTCAGGTACTCGGCGAGGTTCTCATCGAAGTCCCCCTCTTTGGGGATCCGCGGCCCTTCATCGCCGGCGGCAATCTCGATATCGCCATTTGGGAGCCGATTGATCAGCGACCCATTGAACTCTGTCTCGCCCATGCGCGGTGCGCGACTGACCTCGACAAGGCCAGTAGCGCTGGAATCACGCGACTTTCGCATCCTGGAAACCCTCCGGGCAGGAATTCACGAAAGAAGCGCGGTGAGACTTCGCTACCGGCCGGGAGGATGTCAGGTCCTCCCAGCCGGATTCCGCTGCCGTCGCCCGCCTGACCGGACTTACCGGGGGTGGTTACCCGGCTGTGGCTATCGCCCGCTGTGGTGTATGGGAGCGGAGATTACCCGCATGGAGGAGTACTTGCCAGCATCAGCCCAGGACGGACGCATTGGCGAGGCGCCACAGCCACGAAGCAATGGCGATGGCCAGCGGTGCGCCGAATACGAGGATGGCTGCAATCCCGGCCCGGCGCATCCAGCGCATGGCCAACTGCTCCCGCTTCCACTCGATGAACCTCGTCATACGTTCCTCCTGCTCCTCGCGTGTTCTGGGGAATGTGGGCCTGAAGCGCACCATGGCGCCATTGGGCCGCAGCCATCCCATCGCGTACCTCTCACGACCCTGAAACTCGTGCACGTCGTAGACCCTCCGCCAGTACTGTTCGAGGAGCTCCGCCGGGATTCTGAAGTGCCGAGTTGCCATCTTCCCTCACCAAGGTGATGCCGTGATCCTCGAGGGCGCGCACGAGCTCGTCCAGCTTCGCCATCGTGCTGTCCCTACTGACGCGGGCCTGGGCGGTCTCGATGTCAGCGTGGGCCAGCCGTCTCTCGAGGATGGCCAGCCGGTGCTCGAGGAGCGCCACCAGCATGCGGGTCTGCTCTTCAGTCGCCACGGCGAATATCTGCTCCACCGATCACGGTCCATTCATCCAGATCCGTGACCAGCAGCAGGAACGGGGGTTGCCGGTTGAAGCGCATCATCGCGTAACCCTCGGCCACAGCCATGACACGCGCGCCATCCCCGGCGCCGTTGCGCCAGTACTGGCCAGGGAGGACTAGACGGCTGTGGGCCTTCGAGAAGTTCTTGTGCGTCACTGGCTCTGCGCCTTGATCCACTGATGTGCAGCGTCTCTCCACGCGATCTGTTGATCATGCAGGCGTCCATGCGGGTCCCAGGTGTGGACCTTTATCCGCCAGTGACCAGCCTCCAGATACAGGTGCGGCCTGCCTTGGGCCAGCATCACTACCCTAGCGGACGCGGTAGTCAGTTTCTGGAGCCTGCCGAGGATCACTTACTGCTCCCCTGGTCCCGGCATCAGCGCCTGAAGCATGCGCGCGCGGTGGTCAGTGAGGTCCGAGTAACTCATCCAGCCCGCGGGCGTCTTGTCCTTCGAGTACACCTCCCCATCCGGGAGCCATGGCTTCCAGGTCGGGTCGCAGAAGACGCGATAGTGCCAGGTGTCCTGCTTCTTGCCTTGAGGGGTGTAGGGCGGCTCGGCCCAGGCGAAGCGCTTGTCATCCTGGAAGAAGGCATCGAGCCATTCCTCGGTCAGATCCCAGTCCTTCGGGCGGTTCTCGCGCGTGAGCGGGTCGGTGAACGACACGGACAGGTGCCAGCAGCGCTCGTAGTCCGGGTTCTTCCACCAGCCGGATGAATGCATGCCCCGGTCGCGCGTGAAGATCAGGCTCGTACCCGTGACGCTATGGATACCGCGGCAGTTGTCGAGGCGCTGCATGTTGGCCTGGGTCGCCAGCCCGTCGTAGTAGCCGTTGGCGATCGCCACGCGGCGCATCTCCTTGGCCACCCCGGTCTTGAGCCAGTTCGGTCCGTAGATTCTCACAGCGATGGCATCCCCAGTTTGTTGGCCATGCGGCGGCAGTCCTCGGCCGTGGGCAGCGGGCGTTTGCCGCGGGCCATCTCGAACAGTTCGGTCTCGACGTCCGCGCGCCGGTTCAGCGAGGCCTCGTATGTGCGCCAGAAGCGCAGGCGATAGCGCATGCGCAGCAGCCAGTTCACAGCGGTTGGTCTCGCAGCATTGGATGCTGAAGCGGGAATGCGGACTCTTTGCACGTCTCGGCGTGCTGCCGTATCTGCTCCTCGAGGTAGGTAACGTGGCCCATGAGCCTGACCAGGTCGCGAAGGGCGTCCCCGTGCACATGGTAGGAAATCTCCGGCCATACGCGCCCCCTGCCCCAGGTCTTGCGCATGGCCTGCAGGTCCTCACTCGAGAGGGGCTCGACGGGGATGAGTACGCGCCCTCCTGACATCAGTCCTTCCCCGTGAACATGCGTATCAAGGCGTCCAAGAACATCACCAGGATCGTCACGGACAGCATCAGGAAGATGATCACCAGCAGGATCGGCGACAGGATGAAGCACAGTGCAATCAACGCTACCCACATGCCCATTCCCCCTGCTATTGCGGTCTCTTAACAGATTCTTGCACGGTCGGTGGCTTCATGCCCATCCCCACCCCTGACTTCTCGCGTCTGAGGAGCACCTCGGATACGAGCTCGGCCAGGTCCTCCCGGTCTAGGGGGCCTACTTCGGAGCGGGCGATATCGAGGAGCATGTCACGCAGGTCGTAGAGGCGCTGGTGTGAGAGGTGGCGGAACAGCGGTTCGGCGGGTTGTGGATTGGCCATCTGTCCTTCCACGGCGCGGTGCAGGCGGCGCAGGGCTCGCTCCAGTGTTTCCTCGAGGGACGTCTCCGGGATGAGCCACAAGGTCTCGTCACCTTCCTGCTCGTGTACCACCATGTCCGGGAACTCGATGTTCTGGGTACGTGCACGGTGGTGGAACTTATCGGCCACGGCGGCTTTCCTCGATCAGGCGATCGACGGCGTCCACGAACAGGCGGTTGGACTCCTCGAGGCGCTCCACGAGGCGACCGAAATGCTCGACGGCCCCGCTGATGTTGGTGGCGGCGTGCTCCATGTCATTGCCGGCGGCGCGCATGGCGGATCCGGCCTGTGAAACCGCTTCGGCGCCCATGAGAACGATGCTCTGCATAACTATGCCCTACCTATGCTCTTGGAATGCCAGCGTGGCCAGACAGTGCTTGCCGCGTAGCCTCGAGGGCCTCACCCGCATTGCCCAGCAGGAATTTGATGAAGGCTGCCCGGTCTGCATCGGTCCGGAATCCCATGTTCCCGGATGAGCCCAGGCGCAGGTCCCAGACGGTGTCGTTTTCCTTCTGGTGCGCGATCAGTACGAGCACCTGGAAGACGCCATTCGGTGACTCGGTCTTGCGGTACGTCTCGGCGACGAGGTTGGCCTGCTCGGAGGAGAACTCCGGCTGGCCATCATCTTCAGATCCGGTGCGCAGGATGTGGATGGTCTTCACTTCTTGGCCTTCTTCGCCTTGGCGTACAGGTGCTGCTGCATCTGGCGCATCGGGGGGCGCTGTTTCACGGAATGGGTGGGGGTAGGTGATTTCGTGAAACCTTTCTTTGCACTGTTCAAGGGTTTGCTGTACTTGGCCATCAGTGCCTCGCTTCCAGTGCATCCATCCAGCGGGCGGCGTCGATCAGCCAGCGCTGGCACTTGTGAATCTCGTACTCGTGGAAGTCCTTATCCCGCGGGTTCTTCGACTTCGGCGCCTTGCGCTGGTGGCGCAGCAGCTTGCTGGTCACGATCATCTTGGCCTGCTCGAGGAGCTCGAGACGGCGCGCCGGCGTGATCTCCGGTGGTGGCCGTCCCGTCTCGTACTTGCCGGGCTCCTCGGACATCAGAAGTCACCCACGTCCACGGCTGGGCCTGAAGGCTTCGTCACCCCAGGAGAGCGCGCCAGGGTCAGCGGATCGGCCGGCGCTCGCGCCCCTTCCGCGACATCCGTTGGCAGGCGGTCCCCCTGAATGGCGAAGTAGACCGCAAGGCAGCCATCGACATCGACCATGGCCCGGTGGGCGCCCTCGAGCTCTTTGCCCGTGAAATGCTTGTAGGCCTCGGTGAGCTTCGGCTTCTTGGCGTAGTTCCTGCCGGCCTTCACCATCTTCTCCGTGGGCGCCATGTTCATGATCGGCTCTGCCATCTTGGCCGTGCAGATCGCGGCACCATCCTTCCAGGCATCCGGGTCTACCCCGATGTCCGGGTAGCGCTTCAGGGCGATGCGCACGATGCGGCAATCGAATGCCTCGTTGTGCGCCACACGCAGGTTCGCGACGTCCCACATCTGCATGAGCATGGACACGGCCAGTTCCTCGGATACCCCGACCTTGTCGGCGTACTCCTCGGTGATTCCGTGCGCGGCCAGGGCCTCCGGCCCACTCTTCCAGCCGTTGGGGCGGATGATCACGTCCAGGGCATGCACCACCTCGCGGGTTCCCAGGTCGATCAGCTTCGCGCCCAGTTGCACGATATGTGGCTGGCGCGGGTCATCGCTGGGTTCCTTGAACAGCGGCAGGTCGGTGGTTTCGGTGTCGTATGCGAGTAGATACATGCGGTCTCCTGTTACCTTTCGTTGTCGGGGTTTCGCTTCTCTCTGATGATCAGTTTTCTTTGCTGCTGTTCGTAGAAATTCAGGTCCATGCTCTCCATCTCTCGATGGAATCGCTTGAAGAAACTCTCCCAATTAATCGTCGGAAGCATGAGCTCTCGGTACAGGAAGCGAAGCAGGTACATCCGGCGCCTGTTCTCGACCTCGAAGTTCCGAATCATGACGGCATCCTGTCGTCCGGGAGGCTGACTCCCTTCGCCTTCGTCAGCATCCGGTTGACCTTGGTCACGAGATCCGGACGTCTGAATTTCATGTGCAGATTGCCGTTGCCGTAGAACATCTTGCACTCGAAGTACTCGGTCTCGAGGGTCTTCTCCTTCGTGCGCGTGGCATTGCTGATGGCATCGGCCGCGTTCTGCGCTTCCGGGGGCTTCTTGCCGTCCAGGACGTGCATGAGCCGGTCCATGTCCGAGACCATGGCGCGCGTGTAGCCGTAGCTGTTCCAGCCGTAGTAGGAGATGGCGCCGGTGATGATGATCCGCTCGCCAATCCCGAATGTACTGTTGGTCTTGTGGGTGCGGCGGGTTGTGAGCTTGTCGAATACCCTGACCACGGAGCGCTCGAGCATCTGCGGCGCGTCGTTGGCCATGCTGAAGAACGTCTCGGTGATATTCCCGACCGTGAACTCATGGGGAGTCTTGTCCAGTTGCTGCCGGAACTGCTCGTGGGCGGTCGCGTCCATGAGGTTCCGCAGGCCAGAGTGATTCAGCAGCGACTCCCAGGCGTACCTGTCGATGTG
>Ga0184615_10001132_pt1 | contig 14563 bp, 13 predicted proteins | sample PLM4_65_coex_FD_133134 | JGI IMG/M metagenome (GOLD analysis project Ga0184615, IMG submission 133134) | Groundwater sediment microbial communities from an aquifer in East River, Colorado, USA - PLM4_65_coex | ecosystem: Environmental > Terrestrial > Soil > Riparian zone | place: USA: East... | reverse complement strand
CTGCGGGGCCAGCGAGCGAGGACGGCAGGATCATCCTCCGTGCGGAGGGGAGGGGGCCTGGACCACCTTTGCCGAGCCCGGCGGAAGCGAAGAGGCGAGCACCCGAATCCCGGAGCCGGTGAGGATGTCGCTGGGCAGGGGGGAGGTCGGCGATTCCCCGAGGTGCGGTCGAAGCACAATTCCATCCCCCGAGTGGGTGCGCGCGGTTCAGGCATACATCCGTGAGGACTGGTTCACCACGGGAATTGCCGAGTACCTCGAGGCGCAAGATGACGCCGCGAAGGCGGCCCAACCCGCACCGTGCCTGGGTTGCGGGTGCTCCTTCCCCCGCCACGACCTCTGGGTCCACCGCAGCTTCGACGACGTCGCGTACTGCGATGCCTGCTACTATCGGCGGTTCGGCCGCCAACCTGCCTGAAACCTGCCCTTTCTTCATCCCACGACCCACTTGAGGAGCCAGTAGCTTCCCAACCCCACCAGAATTGTCGGAAACACCTGGCGCGTCCTCCAGGCGACGGCCGCGGCTGGGATGGCGGCCACGGCCGGGAGACCCGGGGCAAAGGTGCCCTCCGGAGCGAGGAGGGGCGGGGCAGCCAGGGCGGCAAAGACTGCCGCCGGGATGTGGCTGAGCAGTCGCTCGACGACGGGCGGAAGCCGCCGCGAGAAGAGGAAGATCCCCAGCGCCCGCGTCGCATAGGTCGCCAGCGCCATCCCCAGGATCACCGCGTAGGTGTTCACCTGGACTCCAGGAGTGTGCCGATCCCGCTCCCCAGCAGGATCGCCAGGACCAGGTTGCCCTTCCCAGGCAGCCAGGCAGCTGTGACCACCGCCACGATCGCTGACGCGGCCGCGACCGCTCCCGTCACCGGCCGGGTGAGCAGCGGTACCAGGAGCCCGAGGAAGGTCAGGGGGAAGACGAGGTCGATTCCCCACCGAGCGGGATTCAGCACGAGTCCGCCGAGGACACCCCCGGTCAATCCCCCCAGGACCCAACTTCCGTAGACGGCAACGTTTACCCCCAGGAAGAACTCCCGGCTCCCTTCCCCTCGCAGGTATCGTGAGATGGCCAGGGCGTAGGACTCGTCCACGAGCCCGAAAGCCAGCATGGCCTTCCACCTGGCCGGCTGCCGCCGCAGGTGCGGAGCCATCGACGCTCCCATCAGGAGGTGTCGGAGATTGATCATGAGGGAGGTGAGCACGATGAGCGGCCCGCTCGTCTGCGCCCACATGGAGATGGCCGTGAACTGGGCCGCGCCGGCAAACACCAGCAGGGACATCAGCGTGGTGGCGGCAAGACTCAACCCCGCCTGCCTGGCCAGCACGCCGTACACCAGGCCGAATACCGCCACGCCTGGCACGAGCGGTACCACGGCCACGAGACCATCCCGGAAACGCACCGCTGATGGGGGAGAGTTCGCAGGGGTTGCCGGCCTCATTGCTTCCCGGGCCAGGGACAGAGGGACCGCAGGGTGCACTGGGGGCACCGGGGCTGTTTCGCCTGGCAGGTGCGCCGGCCGTGAAAGATGAGGAGGTGCGTGGCATGCCCCCACGCCTCTCGGGCGAGGAGCCGGCACATCGCTTCCTCGATCTTATCCGGGTCCTCCGTGCGCACGAGTCCCAGACGATTGGTGACCCGGGCCACGTGGGTGTCCACGGCGAAACCCGGGATTCCGTAAGCGTTGTAGAGGATGATGTTGGCGGTCTTCCGGCCCACGCCCGGCAGGGTGACGAGTTCCTCCATGGTCCGCGGGACCTTCCCGCCGAAGTCCCGCACCAGCTTCTGACAACAGGCAATGATGTTCTTGGCCTTGCTCCGGAAGAAGCCGGTCGTGCGGATCTCTTGCTCGAAGACCGTCGGGTCCGCCTCCGCGTAGGCCTTTGCGGAGCGATACGTCTTGAAAAGGCCGGGGGTGACCAGATTCACCCGGGCGTCGGTGCACTGGGCCGAGAGGATCGTGGCCACCAGGAGTTCCAACGGCGAGGTGAAGTTCAACTCACACCGCGCATCGGGATACGTCTTGGTCAAAATGTCGAGGAGCTTCCCGACCGCCCGCGTCGACGGGTGGGCGGGACCGTCCCCGGGCGTGCCAGTCGTCATCGCCGGTCGTGTCGCGCGTGCCATCAGTCCCGCTGGAGGAGCTCGATGGATATCCCGTCCGGGCCCTCAATGAAGGCGTACTTGGTCGTGGGATTGACCTGGCCGATATCCTGGGTGAATTTCACCCCGCGGGCCTTCATCTTCGCACCCTCACCCACCAGGTCGTTCGTCTTGAGGGCGATGTGGTATACGCCGTAGCGCGGGGGATCCATTCTCGGGTCCACGGTCTCCCCCGGCCGCTTGGAGGAGAAGTTGTACGTCAGACCCCCAATGTCCAGGGTCACGATGGGCATCCCGTTCACCTCCCACCGCTTCACCTCCCTGGCGCCGAAGTTCTCCTTGAAGAAGGCGACGGTCTTCTCGTAATCGCTGCACTTGAAGTGGGTGTGATCGTACTGCCAGCTCATGTCGGTCACCCTCCATGCGGGAGTGCGGCCTTCACGCTCCCGCCAGGTTGCACGAGACGCCCCCCCGGGGGGCGCCATCAGGCCTGCCGGCCCCCACCGCGCTCTTCGAGCGGTGGAGCCCCAGGGGAGTTCGGCCGCTCCTGCACCAGCGGCCGGGATGCTGAGACCGTGTCTTACAGGTGACGATAGCTTCCCACCGATTTGCGCGTCCGTCGCGCCGCGCCGGTCTGGTATGCCGCCTTGGCCACCGCGGCGGCCACGGCAGGCGCGACCCGCGTGTCGAAGACGCTGGGGGTGATGTACTCCTCGCTCAGTTCGCGGTGGCTCACCAGCGAGGCGATCGCCTTGGCCGCGGCGATCTTCATGGCCTGGGTCACGTGGGAGGCGCGCGCGTCCAGCAGGCCGCGGAAGAAGCCCGGGAAGCAGGAGACGTTGTTGATCTGGTTCGGATAGTCGGATCGGCCCGTGGCCATCACCCGGACGTACGGGGCCGCCTGCTCGGGCATGATTTCGGGGACGGGGTTCGCCATGGCGAAGATGATGGGATCCTTCGCCATCTTCTTGACGGCCTTGAGAGGCAAGGTTCCCGGCCCCGACAGGCCCAGGTACATGTCGGCGCCTGCCATCACGTCCAGGATGTTGCCCCGCAGGTTGTGGGGGTTGGTGGCCTGGGCGAACCATTCCTTCATCGGGTTCATGTTGGCCGTCCGGCCGCGGTAGAGGACCCCCTGGGTGTCCAGGCCGATGATGTTGCGGGCCCCCATGGCCATGAGGATTTTCGTGCAGGCGACGCCGCCGGCGCCGACCCCGCTCACCACGATCTTGAGGTCGCGCAGCTTCTTCTTGACGATCCGCAGGGCATTCAGGAGGGCGGCCAGGACCACCACGGCCGTCCCGTGCTGGTCATCGTGAAACACCGGGATGTCCACTTCCTTCTGCAGACGCTCCTCGATCTCGAAGCAGCGGGGCGCCGAGATGTCTTCCAGGTTGATGCCGCCGAAGCCCGGCGCGATGAACTTCGCCGTTCGCACGATCTCGTCGGGGTCCTGGGTGTCCAGGCAGATGGGAAAGGCGTCCACGCCGCCAAACTCCTTGAAGAGCGCCGCCTTGCCCTCCATGACCGGCATGGCCGCCGCCGGCCCGATGTTGCCCAGCCCCAGGACGGCCGAGCCATCGGTGATCACGGCCACCATGTTTTTCTTGACGGTGAGTTGATGGGCCTTGGCGGGGTCCTCGTGGATCGCCATGCACACCCGCGCCACTCCCGGCGTGTACACCATGGAGAGATCGCTCCTGGTCTTGATCGGGGTCTTGGCCTCTACCGTGATCTTCCCCCCCAGGTGGGCGAGGAAGGTGCGGTCCGACACATTCACCACCTTCACGCCCGGCAGCTTTCCCACGGCCGCGGCGATCAGTTTCTCGTGGGCCTCGTCCCGAGCGTTGACGGTGATGTCCCGGATGACCGTTTCTTTGCCAAAGCCGGCGATGTCCACGGCCCCGATATCGCCCCCCGCCTTGCCGATGGCGGACGTCACTCGTCCCAGCATGCCGATCCGGTTCTGAATCTCCACGCGCATGGTGATGCTGTAACTGGCACTCGGCCTCTGAATCATGATGAGTCCCCTCCCTAGAGTCGGTCCACAGGAGAATTCCACACAGATAGTTCACAACGGACCACCACGCACTCTTCGAAATTGGGGAGTGTCCCGCGCGGTTGGACCCATCCCCGGTTGTCAATTGTCGGTTGTCGGTTCTCCATTTCCAATTGCCTCCCTCTTCACCCCGACCGCCGGGCCAGGAAGGCTTCCAGGCGGCGTAGCGCCTCGGCGATGTTCTCCAGGGAATTGGCGTAGGAGAACCGGATGTAGCCCTCGCCGTTTCGCCCGAAGTCCACGCCGGGCGTCGCGCCGACCTTGGCCTGTTCCAGGATCTCGAAGGCGAAGGCGTAGGAATCCGTGGTGAAGCGCCTGGCATTGGCCAGGACGTAGAAGGCCCCGGTGGGCTCGGTCGCGATGCCGAACCCCAGCCGCCGCAGTGCAGGGATGATGAACCGGCGGCGTTCGTCGTAGATGGCCCGCATGCGGGCCACCTCGGGCTGCGCCTCGCGCAGGGCGGTGATGCCGGCGGCCTGCACGAAGGCATTGGCCGAGATGAAGAAGTTCTGGTTCATCTTCTGGAGGGGCCGAACCAGATCGGGCGGGACGATGGCATAGCCCAGCCGCCAGCCGGTCATGGCGTAGGCCTTGGAAAACCCGTTGAAGACGACGGCCCGATCCGTGAATTCCAGGATGGAGTGCTCCTGTCCGGCGTACACCAGGCCGTGGTAGATCTCGTCCGAGATGACCAGGGGCCCGAGGTCCGCCAGCGCCGTCATACGCTCCGCTGACAGGAGGGTGCCGGTCGGATTCGCCGGAGAGTTGATGAAGATGGCCTTGGTCCGGGGAGTCAGGCTTGCCGCCACGGCCTCGGGCCGGAATTGGAAGCCGTCCTCCTCCAGGACGTCTACGGTGACCGGCTCGCCGCCGCAGAACCGGATGAAGTTGGGATAGCAGGCGTAATGCGGATTCGAGAGGACGACCTGGTCACCCGGCTCCAGCAGGGCGGAGAAGAGCATCCACATGGCGGGCGAGGTGCCGGCGCCCACCAGGATCCGATCAGGCGACACCTGGACGTTGTACTTCGTGGAGTAATGTTCGGCGATGGCCTCGCGCAGCGGGAGGATCCCCAGGCTATGCGTATACTTGGTCTTGCCGTCCGCCATCGCGCGGGCCGCCGCCTCTTGGATGCAGGTGGGCGTGGGGAAGTCGGGCTCGCCCACCTCCAGGTGAATGATGTGGTCCCCCTTGGCTTCCAACTCTTGGGCGCGCTCCAGCACCTCCATGGCCAGAAAGGGAGCGATCTCCTGCGCACGCTTGGCAATCATCCGAACCCCCCGAAGCAGAGAAGACGCTCGGCTGTGGGAATGATCAATCTCGCAAGGCGGGCGGATGATAACACAGGCGCGAAGGGAAGCAAACCCCTTGGGCGGCGGGGCGGACAATCCCGCCACCGAGATGGGGGAGAACGGAAGCAGAGGCCGTCCCTGAAGGGTGTGGACCTCCTATCTCATCCGGGCGGATTCCCCGGTGCTGATGGGCCCCATGCGCCAGATGCGCTGGTTATAGTGCCTCACCATCCGGGACGTATTGAAGAAACTGGCCACCTCGATGCAGCGGATCATGCGGTCGATCCATTTGGACGCATACTTCGTGTCCGGTTGGGCCCGCTCGACGTGGCAATAGTCCTGCACCATCAGCTCCAGCTTTTCATAGAGCGAATGGGAGTCCTCTCGGAGCCGGAGATCCATTTCGTGTCCGATTTCCCCGTCCGCCGCACGGTGGCCAAAGATCTCCCCGATTTCATTATCGGCGGCTTCAACGACCCAGCCATCCATGGTGCTGAGTTGCAGCACGCCATTGAGGACGGCTTTCATGCCGGAGGTTCCCGAGGCTTCAAACGGCGGCAAGGGGTTATTCAGCCATACGTCCACCCCGCTGATGAGCAGCTTCGCAATGTAGGTATCGTAGTTTTCCAGGAAGATGGTCTTCAAGTGATGCCGGTGCTCCCCGAGCGAGTCGATAATGTTCAGGATCTCCTTGATGTTGCCGGTTCCGACGAAGTCATTGGGGTGGGCCTTGCCGGCGAACAGAATCTGCAGTCCTCCGTATTGCTTGGCAATCTCCACCAGTCTCTCCGGGCATTGCAGAATCAGGCTGGGACGCTTATAGGGCGCGGCCCGTCGTGCCCAGGCAATCGTGAAGATATCCTCGCGCAGCATCCACGGCTCCAGCAGCCCCACGAGCCGTCTCTTGTTCTGCTTGTGGGCGTCCCAGAGCTTCTCTCGGAACGTGCGGTCGTCGAATAACTGGTTGACCTGCTGCAGGCTGTCGGGACTCTCCTTCCAATTCCGAAAGACCTGGGGGTATTCATTGAACAATTGTTCGAAGGGGGGACTGATCCAGGTAGGAATATGAATCCCGTTGGTGATTCCCTGGATTTTTTCCTCGTGACTGGGGAATTGAATCTTTGTCACCTCTTCGTGCTTCTTGGCAACCGCGTTGACGTGCTTGCTGGCATTCATGGCCAGAATCGTGAGATTGATCCGTGCCGGATTCTCGTCTTGCCCCATACGCTTTGCCAGCCGCAACTCTTCCTCGGACAGCACGTTGGCCAGTGCATCTATCGGGAACCGGTCATGGCCCGCCTCGACCGGGGTGTGGCACGTGTATGCAAAATGCTCGGTCAAGGCCGCAACCTCTTCTGGGCTTTTCCCCTTGGCCCCCTCCACGAAGGCAAACGCTGCGTGGCCTTCATTCAAGTGGACTACGTCAGTCGCATACCCCAGCGCCCGGATGGCCTTCATCCCGCCCATGCCCAGGATCTTTCGCTGAACGATCTTCCACCAAACCGTGGAACTCTGATACAGCTGATTGGTGAGTTCCTTGGCCCAGGCCGGATTCTCGGGATGATTGGAATCGATCAGAAGCAGTGGAACCACGTGTTGCTTGTCAAAGCTGGGAACGTAGTACTTCCAGAGACTGAATTTGACTGGCTCGTTGCCGATGGGGAGCTCTATCCCTGTCTTCAGCTTGATCAAGCCGGGATACTTCCGCGGGTCCCACTGGAATTCCCCGGGGAGCTGGCCGTAGTGGATACAGAACTGTTGGTCAAAATACCCTTTGTTCCACAGGATCCCCACGCCCAGCATGGGGAGTTTCAGGTCCGCGGCGGATTTCAAGGTATCTCCCGCCAGGACCCCCAGGCCCCCACTATAGATGGGGATATCCACAATGCTGTCAATCTGAATGAGATGATAGTAATCCATCTGCCTGATGTTCGAGAAGATCTCGAAATCCCGCTTCTTGTTGCTGGGTGCAAGCGGCGCTTTGGTCTGGTACGTGTGATAGATGCTGGGAGCCAGACCAAACTCCATGGAAAAATAGGCGACACTCTTGATCGAGGGGTCGAGGAGGCATTGTTCTGCGCGCCGAATGACGGCGCACGGAATACCGTAGAAGCACGTCTCGTTGACATCCTGGGCGTCGAAATCAAATCCTTGGGTATCAAGATCCAGGAACGATGCAATATCCTTCTCGTGGGTCATTCAGATGCACCCCTATCCGTGGTTGCAGTGATCTCGATGCTGGTGATGGCGAATGATGGTAGGCGTCTGGGTGAACTGGCACTTGGACCGCGCAGTCTCATGCTCGAGGCACAGACCATGGGACGCCCAGAGAGCCGAAGAAGCATGCCGCAGCGAGAGAAGCGGTGTCAAGTCAAAACTCGCCCGGCGAGGGGAGGCGAGTGCGTTCGACCAGGCGCCCCCACCGCCACCCCCTGCCGCATCCATAAGGAGGGGCTCGTGGTCTGGCGCCTGCTCGACACAGGGTTTCGGGTCCCGGGGTAGGCGGACGCCATCCTTCCGCAAGCAGTCTGGTTTCAGTGCCGTGCGGTAGAATCGTTCGAGTCCGCCGTCAGTACGGTCCTTAGTTGCCCCCCAAGTTCTTCCTGCGCCAGCGTAAAAACTCCTCATCCCCTTGAATCGTGTCCGCCCAGATGAACTTCGGGCAATCCGTCCCACGGTCGGCGCTGACAAGTCGATGGATGGTGACTGGAGCGTGCCAGTATTCGAGATTATTGTAGCTCTTTGAACGCGTCGAATTCTGGATGATATTCTTGGGAATCGTGATGTTGTATTCCTTCGCCCAAAAGCGGATCAGGTCAAGAAGCGAACGCTCCTGTAGGGGGGTCATGAATGTGAACCCGGGCTTGTCATAGGCGATGAGTTCGATACCGAGGGATACCGAGTTAAAGCCACCGCTATTGACGCTCCCGCCCGTGTGGAATGCAGTAAACTTATCCTCCACAAATCTGTAGATCTGTCCGTCGCGATCAATACCCACATGCGCCGAGGTCGGGCGCTCCGGGTCGCATTCTTGAAACGTGGCAATCGTGCCCTCGATGGGCTTCTCCGAATTGTGGATGATGATGCGTCGAATCTCGTTGGCTGCGCGCTCTCGCCTCCACTGATAACAGTCCGGTTTGGCCGCAGCGACGATCATGCTAAAGCGCTCTGTGGCCTTTGAGGTGAGTGGCATGGAGCCCTCATGGCACAGCTCCTCTGACTTGATGAAACCGACCTTGCCTCTTGTCTCCGCAAGAGCCCACCGCCCTCGCTCCTCGAAATACCCCCAGACCTGGATGAGGCTTCCACGCTGGACGAACGCGACGGGAGCGGCGGTTTCACCTTCATAATCCCCTTGGATGGGGACATCTGGCGGGGCGCTGTTTTTCGGACACACGCGCATGGTGGTCGCGTGGGCCATGCACAGCGAGGGGTTGCCCGATTCCGGCTGGTTTTCCGGAATCCAAAAACCCGCACCTTTCAATGTCCTCACCTGCAGGTAGCCGTTTTGGCGTCGACCGGTGATCTGAACATAGACACCACCCCCCAGGCGCGCAGGAAGGGCGGCGTTCTCTTTCGCAATTCGGACCCCTTTGTCCGGGGCCGGGAATGTTTGGACACCCATCTGAACACAGACGCGCCGGACCGCGGTCTCAGGTTCAAGGAGATCAGGCCTGCTGGTGACTTGTGCCCTTGTGGAAAGGTCGGCTGCAAAAGACGGACAGGTGAACGCTCCCACCAAAGAGGTCGCTATCGCAGCACCGAACAGGCGCAGTTTTGCCACAGTTGCTCCCTTACATGTATCCCATATTGGTTTGGGCGCTGGACGAGAGCAATGTATCGCGCCGATGGGCAGTGGAAGGGGGGATGCCCGGTGGGGACGACAGGGGGCGTGAAGTGTCCGTCGCCCGGGCCAGCCTATCCATCGCCACACTGGTGCCGACGCCGACCGGCCGGAGCGACCAGCGGCGCCTGCCGGACATACACTTCCCCAGGAAACTCGGGATACAGGAGACCATCCGAACGACGGCAGCATCCTATCTAACCCGCCTCGCGTGTCAAGCATGCTCAATCAGGAGTTGTTCTTGTCCAATCAACGTCGTGGCCGCCGAAATTGTAAGGCAATTACTCATTTTGGGGGTCACGTTTTTTGGGTCAGGCAGTCCTTTTGTCATATTGATTGCCCTTCCCCTTATACAGTCGGCACCTGCTCTGAACAATGCTCTAGTCTGCCCGGGGACCATCCGCCGACGCGTCCAGTGGCCCGTGTGCACGGCCCAGAGAGTGGGGGGCCTCGTTTCTCATCACTTTCGCGACTTCGCTTGCAGACGGGAGGAGGGCTGGCCGTCGGGCACCCGGAACGTCCAAAGGTTGAGAATTGGAACAAGTCAAGAGAACTGCCTGCCCCCATTTACCCCATTTACCGGTTTGCGTGGCTACGCCCACCGGGGTCCTACACCACGTGCTCCCCCGAGTTCTGGATGTGCGTTGTGACGGGGGCCAGCCAACCGAGCGCCGGGAACACCATAAAGTTTCGGTTGAGCACCGGGCGCATCTTCGAGCGGGAAATGAAGTCTCGGCTCCCTTGTCTGGCGTAGTCCAGCCGAGAGGGGGGTTTTGACTTGACACGATCGGCGCCTCTGACGCATGCTCTAGTCTAGTCGGTTTCGGGGGGACTCCCCGGTCACCCGAGCCTATCTGCGAGAGCGGGGCGGCCCCGCCCAAAGAAAAAGTCCGATCACCAAGTAGCTGACTATGCCGTCGAAGGATGAGTCGGGCAAGCAAATCGATCGGGCATCTCCCGAGCCTCCTCGCCTTGGAGCGCCGCCTCAGCCCGGTCCGACTTCTGAGATTGTTCGGAGGCCGGGCGTAGAACAACGCAGCCTGCCTCCCGCATTGGCCCGCATACGTGATTTGCTGCGTGAACTACGAACTCACCAGGACGGTTTGAGCAACTACCTGAACGCTTACATCTTCTGCATGGAACGCATCGCCCAGTGCGATGAGGTGTCCGCGCAACTCGACAAAGCCGAACGTCGTCCGAGCAAAGTCCAAGATCCTGACTACTGGCCTGATGTGCGGAAGGACCTCGAAAAGGTGCGCCCGCTCATTCCTGTCCTGACACCCGTGCCACGCGCTACGGGTCTTGACGATCCCGCGAAGGCCTTTGACAGTAGATTAGGGGATGCGAATGACCAGTTGAAGAATCTCCCTCGGGACCGCAAGGAACTTCTGGCGGTTCGTGATGCCTTGTCCGGGCAAGTCGATATGATGCGAAAGGCCGCCAGGGATATCGGCGCCCTGTACGAGCAGGAAGCGAAAAAAGTGCAGAACGACGTGACAAATATCCTCGGGAAGATCAACGAGCTGATGGATCTTCAGACGGAAGCCTCCATGATGATGGACATCAACCGCCCTTCCGATCCCCCCACGAGTCAATGGGCCGTCCTGGATGAGCGCACTGACCCCTCCCCTAGAACGCAGGAGCCGATGCCAGCAGAGGGAAAGAACACTAGCTCGATCAGGCCTGGGGTGACCAGAGAACCCGGGAAGGAGGCCATCGAAGAAATCTGCCGAATCATGGTGAGGCAGGCGACCGCCGCAGGACATGGAGGCCCACCCCTATGGTTCAGTCACCTGATAAACCGATCAAATCTGCGCGACGCCTGGAAGAACGAGCGCTCCAACACGTACCACGAGAATCCCGATGACGTGGCGCGCGAGCTGGTCGAGTGGTTGAGACGCAAAGGGTGGAATCCAGAGGAGCGCGAGTCCACGGCGCTGGCGACAGTGCTGATGACCTTGCTCGAATCCGTTGGTCTGGACGATCAGAAGTTCATCCTGAATTTCATTGAGCAATATAACCAGATCAAGGACCAGAAGATCATCGCAGATCTGCGTAGGCGGTACCCGACCTAACGGTGAAGCAGTTGACCGTCTCGCTCAGGCATGAGGATATCAACAGGCTGACGGATTTTCTCTCCGAGCGCGCGGCGCTGGGTGCGACCGCAGCGGTCGGCCCCGAAGGGTATTATCGGGACGTTGTGCGCCGCACACCCCTCCCCAAGAACTGGACCAAGGAGCGCCTCGGCGGATGGACGGGAAATGCAAACTTCGACGCGCGGGAGTTGGTGCAGTGGGCGATGGCGCGAGGGGTCAACCCCGCCAGGCCGACATGGACGACCCTGGGGAGTCTCCTGGAGACGACTCTGCAAGACGCGGGTCTCGATGACGCGAGCCTGATCGTGGCGCTCATCGCAGCCTATCACCTCTGTCTGGACCCGTCGGAGTTGGAGGCTCTGCGCGCTCGGTACTTGGTGCCCGAGGCGGCTTCCTCGTCGCCGGATGGGCCGGCGGATATCGGTCCCGCGATCGAGTGGCGAGGCCCCACCGATACGGTCGAGCTCCAGAGCTGGATCAGGCCTGACCCGCCGCTGCTGGACGTGGGCTTCTTGCGCATGGCCATTTTGAGGGCGGCCTCTGTCTGCCGCGTCGAGCTCCCCGGTCGAGGCCGTCGAGGCACGGGGGTGCTGATCTCGCCCGACCTCTTTCTGACGAACTACCACGTCCTGAGGATGGAGGCGGCAGAGGACATCGAGGCGAATGCCCAGAACACGTTGGCGCGCTTCGGGTGCATCCATGCCACGCCGGGACAAGAGGCAAAAGGTCAGGTGTTCGCTCTGAATCGCGACCGGCCGATCGTGCGATCCAATCAGGAGCTGGATTATGTGTTGCTGAGGTTAGAAAGCAAGATTCGAGAAGCGGAAGACATCCAGGCCGCGCCGATTGTAGGGGCGATGCCTGAACGGGGATCCGGTCTGAACATCTTGCAGCACTACCAAGGGGAGGAAATGAAGTTGGCCATCAGCAGCAACGGCATCACCGGTATCTATGAAGACGCCGGGCTGATCCAATACGTGACGACGGCGGCGAAGGGCTCAAGTGGGTCACCCTGCTTCAATGATCGATGGGAAGTCGTTGCGATTCATCACGCGGAGCGTGGGCAGTCGTTCGGTCGCATTCGTGAGGGCATCCTCCTACGGGCTATCCTCCAGGAGATCCAGCCATTCCTCGCCTGATCGTCAGCGGTTGCAGGGGCTTCGAGCGATTCGCGGAATGCCGAATTCTTATGCTGAAGGAATCTGCGATCTGGCTCTTTCATAGGTGAGGAGGACGGAGAGATGAGGCGCATCGTCAGCGTGGAGCGCCAGGCGGTGGGGGGAGGCGTCAGCATCGACTCTTACTTCGACCGCATCATCAAGTACATCCCTGCGGACGTCGTCTGCGCATGGGTCGCCGTTACCGGGTTGATCGCCGGTTCGAACGAGGTGCCTAAGACAACCCTCCTCTGGGTCATGTTTGTCGTGCTGGCGGTAATCACGATGGCCTGGACGCTGAAGCAGACGGCAGCCCCGGGAAGGCCCCCCGCTGTCACCCAGGTCGCGCTTGCGACCGGATCGTTCGTCGTATGGGTATTTGCCCTTGGCGGTCCCTTCGCCACGCTGGGTTTCTATCGGCCACTTTATGGATCGCTGCTGCTCATCGTCTATACGCTGGCCGTCGGACTTGTCGTGCCCCCAGATCCGTGACGTCACCCGATCGGCCTGGGGCCCGCGACACCATTCGGCCTCCTATGCGGCCGAGCTATCAAGCGGCACGATGAACAGAGGGCCTGGTTGAGGAATCATTCAAAGGAGGAGGGAAATTGACTTCCATGGAGAACGAATGGCTTTCGCTTCTGCGGGGAGATCTGCCGCCAGCAGAAACAGGGGCTTTGCTCTCGCGGACAACTGGGGACCTCAATGCCTTTCTGGAAGCTCAACCCATTGCTGAACAACAGGTGCTGAGCATCCTGGCAAAACGGCTTCAAGGACCAGTGGACGGCAAAACATGGGAGGTGCTCGATACCTCCTTGGCCAGTTACCTTGGTCGGGAGCGGGCTTATCTCGTGACTTGGGCAATCGAGCCGGGGCAGTCGGACCGCAGGGAGGAACTTGAGAAGCACGGGGCTCCGAGGGTGATGGGCTTGCTACGGATGATCTTAAGCCTCTACGGCCCGGAACTGGAGAACGCGTTTGAAATGTCGAATCGCCCCCCTGACGAATGGCGCCGAATCAGCAGGGACGTCTACTACGACCAGATTGCCGAGCGCCATCTTGTGAAGATCCTCATCGAGAAGTATAACGGCCAAAGGCTGGCGATCGAGGGGACGGCGAGCTCCCTGCTTATGCTGACCAGTTACATGATCCGCTCGGTCCGCCTCGTGGGCACGCGGGAGCCCTTCAGCGAGCAGAGCATTGAGCTGTTCTTGCAGGAAGCCGGGCAGCTTCAGACGTTGCTGCAACCGTCCCCAAAAGCAGTCTCAACTCCTCCTTGATCTTGGGTGATGGATCCTGAAGGACTCGGACCCCACGACGAGCGGGTTAAGAGTCACGTGGGGGGGGCTACGAAGGACATTTGTCAAACGCTTTCTTTAGAGTGTTGCCGTCATCCTGGCAGGATTCCCCCATGCCACACCGGGACGTCACGAAGGACGCTGCATGGAAGGTAGGTGATAGGAAGTTGCTTTTGAGCCGGGGGCCGCACGAGCCCTCCCGGCCTCGCCGGAAGCACCGGCGAAAGCACCACACCGACGCCACGCTAGCCCAGACGTCCGGGGGGTCGAGGTAAGAGCCAATGGGGGTCCGGCTCGCGTGGGAGGGGCGCTGGTCGGTAAAGGTCGGAAACCTTCTTGATGAAGCGGACCCACCGGTGCCTGAGGGACTGCGAGATTGCGCGAGCTGGGCCCCCGGCCGTTTCTGTCAGCCTTCCCCCTGACGTTCCTGCCTGTGTCTTCCTCCGCTTCCCCCGGCTGACGTTGCTGTGCGATTCGTAGCATCGGACGACGCTCTCGCCTTCATTCCTTCACGCTTCGCGTGACAAAGGTGTCCAGGGATTTGATCGCCGCACGGATGTCCGTATACACGGGCAAACCGTGCTCTTCCAGGATGGAGACAAGATCTTCATAGTGGTGGCCGGCGTTTACTGACACTACCATCGGCTTGGCGTGCTTGTGGTTCAACTCGACGAGGAGCCGCGCCAATCCATCGGCGTGGCGGCAGGTCTCGGGAATGG
>Ga0184615_10001129_pt1 | contig 14587 bp, 13 predicted proteins | sample PLM4_65_coex_FD_133134 | JGI IMG/M metagenome (GOLD analysis project Ga0184615, IMG submission 133134) | Groundwater sediment microbial communities from an aquifer in East River, Colorado, USA - PLM4_65_coex | ecosystem: Environmental > Terrestrial > Soil > Riparian zone | place: USA: East... | reverse complement strand
GGCGCGCACGAAGTTCCGATCGAGGATCGCGACAGGGATTCGGATCGCACGGGCGCTCGAGATCAGGTTGCGGACCGCGAGCAGCTCGGCCAACTCCTCCGGGGTCTGTCAGCCGAAGAACGCGATGTGCTGGTGTGCGCAAAGCTCGAAGGGATCGAGTATTTCGAGCTTGCCGCACAACTCGGCAAGTCCGTGGATGCCGTCAAGAAACTGGCTTCGCGCGCGCTGCAACGACTGCGCGCCGCGTCCTTGTCGGCGGCGAGCCCGGGCCTGCGTGGTCGTTCGTGAGTCCGTCTCTTCAGGGCAAAGGCAGGACTTCAGATGGGACGGGAAGCGAGAGCTCGCCGCCTGAGCTGGGCGAGCGCGTGCGCTCGGGAATCATCGCCGCGGTCGAGCGCGACGTAGAGCTGCGCGGAGCTCGGACGGCACGTCTGCTCGCCGCCGCCGGCGCGATCGGCGTGCTGGGAGCGGTCGGTATCACGCTCATGCTCGTGGACCACCCGTTCGGCCATCACCCGCATTGGCACGCCATCGTCTTCGCTGCGGTCTGGGCCGGCCTGCTCGTGGTGAGCCTGGCGCTCGTATTCCTGCAGGTGCGAACGCCTGCCTTGCCGCTGGCCCGCTCGGCCGCAATCGGGATCGTCGGACTCGGCCTGGCCGGAATCTGCAGCGCGCTTTGCCCCGACCAGCACTTCCTGCACTGGTGGTCCGCCACCGCCGCGGGCAGCCGATTGACCGCGGTGGGGGGCCTCGGGCTCAGCGCGGTGAGTTTCGGCCTGGTCACCTCGCTCGCCTTCGGAGCGGCTGCCGCGTTCCTCGGCTCGGGTCGATGGCGCGGACCGATTCACCCGGCGCTTCCAGCGGCGATGCTGCTGACCCTGCTCTCGCCGGGCGTCGCACTCCAGTCATTCGACACCTCGTGGGCTGTTTTCGGGAGCTGGCTGCTCGGGTCGGGCGCAGGTGCATACGCTGGCATTGCGAGCGGGATCCGCGCGCGCGAACTGCTCAACCGGAGTTGACGGGCGGGCGCAGTCTGCGAAGCGTCAGCTCGGCCCGAGTGGAGAGCTTGCCTGGCTCGAGTGTCCGTGCCGGTGATGGATGTCCGGCCAGTGCGGGTGCGCGTGCTCGAGACGTCCGTGGCCGTGGACGTGGCTGTGACGGTGCTCGGGCGACTCGCCCGGGTGCTCGTGGAGATGGTGCGCGTCGTCGTGGCGGTGGCTGTGGATGTGCAGGACGGGCACGTGCACGTGCACGTGCGCGTGCTGGCTCAGGAAGAGCGACGCGATCGACGGCAGGAGAATCGCCGCGGCCGCGACATGCACGGCGCCGACTGGCTCATCCAGAAAGGCGACGGCGAGCGCGGCGCCCAGGAATGGAGCGCTCGCGAATACGGCTTGCGCGCGCGTGGCGCCGAGCTCGTGCGCCGACACGATGTAGAGCGCGATGCTCGCCCCGTACGAGAATGCGCCGACCGCGAGCGCGGCGCCGATCGCTGCCGGTGTCGCGACGAGCGGAGCGACGGCGAAGCCGATCGCGAGGTTCGTAGCGCCCGCCACGACCCCCTTCACCAGCGTGCTGCGCGCGGGTGTGATCCCGTCGACGAGCGCCGTCAGGTGATTGTCGAGCGCCCAGCAAAGACACGCGGCGGCGGTGAGCAGCGCACCGACGAGTCCGGGCCAGCCGCCGTTCCCCGCGACGAGCGCGCCGGCGGCAACCACTCCCGCCACGCCGAGCCAACCGGCGCGCCCGAGGTGCTCGCGGAAGAGCAGCACACCCAGCACCGCCGTCGCGACCATCTCGAGATTCAGCAGCAGCGAGACCGAGCCCGCGAGCGTGAGTCGGAGAGCCGCGAGGAAGAGCACGGGTCCGACGACACCGCCGAACAACACCGCACCCGCGAGACGAAGGCCGTTCGCGCGATCGAGCCGGGTGCTCGCGGCCGTTCGGCGGCTGAGCGCGACGACCGGCGCCATTCCGAGCGCCGCCCCCAGGTAGAGCAGCCCGGCGAGCTGAAAGGGCTCGAACGACGCCAGCAGCGCCTTGCTCGCGGGCGTCGAGGCGCCGAAGAGCAGCGCGGACAGGAGCGCGAGCGAGAACGCGTACACATCGGGCAGGGTAGCCGGTTAAGCGCGATCTACCGGGGTTCCAAGCTCCTGCAATTGCGCGCCCGAATCTCTATGGCACGCGGGCCGCGTTGAGCGGTGCCGCGGAGCCACTCGACCGGTGAATTCGTCCTGGACGCAAGAGGCCCGCCCTCGTTCTGGCGCTCGGCCCGTCACTCGCTGCGAGCGCGCTCACGCGCGGGCGCCATTCGGGCCACACTCGAAGCGCACTCGGTCCCGCTGCAGTCGGATGCAGACCACCTCGATCTCGTGCTGTCGCACGCTGAGCGCGAACTGCTGGTCGACCCCGCCAGACTGGGCCCCTCGCGCGAATGGACGTCGGCGAACGGAGCGAGCGGCTGAGCGACGCGTGCTGCGAGAAGTCGGCCGAGGGCGTGGCAGGCTTGCCGCACGACACCGCGGCGTGTTGTGGACGGTGCTCGCGATCAACCTCGGCCTCTTCGGCGTCGAGCTCGTGTCCGGGGTTCGTGCCGGCTCGAGCGCGCTGCTCGGCGATTCGCTCGACATGCTCGGCGATGCACTCATCTACGCTGCGAGCCTCTACGTCGTCGGTCGAAGCGCGCGAGCTCAGGCACGCGTCGCCACGCACAAGGGTCTGCTCATGGGCGCGCCCGCGAAGGGCGTGGTCGTCGACGCGTTCGCGCGCGTCGCGAGCGCCGCGCCGCCGTGACTTCGAGCCGCTGGCCGGACGCGATCGTGGGCGCCGGTCTCGCGGCACTCTGGCTGCGCACTTCCCTGCGCTTCCTCGGCGAAGCGCGGACGGAAGCACGCGCCCAACGCGCCGGCGCGCCGCTGTAGACGATCTGCCGCTCAGCCGAGGTCCCTCGGCACGAGCGGCTGCACCAACTCGCAGAACTCCACGTCGGGGCTGACCTGGCGCTCGCCCGGACCACGGCTGCGGTGGCGGACGGTGTAGATGGGCTCGGCTTCCGCCGTGCCCGCGAAATTCTCCGGGATGTGATCCGAGAACGGGACGCCGGGCGTGAACAGAATCACTGTCACTTGCGCGGGCGAGATACAGGCGGTGAGGCGCACGTCGTCGACGCCGTTCATCCAGTAGCAATCCATCCGGCGTCCGGCGCCCTCGGCGCCGGGCTGGCTCACGAGCTCGATCGCCTGGATCATTCCCAGCCGGACGATGATGTCGACGGGCTGCTGCTTCGACCACCAGCTCTTGTACGGATCGAACCAGTGTCGGGCGACGTGATTGCGCTCGTCGGCGTTGAGCGGAAGCATCTCCGTGGTGACGTCGAGCACCGACTCCTTCCACGTGCCGTCGGGGTTCTTCGCCTTGAATCGGTCGAGAAACTTCTCACGCGTCGCCTGCGCGTTCAGCGTGATGTCGAGCTTCCGCATGAAGATTCCCTTGGCGACATATCCAACCACACCAGGCGCGGGCATCTCTGACTCCCCCTCTTACAGTTTGAGAAATGCGATTACCTGCTCCGCCTCCTTGGCGAGCGGTAGAAGTGCGAGCTCGGTCGCGATCGAGATGGCCTCAGCCAGGTCCGCGAGCGCATTCGACGAGTCGCCGGGTCCCTGACGCTCCGCGCACAGTCGCGAGCGGCCGACGAGCGCGGCCACAAGCTCGACCCGCGCGCCGGCGGAGCGCGTCTCCGTGATCGCGCAGTCGTACCAGACTGCGGCTTCGTCGCCGCGCCCGGCTGCGCTGGCGCAGCCGGCGAGTAGCCTCGCGATCGACTGCACCCAGCCGGCGGTCAGCACTACGCTGTGCTCGTGGGCGCGTCGGAGCATCGGCTCGCACTCCACGCTGAGCTCGCGCGCGCCGACTCGCTCTGCAGCCTCTGCGAGCGCGCACAGCGGAGCGAGCAGATGGATGTCTCCGCCGCCTGCCCGGACGAGCCTCAGCAGGCTGGCCAGACGAGTCACGTCGACCGCCGCTGGAGCTCGCTGGGCACCGATAAGCTCGCGATACGCAGCAACGAGAAGCTGGATCGCGGGCGCCTGCTCGTCGAAGATCGGGCCCTTGGCGGCGAGCGCGGCGAGGCTCGCTTCGGCCTCAATCCAGGCTCCCCGAAGCGCTGCGGCGCAAGCGCGCGCGCCGATCACCAGCGGCCCACCCCACGGATAGCGAGAGCGCTGGATGGCGAGCAGCGCAGCGCGTGAGGACCGCTCGGCGGAGACGAAGTCTCCGCGCGCGACGTCGAGGCAGGTCTGCTCCGAGAGCACCAGCGACAGATCCATCAGGTTCTGCGCGCGGCGCGCGAGCTGCTCGGCCGCTCTCGCCGTCTCAACCGCCTCGTCGAGCCGTCCGAGATGGAGGAGCCCGAGAGGGATCCGCGCGCAGGCGGCGCTGGCGAGCCACGGATCCCGCGAGCGATGGGCGCGCGCGAGCGCTTCGCGCCAGCTCTCGACCGCGTCGCGAACCTGTAGGCGCGAAAAGCGCGCGAGCGCGAGACCCATGCACGCGTTGCGGCAGACGGCATCGTCGTCGAGCTCGAGGCCGATGACGAGCGCGCGCTCGGCGTAGACCTGCGCGCGCGCCGCGTCGCTGGCGGTCCAGTAGGCTCCCGACAACGTCTCGAGGATGCGCGCGCACAGCGCGGGCTCGGCGTCAGCGAGCTTCACCGCGAGCTCCTCCAGAGCACTCACATAGACCGACGCGCCGTACGCCATCGCCGGGCTCGTGAGCTGCGCGCGCAAGAGGAACATGAGCACGCGTGCTCTTCCCGCCTCGTCCCCGATCCGCGCGAAGATCTCGGCCGCCGTCGTGTAGTGCAGCCGACACGATTCGGCGTTGGCGTCGCGACTGGCGGAGAGGCCGGCACGGAAATGCAGCGCCGCGCGCTCCGCAGGCGGCAACGCCTCGGTCGCTTGGGTCGCGGCCTCGTAGAAGCGCGCGGCGTCGTGCCAGGCGCAAACCGCGAAGGCCTGATCGGCGGCGCGGCGCGCGTAGTCGAGCAGGCGGTCGTGCGCGATGCCGTCGCCGGCGAGAACCAGATGGTGCGCGATCTCGAGCGCGTGCTCGCCTCGGGCGCTCGCGTAGAGATCCTCGAGAACGTCCGCGAGATCGCGGTGGATCTCGGCGCGCCGGGCGTCGGGCGTAGTATTCAGCAGGACCTCCCGCACGAGCGGGTGCGCGAAGTGGAAGCTGCGGCGCTCGCCGGAGAGCAGGCCTGCCTGCACGGCCTCGGAGATCGCAGCAGCGATCACCTCGGAGTTCATGCGGCATGCCGCGCCGAGAGCGAGCAGACCGAAGCGGTCACCGATGAAGGCGGCAACCGTGAGGACGACACGGGTGCGGTCTCTCAAGCGCGCGATCCGGGCACAGAGCGCGGCACCGAGCTGCGTCGGCCGAGGAAGGGATGCGTCCGCCGATCCGGTGTCGCGCGCGCGCCTGGCCGCGGATCTTCGAGGCGTACCCGCCCCACCCTCACGGACGAACTCGCGAATGAAGAGCGGATTGCCGCGGGTGGCCTCCGCGATCTCCCTCACCCCGCCAGCGGGCAGAGGCGCGACGCCCAGGCCCTCCACGAGCTCGCGGACGGCGGCGGCATCGAGGCCGCCGAGCTCCAGCTGATCGCAGATCGACTCGCGCTCCAGGCGCTCGAGCGCGCACGCCAGGAGGTCCTCCCCCTTCGACGGACGCGTCGTCGCAACCAACAGCAGCGGCAGCGGGCCCTGGCTCCGACCGTCGGCCATCGCGCCGACCAGGTGACCAAGCAGATCGAGCGAGGCCGAATCGGCGCAGTGCAGGTCCTCGATCACGAGCACGGTCCGGCGGCGATGCGCGAGCCGCTCGAAGACGCGGTAGACGCCGGCGAAGAGCTCCGCGCGCTCGCGCTCCCCGGTCGAGAGCTCCGTGCCCCGCACGGGCTCGGCGGCCGTGGAGTCGGGGTGCAGGAGCTGGCGCACGACCGCCGCTTCCTCGCCGAGCATGTGGTCCGAGGTCTCGTCGTTCTGCAGCAGCCACTCGCTCAGCGCCTCGACGAAAGGCAGATACGGCAGCGAGGCTTCGACTTGACACCGGCCGGTGATCACCTCGAAGTCCAAGCAGGCGGGGTCGAGCTCGAGCTGCTCGAGCAGGCGCGATTTGCCGACACCTGGCTCGCCGACGACCAGCGCGACGCGCGGGCGTCCGCGCGCCGCGTCCGCGAGCCGCTCGACGAGCCAGGCCAGCTCGCGCGCGCGGCCGACGAACGCCGGCGGCTGTGGGCCGTCGGACTCGGCGAAGGTCTCGACCGCGGTCAGCGGCTTCGCTGCGAGCCGCCCTTCGTGCACCTGCGCCGCGAAGCGATAGCCGCGGCGTCGCAGCGTCTGGATGACCTGCTGGCGCGTGCCGTCGTCGCCGAGCGCGCGGCGCAGGTCTTTGAGGGCACTCGACAGCGCCGCCTCGCTCACGAAGACGTCCGGCCAGAGCTGATCGAGCAGCTCGTGCTTCGGCACGGCGCGCGTCCGGTGGAGTGCCAGGTAGATCAGCAGCGATAAGGGCTTCGGTGCGAGGTCGACGAACTCGCCCGCGCACCGAAGCTCGCCGCGCTCGCAATCGAGCTGAAATTCTCCGAACGAAATGCTTCGACTCGATCGATCCAAGGCGCCCACCCCAGCGCCGAAGGTGCCGCTCGACGAATCGATGCGGATCTCCGAGCACCCAATCCTTGCACGAGCCACGCGCGTCTGCCGATCGAGGGGCGGACAGGTCAGACAGGCTGCCGGCACGACCTCAACGTACTGGGGCGCAGTGCGCCTATCTTGGGCACAACTTGGGATCTTGGCCGGACCGCTCCGCACGCCGCTGCTCGAAACGCTCGGCAGCGACCTCTCGATGAGCACAGTGAACCGCCCCGCTCAGTTCTCCGGTTTCTCCGCTGACAACATCCGCTCGAGCGGCTCTAGCAGGCGGGCGCCTGCATCAGGTCGATCAGGTTTCCATCCGGGTCACGAAGAAAGACCATGCGCCCGCTGGCAAGATCGATCGGTCCCGTGAACTTGATCTGACGCTCGCGCAAGAGCGCGACGTGACCGTCGAGGTCGTCGGTGTTGAAGACGAGCCGCGTCCCGCCGGGTCCCGTCTCCGGTGACTGCCGCCAGTTCTCGACGGGATGAATCGAGAACGTCGTTCCTCCGAGCTCGCAGTTGTAGTGCAGCAAAACCGCACCCTCGTGGATCTGCGGCTCCAGCGCGAATCCGAGCACCATCCGATAGAACGCGGCCATGCGATCGGCGTCGTGCGTGACCAGGACCACAGCACCGAATCCTGTGACCATGCTCTCTCCCCATGTGTGTCGGAATTCTGGCACCACGGAAAGGCAAGGCGCAAGAGAACTTGCGGGTCTGCCTAGCGCGTCGGCTCAATGGCTCTCGAGGGTCAAGATCACATTCCCGACGGCCGAAAAGTACGTCAATGGGCAGCCCTGGCGCGTGCCCAGGGAGCACTGAGATGGACACGCCTCGGGCGATACGCCTGATCCGCGAAAGCCTGCGTCGTCGGGGAAGGAAGTTCTATCGAGTCGAGGGCGTCGGGAACTCCGCCCCGGGCTCGATCGTCATCGACATCCTTCAGAGCCGCGAGCAGCTCGAGACCGTCGAGGAAGAGCGAGCCGAGCTCGCTTTTCTCCTTGGAGTGGACGTCAGTTCACTGCCGATCATCGTTCCGGATGATGAGAAGGAGCGCCGCCGGTTCGTGGAGATGGCGTTCGGAATCGACGCGCTGTCCGACACGGATCTTCCGCCGTGGTGAACGAAAAAAGCCGCGGCTTGGATTGTCCTACTGAGAAGGAGCAGACCCGTTCCGAGATCGGACATCAACGGCCACGGCCCTGTCCGGCTGCTGCCACGACTATCTCCGCCCGCCGAACTGCTTCACGAACTTCCCTGATGAACCTCTCGCCGTCGATCCTGGTTGAGTCCAGCTCCTCGACGAGCACCCTTACGAGCGAGCCGAGATCCGCCAGCGAAAACACGTCCTGCGGGTGCTGCCCGGCCACTTCCAAACCCTCCCATTGAACAGCGTGCAAGATTGCTTGCGGGAGAACTTGGGAAGAAGTTGGGAAGTTCGAGGACGGGGGTCTGGCTCCACCTCGAGCGTCGATATCGTTGATACCGCCGCGCGTTGCCCGATGCGGCCCGCGCGGAGCGAGCGCAGTCCACGACGTGCGAAGCTCGCAAGAGCACGCGCCGATACCGCACGGCATGCACCCATTCGTTCGTCGCATCGCGTCGACCGCGCGCGGGTTCCGGCCAATGCTGGCCAGCGTGAGATCCGCCGACTCGTTCGGAGTCGGGCCGCTCCTGCTCGCTGGCGCGCAGCGTTTCGCGGCCGTCTTGTTCGTCGCCATCGTAGTCGTCGACACGCTGGCCATACGCTCCGGCATCGCGAGCCGGGATGCGACGCTGCTCTACGACGGAGCGACTCTTCTTGGTGTCGCGTTCGGCCTCGCCTGCGTGCCCGGCCGGATCGGCGCGCGCTGGCCGGACGCTCCGCTCTTCGTGATGGCGACGGCGCTGAACATCTCACTGGTTTTCGGGGCAGCGCGCCTGAACCAGATGGAGAACGAGATCGGCCTGCTCTGCGTGGCGGTGCCGCTCGCGGTCGCCGCATTCGCGCCGCTGCATCCGGCGCTGATGCTCGCCCTGGGGCTCGAGGTCGTCGCGTTGTACCCGATCGCCGCGCGGGTCGCACCGCCGGGCTGGTCGCTCGACTTTGCCACCGTCTCGGCGCTGGCGCTTGCGATCGCGACGATGGGGGCCTCGGTGTCGCGCAGCCAGCGCGCGGTCTGGTCCGGCTTCGGCGGCGCCCACAGGCGCGCGCTCGAGGCGACGCGGCTGAAGTCGGATTTCCTGGCCAACATGAGCCACGAGATCCGCTCGCCGATGACGGCGATCATGGGCTTCGCCGATGAGCTCGAGCGAAGGATCGGCGTGCTCGGTGCGGACTTGGACATCTCCGACGCTCTGCGCACGATCCAGCGCAACGGCGCGCACCTGCTCGACCTGATCAACGGCATCCTCGATCTGTCGAAGATCGAAGCGGGCAAGCTCTCGGTCGAGTCACTCCCTTGCTCCGCGGTCGCCATCGTCGCCGAGGTCGTGCACCTGCTCGGACCCCAGGCGCGAGCCAAGGGACTCCGTCTCGAGACTCGCTGCGACGGTCCGGTTCCAAGAGAGATTCGCAGTGATGCGATCCGCTTGAGGCATATCGTGACCAACCTGGTCCAGAACGCGATCAAGTTCACAGCGACCGGCGACGTCCGCGTCATCCTGCGGCTCATAGTCAGTCCGCCCGCTCCCGAGCCGTGTTTGGAGATCTCGGTCGAGGATACGGGCCTGGGTATCTCGCTCGCCGACCAGCAGGCGATCTTCGAGCCCTTCACACAGGTCTACGGCTCGACGACCCGCATGGTTCCGGGCACCGGTCTCGGCCTCTCGCTGTCGCGGCGGCTCGCAGGCCTCCTTGGCGGTGAGCTCGAGCTCGCGAGCGCGCCGGGGCTGGGCAGCCGCTTCATGCTGCGTATCCCGACCGGCCCCCTGGGCGACCTCCAGGAGTTGGGACCGGAGGAGATGAGACGAGCCACCGAACCGAGCGAACGGGCCGCGCCCGCCGGAGAGTCCAGGCGCCTGCGCGGGCGCGTCCTGGTCGCGGAAGACGGCCTCGACAACCAGCGCTTGCTGCGCGCCATCCTCGGCGGCGCCGGCCTCGAGGTCGAGGTCGTCGACGATGGCGAGCAGGCTTGCCGCAGAGCGCGTGACTCCCTGCGCTTGGATGCGCCATTCGACGTCGTCCTGATGGACATGCAGATGCCGATCCTGAACGGATACGCCGCGACGGAGCGGCTGCGCGCCCAGGGCTACCGGGGCGCGATCATCGCGCTCACCGCCCATGCGATGGCCGGCGACCGCGAGCGCTGCCTGGCAGCCGGATGTGACGACCACGCGACCAAGCCCATCATTCGCGCGGACCTGCTCGCGCGTATCTCCGCGTCGATCGACAAGAGGAGTGGGCAACGGTCCTGACAGCTCGGACCTGCCGACCCGACGTCGCGGAATTTCGGAAAAACCCAAGTTGAACCCACGATACGCCGTGCGCTCTTCAGTATTGTGTGAGCGTGCCAGGGGAGGAGACGCGCCGAGGCGCGGCAGGCCGGGAAGGGGCGATTCGGCGCAGAGGAAGAGGAAACGAGAGAGCGCGAGCCGGCGATCCGCCGGACAGGTGGAGTTTGCGCGAGAATCAAAGCGCAGCGTCGCGCGCTCTGATCCGGTTCCAGGAATTCGAGCTCGATGAGCAAGCCGGCGAGCTGCGCCGCGCTGGAGCGCTCGTCAGGATTGCATCGAAGCCCTTCTCGATGCTTTGCTATCTCGCCGCACACTCCGATCGCGCGGTGCCCAAGGACGAGCTGCTCGAGCGCCTCTGGCCGAATGTCAGCGTGAGCGAGGCGGCGCTCTCGAGCGCGCTGAAGGACCTGCGGCGAGCGCTAGGAGACGAGGCGAGCCACCCGCGGGTCGTCAAGACGGTGCGCGGCCGCGGGATCCGCTTCGTGGCGGATATCGATCGTCGGCAAGGCGACATCGCAGTGCCGCGACCTGCAAAGACGCCCGCTCCGTCGACCTCTACCGCGCCCCCGCCCTTCGTCGGGCGCACGCGCGAGCTGCGCGAACTGGTTCGCTGCGTTGAAGAGTCAGCTCGCGGCCGACCGAGCATGGTGCTGATCGTGGGCGATGCGGGCGCCGGAAAGACACGCCTGCTCGAGGAGCTGGTGCGCGACCCGTGCTGCGCCGAGTTCGCGTTGGCAAGGGGCGATTGCGAGGGGGACACGTTGGTGCCTTACCTGCCGTTCGCGCAGGCGCTGCGGCAGCGGCTCCTGGCCGGCGAATTGGTGGGGGATCAGCCCAGCGATGGTGATGCGACGCTCCGACGGCTGCTTTATCCGGGCCAAGCCGAGACGGGCATCGCCTGGCGTGGAAAGCGCTCGGATGGCACGCGCGAGCGTGCTGACCTGTTCGCCGCCATCTGGCGGCTTCTCGAGCGGCTGGCGCGGGCTCGACCGACGCTACTCGTGATTGAAGATCTTCACCAGGCCGATGTCGCGTCCCTCGAGCTCCTCGCGAGCCTGGCGGTCGAGGTCGCCGATGCGCGCAGCGCCGGTGGCCTGCCGCTGCTCTTCGTCGCGACGACCCAGCCGCCGCGGCCCGGCGACCGACTCGACGTGACGCTGCGAAGGCTCGAGCGGCAGGGGGGCTGCACCTCGATCGAGCTCGCCGGCTTCAGCACGCGCGCAACGGGCCAGCTCCTCGCCGTGCTCGGAGTCGCGAGCCCTGCGAAGTCGGTGTCGGATGCGGTGCGCGAGACGACCGGCGGCAATCCGTTCTTCATCGGGCAGCTTCTGCGCGAGGTTGGCGGCCCCGCCGCGCTGTCGACCGCCGTTCCCGCGGATCTTCACGCTGCGACCGCTCATCGGCTCTCGCGACTCAGCGACGAGTGTCGCCGTGTGCTCACCGTGGCGGCATTCATCGGCGACCGCTTCGGCCTGCTCGCACTCGGCGCGGCGACGCGGCGCTCGCCAGCGGACGCCGCGGCGATGCTGATGGAGGCGGTGGGGCTCGGGCTCGTGGTCAGCGAGCACGGCAGCTTCCGCTTCGAGCACTCCCTGGTGCGCGATGCACTGCGCGACGCCACGTCAGAAGACCGGCGCGCCGAAGTCCACCTCGATCTAGCGAGCGTGTTCGAGGACCTCTACTCGAGCGCGGGGGGCGAGCACGCGATAGAGATCGCGCAGCACCTGGTCCTCGCTGGCGGCCGGGCCGATCCGGACCGGCTGGCGCTGTTCGCGCGCCGCGCGGGCGACCAGGCATTCGCGGTCTGCGCTTGGCACGAGGCCGCGTTCTTCTACGACGCCGCACTCACGACGCGCGCGCGACTCTCCGTCGCGGGCCGAGCGGGAATTCACTTCCGAGCGGGCCTTGCGGCGAGCCACAACGGAGCGCCGGAGCGTGCGCTCCTCCACTATCAGGATGCTGCGGAAGCGTTCAAGGCGGCGGGCGACGAGCTCGGCTTCGCCTGGGCGTTCATGTATGCGGTCCGCGCGCGCTTCACGACCTCCGTCATCGGCTCGGGAACCGGCGATGACATGCACGAGCTCGAAGCTCTGATTGCGAGGCTCGGCGAAGGGCAGCCCGCGCTGCACGGGCTCTTGCTCGAGACCCTCGCGGCGGGCGCGTGGGCCTCCGGCGACAACGAGCGCGCCGAGGATTTCGCCGAGCAGGCGCTCGCGGTCGGAAGCAGCATCGAAGACGACGTGGTCTGCTTCCACGCCTGCATGGGGCTCGCGCTCGCGCGCTTCTCGAACCTGCGCCTGCGCGAGGCGGTCGCCAGCTGGCTCGACGCCGACGCGCACGCGCGCCGCTCGCGCGATCCGTGGCTGCGGGCGCTGGCCGGCCCGCGCATCACGCTCGCTCTGCAGCAGCTCGGCCGCTTCGACGAGGCGCGAACGCGCGCGAGCGAAGCGGAGGACTTGGCGCACCGCGCGCACAACACGGCCGAGCTCTCGTTCGCTCTGGCCCAGCAGGGCGCGCTCGAGCTCGCCACCGGGAACTTCGCTGCGGCCGACGAGCGAGCCTGCGCCGCGCTCGCACACACCGAAGTCGAGGTCACCCACTTCGCGTGGGGCATACCGGTCGCGTGCATGGTCCGGGCGTGCGCCGCAGCCGAGCGGGGCAGGTCGAACGACGCCGCCGCCGCGCTCTCGGAGCTCGTCCGGCGGAGCCAAGCCTTCGACGAGGGCAGGCTGATCGGAGCGATCGTTCCTGCGGCGTTGCGCGAGCTCGTGCGCGCCTATCGAGCAGCCGAGGAAATCGACCGGGACGGCTTCGCGGACCTCGTCCGCCGCACGGAAGCTGCAGGAGTGAGCGGCTACCTGCTGTCAGCGTACGCGGCGCTCGCGGAGGTTGCGGTCATCATCGGGGCGCCGCGGGAGAGCTGGGCGCTGGAGAAGACGCTCCAGCTCGCCTATGTGCAGAGCTTCGTCTTTGCCGGACCCTGGGCTCTGCTCATCCCGCGTTTGCTCGCGGGCTGTGCCGTGCTCGACGGCCGCCTGGACCAAGCGGACCACTACTTCGACCACGCCCTCCGCGCCGCGCGTGCGAGCGGCGCGCGCATCGAGCTCGCGCGCACGTTCGTCGATCGCGCGCAAATGCACGCGCACCACGGCGGGGGTTCGCGCAGCATCGCGCGGGCCCGCGCCGATCTGTCCGCCGCGGCGCCGATCGCGCGCGAGCTCGGGCTTCGCCCGCTCGAGCAAAGGGCGCGAGCTCTCGCGCGGCAGCTCGGCGCCAGCACTCGGCGCCGCAGCCGAAATCCCTAGAGAATCCCCGGTTCAGAGCGCGAGAAGCGGCTAAGTTCACTCGACCGCCGGAGTTCGTCGGGATGGGAGAACGGGGAATGAAGGACCATATCTCACAGTACTGCCTGCGCATGTCGCGCTCCGACTACCTGCAGGCGCTCGACTTGGCCTTTGTCTTCGGGCTCAGCATGAACCAGTTTCTGGTCGGGGCCATCAAGCAGTACGTGCGTTCGCAGCTCGAGCAGGAGGCGACACGGAGCGCCGTCGCGAAGGTGCGAGAGGTTCGCGAGGCAGGCCCCGCGGGCGCGTTCATCGCCGCGCTCCCGTCGGCCGCCGCAGGCGCCGTCGGACTTCGCTTGACCGAGGCGCTCGAGGGCGGCCTCGCGTGCGAGCTCGAGGCGATGAGACTTCCAGAATTCGCCAAGTGAATTGATTGATATCATCCGATCTTTGCTGGTGTTCACTCACTGCTGAGTTACCGCATGAGCGTGAGTGATATCAGGTAACAGATCGGAACGCATCATTTTTTCGCCTCCGCATCTCATGCTTTTCTGACTGCGGCCGATCCAGAAGCTGAGATGAACGAACGATCGGCAGACTTTACCGGCCGTCTTCCCGCGGACCTCTACCGCGATGCGCTCGATCTCGCGCTCGTCTTCAACCAGAGCTTGAGCGAGTACCTCGCGGGCGCGGTGAATGTCTACGTCGACGCGCAGCTCACGCGGCGCGTCGTCCTGAGCGCGGTCGAAACCGTCCGCGCCGCTCGCGGAGAGCAGTCGAGCGCTCGCAAGCCGCGGCCCACGTCGCAACGCCTGCTCGGGCGGGGCGAGGACGGCCGGAAACTTCCACCCGGGGGGACAGGGGAATGAAGCAGCAGAACGTGCAGTACTGCCTACGCATGGCGCGGGCCGCATACGAGGACGCGCTCGATGTCGCCCTCGTCTTCGACATGAGCCTGAATCAGTTCTTCCTCGGGGCGATCCGGAGCTTCGTGGCCTACCAGCTCCAACAGGAAGCGACGCAGAGCGCGGTCACGAAGATCCGCGAGGCGCGGCGCGCCGGGCTGGCAGAGGGAGGCGGCGAGTTCTCCCCGCTCGCGCCGAAGGACCCGAGCACGCGTTGACTCGATCCCGCCGCCGCGCCTGAGGCGACGCGCCTTCAGAAGCG
>Ga0184615_10001128_pt1 | contig 14594 bp, 13 predicted proteins | sample PLM4_65_coex_FD_133134 | JGI IMG/M metagenome (GOLD analysis project Ga0184615, IMG submission 133134) | Groundwater sediment microbial communities from an aquifer in East River, Colorado, USA - PLM4_65_coex | ecosystem: Environmental > Terrestrial > Soil > Riparian zone | place: USA: East... | reverse complement strand
GCTATGTGCGGAAGAGATAACCGCTGAAAGCATCTAAGCGGGAAACTCGCCTTAAGATTAGACTTCCCGGGGACTTGATCCCCCTGAAGGGTCGCGGAAGACCACCGCGTTGATAGGCCGGATGTGTAAGAGGAGTAATCCTTTGAGCTAACCGGTACTAATTGCCCGTGCGGCTTGATCCTATAACCGTGAGCGTCCACTGACAGCCATAGGCTGCCAGTGACGGCTCAGGTGAACAAGGATTTGCCAGATACAATCGACTTACTTTACTTCTTTCGATTACGAGCGCTGGCTGACAGATGGCGGCTGAGCGCTCAAACAGCTACGTCTGACGACTATAGCGAGGTGGTCCCACCCCTTCCCATTCCGAACAGGGCCGTGAAACGCCTCAGCGCCGATGATAGTACGGTGTATTCCGTGCGAAAGTAGGACATCGTCAGGCACCCATGAAACGGAAGAGCCCGGTCCTCGCGACCGGGCTTTTTCGTTTCTGTGGGTGTGCCTGGGGAAATGTCCTGCTTTCGGAACGACAACAAGCCGGCATTCTGTGGATTGCGCGACAGCGCATTCCTTATGGCCGGCTTGTTGCGGCGCAGGCCAACTTGTCCGCATCCTTTTGATGCGGACATTGTTAAGCCGCGTGGCGGCGGCCGGAGCCAAAGTAGGACATCGTCAGGCACCCCCGCGACAGCGAGCAAGGACAAGGAATGACATCGTCCCGCCGCCTGCGAAGTTACGCCGACGCCAGTTTGTTGCGGCCCCCTTCCTTGGCCTGATACAAGGCGCGGTCGGCGGCTCGAATGAGCGCCTCGGGCGTTTCGCCATGCTTCGGAAAGGATGCCACACCCAGCGACACGGTAATGGCCCCGAGGACTTGACCTCGGTGCTTGATCTGCAGGCGACGCACTGTTTCCAGGATATTTTCGGCGCGCTGATACGCGATCGGCAGGGATACCTCTGGAAGCAGCAAGGCAAACTCCTCTCCACCTATGCGGCACGCTATGTCGCTCCCGCGGACGTGGCCCTGCAGCAGGAGACCCATGCGACGCAGTATCGCATCGCCCGCGTCGTGGCCGAAGGTGTCGTTGAAGCGCTTGAAATGATCGATGTCCAGCATGATGACCGATAGCGGGCGGTTCTTGCGCGAGGCGCGAACCCGCTCGTGAACGAGGTACTCTTCCAGGAATCGCCGGTTGTACAAACCGGTCAGCGGATCGCGGATGGATTGCTGTCGCAGCGTGTCGCGCAATTTGAGATTGGACAGCGCCAGGCTGATCGCTTCGCCCAGCGCTGAGGCTAGCTGCAGTTTCGATTCCAGCGCGGCGCTGCCGTCCAGCGCATTGGATGGCAGCTGAAGACGCTGCAAGAAAAGCAATCCCATCGTTTCGCTGTGCGCGATAAGCGGTATGCACAGATACGGCAGGATCGACTCCGCGGCGCCGGCGACGTGCTGACAAAGCAAGCCGTTCCCCGTGTCACCTATCCAATGCAACCGCCCGCGTCGCAGCGCCCAGCAATCTTGCAGCGCGAACAGCTTATCCTCGGAGGGAATGTCGCCCCAGCTCGCAAGCCGCTCCAGATATCCGCCCGGAGAGCTGATGCGGTACAACGTTCCGACATTGGAGGGGAGCACCTGCGGCGCGAACGAGGTAATGACAGAGCAGGCTTCCTCCGAGGTCAGGCAGGAATTCAGATAATTGCTGAGCTTGCTGAGCGTGACATGGTCACGGTCCCGCAATTCCAGCTCATCCAGACGGGCGAGCAGCGACTCCCTGGATTGCCGCAAGCTTTCCTCAGCCTGTCTGCTATCCCGGATATCCTGCCTCAGCAACGCAAGTGCTTCTGCGACCGGTTCGGGCTGCGGCTCAGCCTGGCTTCTGGGGGCGGCATCGCCGCTCGGCAATCCACTCTCCACTTCATGAAGCTTAGTCATTGCCCCCCCTGCCTGGCCCGCCCCTTTTGCGGTGACCGAAACGCATCACCAGACCAAGTTACAAGCGTATACGATTTTTCGCCGTTCAGGGATGCCAAGCAACTGGAATCAAGTAGTAGAGAACTCCTATCTTTGCTTCGTCGGAAGACTGCGTCGCAGCAACCGCGAGCGACGCGGGACATGGTCAGGAAGTCACACGCCAACAAACGAGAGGTCAAAGCAGGACATCGCAGCGCACCGCGTGAGAGCGCTGAGCAGGGCTGAGGATTACTGGCGTCCGCAACTCGCCGTTGCTGCTCGAGCCGAAGCCGGGCGCAGTCAGTAAGTGGCGGATTAGCGTTCATAGGCGCGCATTGCAAATCGAATCGCAAAACAAGGGCTTGCTTTAAGGGATGGCAGGTGACCCCCATTCCGGAGATCTGACAAAGAAAGTTCGCCAACCTGTTGGATTTGAGCGTGATTTTTGTTACACTTGGCACCCCCCGGATTCAGGGGAAAAACGGAAGATGGGCGGTTCGCCCATTTTTTGTTTGTAAGGCGGATTCGCCATGGATTTGAACGAGTTACTGGAGACGACTGTTAGCGGCATGGGCTACGAATTGGCCGGCGTGGAGCGGCCTGCCAGAGGCGGGTTGCTGCGTGTCTACATCGACAAGCCGGGCGGTGTCACGCTGGACGACTGCGCCCGGGTGAGCCACCAGGTGAGCCGGGTCCTGGCGGTGGAGAACGTCCGCTACGACCGGCTGGAGGTATCGTCGCCGGGATTGGACCGTCTGCTGAAGGGCGAACGGGATTTTGCGCGCTTCGCCGGACAGCGGGCGCGGGTCAGAATGCGCCTGCCGGTCGATGGGCAACGCAATTTTGTCGGCGTGGTGCGCGAGGCGGGAGCCGGCCGCCTGCAACTCGAAGTCGACGGCAGGGTGCTGTCACTCGAGCTCGGCAACGTCGAAACGGCGCGTCTGGTGCCGAACCTATGAGCAGGAGTACGGGATGAACCGAGAGGTCTTGTTGCTGGTGGACGCCCTGGGACGGGAGAAGAACGTCGAAAAGGAAATCGTGTTCGGCGCGCTCGAGCTCGCTCTGGCATCCGCCACCAAGAAGCGATTTCAGGAGGACGTCGACGTGCGCGCCTCGGTGGACCGCACGACGGGAGAATTCTCGTTCTTCCGCCGCTGGCAGGTCATGAACGATGGTGAAATCGAGGAGCCGGCACGGCAGGTCGCGCTGAGCGAAGCGAAAAAGCAGAACCCCGACATCCAGCTGACCGAGTACATCGAGAAACCGCTGGGCGGGCTGGAAGTCGGGCGCATTGGCGCGCAGACGGCCAAGCAGGTCATCCTGCAGAAGATCCGGGATGCCGAGCGCGAGCAGATCCTCAACGACTTCTTGTCCCGCAAGGATCCCCTCGTCACCGGCGTGATCAAGCGCATGGAGCGAGGAAACGCCATCATCGAGTCGGGGCGCCTGGAAGCCATGCTGCCGCGTGATCAGATGATCCCGAAGGAGAACTTGCGCATGGGGGACCGCGTGCGGGCCTATGTGTGGAAAACCGACCGCGCCAGCCGCGGACCGCAGCTTATTCTGTCGCGCACGGCGCCCGAGTTCCTGGTGAAGCTGTTCGAGCTCGAGGTGCCCGAGCTTGAGGACGGGCTGCTAGAGATCAAGGCGGCGGCGCGCGATCCGGGCTCGAGGGCAAAGATCGCCGTGCATTCGAAAGACCGGCGGATCGACCCGATCGGCACCTGCGTCGGCATGCGTGGCTCGCGGGTCCAGGCGGTTACTTCGGAGCTTGCGGGCGAGCGCGTGGACATCATCCTCTGGGCCGAGGACCCGGCACAATTTGTGGTCAACGCGCTTGCACCTGCGGAAGTCAGCAAGATCAAGGTGGATGAGGAAGCACACAGCATGGATATCGTGGTGGACGAGGAAAACCTCGCCCAGGCGATCGGCCGTACCGGCCAGAACGTGCGGCTGGCGAGTGAGCTGACCGGCTGGCAGCTCAACCTCATGACCCTGGAGGAATCCCAGAAGAAGAGCGAGGAAGAGGCGACGCGCGTCAAGACGATGTTCATGGCAAAGCTTGACGTCGACGAGGAGGTTGCCGAGATCCTGGTCCAGGAAGGGTTCAATACCCTGGAGGAGGTCGCCTACGTACCGATCACCGAGATGCAGGAGATCGAGTCGTTCGATGAAGCCACCATTAGCGAGCTGAGGAGCCGCGCCCGCAATGCGCTGCTGACCCAGGCGATCGTGAGTGAAGAGCAGGTCGAGCACGATATCGAGGACCTGATGAAGGTCGAGGGCATGGACAAGGAGACTGCGCGCGTGCTGGCGGCGAAGGGCGTGGGCACCCAGGAAGCGCTCGCCGATTTTGCGGCCGACGACCTGACCGAGCTGACAGGTATAGACAACGAGCGCGCCAAGCAGCTCATCATGGCGGCGCGCGCCCCGTGGTTTGCCGAAGCGAGCTCCTGACCCCCGGAATCCGATGGCGCAGATCAACGTCACTCAATTCGCCCAGCAACTGGGACTGCCGACAGCGCTCCTGATCGAGCAGCTGCAGTCGGCCGGCGTGAACAAGGCTCTGACCGAGGACACGCCGCTGACGGAGAAGGACAAGACACAGCTGCTCGAGCACCTGCGCAAGGCGCACGGCGGGACCGAGGCGAAGCAGAAGATCACCCTCACGCGCCGTCAGACCACGGAGATCAAGAAGTCGGATGCGCTCGGCAAGTCGCGCACCATACAGATCGAGGTGCGCAAGAAACGCGTGCTGATCAAGCGCGATTCGCCCGAGACCGACGCGGTGGCCGAGCTGGCCAAGCCGGTAGTCGATGCCGAGCAGATTGCGTTGCGGGAGGCCGAAGCGAAACAACAGGCCGAGCTGGCTGCGCGGCAGGCGGAAGATGCGGAGAAGAAACGACGCAAGAAGGAAGCCGAGGCCGTTGCGGAGGCGCGGGCGCCGGAGGAAGCCAGGCCGGCGGGGGCGGCGCCGGTCGTCGTAGAAGGCACGCTGCACAAGCCGACGGTCAAGCCCGAGGAAAAGGCGCAAAAGGCGGAGAAGAAGGCCAAGAAGCAGGTCAAGGAAGTTGTATGGAGGGACGAGACGGTCAAGCGCCGCAGCATCAAGACACGCGGCGACGCGACCGGCGGGCTCGGCTGGCGCGAGCGCAAGGCACGCCATGCCGCCCACAAGGAAGAAGCCGACCAGCCGCACGCGTTCTCCGCCCCGACCGAGCCGGTGGTGAGGGACATCACGGTTCCTGAGACCATCACGGTCGCAGACCTTGCGCACAAAATGTCGATGAAGGCCGCCGAGGTGATCAAGGTGATGATGAAGCTCGGCACCATGGCGACCATCAACCAGGTGCTCGACCAGGAAACCGCGATGATCGTGGTCCAGGAACTGGGGCACGTCGCCAAGCGCGCCAAGCTCGATGATCCCGACGCTTTCCTCGCCGAGCAGCAGCAGGAGTCCCCGGTCGAGGTCAAGCTGGAGCCGCGCGCCCCGGTCGTCACCGTGATGGGCCACGTGGATCATGGCAAGACGTCGTTGCTCGACATCATCCGCCGCACGCGGGTGGCGAGCGGGGAGGCGGGCGGCATCACGCAACACATCGGCGCGTATCACGTGAATACACCCAAGGGGATGGTGACATTTCTCGACACGCCGGGCCACGAAGCGTTCACGGCCATGCGCGCTCGCGGCGCCAAGGTGACCGATGCGGTGGTGCTGGTGGTGGCGGCCGATGACGGCGTGATGCCGCAGACGATCGAAGCCATCCATCATGCCAAGGCGGCGAAGGTGCCGATCGTGGTGGCGCTCAACAAGATCGACAAGCCGGATGCAAACCCGGATCGGGTCAAGCAGGATCTCGCTTCGAGGGAGGTCGTGCCCGAAGAGTGGGGCGGCGATACCATGTTCGTCGAGGTGTCGGCCAAAACCGGCAAGGGGATCGACGCGCTGCTGGAAAGAATACTGTTGCAGGCAGAGGTGCTCGAGCTGAAGGCACCCCGGGACGCGCCCGCGAAGGGCGTCGTGATTGAATCGAGGCTCGACAAGGGGCAGGGCCCGGTCGCAACCGTTCTGGTCCAGTCGGGAACGCTCAAGCGCGGTGACGTGGTGCTGGCAGGCGCGGTATTCGGCCGCGTCCGGGCCATGCTGGATGAGAGTGGCGGCAACCTCGAGGCGGCCGGGCCTTCGATCCCGGTGGAAATCCTCGGGCTGTCGGATGTGCCCGCCGCGGGCTCCGAGGTGCTGGTGCTGGGCGACGAGCGCAAAGCCCGCGAGATTGCGCTGTTCCGCCAGGGAAAGTTCCGGGACGTCAAGCTCGCCAAGCAGCAGTCGGCGAAGCTCGAGAACATTTTCGAGCAGATGGGCGAAGGGCAGGCCAAGACGCTGTCGCTCATCATCAAGGCGGACGTGCAAGGCTCCTACGAAGGCCTGTCCCACGCGCTCTCAGGGCTTTCCACGGATGAGGTCAAGGTCAACATCGTGCATGCCGCCGTGGGCGGCATCACAGAATCGGATGTCAACCTGGCGCTCGCATCCAAGGCAGTGATCATCGGCTTCAATGCCAGGGCCGACGCAGCAGCGCGCAAGCTTGCCGAGCATAGCGGGGTGGACATCCGCTACTACAACGTGATCTATGGGGCCGTTGACGACATCAAGGCGGCGCTTTCGGGCATGCTCGCCCCGGAGAAGAAGGAAAGCGTGCTCGGCCTCGTCGAAGTGCGCCAGATATTCAAGATCTCCAAGGTCGGCACCGTCGCCGGCTGCTACGTGTCCGAGGGACTGGTCCGACGCAGCGGAGCCAAGGTGCGCGTCCTGCGCGACAACGTCGTGGTTCACGATGGCGAACTCGACTCCCTCAAGCGCTTCAAGGACGACGTGCGCGAGGTCAAGGCCGGCTTCGAATGCGGGCTCTCGCTCCGAAACTTCGATGATCTCAAGGTCGGTGATCAGCTCGAGGTGTACGAGGTCGTGGAAGTCGCGCGCACGCTTTAGCGCGCGCAGTTACGGGTTTCGCGCTTCGGGTTCCGGATTGACTGATCATCCGCAGTGACCCGGAACCCTGAGCCCGGAACATCGTCATGCCGCGAGACTTCCCACGCAGCCGCCGCATCGCCGAGCAGATTCAGCGCGAGCTGTCCGACATCATCCACGTTGAGCTCAAGGATCCGCGCGTCGGCATGATCACCATCACCGACGTTGAAATGACTGCGGACAATGCCCACGCCAAGGTCTTCTTCACGGTTCTCGGGCAGCAGCCCCGCATCGATGAGGCCGCCGCGGGCCTGCAGCATGCGGCAGGTTACCTTCGCAGCCAGCTCGCGCAGCGCATGAAGATCCGCGTCGTGCCTCAGCTGAATTTCAAGTACGATGCCTCCGTTGAGCGCGGAATGCGCTTGTCGCAGCTGATTGACGCAGCCGTCGCCGACGACAAGAAGCGCAAGAGACGGAAGAAATGAATCGGTCTGCTCCCCGCAGCGCCGGCAGGGACGGAGGATGGCGTCTCCTGGACGGAGTGTTGCTGCTCGATAAGCCATCCGGCATCACCTCGAATACAGCGGTGCAGAAGGTGCGCCGCCTGTTCAGGGTGAAGAAGGCCGGGCACACCGGGACGCTCGATCCCCTGGCGACCGGACTGCTGCCGGTGTGCCTGGGCGAAGCGACCAAGTTTTCGCATCTTCTTCTTGAGGCGGACAAGACCTATACCGCCACAATTCTCCTGGGCGTCACGACCAGCACCGGAGACCTCGAAGGCACGGTCACCGCGCGCGCCAGGGTCCAGGCGGAACGCGCGGGAATCGAGCACGTGCTGGAGCGATTTGTCGGCCAAACTCTCCAGACACCTCCCATGTATAGTGCGATCAAGCTGGGTGGTCAGCCGCTCTACAAGCTCGCGCGCGCGGGAGGCGAGGTTCCACGGGAGCCACGCCGCATTGTCATACGCAGCCTGACTCTGCTCGGACTCGAAGGGGATCAGCTGAAGCTCTCCGTGAGCTGCAGCAAAGGAACCTACATACGCGTACTGGCGGAGGACATCGGGCGCCAACTGGGTTGTGGTGCCTGCCTGTCCGCGCTGCGGCGGGAAGGGGTCGGCGGCTTCCGGCTTTCCCAAAGTACCGTCACACTGGAGCAACTGGAGCAGATGGCGCCGGCCGAGCGCGATGCGCAGCTATTGCCGGAAGACGCCCTGGTGTATTCCCTCCCGCGGCTGGATCTGGACGCCGCAGGGGCTTTGCGGCTGAGGAACGGCCAATCCGTGGAGCGCAGCGAAGCCCACGTGGCGGGTCTCGCGCGCGTTTACGGCCCCGGCCGGGAGTTTCTGGGTGTCGGCGAGGTGACGGCGCCGGGCCTCATCGTGCCCCGGCGGCTGGTATCAACGGCACGGACCGCCGCCGCAGCCGGGCCAAGTATTGCTTGAGAAACCGTGGGTTAGAGGGTAGAATACGCGCGACTGAGAGGCCGAAAGTGGAGAGCACGATGGCGGTTACGACGAATCAGAAAGCCCAGCTGATGCAGGAATACCAGCGGGGCAAGGGCGACACCGGATCACCCGAGGTCCAGATTGCATTGCTCACCGCGCGCATCACTGACCTCACCGAGCATTTCAAGACGCACGTCAAGGACCATCATTCGCGGCGTGGTCTGCTGCGCATGGTGAGCCGCCGGCGCAAGCTCCTCGATTATCTCAGGCGAGCGAACGCCGACAAGTATCGTCAGGTGATCGACCGCCTCGGGCTGCGCAAATAGGCGCCCGCCATGCGCGGCGTTGCGAGCAACTTGTCGGGCAAGATGCCAGGCCATGATGTACCGCCGGCAAGTTGGGTGACGCCGTATCATTAACCGGAGACCGCGCGCGCGGTCTTTTTTTATTTCTCAAGGGGCACGACTTTGAATCACATCAAGAAATCATTGATTTGGGGGCGGCACCGGCTGATCCTCGAGACCGGAGAAATCGCGCGCCAGGCAACGGGCGCGGTGCTGGTCAGTATGGAAGACACGGTCGTGCTGGTGACTGTGGTGGGCGCGCGGCAGGCGGCGGAGGGGAAGGATTTCCTGCCGCTGACCGTGGACTATCAGGAGCGCACGTACGCTGCAGGAAAGATCCCGGGCGGGTTCTTCAGGCGCGAAGGACGTCCCTCCGAGAAGGAGATCCTGACCTGCCGGCTCATCGACCGTCCGATCCGCCCGCTGTTTCCCGATGGCTACTACAACGAAGTGCAGGTGGTTGCGACCGTCGTATCGTCGAACAACGAGATCGATTCCGACGTTCCAGCCATGGTCGGCGCCTCGGCCGCGCTTGCCCTCTCCGGCATTCCGTTCAACGGTCCGATTGGGGCGGCGCGGGTCGGCTATCTCAACGGGCAGTACATGCTCAACCCGACCGCCACCGAGTTGAAGTCCTCTCAGCTCGACCTGGTCGTGGCCGGCACCGAGCAGGCAGTGCTGATGGTGGAATCGGAAGCGAAGGAACTGCCCGAGGACGTCATGCTGGGCGCCGTGGTGTTTGGCCACCAGCAGATGCAGGCGGTGATCCAGGCGATCAACGAGATGGTCGACGAGGCAGGCGCCGGGGCGTGGGAATGGGCCCCGCCCGCCAAGAACGAGTCGCTGATTGCGCGCATCGCGGAACATGCCGAAAAGGATTTGCGCGCGGCGTTTGAGCTCAAGCAGAAACAAGCCCGCTCCGAGGCGATCGACAAGATCTGGAAGCGCGTATTTGACGCAGTCGGGGTCGGCGCGGAAGGCGGCCCGGACGCCAACGTGGTCAAGGAAATCTGCTTTGCCCTGGAATCGAAGATCGTGCGCGGCCAGATCCTGAACGGAGAACCGCGCATCGACGGACGCAACACCCGCATGGTGCGGCCAATCTCGATCCGCACCGGATTGTTGCCGCGCGCACATGGCTCGTCCCTGTTCACCCGCGGCGAGACCCAGGCGCTGGTCACGGCGACACTGGGCACTACACGCGACGAGCAGATCATCGACGCGTTGCAGGGCGAATATCGCGATCGTTTCATGATGCATTACAACATGCCCCCCTACGCGACAGGCGAGACTGGACGCGTCGGCTCGCCCAAGCGCCGCGAGATCGGGCACGGGCGGCTGGCCAAGCGCGCGCTGCTCGCCGTGCTACCGGGTCCCGAGGAATTCGCCTATTCGCTGCGGGTGGTGTCGGAAATCACCGAGTCCAACGGCTCGAGCTCGATGGCGAGCGTGTGCGGGGGCTGCCTCGCGCTGATGGATGCCGGGGTGCCCCTCAAGGCGCACGTGGCGGGCATCGCCATGGGCCTCATCAAGGAAGGCAATCGCTTCGCGGTGTTGTCCGACATCCTCGGCGACGAGGACCATCTGGGCGACATGGATTTCAAGGTCGCCGGTACCGAGAAGGGGGTGACGGCGCTGCAGATGGACATCAAGATCACCGGCATCACCAAGGAGATCATGCACGCGGCGCTGATCCAGGCGCGCGAGGGGCGCATCCACATCCTCGAGAAGATGAAGCAGTCGCTGGAAGCGCCGCGCGCCGAGCTTTCGGTGTGGGCGCCCCGGATGATCACGATGAAGATCAAGCCGGAGAAGATCCGCGACGTGATCGGCAAGGGTGGCGCGGTGATCCGCGCGCTCACCGAGGAGACCGGCACCACCATCGACATCCAGGATGACGGCACGGTGACGATCGCCTGCGTGTCGCCGGAAGCGGGCGAGGCGGCGAAGAAGCGTATCGAGGCCATCACCGCCGACGTGGAAGTCGGTCGCATCTACGACGGCACCGTGCTGAAGCTGCTCGATTTCGGCGCGATCGTGAGCGTGCTGCCGGGCAAGGACGGATTGCTGCACATCTCGCAGATCGCCAACGAGCGCGTGAACGCCGTGGCCGATTACCTCAAGGAAGGGCAGCAGGTGCGCGTGAAGGTACTGGAAGCCGACGACAAGGGCAGGCTGCGGCTGTCGATGAAAGCGGTGGCAGTCGAAATCCAGGCCACTACCGCACAGTAGGCGCGCTGCGGCGCAAAAAAAGGGGCGGTTGATCCGCCCCTTTTTGTTGACCGGTTACCGGTCACCCGTCGCGGGTCACCGTTACTTCGCCACCTGCCGCTCGCGCATCTCGTCGAGCGTCTTGCAGTCGATGCAGAGCGTCGCCGTGGGGCGCGCTTCCAGCCGCTTCAACCCGATTTCCACTCCGCATGATTCGCAATACCCGTACTCGCCCTGGTCGATGCGCGAGATGGTTTCATCGATCTTCTTGATGAGCTTGCGCTCGCGGTCGCGGTTGCGCAGCTCGAGCGACATGTCCGATTCCTGGCTGGCGCGGTCGTTGGGGTCGGCGAAGATCGTCGCCTCGTCCTGCATGGTGTGCACCGTGCGGTCGATATCCTGCGACAGGTCCCGCTTCATTTCTTCCAGCATCTTGCGGAAATGCCCGAGCTGGCGCGGATTCATGTAGTCCTCCTTCCCCTTCGGCTTATAGGGAGGGAAGGCCTTGTGCAGTTCAGTGGGCATGAGCCAATTACCCTTCGGAAAAAGACGCTTTATATATGAAATCAACTCCCCCCGCAAGTTAAAATGTTGTTGCGGGAAAATGCCGGTTTTCCATTGACTATCAGAGGTTTCCAAGAGTATATTAGGCGCGCTCCCGGGGCGCAGCGCGCGCCGGATTTGCGGGTCATGACCGGGCACGGCAGACTGGCGCTTCTGGCATGCTGTCGGCTGTTAGAGGGCGCCCGTAGCTCAACGGACAGAGCACCGGCCTTCTAAGCCGGGGGTTGTGGGTTCGATTCCCGCCGGGCGCGCCATACTCAGTGCTGAGTGCTAAGTGCTAAGTGCTGAGGGAACACCAAGCGTGACCCGGTCTAACTCAGGACTCAGAACTCAGCACTCGATACTGGTTTTGCGGACGGTGGCTGTAGCTCAAAGGTAGAGTACTGGATTGTGATTCCAGGTGTTGTGGGTTCGAGTCCCATCAGCCACCCCATCCCTTCTTGTCCGGGACCCTCAGGCGCGTTCTGGCGGTGATTGGTGACCGGCAAGCGGAGAAGGGGTGCCAACCGGGCTAGGTCTTGATCCGCATCAACCGTTGCTGTTCGCGGCGCCAGTCCTTTTCCTTCTCGTCGCGGCGCTTGTCATACTGCTTCTTGCCTTTCGCGAGACCGATCGCGACCTTGATCCGGCCGTCCTTGTAATGCATGTCGAGGGGGAGCAGGGCATAGCCCGCGCGCTCCACGCTGCCGATCAGGCGGCTGATCTCCCTCGCGTGCAGCAGGAGCTTGCGCGTGCGCACCGGATCCGGAGTGAAATGAGTGGAGGCGGCGGGCAACGGACTGATATGGCAGCCAATCAGAACGATCTCGCCGTTGTTCACGATCACGTATGCTTCCTTGATCTGCACCCGCCCGGCGCGGATGGCCTTCACCTCCCAGCCCTCGAGCGCGATCCCGGCCTCGAGGCGTTCCTCGACAAAGTAATCGTGAAACGCCTTCCTATTCTGGACGATGCTCATTGCGGGGGAAAGCATGGGGGCGCGCCCATTCTACCAGCGGCTCGCCGCCATTCCGGCAGAATTCCGGAGCCACGCCGCAGGGAGTGCAATTCCGGTGCCTGACGTCAACCAGTCCGTCCTCGTCGAATTCACGCCCGCACAGATGTTTTCGCTGGTTGATAGGGTTGAGGATTACCCCAAATTCCTGCCGTGGTGCGGAGGCGCCTCGCTGGTTCACCGCGACGCGGGCACTACTCGGGCGACGATATTGATCAACTACCGCGGTATCCGCCGCAGTTTCACCACGGAAAACGTCAAGCGCGAACCCGTGACTATGCAGATTCGCCTCGTCGAGGGGCCGTTCCGAAAGCTGGACGGAAGCTGGCGCTTTACCGATCTCGGGGGCCGCGGCTGCAAGATCGAATTCGGGCTCCGCTACGAGTTTGCGGGGCGACTGCTGGACCGGCTCATCAGCCCCGTTTTCGATCACATTGCCGGTACCCTGATGGAAGCATTCGTAAAGCGCGCCGGGCAAATCTACGGCAACACGGCGGCGTCGGGACACCGGTAATCAGTGAACGCCAAGACCCTGCTCAGGATCGAGGTCGCCTACGCTCTGCGCGAGGTGCAGGTGCTGTTGGAGCTGGATATGGCGGAAGGAACAACTGTTCGACAGGCGGTCGAACGTTCGGGCATCCTGAAGCGCTATCCGGAAATCGACCCCGCTCGGGCCGGCCTGGGAATCTTCGGCAAGGTCGTATCGCCGGAAACTCGGCTGCGGGACGGGGACCGGGTGGAGATTTATCGCCCGCTCATCGCGGACCCCAAGGACGTACGGCGCAGCAAAGCAGGGCGGTCCAAGCCACGTTCGCGGCGCAGTTGAAGCGAAGCGGGTGTCCCCCCATCGTATCTTGCTCCGCAGCGGGGGAAGGGGATACTTGGTGTCGAGAGGATGACGATCGACGCAGCGACGATCATCACTTACAGTTTGAATCCACTGCGCGCTGGGCCCTGGCGATCTCGGCAGGACGGTCGGGATCCTCGAGAAATATCAGCTCCCCCGTTTTCGGATCATTGCGCGCAATGCGGTTACCCGCCTGGAGGCTCTTAAGATAACTCTGCGCCTGCTCGCAGTTCGCTCGATTCACACGGTCTTCAGCCGCCTTTTTCTCATCCTTCTGGCGCGAGTCTTGCGCTTCCGTTTGGCGCTTGCGGAAATCCGCTTCCCGTTCGGCAATGGATTTCTGCTGAGGCGAGGCTGCGCCACTGGATGAAGGCCCCTCGCGGGTGCTCTTGATTCCGGTCTGCTGTTCCTGGGTGCCGGGCGGGCACTGGGTGGCGTATTCGACCCGGCCGTCCTTCCCAGTGCACTTGAGGAGCTGGCCATGGGCCGCGAACGGGACGAGCAGTACTAGGAACGCAATCGCAGCTTTCACTGAATCCTCTCTCGGTTCGTGGCACGGGCCGCGCGCAGTGCATCGGGCGCATGCAACTTAGCCGGTTTACCCTGCCCAGTCAATGAATTAACGCACGATTCCATTTACCGTTGACGGGTGCATGCGTATAATACGTTTTTTGCGAAGGGTGGAAAACATGCGTGTGGTGCAGAAAGCCCTCACCTTCGATGATGTTCTGCTGATCCCCGCCCATTCGATCGTCCTCCCGCGCGAAGTCAGTCTAAAAACCAAGCTCACCCGCGGCATTGCCCTCAACATTCCGCTCGTTTCGGCCGCAATGGACACCGTGACCGAAGCGCGGCTTGCGATTGCCATCGCCCAGGAGGGCGGCATCGGCATCATCCACAAGAATCTGCCGCCCAAGTCTCAGGCGGCGGAAGTGACCAAGGTCAAGCGTTTCGAGAGCGGGATCGTGAAGGACCCCATCACGGTTGCCCCGACGATGAAGGTGCGCGATGTGCTCAAGCTCACCCAGCAGCACAAGATTTCGGGGCTGCCAGTAATCAACGGATCGGGGCGCGTCGTGGGTATTGTCACCAACCGCGACTTGCGTTTCGAGACCAAGCTCGATCAGCCGGTAAGGAACATCATGACTCCGCGCCAGCGGCTGATCACGGTGCGAGAGGGGGCGAAGCGCGAAGAAGCGCTGGCGCTCATGCACAAGCACCGCCTCGAGCGCGTGCTGGTCGTGAACAAGAACTTCGAGTTGCGCGG
>Ga0184615_10001127_pt1 | contig 14599 bp, 20 predicted proteins | sample PLM4_65_coex_FD_133134 | JGI IMG/M metagenome (GOLD analysis project Ga0184615, IMG submission 133134) | Groundwater sediment microbial communities from an aquifer in East River, Colorado, USA - PLM4_65_coex | ecosystem: Environmental > Terrestrial > Soil > Riparian zone | place: USA: East... | reverse complement strand
GGCCCGCGAGTTCTTCGAGCAGTCCGAGATGATGGCGCACGGCGGCGAGGAGCGCTACGTCGACATCCTGTTCCAGACCGCCTTCCACCTCTGGGACCTGGCCCGCACCGGCGGCAACCAGGTGCAGGAGAAGGTCTACTTCGGACGGTTGAAGTTCCTGCGACCGCAGCTCGACCGTCGTTTCCCGGAGGTGGAGAAGTTCGATCAGTTCATCGAGACCGGGAAGGGTGTGGTGAGAGCATGAACCGCCGCGGATTCCTCCTCTGTGCGGGTCTGGTCCTTGCTCTGCTGCCCGCCGCGGCGCGCGCCGAGGTGTCGGTGCTCGTCGATGGCCATGGGCGCGTCAAGCGGGTCGTCTACATCACCAAGAACACCGGCCGATCGGCCGTGGTCTGGAAACAGGTCCGTCCGCGCGTCCCGTTCGACGCGCTGCTCAATCCCATCGGCGACACCACGGGTGACCTGTCCCCCACCATCGCCGTCCACCCGGGAACGGGACAGCCGTGGGTGGTCTGGCCGCGGAACGAGGGGAATCAAAAACGCCTCGTCTATTCGAGGTGGGATGGCAAGGCCTGGACCGCCCCGCAGCGGATCGCCATTCCCGACGTCATGGGCTGGGATCAGATCGAGCCGCGCCTCCTGTTCGACCGGGCCGGGACGCCGTATCTCCTCTTCACCGAGGCCGCCCGCAATGGTCGGATACTGTTCACCACCGTCGCCCGCGGGGTCTGGACCCCGCCGCTGCCGCTGAGCGACGGCGAGGTCGACAGCCGGACGCCCGGCGCCGCCGTCCTCGGTGATGCCCTGCAGGTAACCTGGTCGACTCCCGTCGGCGTCGTGTCCAAGCTCCTGCCGACCGCCGTCCTGGTCGAGAGCGCCACGAACCTGATGGACAGCCCGATCCCGCCCGGCACGACCACGAAGCCCGACGATCCCAAGCCGCCCGGCGGGGGGGATGAGCCGGACGACCAGTTCTACTTCCCGCACTGAGAGCAGGTCGGTCCGGGAACAGCAGCAGGAATCGTGAAGCCCCGGTCAGTCCGACCGGGGCTTCGGCGTTTCAGGGCGCTCCGGGGGCGGCACCGGCCCTTCGTGACGCGCCAGCTTGAGCCGCAGCTGGTCGCATTCCTCGTCGAGCCGCTGGAGCTGGCGGCGCAGCTGGCGATTGGTCATCCGGATGCGGATGCCGTCGAGGATGCCGATGGCGCAGGCGAAGGCGATGCCGAAGATCGCCGCGGTGGCGATGACCGCGCCCATGGGCGTCGGGCCCGCCTGCCAGAGGATCATGTTCACCGTCACGTCACCGGTGTTGTAGATGCCGACGACGAAGAGAACGATGAAGAACAGGCAGACCAGGACGTAGACCAGGATATTCATGGCGTCGACCTCGCGAACCACCCCATCACGGCCGGCCAGCGGCCCTGGGCCCGTACGATCGCATCGATCATCTCACGCACGGCGCCGCGACCGCCCGGCGCGCGGGTGACGAACGGCACCCGCCGGAGCACCTCGGGGTGGGCATCCGCCGGCGCGACCGGGAGACCGGCGCGCAGCAGGACAGGCAGGTCCATCAGGTCGTCCCCGATGTAGCCGACCTGGGCATCCTCGAGGCCGAGCCGCCTGAGGATCGCCGCGTAGGCCCTGCCCTTGTCGACCACCTTGAGATGCACCTCGGCGACGCCGAGCTCGCGGGCGCGGCGCGTGACCGCCACGCCGCCCCGGCCCGACAGGAACCCGGTCCGCAGGCCGAGCCGATGGGCCATGACGATTCCGGCGCCGTCCTTGACGTTGAAGGACCGCGATTCGCCGCTGGCGCCGGTGATGGTCAGGCCGCCGTCGGTCAGGACGCCGTCGACGTCCATGAGGATCAGGACCACGCGCCGGGCTCTTGGCCCGAAGTTCCGTCGTCGTGTCAGGGGCGCCCCGGCCATCTTAGAAAAGCTGCGTACGCCAAAGGTCGTGGATGTGCAGCACGCCCTCAATGCGACCATCAGCCGCGGTGACCACGACGGAGGTGATCCTGCGCGCCTCCATCAGGCTGAGGGCGCTGGCCGCCAGCTCCCCGCGCGGGATGGTCACCGGGTCCGGTGTCATCGTCTCGTCCACGGTGCGATCGAGCGGGTTCCCGACCCGGGCCAGGGCGCGGCGCAGGTCGCCGTCGGTGAGCACGCCGGCCAGCCGGCCGTCGGGCCGGGCGACGCAGGTCATCCCGAGGCGTTTGTCGGTCATCACCCGCACCGCCTCACGCAGCGTGGCGCCCGTCCTCACCACGGGGAGGGCGTCGTCGCCGTGCATGAGATGCCCGGCGGTCAGGACCCGACGCCCGAGCCGGCCACCGGGGTGGAAGCGGGCAAAATCATCCAGCGTGAAGCCGCGCCGCTCGACGAGCGCCATGGCGAGCGCGTCCCCCATCGCCAGCGCCGCGGTCGTGCTGGCGGTCGGCACCAGGCCGAGGGGGGAGGCCTCGCGCTCGATCCCGACATCGAGGGCGACCAGGGCGTGCCGGGCGAGCGTCGATTCGCGGTTGCCGGTCAGCGCGATCATCGTCAGATCAAGTCGCTTGAGGATCTCGAGGAGCCGCACCAGCTCGTCGGTCTCGCCGCTGTAGGAGATCGCCAGGACGACATCGCCCTTGACCACCATGCCGATGTCCCCGTGCACCGCCTCGGCCGGGTGCAGGAACAGGGCGGGGGTCCCGGTGCTGGACAACGTCGCGGCGACTTTGGCCCCGATGAGGCCCGACTTGCCCATGCCGGTGACGATCACCCGGCCCCGGCAGTCGTGCAGGACCTCGACCGCCCGGTCGAAGCCCTCCCCGAGGCGCGGCACGAGATCGAGAATCGCGCGCGCCTCGAGCTCGAGGACCTGGCGCGCGATGTCGCGCGGCATCAGCGACCCCTCAGCACGGCGTCGATCGCCAGCACCTGCCGGAGGAGCGCCTCGACCCGGTCGAGCCTGAGGGCGTTCGGCCCGTCGCTCTTCGCCGCCGCCGGGTCGTCGTGCACCTCGCAGAACAGCGCGTCGATCCCGACCGCGGCCGCGGCGCGGGCGAGGTGGGGGATGAAGGTGCTGTCGCCGCCCGAGCGGTCTCCCTGCCCTCCGGGGAGCTGGACGGCATGCGTGGCGTCCATGACGACGGGGAACCCGAGCCCGTGCATGATCGCGAGCGAACGGAAATCGACCACGAGGTTCTGGTAGCCGAAGCTCGAGCCGCGCTCGGTCAGCAGGATACGGTCGTTCCCGGTCGACAGCACCTTCTCGACGGCGTGGCGCATGTCCCACGGCGACAGGAACTGCGCCTTCTTGATGTTCACCGCCCGCCCCGTGCGCCCGGCGGCCAGGAGCAGGTCGGTCTGGCGGCAGAGGAAAGCCGGGATCTGCAGGATGTCGAGCACCTCGCCCGCCGGCTCGGCCTGGGCCGGCTCGTGGATGTCCGACAGCACCGGAACCCCGACCTCGTCCCGCACCCGCGCCAGGATGCGCAACCCCTCGCGCAGTCCCGGGCCCCTGAACGAGGCGACCGCGCTGCGGTTCGCCTTGTCGTACGACGCCTTGAAGATGTAGGGCACGCCGAGCGCGCGCGTGATCGCCGCCAGCGAGCGCGCCATGTGCAGGGCGTGTGTCTCGCTCTCGATCACGCAGGGGCCGGCGATGAACGCGAGCGGGGCGCCGCCGCCGATGGCGAGGTTGGGGCCTATCGGCACGCGGCGCGCCGGGGCGCCGGGCTCAGCGGGCGGTCGGCCGGTGCCGCTTGCAGGCATCGATGAAGCTCCGGAACAGCGGGTGAGGCTGCAGTGGCTTCGACTTGAACTCGGGGTGGAACTGGCAGGCGAGGAAGTACGGGTGATCGGGGATCTCGACGATCTCCACGAAGCGCCGGTCGGGTGTCTCGCCCGTCACCTTGAGGCCGCGGCGCTCGAGATCCTCCATGTATTTCCGGTTGACCTCGTAGCGGTGCCGGTGCCGCTCGCTGATCTCGGTGCGGCCGTAGGCCTTGTGCGCCGCGGTCCCGGGCTGGATCAGGCACGGCCACTTGCCGAGGCGCATGTTGCCGCCCATCCGCTCGACGCCGTCCAGCTCCTTGAGCTTGTAGATGACCGGGTGCGGCGTGTCGGGGTTGAACTCCGCCGAGTCGGCGTCCTTCAGCCCGAGGACGTTGCGGGCATACTCGATGACCGCGCACTGCATTCCGAGGCAGATGCCGAAGAAGGGAAGGCGGGTCTCGCGCGCGTGGCGGATGGCCTCGAGCATGCCGTCGACCCCGCGGATGCCGAAGCCGCCCGGAACGAGGATGCCGTGCACCGGGGCGATCTTCTCGGCCAGGCTGCCGTCGGTGAGATTGTCGGCCTCGATCCAGTGCAGACGCACGCGCACGTCGTTGGCGATGCCGCCGTGGGTCAACGCCTCGTTGAGGCTCTTGTAGGAGTCCTCGTAGGCGACGTACTTGCCGACGATCCCGACGACCACCTCGCCGTCGGCGGGCTGCTTGATCCGCTCGACCATCCGCACCCAGTCGTCCATCGACTTGTCGCGGTAGGGAAGATCGAGGGCCTTGAGGAGGATCGCGTCGACCCCTTCGCGCGCCAGCACCAGCGGAACCTCGTAAATCGTCTCGACGTCCTTGGCGGTGATGACCGCCTCCTCGGGGACGTTGCAGAACAGGGCGATCTTCTTCTTGATCTCCTTGGGGATGAACCGGTCGGTGCGGCACAGCAGGACGTCAGGCTGGATGCCGATCGCCCGCAGGTCGCGCACCGAATGCTGCGTCGGCTTCGTCTTCAGCTCGCCGGCGGCGCCGATGTAGGGCACCAGCGTCAGGTGCACGAAGACGGCGTTCGACCGCCCGGCCTCCAGGCGGAACTGCCGGATCGCCTCGAGGAACGGCAGCGACTCGATGTCGCCGATGGTGCCGCCGATCTCGACGATCTGGATGTCGACTCCCTTGGAGATCTTGCGGATGCACTCCTTGATCTCGTCGGTCACGTGCGGGATGACCTGCACCGTGCCGCCGAGGTAGTCGCCGCGGCGCTCCTTGGCGATCACGTGCTCGTAGATCTTGCCGCTGGTGAAGTTGTGCTCCCGGGTGCAGGCGGTGGAGGTGAAGCGCTCGTAGTGGCCCAGGTCGAGGTCGGATTCGACGCCGTCCTCGGTGACGTAGACCTCGCCGTGCTGGAACGGGCTCATGGTGCCTGGATCGACGTTCAGGTAGGGATCGAACTTCTGCAGCGTCACCGTGAACCCGCGCGCCTCGAGCAGCCGGCCGATCGAGGCGGCCGCGAGTCCCTTGCCGAGGGACGACACGACGCCGCCCGTCACGAAGATGTACTTGGTCGCCACACTCATCTCCTTTTCAGGCGCTCGCCGCGAGCGCGCTCTCCACCGCGATCACGTCCCCGGGGGTGTCGACACTCAGATACCGCCCGCGCGCGGGCAGCACCCGGATGGTTCGCCCCCGCTCGAGGGCGCGGAGCTGCTCGAGCCCCTCGGTGCGCTCGAGGAGCGACGGGGGCCAGGTGGCGAACTCCATGAGGAACTCCCTGCGATAGGCGTACAGCCCGATGTGTTGCTGCCAGATCGCGCCATCGGTCGGCGCCGGCTGCTGGCGCGGCCACGGGATCAGGGCGCGCGAGAAGTAGAGCGCCCGTCCGGTCGTGTCGCAGACCACCTTGACGACGTTCGGATCCTCCGCCATCGCGCGGTCGGCGAGCGGCACGGACAGCGTCGCCATGACGCATGCGGGCTCTGCCGCGAGACCGTCGACGAGGACGTCGATGTCGTGCGGGTCGACGAGCGGCTCGTCTCCCTGGATGTTCACGATGATCCCCTCGGGGCGCGCCGCGGCCGCCTCGGCCAGGCGATCGGTCCCGGAGGGGTGCGCGGATGAGGTCATCACCACCTCGCCGCCGAATGACCGCACGACCCGCGCGATGCGCTCGTCGTCGGTCGCCACCACGAGGGCCGCCAGCCGCTGCGCGGCGCGCGCCCGCTCCCACACATGCTGCACCAGCGGACGGCCGGCGATCGGAACGAGGGGCTTGCCGGGGAGTCGGGTCGAACCGTAGCGCGCAGGGATGACGCCGAGCGCCGCACTGGGCAACGCGGGCTCGCCGGAGGGACGCATGGCGAATACTAGTCCAGCGTCGCGGAAACTGTCAAAGCCCGCCGCCCGGCGCAGGAAGACGCCCGCCCGGCGCGCCCCCGGTGCTAAGATGGCGGCACGACGCGGTCAACAGGGCGCTCCGGCTGGCGCCCGCGCGGGAGGGCCGAAGATGCCAGGAGAGGTCGAGAAGGTCGTCGAGTCGATGGGTTGGCGGCTCCCCGAGGTCGGCAAGCCGACCGGGGGATGGGTGCAGACCGTGCGATCGGGCGGGCTGCTGTTCATCTCCGCGAAGTTCCCGAAGGAGAGCGGCAGGCTGAAATTCGCCGGCAAGATCGGCCGCGAGGTGACGGTCGAGCAGGGCGTCGAGGCGGCCCGCCTGGCGGCGCTCGGGGTGCTGGCGACCGCCAAACAGGCGGTCGAGGATCTCGACCGTGTGCGGCGCGTCGTGCAGGTGGTCGGTTACCTCGCGATCGCGCCCGGTTTCCAGGACGCCTTCGGCGTCATGGAGGGGGCGTCGGATGTTTTCCTGAAGGCGTTCGGCGAACGCGGCAAGCACACCCGCCTCGCGCAGGGCGTCGACGAGCTGCCCGGCAACGCCTGCCTGCAGCTCCAGGCCTTGCTCGAGGTCGAATGAACCTGCCGTACTCCCGCCACGTCCTGATCTGCGTCGGGCCCAGGTGCGGCGGCGAGCGGCACTCGACGCGGGTGCGCCAGGAGCTGCGCCGCGAATTCGTCCGGCAGGGGATACCGGCGTCGGTGAAGGAGACCGAGTGCCTCTGCTTCGGCCTGTGCACGCACGGTCCCAACCTGATCATCTATCCGGACGGCGTCGTCTACAGCGGTGTCAAGCCGCAGGATGTCGCCGAGATCGTCCGCCGCCACCTCGTCCAGGGCCAGGTGGTGGAGCGACTGCTCTACCGCGGCCCCAAGAAAGGCGACGCCTTCGCCGCCCCTCCCGACGACCTGGAGGACACCGGGGAAGGCACGCCCGGAGCGCTCCCCTGAGATCGGCGCCGGAGGGCGCCCCGCAGGGCCCGCCGCTCGTCGACCGCTTCGGCCGCGCCGCCAGGAGCCTGCGGCTGTCGGTGACCGACCGCTGCAACCTGCGCTGTGTCTATTGCATGCCCGAGGGCGGCATCGAGTGGTTCGATCGCGGGCGCATGCTCACCTTCGAGGAGATCGCCCGTGTCGTGCGGATCCTCGCCGGGCACGGCGTCAATGAGGTGCGGCTGACCGGTGGCGAGCCGCTCCTGCGCCGCGACCTGCCGGTGCTCGCCGCCATGATCGCCGCCATCCCGGGCGTCGAGGAGCTGTCGGTCACGACCAACGGCCTGCTTCTCGGCGAGCTGGCGCGGCCGCTCTACGACGCCGGGGTGCGGCGCTTCAACATCCATGTCGATTCGCTCGACGCCGACACCTTCAAGCGGGCCAGCCGGCGCGACGCCCTGCCGCGCGTGCTCGCGGGCATCGCCGAGGTCGAGCGCCTGGGCGCCCTGCCAATCAAGATCAACGTGGTGCTCATCCGCGGGGTCAACGATCACGAGGTGCCGCGCTTCGCCGAGCTGGCGCGCGCGCGGCCGTGGCAGGTGCGCTTCATCGAGATGATGCCGCTCGGCGACGGCGAGCGTTTCGAGCGCGAGCGCCTCGTGCCCGGGGCCGAGGTGCGCCGGCGGATCGAGGCGATCCACCCGCTCGTGCCGGTCGGGCGCGACCGGCCCTCGGCGCCGGCGACCCTGTACCGGTTCGCCGACGGCCGGGGCGAGATCGCCTTCATCAACTCGGTGACCGAGCCGTTCTGCGCCGGTTGCGACCGCCTGCGGCTGACCGCCGACGGCATGGTGCGCAACTGCCTGTTCGCGCGCGGCGACCGCGACCTCAAGCCGATCCTGCGCGGCGGCGGCAGCGATGCCGACCTGCTGGCGGCGGTGGCGGGCGAGGTCGCGGCCAAGGAGGCCGGCGGCAGCCTCGATCTCGGCCCCGTTTACGACGATCGCCTTGCCCGCAAGATGTGGCAGATCGGCGGGTAGACCCGCCCCGGGAGGGTTGCCCGCGATGGGCGAGGTGAAATACGATAGCGCCGGTCCGATATTGAAGGGCGGTCCCTTGGAAGGCCACGCCGATTACAATTCCACGGTTCTCGATCACTACCGGAACCCCCGGAATGTCGGCGACATCCCGGGGAGCCCGGCGGTGGCCCAGGTCGGCGACCCGGCGCACGGGGATGTTCTGCGCCTGGCGCTCCGGATCGAGGGGGAGCGCATCGTCGAGGCCCGCTTCCGGAGCTTCGGATGCACCGCCGCCATCGCCGCCGGCAGCATGGCGACGGTGATGGTCGCGGGACGGCTGGTGATCGAGGCCGAGGGACTGACGAACGGCGATGTCGCCCGGGAGCTCGGCGGCCTGCCGGAGTCGAAGATGCACTGTTCGGTGCTGGCGGAACAGGCCATCAGGGAGGCGCTCCGGCTCTGGCGCGCGGCCGCGACCTCCGTGGAGGACCCATGTCGGTGATCGGCAAGCCGGTGAAGCGCCCGGAGCAGAAAGGGCTCATGGGCCGGACCTACCTGCCTTCGGTGCTCAAGGGGATGTGGATCACCCTGCGCCACATGTTCCGGCCCAAAGTGACGATGCAGTACCCCGAGGAGACCTGGGCGCTGCCGGATCGCTACCGCGGCCTGCCGGCCCTGGTGCGGGACGACGACGAGCGGGTGAAGTGCGTTGCCTGCTTTCTGTGCCAGATCGTCTGCCCGCCGAAGGCGATCCACATCGAGGCACAGGAGATCACCACCGGTGTCGAGAAGGGGCCGAAGGTGTTCGACATCAATATGCTGCGCTGCATCATGTGCGGCTACTGCGAGGAGGTCTGCCCCGAGCAGGCGATATTCCTGACCCGCGAATACCAGACCGTCGGGTTGAGCCGCGAGCAGATGATCTTCAACAAGGACCGGCTGCTCGAAATGGGCGGTGTGCGGCCCGATCCGATCAGGAAGTGGTCGCGTCTGGCGCCGCCCGCCGGCGCGCCGGGGCACGCGCACGCGCAGGCGCCCGCCACCCAGGGAGCGGCACGATGAACGACGACGCAAGCGCGGTGGATCACTGGGTCCTGACGACGCGGCTGGCCGACTACGTGGCCTGGGGCCGCAAGAACTCGCTCTGGCCGATGCCGATGGGTCTGGCCTGCTGCGCCATCGAGCTGATGGCGATGGTGGCGCCGCGCTATGACGTGGCGCGTTTCGGAGCCGAGGCGCTGCGCTTCTCGCCGCGCCAGGCCGACATGATGGTGGTCGCCGGCACGGTCACCAAGAAGATGGCCCCGGCGGTGAAGCGCATCTACGACCAGATGCCCGAGCCGAAGTGGGTGATCGCCATGGGGGCCTGCGCCTCGACCGGTGGCATGTTCCGCTCCTACGCGGTGACCCAGGGGGTCGACGAGATCATCCCGGTCGACGTCTACGTCCCCGGCTGCCCGCCGCGTCCCGAGGCGCTGCTGGAGGGGATCATGCAGGTGCAGCGCCTGGTCGAGGAGCGCGCCCGCGCCGGCCGCGGGGCGGCGCCGCTTCGCGCGCCATCCGCGCCGGCCGTCGCCGGCCGGTAGCACCCGATGGAGCCGGAGGCGAGCGAGGCGCTGCGCCGCGACATCCTCGTCGAGATCGCCGCGACCGGCCCCATGCCGTTCGCCCGGTTCATGCAACTCTGCCTCTATCACCCCGCCCACGGCTACTACACCCGCGGTGTCGGCGGCGGCAGCGGGCGCGATTACCTGACGTCCAGCGGCCTGCATCGCGCCTACGGCGCCATGGTGGCGCGCCAGGCGGCCGAGATGTGGCGGGCCCTCGGCGCGCCGGAGCGCTTCCGCTTCGTCGAGTTCGGACCGGGTGAGGGGCACTTCGCCTGCGACATGCTGCGCGCCGCCGCCACCGAGGGGTTGTTCGCGCGCGCCCTCGAATACGTCCTGGTCGAGACCAGCCCCGTCCTGCGCCGGCGGCAACAGGAGCGCATCGGCCGCCTCGCGGGGCCGGCCGCCGGCGCGGCGCCGATTGAGGGCGCGCCGCCGGCGGTCCGCTGGGCCGACCTCGAAGAGCTCGAGCGCGAGCCGCCCTTCACCGGCTGCCTGTTCGCCAACGAGGTCCTCGATGCCTTCCCGGCGCACCGTGTCGTCGGGTCGGAGGGCGGGCTGGTGGAGATTCACGTGGCGGCCGAGGCGGGCGAGCTCGTCGAGCGTCCGCTGCCTTTGCGCGATCCCGGGCTCGCGGCCTTCCTGGAATCGGCCGGCATCCGACCCGAGGCCGGCCAGGAGGTCGATGTGCAGCCGGAGGGGCCACGCTTCATCGCCCGGGCGGCGCGCCTCCTCGCGGACGGCTGGTTGGTCGTGGTCGACTACGGTTACCCGGCGGAGGATCTGTACCACCCGGCCCGGCGGCGCGGCACCTTGATGGCGTATCATCGTCATCGCGCCGCTGAGCGGTTCCTTGAGCGGCCGGGCGATCAGGATCTGACCGCCCACGTCGACTTCACCGCGGTGACGCGCGCGGCCGAGGCGGCCGGGCTGCGCGCGGCGGGGATGACCACCCAGGCTCGCTTCCTGCTGGCGCTCGGTGCCCTCGAACACTTCGATCAGGGCGACCTGCGCGAACGGGAGGCGCTCAAGGACCTGGTCCTGCCCGATCGGCTGGGGGGTGTGTTCCGGGTCCTGATCCTGGCGACCGCGACGGCGCCGGAGGGGCTGCGCGGCTTGTCCGAGCCGTGGCGCCGGACCCCGCCTGCGGTGGAGATGGAGGAATCGGGCGGCCGGGAAGTCCCGGCGACCGAACGCGCCTGACCAACACGAAAGGAAACGAGCATGGCGGCAACACAGGCGGATGAACAGAAGGTGCTCGGGGCCCTCGCGAAGGTCAAGGATCCCGAGTTGCACGTCGATATCGTGACTCTCGGCATGATCGAGGGGCTGTCGCTGTCGGGCGGCGCGGTCACCCTGACGGTAAACCTCACCACGCCCGGCTGCCCGCTCAAGGCGCAGATCGAGAAGGACGTGCGCGCGGCCCTCGCGACCGTGCCGGGAGTGACCACGGTCAATCTGACGATGGGCGCGAAGGTGCGCCGGAGCATCGAGGCGCCGCCCGACCTGATCCCCGAGGTCGCCAACACCGTGGCGGTCGGCTCGGGGAAAGGCGGCGTCGGCAAGTCGACCGTGGCGGTCAACCTGGCGCTGTCGTTCGCGCGCGCCGGCGCCACCGTCGGCCTGATGGACGCCGACATCTACGGCCCCAATCTCGTGCAGATGATGGGGGTCACGGCGCGTCCCGAGATCAACGAGCGGCGCATCATGCCGGTCGAGGTCCACGGCCTCAAGCTCATGTCGATGGCGTTCTTCCTCAAGGAGGACGAGCCGGTCATCTGGCGCGGCCCGATGCTGCACGGCGCCATCCGGCAGTTCCTCGGCGACGTCGAGTGGGGCCGCCTCGACTACCTGTTCATCGACATGCCGCCGGGCACCGGCGACGTCCAGCTCACGCTGTCGCAGATCATCCCGCTGACCGGAGCGGTGCTGGTGACCACGCCGCAGGATGTCGCCCTGTCGGACGTCCGCAAGGCGGCGGCGATGTTCAAGAAGGTGCGCGTCCCGATCCTGGGAGTGGTGGAGAACATGTCCTTTTTCGAGTGCCCGCACTGCGGCGAGCGCTCCGAGATCTTCAGCCACGGGGGGGCGACGCGGTTCGCCGAGACAATCGGCGCTCCGTGCCTGGGCGAGATACCGCTCGACATACGGGTGCGGCAGGGGGGCGACGAGGGGAGACCGTCGGTGGTCCACGACCCGAAGTCGAGCCCGGCGCTCGTCTTCAAGGACATCGCCGAGAAGCTGGCGGCGATCATCAGCGTGAACACCTGGAGGAGGCACGAGCATGAGATGGCAACCGGACACTGAGCCGGGACGCGGCGCCGCCATCGGCGCGCTGGCCCTGGTGTTCCTGGCGGCGGCGGCATGGACCCCGCCGGCGATCGGGGCGGCCACGACCGCGCCGAAGCCGGCGCGGGCCGCGGGCACCGACGTCATCGCGCGGGTGAACGGCAGTCCGATCCTGCGCCGCGACTTCGACCTGATGGTCCAGGTGCAGTTCCGCCAGCGCGGCCCCGGTCAGCGCCGGCACGAGGATCTGCAGGCAGTGCGCGACGCGGCCCTCGACACCCTCATCGACGGCGAGCTCCTGTACCAGAGGGCCGCGCAGGCGAAGATGACCGTGGGCGATGCCGAGGTGCGCGAGGCGGCCGCCCGGCTCAAGACCCAGCTCGGCACACCCGAGGAAGCGGCCGCCTTCCTGAAGGAATCGGCGATGAGCGACCGGGATCTCGAGCAGCAGGTCCGGCGCAGCCTGATGGTGAAGCGCTACGTGGACCGCGACGTCGCCCCGGCTCTCGAGGTGACCGAGGCGCAGGCGCGCGCCTGGTACGACACCCACCCGGAGGCGATGACCCGCCCCGAGTCGGTGCGCGTCAGCCAGATCGTCGTCCAGGTTCCGCCCCAGGCCGCCGCAGCGCCGCGCGCCGCCGCCCGCCAGAAGATCGAGGAGATCCTCAAGGAGCTGAAGGCGGGGAAGGCCTTCGCCGACATGGCGCGCCTGCATTCCGACGGACCGGAGGCGAAGCGCGGCGGCGACGTCGGCTGGGTCTGGGCCGGCGGGGGGGCTCTGCCGCCGGTGGAGCGCGCCGCCCTGGCGCTGCAGCCGGGCCGGATGAGCGACATCGTCGAGAGCCGCCGCGGCTTCCACATCATCGAGGCGACCGAGCGGCGCGCGGCGGGGCCGATCCCGTTCGCCGAAGCCCGCGATCGGATCACCGCGAGGATCCTCGACGAGCAGCGCGACGAGCGCGTCCGGGTCTTCGTCGCCGAGCTGCGCCGCGGCGCGCGCATCGAAAAGGCCGGCTGAGCCGGTGCTCGTGCATCTGATCTCGCTCGCGGGCGCCGCGCTGATCCTGGCGGCCTACGCGGCGCACCAGGCCGGCCGCATGTCGCGCGAGACCGCGGCCTATCACATGATCAATGCCGGCGGCGGGGCGCTGCTCCTGGTGGCGGCGGTGGCGACGTGGCAGATCGGCTTCATCGTCCTCGAGGGCGCCTGGACGGTCATCAGCCTCGCGGCGCTGCTCCGCCCGGACCGCGGCCGGGCCCGATCGGAACCGCGGGGACCGGACGCCGGCGTGCTAGAATAGGCGTCCCACAACAACTTCAGACGACCCGGACCTTTCGCGCCGGAAGGCGCCGGGCGACAGGGGGATGCCCGATGGCGAAGGTGAAGAAGACGCAACCGGAGATCGGCCGGAAGGCGCCCGCGTTCGCGCTGATGGGGACCGGGGGGCGCGAGGTCACTCTCGGTGACTTCGTCGGCAAAAAGAACCTGGTCCTGTATTTCTATCCCAAGGACGGGACCCCCGGCTGCACCACCGAGGCCTGCGGGTTCCGCGACGTGCACGAGCGCTTCGAGGCGCATGACACCGTCGTGCTCGGTGTGAGCCTCGACGCGATCGACGCGCACGAGAAGTTCTCGGCCCGGCACGGCCTGCCGTTCCCCCTCCTGAGCGACAGCGGCCGCCGCGTCTCGGAGGCGTACGGGGTCTACGGCAAGAAGAGCTTCATGGGGCGCGAGTTCTTCGGCATCCACCGGACCACGTTCGTGATCGACAAGAAGGGGACCATCCGGCGCATCGACCGCAAGGTCGACGTGAGGCAGCACCCCGGCGAGATCCTCGACTTCGTCCGGACCGAGCTGGCCTGAGATCGGCGATCACCGGCGTGCCGCACATCCTCCTCGAAGGCCGCGCGTCGATTCCGCAGCTGCAGGCCGCCCACCAGCCCTTTGCTGTGCGCGAGGGCGAGCGGCTGGTGAAGGTCGAGCGCTTCTACGCCGACGAGCGCGGCGAGGCCGCCCTGGTCGAGACCCTCGTGGTCGAGCGCGGCCACACCCAGAAGTTCTTCATTCTCGTGGCGGTGCGCCCCGGCGGGCTGGCGGTGCGGCTCGAGCCGATGACCGATCCCGAGAAATCGCCCGGGGTCAAACGGGCGCTGGCGATCGTGGCCGAGCGGCTGCGGCGGGTGACCGGCGGCCGGTACGGCAGCACGAACATCTCCGAGTACCTGTCCGGTGACGCGCCGGTTGTGGGGAGCGACTGATGCCAGTCAAGGCGCGCTGCGGGCCGGCCGGGGACATCCCGGAGGGCGGCAGCAAGGTGGTCAAGGTGAAGGACCACACCATCGCACTCTTCCGGCACGGCGGCGTCGTCTACGCCATCGAGAACACCTGCCCGCACCAGGGTGGACCGCTCGGCGAGGGTTACCTCGAGGCGAACGGTGTCGTTTCCTGTCCCTGGCACGGCTGGACGTTCGATCTGAAGACCGGGGTGTCGCCGCTCGATCGCGATGTGCGGGTCGGCTGCTACCCGGTCAGCGTCGAGGCCGGGCAGGTCGTCATCGAGCTGCCGTGATCCCGGCGCGCCCGGACGCGCCCCTAG
>Ga0184615_10001126_pt1 | contig 14627 bp, 11 predicted proteins | sample PLM4_65_coex_FD_133134 | JGI IMG/M metagenome (GOLD analysis project Ga0184615, IMG submission 133134) | Groundwater sediment microbial communities from an aquifer in East River, Colorado, USA - PLM4_65_coex | ecosystem: Environmental > Terrestrial > Soil > Riparian zone | place: USA: East... | reverse complement strand
GTCCGCAGCGGCAGCGCCGACGGTCCGCCGCGGCGCGCGAGCCACTGCGCGAAGCCCCGGCTCGCCGCGTTTCCAAAGCGGCCGATCGCGCCGGGTCCCATGCGCGAGGTCGGCCCGCCGATGTTGTCCTGCGAGAGGGCGTCGCCGAAGAGCGGGCTGGTGAGCACGTCGTAGCGCAGGATCGCCGACCAGCGGGGCTCGAGCGGGTCGGCGATGTACGCGTTCCCCGAGGAGTGCGCGCGCCAGGCGGGATTGTCCTGGTTCTGCACCGGGTCGCGGACCAGCTCGCCGAGCGCGCCGCGCGCGAGCCCGCGCTCGCCGAGCAGCGGGAGCGCGACCCGTTCGTGGAGGTGGATCGTCTCCTGGTACTCGTTGAAGCCGGAGGCTTCGGCCCGGATCCCGCGCTGCTCGAGCCAGCCGTTCGTCGACAGGTTCCCCGCTCGATCCGCGACGTCGAACAGGCGCCAGTGCTCCGGGGCCGCGAGCCAGCCGTCGCGCCGCTCACGCAGGCCCATCGAGCCCGCGCCGAAGAGCCCGTTCACCACCTCGCCGCTCCATGCCGGCGGCTCCGCGCGTGCCGAGAACTGCTGGAGCTCGAATACGACGTCGGGCGCGCGCGTCTCGACCGGCACACCCTCCTGTAGAGCCGGCACGGTGGCCAGCGCGGCGGCGAGGAGCGCAGAACGGAGCGGCATGCAGTCGAGAAGGCTAGCTTACCGAGGTCCGGATCGGAGGAGCAGTCGATGACCTTCCGTGCCGTGATCGCGCTCTGTGTCGTGTCCGTCGCGATGATCGCGCGGCCGGCGTCGGCGGTGGTGCCGACGGATCCGACCGAGCTCGCTGAAGCGTACTTCAACGAGAGCGAGCGCTTCGACGCGTTCCTCACCTACGAGAATCGCCGCGGCCCGCTGCGCGTGCTCTTCACCATCTCGCGGCGCTGGCGCGATGGACTGGCGGAGCTGCTCTTCGACGTGCGCGAGCCGAGCGCCTTCCGCGAGTACGCCTTGCTCGCGAAACAAACTCGCGCCGGCAGCGACGACCTGTTCGTGTATCTCCCCGATGGCCCTGGATTCGCCGGGGGCAGCGGGCGGCGAGTACGGCGATTGTCGGCGCCCTCCTTCGAGCGCGAGGCCGTCTACCAGATCTTCGCGCTCGGGGACTTCCGGCCCTTCGCGAAGGGCGAGCTGCTCTACGAGGCGGCGCCGGACGAGACGATCGAAGGCACGCCCTGCCGCGTCGTGTCCGCGCGGCCCGCGCACGACACGCTCGGCTTCACGCGGATCGAGCTCGCCTTCGCGGCCGACACGGGACTTCTGCTCGAGTCGCGCTTCTTCCGCGACTCACAGCAGTTCCGCCGCGTCTCGATCGCACCCGGAGACTACGAGACGCACGATGGCCGGCGGATTCCGATGCGCCGCACGGCGCGAAGCTGGGCGAACGCCGGGGAGACCGAGATGGTCCTGGTGAGCCTGCTGGCGACGCCCGACCTTCCGGACGAGCTCTTCAGCCACAAGAACCTGATCGTGCAGCGCTTCCCCGAGTTCTGACCGCGCTCAGCCGACGAGCTTCGCCAGGATCTTCGCCGCCTCGCGCGGGTCCTCCTCGAGCACGGTCGCGCTGTGCAGGGTCGCGCCCAGCGCCTCTTCCTGATCGAGGCGCTCGATACACTCTTCGGTGGAGCCGATGAAGCCGAGCCGCGACATCATCTCCTTCGGGACCGAAGCCGCGGCCTTCTCCGGACCGCCCTCGGCCCAGGCGGCGCGCACGCGGTCCGCCTCCGGCTGGAAGCCCTGCCGCGAGAGCTGCCGGTAGTAGAAGTCGCCCATGCGCGCGCAATAGAACGCGAGCGTTCCCGCGCTGCGGCGGACGGCCAGCTGGCGCTGCGCGTCCGTGTTCGCGACGGTGACTCCGCCCGGCGCGCGCACCGTGAAGGCCTTCGGATCGCGGCCCGCCTCGCGGATCCAGCCGTGAACGCGCGCGATCTCGGCGCCGAGCTGATCGATCGGGATCATCACCGGCATCCAGCCGTCGGCGAGCTCCGCGGTCATGTGCACGCTCTTCGGGTTCAAGGTCGCGAGGTAGATCGGGACGTACTTGCGCACCGGCTCGAAGCGCAGGGTGAAGCCGCGCCCGAGCTTGAAGATCTCGCCGTCGTACTTCACCGGCTCGTGGCGGAAGAACAGCCGGAGCAGCTCGACCGTCTCGCGCATCCGGCGCAACGCGGGTTGGAACGGGATCCCGTGGAAGTGCTCGATCACGTTCGGCCCGCTGTTGCCGAGGCCGATGATCACGCGTCCGTGCGAGAGCTCGTCGAGCGTCGCGAAGTGCTGCGCCAGCGCCGCGGGCGTGCGCGAGTAGATGTTCACGATCGACGTGCCGAGCGAGACGCGCGTGGTCCGATCGGCGAGCTGGGTGAGCAGCGAGAACGCGTCGCGTCCCCAGGCCTCGGCGACCCAGAGCGAGTCGACACCCGCGTCTTCCGCGGCCCGCGCGCGGTCGAACGCGCGGTCGCGGTCGAAGTTGCCCTGCCAGTCGAAGCCGATGCCGATGCGCCGCGCCACGTGCGGACTCCTGCGCCTGTTTCGGCCGCACTTTGACACAACTTTCACCCGGAGAGGGCAGCCGGCAGCCGATCCGATCCATAGAGTTCGTGGCTCGTGGAGGACCCCCGTTGACCGCCCCTGCAGATTCCCTTCCCGCCGCCATTCCAGACGAAGCCGGCCTCGACGCCGACAGCCTGCTCTCGCGCAAGCCGCTCGTTCCCACGTTGATCTACTGGGGCCTGCACGCGCTCTGCCTTCTGGTGTTCGTCGTCGGCGTCTCGACCGGCGACCTGGTGCTCGCCGCCGCGACGTTCTGGGTGCGGCTGTTCGCGATCACCGGCGGCTATCACCGCTACTTCGCGCACCGCGCCTTCCGCACCAGCCGCGTCTTCCAGTTCGTGCTCGCGTTCGTGGGCGCGTCGGCGACGCAGAAGGGACCGCTGTGGTGGGCGGGCGGGCACCGCCGCCACCACAAGTACGCGGACCTGCCGGGCGACATGCACTCGCCGCGCGACGGCTTCTGGTACTCGCACCAGGGCTGGATCCTCGACTCCCGCTGGGACGAGACCGAGCTCGAGCGCATCCGCGACTTCGCGAAGTTCCCCGAGCTGGTCTGGCTCAACCGCTGGCACTTCGTGCCGCCTCTTCTGCTCGTGGCGCTGTGCGCGGCGATCGGCGGCCTCTCGGGCGTGATGTGGGGCTTCGTGGCGTCGACGGTCGCGCTCTGGCACACGACCTACTCGATCAACTCGCTCGCGCACCGCTGGGGCAGCCGGCGCTACGACACGGCCGACACCAGCCGAAACAATTGGGTGTTGGCGCTGCTGACCCTCGGCGAGGGCTGGCACAACAACCACCACTGGTACATGACGTCCGCCCGCCAGGGGTTCTTCTGGTGGGAGGTGGACATCACCTACTACGTGCTGCGCGCGCTCGCCCTGGCCGGCATCGTCTGGGACCTGCGCGAGGTCCCGGACGACGTCCGGCGACAGGCGGCCGGCGCTACTCCACTCGAATCGTCGCCTTCTTGATCTCGAGCTTCTCCTTGGTCTGACCCGAGGCGGAGCCGGCGCCCTCGAGCGCCTTCACCGTTTCCATGCCCTTCACGACCTCGCCGAACACCGTGTGCTTGCCGTCGAGGTAGCCGGTGGGCACGAAGGTGAGGAAGAACTGGCTGCCGTCGGTGCCGGGCCCCGCGTTCGCCATCGAGAGGATGCCGGGCTTGTCGTGCTTCGGGCCGCCGAACTCGCCGTCGTACTGATAGCCCGGGCCGCCGCGGCCGGTTCCCGTCGGATCTCCGCCCTGCGCCATGAAGCCGGGGATGACGCGGTGGAAGACCACGCCGTCGTAGAAGCCGAGGTCGGTCAGGTAGATCGTGCTCGTGACGTGCATCGGCGCGGAGTCGGCGAACAGCCGGACCTCGATCGGTCCCTTGTTCGTGTCGAGCACCCAGATGTACTTCTTGCCGGCCGTGAAGCTCGCCTTCGCGGGCTTCGGCAGCCGCTCCTTCCAGCGCGCGTTCGTCTTGTCGATCTTCGCGTCGGCGATCTGCTTGTCGATTGCGGCGATCGCCGGGTCGGATGCGGGCATGGGCTTCTCCTCCGCGGCGCTTGCCGGGGTGATGGTGGTGAACAGGAGCAACGCCGCGGCGAGCGCGGTCGGGAACGATCGGTGCATGCGAATCCTCTCCTTCAGGTGAGATCGAGTCCGAGATTGCGGGCGATGATGCGCTTCATGATCTCGTTCGTGCCGGCGTAGATCGACTGCACGGCCGCGTCGGCGTAGTCGGTCGAGATCGGGTACTCGAGCATGAAGCCGTAGCCGCCGTGAAGCTGCAGGCACTCCGAGGTGAGTCGCTTCTGCAGGTCCGTGGTCCACCACTTCGCCATCGAGACTTCCGTCACGATGTTCTCGTGCCGCACGTGCGCGGCGAGCAGCTTGTCGGTGAAGGCCTGGCCGACCTCGACCTCCGTGGCGAGCTCCGCGAGCTTGAACTGGGTGTTCTGGAAGCCCGCGATCGGCTGACCGAAGGCGCGGCGCTGCTTCACGTAGTCCATCGTGTCGTCGAGCGCGCGGCGGCACGACGCGATCGAGGCGACCGCGATGCAGAGCCGCTCCTGCTGCAGCTTCTGCATGAGCTGCTTGAAGCCGCGGCCCTCGTGGCCGCCGAGCAGGTTCGACACCGGAACGCGACAGTCCTGGAAGAACAGCTCGCTCGTGTCCTGGCCGCGCAGACCCAGCTTGTCGAGCTTGCGGCCGCGCATGAAGCCGGGGGTCTTCGCCTCGACCAGCAGCAGGCTGATGCCGCGGTGCGGCGGGTCCGAGTCCGGCGCGGTCTTCGCGACCACCACGAAGAGGTCGCCGATCTGGCCGTTGGAGATGAACGTCTTCGAGCCGTTCAGCACGTAGGAGTCGCCGTCGCGGATGGCGGTGGTCTGCACGTTCGCGAGATCGGAGCCGGTCCCGGGCTCGGTCATGGCGATGCCCAGGATGATCTCGCCGCGGATCGCGCCGGACAGGTACACCTCCTTCTGCGCCTTCGTCCCGAACTCGGTGATGTACGGCATGCAGATGTCGGCGTGCAGCGACGCCATCAGCGCATGCGCCCGGATGTAGGACAGCTCCTCCATCACGATCGCGTCGTACAGGAAGTCTCCGCCCGCGCCGCCGTACTCCTCGGGCGCGTCGCCGCCGAAGAAGCCCTCCTCGCCCATGCGCCGCCAGCTCTCGCGATCGCTCATGCCCTTCTCGTTCCAGCTCGCGATCTTGGGCTCGATCTCGTTCTTGGCGAAGCGCTTGAACTGCTCGCGGAAGAGCTCGTGTTCGTCGCTGAAGATGTCTCGCTTCATGGGAGGGACCTCCGGGCCGGACGCGGATTTTGGGAGAATTCCGGCGCGCCCGCTAGTCTCGCGCGCTTGTCGCCGGACGTCGCGCTCGCCGGGCTCGCGGTCTTGTTCCTCGTCGGTGTACCCGCGCACGCCTGGCGGACCCGTTCGCGCGCGTACGCGATCTTCGGGCTGGTCATCCTGTGCCTCTCGCTGCCCGGCGCGCTGCTCGTGCATGCGCGGCTGCGCGAGCTCCTGGCGCCCGCGCCGCGGCTGGCGCTGGACGGTCTGTTCATCTGGGGCATGGCCTCGGCGGGGATCCACCTGCTCTCGCTGGTGAACGCGCGACTGCGCGCCGCGCCGTTTCGCTGGCTCGTCTCGGTCGCGGGGCAGACGTTCCTGGCGGCGGGGTTCCTGTCCGGGATCTACCTGCTCGCGCTGCTGCCCCTGCGCGGCGCACTCGCGCTGCTCGGCTTCGAGGCCCCGCTCGACGCGCTGCGCTGGCTCGACCTGCTGCCGCTCGTGATCGCGGGAGTCTCGGTGCTGACCTCGTCGCGCGTGCGCCCCGAGCTCGTGCGCGTCTCGCTCGACGGCCACGCGCCCGAGACGTTCGAGCGCGCGCCGGTGGAGCGGCTCCGCCGACACCCTGGTGTGTCGGAGCGCCGCGGGCTGCGGATCGTGCAGATCACCGACCCGCACCTCGGCCCGTGGCAGCCGGTCGCGAAGCTCCGCCGCACGCTCGAGCGGCTGTTCGAGTCGGAGCCCGATCTCGTGCTCGTGACCGGAGACCTGCTGACCATGGAGGGCATGGGCAGCCCGGGCGCCCTGGCGCACGCGCTCGCGCCGCTCGCGCGGTTCAGCGGCCGGAGCTTCGCGTGCCTGGGCAACCACGACCACGAGGCGCCGGACGAGGTGCGCAGCGCGCTCGAGTCGGTGGGCGTGCGACTGCTGGTGGACGAGGAGGCGTGCGTCGAGACGGCGGTCGGCTCGATCCAGCTCGTCGGCTCGGACTGGGTCACGCGCGAGCGCGAGGCGCATCAGGCGGGGCTGCTCGCGCGCTACCCGCGCCGGCCCGGGCATCTGCGCCTGATGCTCCTGCACGATCCGTCCGCATTCGCGCACGTCCCGGACGGCGCGGCCGACCTCGTGCTTTCAGGCCACACGCACGGCGGGCAGATCGGGCTGGTGTCGCTCGGCCTCGACTGGACCGTGCTCTCGGGCACGCGCTGGCCGGATCACGGCTTCTTCGCGCTCGGCCGCAATCGCCTCTACGTGCACCGCGGCACCGGCTTCTACGGCTTCCCGCTGCGCATCGGCGTGCCGGGCGAGGATTCGGTCTTGGACGTAGACCTCGGGATCCGGCGCGGCGACTAGCCGGCCGCTCGAGGGGGCATGGCCGCGTCCTTCGTCACCTCACGCAGATGCGGAAGCGCAGCGTGAAGCTCGGGTCGGGCGTGGCGGCGTCGGCCACGAACGTGCCCTTGGGGTTGACCCGCAGGTTCGTCACGGCCGTGTCGCAGCCGTAGGTTCCGGCGACGGGCGTGTAGGTCCAGGTGGTGCCGCCGTCGTTCGAGAACTCGATGTCGTCGGTCGCCGAGGCGAGCGACGTGAAGGCATAGGTGAGCCCGCTCGAGGTCGCTCCGTCTACGAACGCGACCGGGCCGGAGCCGGCGCCGCCGATGTCCACCACGCGGAGCGACGTGTTGGCGGGGATCGGATCGCTGATGCGCACCGAGTCCGGGTCCGAGACGCCGCCCGGGTTTCTGAGCGGCAGCGTGTACTCGACGATCGCACCCGGGATGCGCCTCTGCGAGCCGACCGGGCTGCAGCTCGCCGCGTCGCCGGGGATCGTGCAGTTGACCGGGTCGCTGATCGCGGCGGAGACCTTCGTCAACGAGTAGTCCGGCGCCGCGGCGACGAGGAGCGCCGCGGAGAACTCGGACGTGCTTCCGCCCAGGCGCGCAGTTGCGGTGATCCCGACCCCGGGGCTGACACCGCCCGGCGTCGGCACGGTGAACGCGAAGCGGTTCGTGGTGTCCGTGCCCTGGACCACGCCGTTGACGGCACCGGGGCCGTAGGTGCTCGAGGTGGCGTCGGTGTCGGCGCCCGAGCCTTCGGTGGCGCTGAACGCGTAGGTCTGGCCCTCGCCGAAGCCGGTCGGGTCCGCGGCGGCGATGAAGAACTCGATCAGCGAACCCGGCCGGGCCCAGCCGGTGACGGTGAGGTTGCCGCCGCTCACGAGCGCCGTCTGGATCACCGGGAAGTTCAGCAGGTTGTTGGGGCCGGCGTCGGCGTCGCCCGCGTCGTTCAGCGACACGCCCTGTGCGGGCGCGTACAGGTTCGGGTCCACGCCGCGGGGATCGAGGTCGATGCCGAGACCGTTCGGCGCGCCGTTGCCGAAGATGCGGTTCTGCGTGATCACGATGCCCGTCGCGGTCTCGACGACCACGCCAGGCCCGCCGGACGCGCTGATGACGTTGTTGGAGAAGACCATCGAGGTGCCCGCGGCCAGACTGTAGAAGGCGACGTTGATCGGCTCGGAGCTGGGCGAGCCGGCGCTGTTGTAGCCGTTCGTGGTGATCGTGTTCTCGGTGACCGTGCCGGTCACCGACCCGGCGCCGAAGCCGAACTCGAGGCCGCCGCCGCGCTGGTTCTTGGCCAGGTTGAAGCGGACCGTGATGTTCGCGGCCGAGTTGATGATCAGGATGCCGTCGAAGGTGTTGGTCTGGCCTCCGCCCGGCAGGCCGGTGAGCGAGTCGACTTCGTTGTACTGGACCAGCGCGTTCGCGCCGGTCGCGTCGCCGCGGATGCCGCTGTTGTTCACCTTCACGTAGTTGTGGCTGATCGTGATGCTCGTGCCCGCGCCGATCGTGATGCCGTAGTTCGCGCTGTACAGCGTCGTGACGGTGCCGTCGGCGTTCGTGCCGACCAGGCAGTCCTGCACGAGCGACCCGTTGCCGGAGACGATGATCCCGCCGTTCTCGACCGCGACGCCGGCGATGAAGACCGGCGCCGCCGTACCGCTCACCTGCGTGGCCGCCGCGTTGATCACGACCTCGGGCCGGTCGAAGAACGGCAGCGCAGTCCCGCTGGTCCCGACGGTGCCGCCCGTTCCCACCTGCGACGGGTTGGTCTCCGCGCCGCCGGGCGTCGCGCGCACGTTCAGGGTCTGGGTCCGGCCGTCGAGGATCGAGTTGGCGCCGGTGATCGCGGGCAGCGCGCTCGCAAGCGTGATGCGCGCCGCGCCCCCGTTCGCGCCCCCGACCGTCAGCTGGTTGGCGTAGCCGGCGTTCTGTCCCGGGTTCGCGACACCGTTCGGGATCATGAAGACCGAGGTCTCGAACCCCGCGGCCAGACCGACCTGCGCCAGGCCGGCCTCTCCGGTCAGCGCGTTGGCGTTCACCACCCACTGGCGCAACGAGCCCTGCCCGGTGTTGGCGACATTCACGATCGTGTCGAAGTTGAAGCCGAAGTTGACGCCGGAGACGGTCGTTCCGCCGTTGGCGAGCACGACGGAGGTGATCGACTGAGGCGTCGTCGTCGCCGTGGTCAGCGACGCGAGCGTGGTGCCTCCCGCGCCGCTGCCCGCGTCGATCAGCGCCGGGTTCTGGCCGCCAACGCGGTCCGTGACGGCGGTGACCGGAAGCGGCGAGGCGTTGGTGCGGAACGTCTGCACCGGCAGGCAGGTTCCCGCCGCGCAGCCGCCGCCGCGGGTCGACGCGATGGTGCGGTTGGCGACGCGCACCGTCCACGTGCCCGCAGCGAGACCGTTCACCGTGTAGACGCCCGAGGCGTTCGTGGTCGTGCTGGTCGAGAACACGCCCGCCGCGGTGTAGATCTCAACGCGGACGTTCGGGATGCCGACACCGCCCGACGCCGCCAGCGACCGGCCGGCCCCGCCGCCGTAGCTCCGGTCCTCGAAGACCGTGCCGGTGACGGTGGCGCTGATGGCGGCACTGGCCACGAGCAGCACCGCGGCGCACGTCGTCCACGCGAGCGCCGTACGCACCCCGCGATCGAGCTCTCGCCGCAACCACCCGTCCATCCCTTCTTGTTGCGTCCGACGGGTGACGGAACTTCAGCGGCCGCGCCATTGCACCGCGGCACCGGCTTCTACGGCTTCCCGCTGCGGATCGGCGTGCCTGGCGAGGACGGCTAGCAGCCCGACACCCGAAGCCGGGGGTTGACAGGGCTTGCGGCCGGGACGCAGTGTGGGGCGAGGAGCCGAAGCCTTGCCCCCCAGGTTCAGTGAGCGACGCCAGCCCCAGGGCGTCGGAAATCCGCTCGAGTGGAGCGTCGTCGAGCGGTGTAGGCTGATGATCCTGCTGACGCTCCCCTTCTACGTCGGCTACGGCCTGCGCTCGGCCTACCTGATCGCGCACCCCGAGATCGAGCCGTACTTCGACCGCGCCTGGCTCGTGATCATGCGCGACGGGATCGCGGTCCTGGTCGCGGGCTGGGCCCTCTTCCTGCTCTGGGGCTCGCTCGAGCGTCGGCGCTCGGGCCAGCACACGCCGTACCTGTTCGCCGCGACCTTCTCGTGGTGGATCGGCGTGGCCGGGATCGCCTATGGGCTCGGGCCGATCACGAGCCCCGCCTGGATCGCAATCTTGGCAGGTGGCGTCCTGCAGCTCCTGCTCCTGCCGCAGGCGATGGCGCTGTTCGGGATCGCATTCGGCATGAGCCTCGTCGCCGCGAGCCAGGTGGCCGTGGGGATCGGAGCGATCCCATACGCGCCCATGATGTCGGCAGCCCCGCTCGTCGCGGGGCGGATCGGGGTGGCCCATCTGGTAGGGGCCACGACCGCTAGCGTGGCCGCGACGATCGGGATGCTCGGTGTCGTGCTGTACATCATGACGCGCTGGCGCGACGCGCACGCGCACCTCGCGCAGCTCAATGCGAACCTCGAGGGGATCGTCGAGGAGCGGACCCGCGAGCTGCTCGCAGCCGAGACGCGGCTGCGGCGCGTCGAGAAGATGGAGGCGATCGGCCGGCTGGCCGGCGGGATCGCCCACGACTTCAACAACCTGCTCGCGGTGATCACGGGTTACGCGGAGCTGCTGCTCGCCTCCGAGGCTGCGGAGCCGCACAGGCAGGAGCTCGCGGAGATCAATACGGCGGGCGCCCGCGCGGCGCGACTGGTCGGCCAGCTCCTCGCCGTCGGGCGGCGCCAGGTCATGGAGCTCGAGCCACTCCGGCTCGACGAGGTCGTCCGCGAGACGGTCGATCTGTTGCGGCCGCTGGTCGGTGAGGACGTGGAGCTCCGCCTGCACCTCGCCGAGGAGCTGGGCGAAGTCGAGGCCGATCGCATGCAGATGCAGCAGGTCGTGCTGAACCTCGTCACCAACGCCCGCGATGCGATGCCCCGCGGCGGGACGCTGACGCTCGAAACGGCAAATCTCGACGTGGTGGCGACCACGCTGGTCGGAGCGACTGCGGTCCCGCCCGGACCTTGGGTCACGCTCAGCGTGACCGACACGGGCGAGGGCATGGATCGCGAGCTGCAGGAGCGCGTCTTCGAGCCCTTCTTCACCACCAAGGGGATCGGCCGAGGGACCGGACTCGGCCTCTCGAGCGTCTTCGGAATCATCGAGCAGAGCGGCGGCCTCGTGAGCCTGGAGAGCGGCATCGGCGAGGGCTCGTCCTTCTGCGTCTACCTGCCGCGGCTCGAGCACCGCTCGGAAGCGCCCGCCGCGCGCCCGACGCCGGCCACCGTGCACGCGTGCTCGGGCACCGTGCTGCTCGTCGAGGACGATCCCGCGCTGCGCCGGCTGCTGCGCCGCACTCTGGCCGCACAGCGCCACGTGGTGCTCGAGGCTTCGGACGCAATCGAGGCGCTCGAGCTGGCACAGCGACACGCGGGAAGCCTCGAGGTCGTGGTCACGGACGTGGTGATGCCGCGCGGGAGCGGGCGGGAGCTCGCGGAGCAGATCCTCAAGATCCATCCCGAGGCGAGCGTGATCTTCATGACCGGCTACACCGACGACGCCGTCCTGTTGCGCGGCGTCTTCGCGCAGGAGGTGAGGCTCCTGCGCAAGCCGTTCCCGGCCTCGGACCTGTCCGCCGCACTGGCCGAGGTGCTCGGCCGTCCCGAGAACCGCTGAGCGCCTTGCAGCGCGCACCGTATGACCCTACCTCGGACTGCCTCGTGCCAGTCTTCGAGCGGACAGGTGACTTCCTGCGGTCTCGAGCCTCGAGGAGATCGACGAGGACCTCGCCCTCGCGCACGCCCGCGATGCGATAGCATGCGCTCCCTCGTCGTTTTCTGATCAACCCCGCAGAAGGAAGGAGAAGCGCGCAAATGTTCAGCCACATCATGGTCGGCGCGAACGACATCGAAGCCTCGAAGAGGTTCTACGACGCAGCGCTCGGGGCGCTTGGAATCCCGCCGGGAACCCGGGACGACAAGGGCCGCGTTTTCTACATCACCCCGACGGGCATCTTCGCAATCACGAAGCCGATCGACGGTGCGAAAGCCAGCGCCGCCAACGGCGGCACCGTGGGATTCGCCGCCGATTCACCGGAAAAAGCCAAGGCCTGGCATGCCGCTGGGGTCGCCAACGGCGGCACGAACATCGAAGAGCCGCCGGGCGTGCGCACGGGTGGGATGGGCCCGCTCTTCCTCGCCTACCTCCGCGATCCGGCCGGCAACAAGATCTGCGCGCTCCACCGCATGGCGCGCTGATCGCTTTTCCCTGGACACCGTCTCGGCCCAGACGGCCGACGCGGTGTCCAGGGCGCTTCGCCGGAATCTCAGCGCGTCGCTTCGCTCGCTTCCGTAGTCGGGGCCCGGCGCGGCTAAGCCGCGCCACCCATCTTCGCTCGCCTACGGCTCGCTGCGCGCTTCGCTTGCCGAGTAGAACTGCCGGTACCAGCGGCGGAAGCGGCCGAAGTCCTTCTCGGGCTCGGCCAGCAGCGGCGCCTCGCGGTAGATCTTGTTCGACCAGATCGGCACGTCGAGGTTGTAGTCGTTCACGTAGAAGTCGAAGAAGGCCTTCACGACTTCGGGCTTGCAGCGCTTGTGCGCGTAGTAGCGGTGCATGATGTGGAGCTTCTCGGGACCGACGGGCGTCAGTGCGTTCACTGCGATCCCGTCCATCTCGCCCTTGAAGCGCGTGTACAGGAAGCCGGGGCCGGAGTTGAACGAATCGACGTCGGTCGTGACCGACGCGGTCGCGGCCTGATCCTCCGCGCCCGTGTCGACGTCGATCTTCAGCCGGTAGTACGGACCGTCGGGCTCCCAGTGGATCGCCTTGCACTTCCAGCCATGCAGCGTGGTGAAGTGCGCGAAGTCGACGCCGTTCTCCATGATCTCCTGCGGGTGGCTCTCGATCGTCCACTCGTGCGTGCGGTGGAGCACGTAATCGGGGTCGAGGATCTCGGGCACGACCTCGGGATTCCAGTCCGGCGCCTTCCCTTCGAGGTGGTGCCAGACCAGGATCATGCCGTTGCACTCCATCGCCGGGATCATTTCGAGCTCGGCCTTCGCGGGAATGCGCTTGGCGTAGGGAATCTCGACGCACTTCCCGTGCTCGCCGTCGAAGCGCCAGCCGTGGAACGGACACCGGATCGTGTTGCCTTCGACCTTCCCGCCCTTGCCCAGGTGCGCACCGAGGTGCGGGCAGTACGCGTCCGCCGCGCGCACCCGGCCGTCCTCGCCCCGCCAGATGACCATGTCGCGGCCCAGGTACGAGACGGGCATCGCTGCCCCGGCCGCGAGCTGATCGGAGTGGCCGACGCCGAACCAGCCGTTCGGATAGGGCGGAAGCGTGATGCGCGACATGGTCCTGCCTCCCGGTTGACGTCGTCCACCGAAACATAACACGTTCCATTTTCTCGATTGGGCTTATCTTTACCGCGATGAAATTCGTGATCGCGGCGGCCTACACCGAGCCCCGGGATCTGCTCGCGCTCGCGGCGCGCGCCGACGGCTGCGGCTGGGAGGCGATCGCGGTCTCCGATCACGTGGTCCATCCCGAGAACCCGAAGACGCCCTACCCGTACACCGCGGACGGATCGCGGCGCTGGCCCGCGTTCACGCCGTGGCCGGATCCGTGGGTGGCGATCGGCGCCATGGCGGCGGTGACGAAGCGGCTCCGCTTCCTCACCAACGTCTTCGTGCTGCCGATGCGGAATCCGTTCCTGGTGGCGAAGGCCGTCGGCACCGCGGCGGTGATGTCGGAGAACCGGGTCGCGCTCGGCGTGGGCGTGGGCTGGATGCGCGACGAGTTCGAGCTCCTGGGCCAGGACTTCGGGAACCGCGGCCGGCGCACGGACGAGATGATCGCGGTGATGCGCAAGCTCTGGAGCGGCCGGATGGTCGAGCACCGCGGCGAGTTCTACGCGTTCGAGCCGCTCGAGATGAGCCCCGCGCCGGCGCAGCCGATTCCGATCTACTTCGGCGGCGTGTCGGAGCCCGCGCTGCGCCGCGCCGCGCGGCTGGGCGACGGCTGGATCTCCGACATCCACTCCGTCGAGGAGCTGCGCGCGCTCACCGCGAAGCTCGCGGGCTACCGCGCCGAGGCCGGCCGAGCGGGAACACCGTGGAGCGTCATCGCCGCCGCGACCGACGCGTTCGGCGTCGACGGATACAAGCGCCTCGAGGACGCCGGGGTCACGCACCTGCTCACGATGCCGTGGTTCTTCTACGGCGGGCCCGAGATCCCGCTCGAGCGGAAGCTCGACTCGGTCGCGCGCTTCGCCGACGACGTGATCGCGAAGATGAGGTAGAACGAAGCGCCGTGGAGAAGCTCGTCTATCTGCTCTGGCGCGATCCCGCCGACGAGGCGCAGTCGTTCGCGAAGCGCATGCTCGAGTCCGTCGGGCCGGCGCTGGTCGCACGCGGCGCCCGCGGCCTGGCGCTTCACCTGGCCGACGATCGCGCGGATCTCGGACGCACCGTGCCGGTTCGCGCCGAGCGCGACCTCGTCGCGGGCACGGCCTCGTTCTGGCTGCCCAGCGTCGACGAGCGCGCGGCGTTCGAAGCGATCCTGCGCGAAGCGTGCGCGCGGGTCGGCGGCTATCTCGTGACGGAATCCGTGCCGCGCGATTTCGACCGGCGCGACTGGCCCGACGGTGCGCCCAGCCCCGGGTTGGTGATGGTCAGCATCTTCCCGCAGCCCGCGCGGCTCTCTCGCGAGGAGTTCATCGCGCGCTGGCACGGCTCGCACACGCCGCTCGCGCTCGAGGTGCATCCGCTCTGGCGCTACGTGCGCAATGTCGTCGCGCGCGGGCTCACCCAAGGCGCGCCCGAATACGC
>Ga0184615_10001124_pt1 | contig 14640 bp, 14 predicted proteins | sample PLM4_65_coex_FD_133134 | JGI IMG/M metagenome (GOLD analysis project Ga0184615, IMG submission 133134) | Groundwater sediment microbial communities from an aquifer in East River, Colorado, USA - PLM4_65_coex | ecosystem: Environmental > Terrestrial > Soil > Riparian zone | place: USA: East... | reverse complement strand
TCGAAATGGCAGCTCTTCATCCCCGCGAGTCTTGCCTACGGCCCGCAGGGAGCCGGGCAGCTCATCGGTCCCAATGCGACGTTGATCTTCGAGATCGAACTGCTCTCGATCAAGTAGACGCGCCGACGAGGACCCCCCGTGCGCCCAGCCCCCTGACCGCGGTATAGTGGGGCGATGACGTCCATCGCGGGCGACCGCTCGTCCTCACGTTGAAGCCGATGACCGACCACCGCCCGACGACGTTGTCGGACGACCTGCGGATGATCCTCGACCACGCGGCGGGGAAGGCGATTTCGCTGGGGGAGATCGTGGGCGTGCTGCGCGGACGGGGGTTCGACGTCCTGGTCATCATCCTGGCGCTGCCGTTCTGCCAGCCCATCCCGCTGCCGGGCCTCTCCACCCCGTTCGGGCTCGCGCTGATGTTCTTTGGGTTCCGCATCGCCCTGCGGCAGCGCCCGTGGCTTCCCGCGTGGATCCTCCGGCGGCGGATCTCCCACGAGACCCTGACGAAACTCGTGAAGGGAGCCCTCGCGGTGGCTCGCCGGATGGAAAAGGTGGTCCATCCCCGGCTCCGGTTCTTCAAGAACTGGCCGAGCTTCACCGTCTTGAACGGGCTGGCGATCGTCTCGAGTTCGTTTCTCCTGATGCTCCCGCTACCGATCCCGTTTTCCAACACGATCCCGGCGTGGGCGATCGTCTTGTTGGCGGCTGGGATGATGGAGGAGGACGGGGCCGTCATCGTCGCGGGATATTTCATGGCCGGCGCCGCGTGGACGTATCTCGCGACGTTGTGGTGGCTCGGCGAGGCCGGGATCGACCGGTTGGGACTTTTCTAATCACATCATGATGTCGTCAGGTCGAGCAGGCTGAGATCGGAGGCTGACGCGGCCGATGCGGCAGGGCCAAGCTGTGGTTCTTCCCGAGTACAACGCCGGCAGCATCGTCAACCTCATGGCCTCGCTGATCGCCGCGAGGGGAGGGGAGCCGCCGGACTACGGGCCGCTTCCCGGGCTCGATGCCTCGCGCCTGCGGAGCGCCGCGAACCTCGTGCTCCTGGTCGTCGACGGCCTGGGATACGACTACCTCGTGCGGGTGGGCGCGGGCGGCGCCCTCCATGCCCATCTCAAGGGCCACATCACCACGGTGTTCCCGTCGACCACGGCGACCGCCATCACCACGTTCTTGACGGGAATGGCGCCGCAGCAGCACGCGCTCACGGGGTGGTTCATGCATTTCAAGGAACTCGGCGGCGTCACCGCCGTCCTCCCGTTCACTCCGCGCCACGGCGGGCCGCCGCTCGCCAAGTCGGGGGTTGATCCCGCCGCGCTGTTCGGCCACGTGCCCGTGTTCGACCTGATGAACGTTCGCACGTATGCGGTGCTGCCCAAGCGGATCGTCGATTCCGAGTTCAACGTGGCGCACAGCGGCCGCGCCGAGCGGCGATCCTATCGGTCGCTGAAGCGGTTCTTCAAGACGATCACCGAGATCCTCCGCGCGGGCGATCACCAGAAGTACGTCTACGCCTACTGGCCCGAGCTGGACGCGATCGGGCACGAGCACGGGATGGCGAGCCGGCCCGCCGCCGCGCACTTCGCCGAATTCGACGCGGCGTTCGGCGCCTGGTTGAAGACGATCGCGGGAAGCGACAGCCTCATCGTGGTGACGGGCGACCACGGCTTCGTCGACTCGGCGCCGGACCAACTGATCGAGCTGGAACGCCACCCGGCGCTGGCCGAGACGCTGGTCCTGCCGCTCTGCGGGGACCGGAGGGTGGCGTACTGCTACGTCGATCCGGCGAAACGCGGGCAGTTCGAGCGCTACGTGCGCGCCGAGCTGTCCGACTTCGCGATCCTCATGGAGAGCGACGCGTTGATCGCGCAGGGGTACTTCGGGCTCGGGCCGCCGCACCCGCGCCTGTCGGAGCGGATCGGAGATTACGCCCTGCTGATGAAGGGGAATTATGCGATCAAGGACTGGGTGCCGGGAGAGCGGAAGTACTCCCACATCGGCCTGCACGGCAGCGTGAGCCGGGAAGAAATGTACGTGCCGCTCGTCGTGGCGGAGGCGTGATGGGCGCGCAACCGCTGCGCCTGGCCGTGGTGGGCTTCGGAAAACTGGGCAGGGCGTGTGCCGAGGCGATCGTCAAGGACGAGCAGTTCGCCCTCGCCGGGATCGTCCGCCGCCCCGAGCGTGTCGCAGAACCGCTGCCGGAACCCTTCCGAGAGACCCCGGTGGTCTTCCACGTCGGCGGGCTCCAACGGCTCGACGCGGCGCTCGTCTGCGTGCCCATCGAGCACGTCATCGGGGTGGCGCATGATGTTCTCCAGGCCAAGATTCCGATGGTGGAGTGTGCCCGACTGCACGGTGAAGCGTTCCAGGACCACAAACGGGAGATCGATCGGCTGGCCGCTCGCCACAAGGTGCCCGCGGTCGTCGGGGCGGGGTGGGACCCCGGCGCGCTGTCGTTGTTCCGCAACCTGTTCGCGCTGTTGACTCCCAAGGGGCACACCGAGACGACGCGGCGTCCCGGCATCAGCCTGCACCACACCACGGTCGCGGGCGCGATCCCCGGCGTGCGAGGCGCGCTCTCCACCGAACGGCGCACCCCGGACGGGAGGTTGCAGCGCTACGTCTACGTTGAACTGGAGGTGGGTGCGGACGCCGAGGCGATTGCGCGCGCGATCCGGAGCGATCCGCTGTTCGTGGGCGACGAGACCCTGGTCTTCCCCGTGGAGAGTGTGGCCCTGCTCGAAGAGGAAGGCCACGGCCTCGTCATGGAACGCCGCGGCGCCGCGGCGGGCGTCAGCCACCAATTGTTTCTGCTCGAGGCGCGGTTTTCCGAGCGGGCGCTTGCCGCGGTGGTCATGTTGGCCGCCGCGCGAGCGCTGCCCCAGCGAGGACAGGGAGCCTACAGCTTGTTTGACTTGCCGACCGGCGCGCTGTGGGGAGGCCTGCGAAGCTGGGCCGAGAAGGAGTGGCTGTGACGGCCTACCGAGGGGGTCGTGGTCTCGTCTTCCGCAGGCGGATCAGGCCCGCCTCGATCCGGGTGAAGGCGAGCGATTTGCGGTGGTATCGGTTGAGGTCGATGCGATACGCCGTCGCCAGTTCGCGCACGATCGGGAGCGGATCCGGGTCCGCCTTCGGCCAGAACGGCCTGAGCTCGCGGAGGAAGATGTTCACGGTCACGGGGCCGACGCCGTAGAAAACGAGGAGCCGTCGTTCGAGGTCGGTGCGGTCTTGGGCGGCGTCGTGGAGCGCGCGCAGACGGCCGCCATACTCGTCGCGCAGCGTCTCGCAGTCGCGCAGGATCTGGGTGGACTTCCTGCCGTCGTAGCGGACGTAGCCGCCTTCTCGCATGATCGGGTCGACGAGAAACTCCCGCCCCGCCCGGAGAATCGCGCGTGGGGTGAGCAGTCGATGGTGCGCAAATGCCCGGTAGGTGTTCTTGGCGATCGTTTCCGAGATCCTGCCGCCGAAGAGCAGGCTGGCGAGGAACCATCGGAAATAAGCGGAATCATTGCCGGTTGCGAGGTCGATCCCGAGTTCTTCGGAGTAGAGCCGGCTGGTCCGCAACGCCGCCGGTGTCGCGTCCGGAGTGACCGGCGTCGCAGGGAGAGATCTAGGGTGTGGCCTCGGTGGCTCGGTTACCCGATGGCGGTTCATGGCTCGTCTCGTCACGATGCTGAACGGTGTCTTGCCCCGACCGGCGAAGGGGGAAAAAATCTCCTGCCACTCTGACAAATGGGAGAGAGGACGGTCAAGTCCATCCAGATCCGGGATGGCGACCCACCTGACGCACATGGCACGAACGCCCTGGGCCGCGCATGCCTGACCTCTCAGAACCGCCGGATGCCTTCTGGCAGACTCCGCTGCCGGAGTTGCTCGCGGTGTTGGGTGCGTCCCTCGATGGCCTGAGCGCGGCCGAGGCGGCCGCGCGGTTTGACGCCCACGGTCCCAACCTCCTCCGCCCCCGCCGCGAGCGGGCGCTCGTCCTGGAGTTTTTCTCCCGCTTCCGCAACCCCCTCGTCATCATCCTGTTGGCGGCGAGCGGTGTCTCCGCGCTCACCGGGGAGGTCACGAGCTTCCTCATCATCACCGCGATGGTGCTGATGAGCGTGACGCTCGACTTCATCCAGGAATACCGGGCCGGTCGCGCGGCCGAACGGCTCGGGCACACGGTGGCCGTGCGGACGTCGGCGCTGCGGGATGGTCGCAGCCGCGACGTACCCGTCTCCGATCTGGTGCCGGGGGACGTGGTCGTGCTCGCCGCGGGGGACCTCGTGCCGGCCGACGGGCGGGTGGTCGAGGCGAGGGATTTTTTCGTCAACCAGGCCTTGCTGACGGGTGAGCCGTATCCGGTTGAAAAGCACGCCGGTGAGTCGGCCGACCCCAGCGCAGAATCGGCTGCGGCCGCCAACGCTGTGTTCATGGGGACCTCCGTGATCAGCGGGTCGGCGCGCGTGCTGGTCTGCCGGACGGGCCCCGCCACGGCCCTGGGGCAGATCGCCGACACGCTGCTCGCGAAGCCTCCGCCCACCGCGTTCGAACGTGGTACCCGTCAATTCGGCCTGCTCATCATGCGCCTCACCGTGCTGCTCGTGCTGTTCGTTCTGCTCGTGAACGCCGTGTTTCACCGGCCGTGGCTCGAATCGTTTATGTTCGCCGTGGCGTTGGCGGTGGGCTTGACGCCGGAACTCCTGCCCATGGTGGTGTCGGTCACGCTTTCCCGCGGCGCGCTGCGCATGATGCGGAAACGGGTCATCGTCAAACGCCTGTCGGCGGTGCAGGACCTGGGCGCCATGGATGTGTTGTGCACCGACAAGACCGGGACCTTGACCGAGGCCCGCATCCGGTTGGAGCGCCACGTCGACGCGCTGGGCCGCGAGCGCGAACGGGTGCTGGAGCTGGCCTACCTCAACAGCTACTTCGAGACGGGGCTCAAGAGCCCGCTCGACGACGCGATTCTGCGGCACGAGGAGATCGACGCGAGCGCCTGGCGCAAGATCGACGAGGTGCCGTTCGATTTCGACCGGCGGCGCGTGTCCGTCCTCGTGGAGCGAGGCGAGACGCGGCGGTTGGTGGTCAAGGGTGCGCCGGAGGATGTCCTCCGCCTGTGCACCCGCTACGAGAGCGACGGCCCGGACGCGCTGTTCCCGCTCGATGCCGAGGCGCGGCCGCGGATCGAGCGGGTGTTCGACGGCCTGGGCGGCGAGGGATTTCGCGTGCTCGGGATCGCGTGGCGCGACGTGCCGCTCGATCATCCCCACGCGGTGGTGACCGACGAGACCGAACTGGTCTTCGCCGGCTTCGCCGCCTTTCTCGACCCGCCGAAGGCGAGCGCCGCCCCGGCCCTGGCGGCTTTGGAGCGGGACGGGGTGGCGGTCAAGATTGTGACCGGCGACCACGAGCTTGTGACCCGCCACGTGTGCTCGCAGCTCGGGGTCGCCGTGACGGGTGTGCTCACCGGGGCCGAGATTCAACATCTGGATGATCTCGCGCTGCAGGCGCAGGTGGAGCGGGTGAACCTGTTCTGCCGCGTCACGCCGGCTCAAAAAACCCGCATCCTCCTGGCCCTCAGGCGGCGCGGGCGCGTGGTGGGCTTTCTGGGGGACGGGATCAACGATGCCCCATCGCTCCACTCGGCGGACGTCGGGATCTCGGTCGACAGCGCGGTGGACGTGGCCAAGGAGGCCGCGGACCTGATCCTGCTCGATCGCGACCTGAACGTCTTGCACGACGGCGTCCGCGAGGGCCGCCGCACGTTCGGCAACGTCCTCAAGTACATCATGATGGGGACGAGCTCCAACTTCGGGAACATGTTCAGTATGGCGGCCGCCGCGGTGGTGCTGCCCTTCCTTCCCATGCGTCCGGTGCAGATCCTGCTGAACAATTTTCTGTACGATCTCTCCGAGATTCAGATCCCGATGGACGAGGTGGACGAGGAAGACCTGGCGCGCCCACGGGAGTGGGACATCGCGTTCATCCGCAACTTCATGGTCGCGCTGGGGCCGGTCAGCTCGCTGTTCGACTTTCTGACCTTTTACGTGATGCTGGGCCTGTTCCACGCCGGGGAGGCGCTCTTCCAGACGGGGTGGTTCATCGAATCCATCGCGACCCAGGTGCTCGTCATCTTCGTCATCCGTACGCGCCGCCACCCCTTCGCGAGCCGGCCCAACCTGTGGCTCGTCCTGATGTCGGTGGCCGTCGTCGCGGCGGCCGCCGCGCTGCCGTTCACGCCCGCCGGCGCGTACCTGGGGTTCGTGCCTCCGCCCCCGGCGTTCTTCGCCGTACTCGCCGTGCTCGTGCTCGCCTACCTCTTTGCCGCGGAGGCGGTCAAACGCGTGTTCTACCGCCGCCTCGCCGCGAAACGAGTCTCCATCCACCCGACTTGATCGCGGCCGTCATTTCCTGTCACACTAGGAGTCTGTCCATGAATGACCATCTGCTGCGTTGTCAGTCGGTCTTGCGTGCTCACGTACGACCCAGTACGCTCCGCGCGCAAGGCCTCCCTCCGCCTTGCATCTGGCCATCCCTGAACAGGCTCCATCACCCGACTACTCGAACAGGCTCCTAGAGAAGGGTGGAGAATATGGCGACGTGCACCTACTGTCAGCGCGCGAAGGGAAAGCGCGCCTGCCCCGCGCTTGGGGGATTGATCTGCTCCCGCTGCTGCGGGGAATACCGACTGGCGCGGATCACCTGCCCGGCCGATTGTATCTACCTGACCACCCACGAGGGCTACCAGCAGGAGCGGAGCGCGACGGCGTTTGCATCTGAGCGGGCGCGACTCGACCATGGCATTCCGGACCGCGATGCCGCCGGGTCGCTCGTGGCCTTGGAGGCGGTCGTCTTTCGCCACTTCGCCCCGCGGCCGACCGCGGTGGACGCTGAGGCGATAGCCGTCTTGGAATCGATCCGGCGTCGCCTGAGCCCGTTGCGACTCCCCGAACCGTCGCATTCGCCGCTTGCCGACGCGGTGTGGAACGATCTGGAACCGATCTTCAAGGATGTCGATCACCACGCGATGGCCGAGGCGCTCGATGCCTACATCGTTTTTGCCAAAGCGTTCTCAGGTCCCGGTCTTCGGTCCCGCCACTTCTTGAACGGCTTGCTCGGATTCCTCGAACGGTACGACCCCGAACTGGTCCGCCAACTCCGCACCCCCGAAACGTCAGGCGCCGGCCGAATCATTTCCGGCACGTAGGTGCCCCTTACGATCTCCGCCGGGCGACGAGGACGCCGTCCCGGATCGGGTTGAGGAACCAGTCGTAGTCGGGATCGTCGGCGATGAGGCGGTTGTGCTCTTTGATCGCCTCCGTCCAACCGGGTTTCACGTCATCGACCACACGGTCCTGCACGACGCGGCCGGACCAGAGCGTGTTGTCCGCGATGTAGAGACCGCCCGGGCGCACGCGGTCGCGCGCGAGGCGCCAGACCTCGGGGTAGTCGCCCTTGTCCACGTCGTTGTAGATGATGTCGAAGAGGCCATCGGACGCCCGAAAGACGTCTTGCGCCCAGCCGACGCGAAAGTCGATCCGCTCCCAGCGGCCCGCTCGTTCGAGATAGGTGCGCGCTTTCCGCGCGTTCTCGGCCCTGCCGTCGGTGCAGGTGACGGTTCCGCCCTGCCCGACGGCGCGCGAGAACCAGTAGGCGGAGTAACCGTAGCCACTGCCGAACTCGAAAATGCGCCGAGCCCCCACGCTCAGGGCCATCACCTCGAGAAACGGCCCCACCAGGCGACCGACGATGGGGAAGCCGCGCGCGGCGGCCTCGGCTTCCATCTCCAGAAGGACCGGTTCGTCACGCCGGCGGTACAAGTCAAACAGATAGGTCTGGACGGCGGGATGGACGGGTTCGAACGTGCCCGACGGCGGTTGCGTCGGGTCCAGGGGCTGTCGGTTCATACGGTTCTCGACGTTGTTCTCGGATGATTTCTGTCCATCTTCTTATGTACCATGAAGGCCGGGCACTTTCAACGAGGGCGACCGTGGACATCGTGATCGACGGCTACAACATGATCGGGAGCCGCGGCGGGTTGTGGGGCGACGTGGCGGCCAAGCGCGAGGCGTTCGTCGCCGAACTGGCGCGGTACGCCCGCGCGAAGGGCCACACCGTCACGGTGGTCTTCGACGGCGCGGCGGACGGGATTGGGAAGCCTGCCCTGCCGGTGGCCGGGGTGCGCGTGCTGTTTTCCCGGGGTGAGCGCGCGGACGACGTGGTGATCCGGCTGTCCGCCCGGTTGGGTGGGCGCGGGACGATCGTTTCGTCCGACCGCGAGGTGCGGGAGAAGTGCCGATCCCACGGCGGAGTGATCCTCGGCGTGAAGGACTTCGAGCGGCGTTTGGCCGAGGCGCTGGGGGAGGCGGGTCGGCGGGACGCGCGCCATCACATGGACGAAGAGAAAGACGGAGATGGGGCCGAGCAGTCGCGGGTCGGTGGAGAGAAGCGCGGCAATCCATTTCGGTTGTCAAAAACCGAGCGCCGCACGCGCAAGCGGTTGGAACGGTTATAGCGCATTGCGTCGCGATCCACATTGCTGCGCCATGCGTGAGGAAGGCTCCATTGGCATGTCGCGCCGCGAGGGCGGCGTGATGCGCATTCCTTGACAGGATGAAACCCCAAGCCTATGATACCGGCGTTTCTCGCAGGGCGGTGAGGGGGGCGGCTCGCGGTGACCCATGGATGATACGTGACGGCGTCGGTGCTCGTGGATTCCGAGGTGTGGAGCCGGTTTCTGCTCGTGTTCCTGCCGATGTTCGTGGCGGTCGACATCCTGGGTGTCCTGCCGACGTACTACGCCTTGACCGAAGCGCTCACTCGCGAGGACAAGCGGCGGGTGGCGGCGCAGTCGGTGCTGACCGCGTTCTCGGTCACGGTCGCCTTCATCCTGCTGGGCCAAGGGACCTTTTCCATCCTGGGCGTGCAGGTCGAAGACTTCATGATCGCCGGCGGGATCTTGCTGCTCGTCTTTGCGATCGGCGATCTGCTGCGCAACGGCACGCGGTCCGCCGCGCCGAAGTCGGCCCTCACCTTGGGGGTGGTGCCGCTCGGGACGCCGATCATCGCCGGACCGGCCACGCTGACCACGTCGCTGATGCTGATGGGCACGTACGGCTTCTGGTTGGTGCTGATTTCGCTGGCCGTGAATCTGGGATTGGCCTGGATCGTCGTGCGCCACGCCGATCGCGTGATCCGGTTGCTGGGTGTCAACGGCGCGACCGCCATCGGGAAGGTCTTTTACCTCCTGCTCGCGGCGATCGCGGTCAGCATGATCCGCAAAGGCCTGATGGGAGTGATGGGATGGCCGGCGCCGTGACGCATTCGATGAGATAAGATGGAACCCGTCGCGACGCACCAGGGACGAGTCGGTCCGTTTCCGATCACACCGGCGCAGGTGCTGGTGCTGTGGTTTGGGGTGGCGGTGGGGGTGGGGACGGTGGGCCTCTCCCTGCCCTTCGCCGCCGCGCCCGACCACCACATCCGCGCCATCGATGCCTTCTTCATGGCGACGTCGGCGGTCTGCGTGACCGGCTTGGCGGTCAAGGACCTCGCGACCGATCTGAGCCTGGCGGGCCAACTCATCATCCTGGCCCTCGTCCAACTGGGCGGACTGGGGTACATGGTGTCCTCGACCGTCATCATCCTCCTCCTGGGGAAAAAGGTCGGCATTAAGCAGCGGCTGGTCATGCAGGAAGCCCTCAACGTCCTGACCGTGGAGGGACTGATCCACCTGTTGCGCGGAATCTTGTGGATCACCGCCGTCGTGGAAGGGATCGGAGCGGTGATCCTGTCGATTCGATTTTCCTTCGACTTCCCCTGGCCGCGCGCGATTTACCTCGGCGTTTTCCACGCCGTCTCGGCGTTCAACAACGCGGGCTTCTCGCTGTTTCCGACCAATCTGATCGGCTACCAGCGCGACCTCACCGTCAACCTGGTGATCACGACCCTCGTCATCACGGGCGGCATCGGGTTCATCGTGTATCGCGACCTCCGCCGGTTCTTCGGCGGCGAGACGTTTCGCCTGATGGTCCACACCTGGATGGTGCTAACGGTGACCGCCAGCCTGCTCGTGGTCGGGACGGCGCTCTTCTGGGCGCTGGAGGTCTCAAACCCGGCGACTCTTGGCGGGTTGCGGTTGACGGATCAGCTCATGGTGTCGTATTTTCACGCCGTATCGGCCCGGACCGCCGGGTTTAACTCGATCGACCTGAGCGTCGGCACCGGCGCGGCGCTCTATCTCTTGATCCTGCTCATGTTCATCGGTGCGTCGCCGGGAGGCACGGGGGGAGGGATCAAGACGTCCACGTTCGGCACGATGCTGATCGGGCTGTGGGCGGGTATCCGCGGGCGGAGCGACGTCACCGCGTTTCACCGCCGGATGCCGCAGGAGACGGTGATCCGGGCGTTCTCGGTCGCGCTCATCGCGTTCTTTCTCACGACGGGCATGACGCTGATTCTTCAGGCGAGCGAGGGACGGGATTTTCTCCGGACGCTGTTCGAGGTCATATCGGCCTTCGGCACGGTCGGGCTGTCGACCGGCGACGGCGGCGTGTTGAGCTACACGGCGCTATTCTCCGACTTCGGCAAGTTGATGATCATTCTGACGATGTTCATTGGGCGAATTGGTCCGCTGACGGTGAGCGTTGCGTTGGTCCGGGTGGAAGAAAGCCGGCGATTCCGGTATCCTCCCGAACGAGTGATGATCGGGTGAGGGGAGCCTGTCCATGAACGGCCAGGCTGCGGCGTTGCCGCTGCGCGTCCGGTCCTCACGTACGAACCAGTACGCTCCGGTCCGGATGCTCGCGGCGCCTTGCATCTGACCGTTCCTGAACAGGCTCACCACGTCGGCGTCTGAAAAAGTTACGATCAGGAGTATTCTATGACACGCCAATTCGCGGTGATCGGGCTCGGGCGGTTCGGGTACAGCGTCGCCGAGACGTTGATCAAGAAGGGGTACGAAGTCCTCGCGATCGACAGCGACGAGGCGAAGATCGAGGCGGTGAGTGACTTCGCGACGTACGCCGTGCAGTGCGACGCCACCGACGTGCGGGCGCTGAAGGCGGTGAGCGTGCAGAACGTCGATGTGGCGGTGGTCAGCATCGGCGAGAACATCGAAGCGAGCATCCTGATCGTCATGACCCTGAAGGAGCTGGGGGTCAAGGAGATCATGGCCAAGGCGGTGACCCGGCTGCACGGGAAGATCCTGACCAATATGGGGGTGACCGAGGTCATCTACCCGGAGCGCGACGCGGCGATTCGCCTCGCCCACCGCCTGATCTCCCCCAACGTGCTGGAGTACCTCGAACTGGCGCAGGGGTACAGCATCGAAGAGATCGAGGTGCCGGGTCAGTTCGTGGGCAAACCGCTCCGCGAGGCCTCGATCCGGACCACGTACGGCATCAACGTCATCGCGATCAAGCGGCGGGTCACCAAGCTTGTCCGCGGCGAGTGGCAGAACGTCGAAGAGATGAACGTGAACCCCGATGCCGAAGACATCCTCCAGAAGGGGGACGTGATGGTGATTGTGGGGAAAGAAGAAGACCTCGACCGGCTGTCCAAGCTCGGCTGAAAGTGCATTGCGAGCGCATTCCCCGCAGCTTGCTGCGTGGTAAGCGAGCAACATGGAAATTGTGCTTCTTCGCGTCCGTGCACTTCGAAGATTCCCTGCAGCTTGCTGCAGGGAGCTTCAATACCGTAAAGAGTTCAACGGGTTCAATTTGAACGGCTTAAACCGTTTGAACGATTTGAATCCGTTCCTGCCCTTCTAGGCCTATTGGCCTGTCCCTCGCTTAGGTCCTTTAGCCGCTTGACGCCTGAAAATTGAACGTGCTACAACCAGCTTTCTGGTAGTGTGTCCGGTATCCTGCGGGTCATCCATGACGACCAGTCCGGAGTTCTCGGCGTACCTCTTCAACTACGCGCCGATCGTGATGTTTATCGCGGTCGCCGCGGCGTTCGGGGTCGGCACGCTCGTGGTCAGCTATGTGGTGCATCCGCGGATCTTCTCGTCGGAGAAACTCTCGGCCTACGAGTGCGGGAGCGAACCGATATCCGACGCGCGGATGCCGTTTCCGGTCAGGTACTACATCATCGCGATGCTCTTCGTCATCTTCGACGTCGAGCTGGTCTTTCTGTATCCCTGGGCCGTGGCGTTCGATAAGATCGGCCTGTTCGGCTTGATCGAGATGATTATCTTTATTGCGTTGTTTGTTGCGGGCTATGCGTATGCCTGGCGAAAGGGAGCCCTCGAGTGGGACTGATCAACATCGGCTCGGGAAACGGGAAAGACGGCGACGTCGGGATGGTGACGCTCACCCTCGAAAAGGCCGTGAACTGGGCGCGGAAGGGATCGCTCTGGCCGATGACGTTTGGGCTGGCTTGCTGCGCCATCGAGATGATCGCCGCCGTGTCGTCCCGCTACGATATGGATCGCTACGGCGCCGGCGTATTCCGCGCGTCGCCGCGGCAGTCCGACCTGATGATCGTCGCGGGCACCGTTTGCCGGAGGATGGCCCCGGTGATCCGGAAGGTGTACGACCAGATGCCGGAGCCCAAGTACGTGATTGCGATGGGTTCGTGCGCGACGTCCGGCAACATCTATAACAGCTACGCCGTGGTCCAAGGCGTAGATCGATTCGTGCCGGTCGATATCTACGTGCCCGGCTGCCCGCCGACCCCTGAAGCGCTTTTCGACGGGATCCTGCGTCTGCAGGAGAAGATCATGCAGGAGCGCGTCTTCGTCCAACGCGAAGCCTACGGAGCAATCAAGGGATGAGCCTGTCCATGAACGGCCATCTGCGGCGTTGTCAGTCGGCCTTGCGTGCTCACGTACGACCCAGTACGCTCCGCGCGCAAGGCAATGCCGACGACGATTTCCCAACCGGAGCGCCTTGCATCTGGCGCGTTCCTGAACAGGCTCGGAGGGGCATTCGCCCCTCCGGGATTTTAAGAGCCTAGCGTATGCATTCTGTGGCGGAGCAGATCAAGACGCGATTTCCCGACGCGTTTGTGCGCGCGACCGAGTTTCGGGGCGATCTGGCGGTCGAAGTGAAGCGCGAGGGACTGCTCGATGTCGCGCACTACCTGCGCGAAGATCCGGGGATGGATTACGACTACATCGTGCACGTCAGTTCGGTCGATTGGCTCGGCGAGCCGGTGCGGTTCGAAGTGGTGTGGGAGGTTTACTCCGTCATTCGCCGCCACCGCATTCGGATCAAGACCCGCGTGCCCGAGTCCGACCCCGTCGTCGAATCGCTCACGTCGCTTTGGAAGGGCGCCGAGTTTATGGAGCGCGAGGTCTACGACATGATGGGGATTCGGTTCGCCCACCACCCCGACCTCCGCCGGATCCTCATGCCGGACGAGTACACCGAGGGCTATCCCCTCCGCAAAGATTTCCCCCTCGTGGGCAAGGGCTGGCGCGACACATTCGAGTTCATTGACGGCGGAAGTCCGATCGCCCCCACCCCTCCGGCTCCGGGACGGTAGCATGTCTACGACGCCCGCCCAGCCTCCGGTCTTCACGCAGAAAAAACTGCCGCTGCTGCGGACCGAAGAGCTCATGCTCAACATGGGGCCGCAGCACCCCAGCACCCACGGCGTGCTGAAGGTCGTCCTGGAGCTCGAGGGCGAGCGCATCATGAAGGCGACGCCAGTGATGGGCTTCCTGCACCGGGGCGTCGAGAAACTCGCCGAGGACGGGACGTACCACCAGTTCATCCCGCACACCGATCGGCTCGATTACGTCTGCGCGATGTACAACAACTTTGCGTACGTTCGGGCCGTGGAAAAGTTGCTCGATCTGAAGGTGCCCGAGCGGTCGGAGTATCTGCGGACGATCGTGGCCGAGGTCCAGCGCATCATCGGGCACCTATTCTGGCTCGGCACGCAGGCCCTCGACATCGGGGCGATGACCGTCTTCTTCTACACGTTTCGCGAGCGGGAGTACCTGCTCGACTGGTTCGACCAACTCTGCGGCGCGCGGTTGACCACGAGCTGGTACCGGATCGGCGGGGTCGAGCGAGACGTCAGCCAGGACCTCATCGACCAGCTTCGCCACTTCTTCAAGGAGTTCCCGCCGAAGATCGACGAGTACAACGTCCTCCTGGAGAAGAACCGGATCTGGATCGCGCGGACGAAGGGGATCGCGATCATTTCGGCTGAGGACGCGCTGAGCTTTGGCCTGTCGGGGCCCACGCTGCGCGGGTCGGGTGTCGAGTACGATGTGCGCAAGGCCGAGCCGTACGGCGCCTACGATCAGGTCGAGTGGAGCGTGCCGATCGGCGTGAACGGCGACACCTACGACCGGTACTGGATCCGGATCGAGGAACTCAAGGAAAGCAGCAAGATCATCACGCAGTGCCTGGACAAGCTTCCCGAGGGGCCGATCATGGCCGATGTGCCGCAGATCGTGGCGCCGACCAAGGACCGCGTGTTCACCAACCTCGAGAGCATGATCATGCAGTTCAAGTTTTTCTCCGTGGGATTCCCGATGCCCAAGGGGGAGATCTACTGCGGCACCGAAGCGCACAAGGGCGAACTGGGCTTCTACATCGTGAGCAACGGCGAGGGCAAGCCCTACCGCCTGAAGATCCGCGCGCCCTCCTTCATTCACATGGGCGCGTTCGATCACATGTCGCG
>Ga0184615_10001122_pt1 | contig 14643 bp, 16 predicted proteins | sample PLM4_65_coex_FD_133134 | JGI IMG/M metagenome (GOLD analysis project Ga0184615, IMG submission 133134) | Groundwater sediment microbial communities from an aquifer in East River, Colorado, USA - PLM4_65_coex | ecosystem: Environmental > Terrestrial > Soil > Riparian zone | place: USA: East... | reverse complement strand
CCATGGTCGCTGCGCGACCGCGAATGTGAAATTCGTCGATCGGCGCCAAATCTTCCGGCGTGAGGCGGTTTGTGTCTTTGCCTGCCTTTTCGAGCGCGGCCAGGATGATCTTCCCAAGATCAGACCGGGCGTAGTGCTCCTGAATGCTTTCATTCACTTGATTCGGCGTTGACATCGGTCCCCCTCGTTGACGCTGCCTAACGTCTTGCTGTGCGGCGGGCCCGCACGGTATTGAAAAATAGTACGCCGCTGACGGCCCGTCCGCACCAGCTAAAGGTTAGGCTGCAATGACCCATGGGTCTTCGTGTAGGGAGTACTACGGCATTTGCGAAGAGACCACCAACCACGCGAGAACTGCGGTCGCCAGAAATACGAGGCCCAGGAGAAGCGCCACTAGTTTGTCAGCACCCGGGAATTCAATCCGAGTGCCTGGGGACGGGAATGCGTAGGCGAGTGCGAACGTGAGAACAAAGATTAGAGCGGACCAACCGAGGGAAATAACGGCAAAGTGGCCGACAAGCTCAGGAAATGTGAACCGCACGTGGCTGCCTACGACCAAGACGCTGACTGCGCCCCAGCACACCCCCCACAACAATCCCCACACGCCTGCGCGGACCCCAAACCTAGTTGCTCGAGCAACTCGTTCTGACATGGAGGCAGCCTAACGCCCGGCGTCAGCCGCGCCCGCTTGCGGGCGTCGGCTGCACGCCGTCGTTAGGCCGGTCACACGATTGTTTTTGAAAGAAGAGCGCCCTACCCAGTGGCCTTGCTCCCGGCAGCCACTCCACGTATCGCGACAACGAATAGCACGAGGAAGATGACAAACGCCGGAAGAACCCCGACCAACCATGACAACCCTTGCCAGTACACCGTGCAAACGTAGGCCAGCACGTAGAACGAGAGAAGCGCAACGTTCAGGAATGTCTTTGCGATTGCTGGCAACTGCCCAGCCTTTTGCCACATCCAGATGCTACCGATCACGAGAACCGGCCAACCAATTCCGAAGATGATGTAGCCCAGTGTCTGTTCCATAGCTTGTCTCCTTTGGTAAGTGAAATTGCCACGCTTCGTGGCGGCCTAACGGTTGAGCTGAGCGCAGCGGATGCGGAGGCTTGAGCTTGGCACTTTATTCTCCACGCGTGCGCTCCAGCGAGGTGTTAGGCCGCATACGCTAGTACTGAGACCGCAGCTCATGTCCTATTGACTCCAACACTTTAGGAGATTCGTTGTTCATTTGAATGTGCCAGTGACTCGCCTCTTCGTATGAGCGAGCCATTGAAAAGCTCACGAGAGTTTCCAGGCTTGCACGAATGCTCTGACGAAGTTCGTCATTTGAGACGCGGCTTGTTAGAAGCATTGCACGCCGCCGAAGAACCCTTTGACCTTCATTCACCTCATCACTAAGTGGATTTTGACCCCATGCCCCTACCTTACGGTAGTGCGCGTTGTCCTCAAGATGCCCGCGAACCACCATGCGGCACAAGTCATGCAGCACGTCTTGGAGTTCAATAAGCGTTTCTCGCTGGAACGCGCGTCGCCGCCCGTCACGCTCCTCCTTTGTTGCCACGGTACGCAACGCTTCGGCATAACGCGACTGGATATATGTGGTAGCTATGCTCGCGAACGCTCCCACGACGGTTCCGATCAGTCCCCAGATAGCCGGCTCCATGGCGCCTCCAGCGGCCTAACGTTCGCGGTGAAATGCGCGTGCGAGCGATGGCGCTCGCGGAGCGTCATTTTCGACCGCGTGGTTAGGTGCTGGTACGCGCCACCAGCGGGAACTTCTCAGGGTGGCGGATGGATTCGACGGCCAGATCCACATCGAGGTCGGGCCAGTAGAGGTGGTGCGGTTGAGGGCGTTCCACTTTCGCGAGCTTGGCGATCGGAGCGTCCTTGAACCAGGGAAACTGCGAAAAGGGCACAAATAGCTCCTCGGCTCCCAGCATCAGCCAGAACCCGTGAGTTGAGACGTTTGTCACCTCAACGTCCAAAGTGCTTGCGCCAGGCAGCACGGATGTCATGTTCGTGTTTCCGGACCAATGCTTCGGCCGCCCGAATCTGGCGGTCGTTCAGCCCATAATTCTGCGCCAGTTCAATCTGCGGCTCAAGCCAGAATTTCGCTTCCCCGTCGGCGTGGTGCACGTGCACGTGGAGCCGGGACTCCTCTCGAGAGAAGAAAAAGAACCGGAATCCATCCTCGCGAAAGATTGTCGGACTCAAGGGCTATTCTTCCGGCACCTAACGTTTAGCTGACCGACACGCCGAAGGCGCGAGCTTGGGTGCGGGATGCATGCCGTGTCGGTCCTGCGACCAGTTGGACGAGCCCGGCGGGCCCGATGCTATGGGTATTGTAGGAACGGTTGACAGGGCTTACAAGGCGGAGCGCGTGGGGAATCGGGGAGTTGATGGCCTGGCGATGGCGGTGGCGGCACGAATTGCTCTGGAATCGGGTGCGGTGGTGGTGTTGGGCACGTTCGGGCTAAACGCAGGCGTGCACGGTCCCGCGCCGGTCGAGCGCGCTGCCGGGGATGCCTCAGTGCGGCGCGGGCGGTGGTGCGGGGCCATGGGCGGGGAGGGAGAGGAAGCGCAGGCGCGCGCCGCAGCGCGGGCAGGTGTCTGCGGCGGGCGTGCGATCGAAGCGCGCGAGGAATGCTTCGACGGTGAGCGCGGTGGGCTCGATGACAGGCGGTTGGCCGAGCGCGGCACGCGCCCGATCGAGCCGCGCCCCGGCGCGCAGGCCGTAGAGGCCGTAGCCGCGCACGCTCTGCAACCCCGGCTGGGGCAGGTGTGTGAGGTAGCGGGCGAGGAAGGCGTCGGGGGTCAGCGTCATCACGACCGGATCGCTTGAGGGATCGTCCTCGTCGCGGTGCGGCGCATAGCGAAAGCGCACGCCCCCGTCATCGGCGGGCAGGAGCTGGGTGTTCTTCAGGGGGCCGCCCTTCAGATAGCGCGCGAGGTAGGCGGCCACGCCCGCGCCGTGGGCGTGGCGCGCGCGAATGTGCACGTTCCACTTCTTGCGTCCGAGGCGGTTGAGCAGGGAAGTGAAGCGCTCGCGGCTGAGATCGGGCGGCAGGCGCAGACCGCGGCGCTCGACGCCCTCGCGCAGCGCAGCGAGCAACTTCCCCCGAAACAGGAGCATCACCACCCGCGCCGGCAGGAAGTGCGAGCGCCGCGGCGCCATCCACGCCCCGTCCGCGGTGAAGCCCCCGTCGGCGGCGAGCACGTGGACGTGCGGGTGTAGGGAGAGCGAGCGGCCCCAGGTGTGCAGCGCCGCAAGGAACGCCGGCTGCGCCCCCAAGTAGCGGGGGTCGCCCAGCAGCTCCATCAGCGTCTCCCGCACCGCGCCGAACAGGCGCTTCGCCATCGCCGCGCGGTTGTAGCACCACAGCGCGTTCAGCTCGTGCGGGATCGTGAATATCAGATGATGGTGCGCGCAGCCGAGCAGTCGTGCCTTCTGGCGCTCAAGCCAGCGCTCGGTGGCGAGCCCCTGGCATTGCGGGCAGATGCGCTGGTGGCAGGAGTTGTAGAACGCGCGCTCGACGTGTCCCTCGGGGCAGCGGCGCAGGTGGCCGCCGAGTTCCGCGGTGCGGCAGCGCGCGATCCAGTACGCGGCGCGATGCACGTACGCGGGCACGCGATAGCGCCGCGCGTACGCCTCAAAATGCTCCTGGAAGATCCCTCGGAGCGTGCATTCCATCCCGCCTATAACGCACACTCACCGCTCGCGTGCACTCCCCCGGCGCAGCCGGGCTCGTGCAACGTAATGTGAACTTCCGAAATGATGGTCAATTAGACACCCGACCACCCCAGTCTGTCATCCGTCCCTCAGGATCAAGCGTTTAGCCTGCTGTATGTATTCACGCTACCCGGGTTCCTCGCCTCGTCGAGGCAGATATCAGGGGAGATAGGCTGCTTGGAGAGGGATGAATGTCCACGGAATCAACTGGGTCAGGCCAGCAATCGGGTTCCGAGATAGGCCGCCCGCGCCTGCTGCAAAGAGTCCATGAAGCGATCCGGGTGCGCCACTACAGCCGGCGCACGGAGGAAGCGTATGTGCACTGGATCAAGCGGCTCATCTACTTTCATGGCAAGCGCCATCCGGAAACGATGGGCGAAGCGGAGGTGACAGCGTTCCTGAACCACCTCGCCGCGGAGCGTCATGTCGCGGCCGCGACGCAGAACCAGGCTCTGTCGGCGATCCTGTTCCTTTACCGCGAGGTGCTGGGGCGCGAACTGCCGTGGCTGGACGGGGTGCAGCGGCCCTCGCGGCCGCCGCGCGTTCCGGTGGTGCTCACGCGGGCGGAGGTGGAGCGGCTGCTCGCGGGGATGACGGGTACGCGTTGGTTGATCGCGAGCCTGCTCTACGGCGCAGGGCTTCGGGTGATGGAATGCCTGCGGCTGCGGGTGAAGGACGCGGACCTTTCATACCGCCAAGTGCTGGTGCGCGACGGCAAAGGGGAAAAGGACCGCGTCACGATGCTGCCGGAGAAGCTGGTAGCGCCGATGTGCGGTCATCTGGAGCGCGTCCGGCTGCTGCACGCGCGGGACCTGCGCGAGGGCTACGGCGAGGTGCATCTACCCTATGCGCTGGCACGCAAGTATCCGCGCGCCGGCCGTGAATGGCATTGGCAGTACATTTTTCCGTCGCAACACCGTTCGGCGGACCCCGAGGACGGCGTAGTGCGCCGTCATCACCTGTACGAGTCCGTACCGCAGCGAGCGATCAAGGAGGCGGCGCGGGCGGCGGGCATCGCCAAGCCGGTGAGCTGTCACACGCTGCGCCACTCCTTCGCCACGCACCTGCTGGAGGGTGGCTACGACATCCGAACAGTGCAGGAATTGCTGGGACATTCGGATGTGTCCACCACGATGATCTACACGCACGTGCTGAACAAGGGCGGGCGCGGAGTGAAAAGCCCCCTCGACTCCAGTGGCGGCTCGGGTCAACCGCCTGTCGCGCGGGACGTCACGATGGGATACCAAGTTTAGGAAGCCGCCCGTATTTGTTGCCAACACATATCAGGGTGACCTGTGGCCACGCGTTGAACGGCGATACAAGGACGTCCGTTCGAACGCGCGGAGTTAAACCGGCACGGAGTGTCCGGATTTAACGAGACTTGGCCATTGTGGACTTGTTGAGCGACCGCGCATCGCGCGGGCGCCAGCGCCCCGAGTCCACCAGCGCGAGGAAATCGTCGGTCAGGCGGTTGAAGAGGTCGGGCTCCTCGATATTCACGGCGTGCCCGGTCGCAGGTACCACCGTCAACCGCGCCGCCGGGCACACGCGCTTGATGAAGAGCCCGGGCTCGAGGCAGTTGTTGTCTTCGTCGCCCGAGATGATGTGGGTCGGCACCTTCATGCGGGCGAGGCGCCGCTCGAGGCTGTAGAGGGTCGGGCGCCGCGCCTGCACGCCGCGCAGTGTGTTGGCGGAGCCAAGCGCCGAGTGTGCGGCAAACTCCTCGCAGAATTCCCGGAACGCGCGCGGGTCCTTGTTCTGAAGCTGCACCCGCGCCGGGCCAATCTGGTAGACCTTGATCGCCTCCGGGGTGCCGAGCGCCTCGAACCGCCGCGCCATGACCTCGGTGTCGCGCAGGAATTGCGCGCGCTTGTCGGGGTCCGAGCCGTAGCCCGCGCCGATCACCGTGAGCGAGCGCGCCATGCTCGCGTAACGCAACCCGAAATGGAGCGTGGCGTAGCCGCCCATCGAGCAGCCGATGATGTGCGCCTTGCGCAGGCCAAGCTCGCGCATCACGCCGGCGATGTCATCGGCGGCGATCGCCTGCGAGTACTGCGAGGGCGATGCCGGCACATCCGAAGGCGGGTAGCCGCGCGCGTTGAAGGCGATGCAGCGGTAGCGCCGGCTGAAGCGGCGCAGCTGCGCCTCCCAGCTGCGCAGGTCGTGCGCGAACTCGTGCACGAACACGATCGGGAGCCCTTTTCCGGCCTCCTCATAGTACAAGCGCACTCCATTCGAGGTGGCATACGGCATGACTTTCTCCTGAGAAGCGTGACGAGTGACAAGTGATAAGTGACGAACAACGCAGACCACCGTTGCTTAACAGATTCTAGCAAGTCCCATCACCCATCACCCATCACTCATCACGCAGCGCGGCGGGCGATCTCCGCCCGGTGCGCGATGAATATGCCGATCAGCACCACGATGGCCCCGGCGATCTCGATCCATCCCAGGGTCTCGCCAAGCAGGCCCCATGCGAGGGCCGCGGCGATGACCGGCTGCGCGAGCAGGCCGACGGACGAAAAGGTCGCGGGCAGGTGCGCCATCGCGTAGGCGATCAGGCTCTGGCCCGCCACCTGCGAGATCAACGCAAGCCCGGCGAGCGTTGCCCAGCCCGCCGCGGTGTGCGGGAGAATCTGCTCGCCGGATGCGAGCGCGACCGGCAGCAGCGCGACGGCGGTGACGAGCCCGCTCCACGCCATGATGACGGAGGTCGCCGAGCGGCTGCGCGCCCGCGTGACGGTGAGCTGATAGGCGCCGTAGAACATCGCGGTCACGACGCCGAGAAAATCCCCGACCACGGCCCCGCCGCCCGCGCGAAAATCGCCGCCGAGCAGCACCGTCACGCCGGCGAGCGCGGCCGCCAGCCCCGCGAGGAACATCGCGGTCGGGCGCCTTCCGTAGAGCAGCCAGACGGCGAGCGTGACAAAGATCGGGGCGAGGTTGGCGAGAAGCGTGGCGTTGGCCACCGAGGTGAGCAGGATGGACCAGTGCCACACCGCGAGATCGCCGGCGAAAAACAGCCCGGCGGCGATGATCAGGCGCCGCTCGGACAAGAAGGCCGCGACATGGCCACCGCGGCTCCCGATCACCGACCACGTCCAGAGGAAGGGCAGGGCCAGCGCGACGCGCCAGAAGGCGGTCGCGACCGGGCCCGTCTCGCTCACCTTGACGAACAGCGCGGAGGCGCCGATCGCCGCGGCGCCGGCGAGCAGCGCGGCGACCGCGATGCCGCGCTCGGAACCCTGCGATTGTGGATCCAGGAGCTTCTGCATTGGTCATCCCCGCGCAGGCGGGGATCCAGTAAAGATATGTCCCGCCTAGATTCCCGCCTTCGCGGGAATGACGTTTTCCGGCCGTGTCAGCGGCCGGAAAATTTGGGCTTGCGCTTCTCGATAAAGGCGCGCATGCCCTCTTTCTGGTCGTGGGACGAGAACAGGATCTGGGAGGACTTGGCCTCGAGCGCGAGCGCGCTCGAGAGCGGCGCCTCCATTCCGGCGAGCACCGCTTCCTTCGCGAGCTGCACCGCCAGCGGCGGCAGCGCGGCGATCTGCCGCGCGAGGTCGATCGCGCGGCCCTCCACTTCGGGATCGGGCACCACTTCGCTGGCCAGCCCCATCTCGAAAGCTTCCTTCGCGGAGAACATCTCGCCGGTCAGTATGTATTTCATGGCCCGGTACTTGCCCACGGCGCGGGTGAGGCGTTGGGTGCCGCCGCCTCCGGGAATGGTGCCGATGTTGACCTCGGGCTGCCCGAAGCGGGCCGACTCACCGGCGACGATGATGTCGCAGGTCATGGCGAGCTCGCAGCCGCCGCCAAGCGCGTAGCCGCTCACCGCCGCGATCACCGGCTTGGGGCAGCCGGCGATCGCGCGCCACAGCTTGTGCACGCCCCGCTGCAGCGCCTCGATGGTGCCGATGTCGGCCATCTCCTTGATATCGGCGCCGGCGGCGAAGCTCTTCTCGTTGCCGGTCAGCACGATCGCGCGCGTCGTCGTGTCCTCGCCGCATTCCGCCATGTGCCTGGCGAGCAGTTTCCTCACCTCGAGGTTGAGCGCGTTGCGGGCCTCGGGGCGGTTGATGCGCAACAACACCACCCCTTCTGCAGGACGTTCAAGGAGAACCAGGTCGGTCATTTGTGCGGACTCATGAGTTTGGTGACATGGTGAAGCGTGACATGGTGAAGCGTAGTTTATGCTTGATATCCTCTAGCTGAATACGCCGTCTCACGTCACGCCCCATCACGTCACGAAGTATCATGTCACGCCGTATTACGTCACGCGCTTACTGCTTCGCAAGGCCGAGATCCACCAGCACTGCCTTCATGCCGGCGTAGTCCTTTTCGATATCCCTGCTGAATTGCGCGCTCGTCACGAAGTCGTCGGACCAGTAGTTCTTCAAGATGCCGTCTTTCCACTCCGGCACCTCCGTCGCCTTGCGCAGCACGCCCTCCCAGAAGGCGACCTGCGCCGCGGACAGGCCCTTGGGGCCCATGATGGCGCGCCAGCCCCCGAACACGACGTTGACGTTCTGCTCCGTCCACGTCGGGATGTTCGCCAGCGCGCCCGGAAAGCGCTGTGGCGCGGCGACGCCCACCACGCGCAACGTGCCGGCCTCGACGTGGCCCGCGACGTTCCCGGCCGCGGTCGTCACGAGATCGATGTGGCCGCCGAGCAGGTTGGTGATGGCCTCGGACGAGCCCTTGTAGGCGACCGCCTTGAGACGGCGCGGGTCGCCGCCGATCGACTTCATCAGTATCCCGGCAGCGATGTGATTGTGGCTGCCGAGCGCCGTAGCGAATCCGATGGCGACCGATTGCGGGTCCTTCTTCAGCCGCTCGATCAGGTCCTTGCCGGTCTTGATCGACGACGCGGCGTTCACCGCGAACACGACGTAGTCGTTAAACAGCGAGGCGACCGGCGTGAAATCAGTGTAGTTCAGCTTGCTCTGGCCCGTGATGTGATTGGTGATCATCGACGGCGTGAATACGATCAGGTAGTGGGCGTCGCCGGGATGCTGCGTGAGGTAGTTGAGCGCGATGCCGCCGCCAGCGCCCGTCCGGTTGACGACGGTGAGCGAGGCGGGAAGCAGCTTCTGCTCGACCAGTATCTTCTCCACCTGCCGCGCGGTCTTGTCGTTGCTGCCCCCTGGGGCGGAGCCGACCACGATCTCGACATTTCTCTGCGGGCTCCAGGCCTGGGCGAGCGCGCTGGCGCTTGCCGCAACCAGCGCCGCCGACAGCAGTAAAGGAATCGCTTTCATGGTTTCATCCCGTGGTTATTGCGGCTTCATGCCGGTCGCCGCGACGATCCTGGCGTACTTCTCGATCTCGACGCGGATGAACCTGGCGAACTCTTCCTGCGTGCCGCCCATCGCGTCCAGTCCCTCGTTGAGGAAGCGGCCCTTGAGGTCCGGACTGGTGAGGATCCTGCCGACCTCCGTGTTCCACCGGCCGACGATGTCCTTCGGCGTCTTGACCGGTGCCATGAGGCCGAACCAGGTGGTCGCCTCGTAGCCCTTCACTCCGGACTCATCAAAGGTCGGCACGTCGGGAATGGCGGTGAAGCGCTTGAGGCTGCCGATGGCCATCGCGCGCAGCCTTCCCGACTGGATGTGCGGGATCAGCGCGGGCACGCCGCTGAACACCATCTCGACGTGGCCGGCCATCGTGTCGGTGATCGCCTGCGGGTTGCCCTTGTACGGCACGTGCGCGATGTTGATGTTCGCCATCATCTTGAGGAGTTCCCCGGCCATCTGGTTGGAGCTCCCGAGCCCGGACGAGGCGAAATTTAGCTGGCCAGGACGCCCCTTGGCGAGCGCGATCAGCTCCTTCAGGTTCCGGGCCGGCAACGAGGGGTGGGTGGCGAGCAGGTTGGCGCCCTTCACGCACAGGATGATGGGCGCGAAGTCCCGCAGCGTGTCGTACGGCGGCTTCGCCTGGGTGCTCATATTGATGGCATTGGTGGCTCCGCCCATGAGCATGGTATAGCCGTCGGGCGGCGCCTTGGCGACCAGCTCGGTACCGATATTGGTCGCGCCCCCCGGTCGGTTCTCCACCACGATTTGCTGTCCGAAGACCTCAGAGAGCCTGGCCCCGATCGCGCGGGCGGTGAGGTCGGTGTTGCCGCCGGCCGTAAACGGCACGATCACGCGCACCGGCCGAACGGGATAGTTCTGGGAGGCCGCGGGCAGGGCGGCGATGAGCGCCGTTGCGAACGCCAGACAATGGACAGGTAGCCTCATCTTTCCTCCTCAAAACCCGTTAACGGAGAATAGACAGGATTAACAAGATTAACAAGATTAACAAGATTCAAACAATAGACCACAAATGCTTCGGATCTGTTTCCCGATTTAATCCTGTAAATCCTGTCTATTGTTTTTCTACCTCGTTCACCAGCGCCTCGCCGCGGTGCCAGCGGACGAGGTTATCCAGAAAGATCGCCAGCACCCGCTCGTCGTTCCCCGCTGACGCAGCGGAATTGTGCGGCGTGATGAGCACGTCGGGCAGGTCCCACAATGGCGACTCCGCCGGCAGCGGCTCGGTCTCGAACACGTCGAGGTAGGCGCCCGCCAGGTGCCCGCTGCGCAGTGCCTCGATCAGCGCCTGCTCGGCGATGATCTCACCGCGCGCGACGTTGATGATGCGCGCGCCCCGGGGCAGCCTGGCGATCAGGCCGGCGTCCACGAGCCCCCGCGTCGCGGGCGTGAGCGGACAGGTGATGATGAGCCAGTCGCAGCGCGGGAGCAGATCGGGGAGCGCCGCGGGCGGGTACAGTTCGTCCACTGGGTCCTCGGCCAGGGGCGGGCCGCGGCGCACGCCGATCACCTTGAGCCCCAGCGCGCGAGCGAGCCGCGCGATCTCCGACCCGATCTTGCCGAGCCCCAGGACGATCGCGGTCTGCCCCGGCAAGTCGCGCGGCAGCGTTTTGCGCTGCGGATTCCACTGGTGGATCCGTTGCGCGGCGAGCCACTGCGGGAAACCGCGCGCGAGCGCCAGCAGGCCCATGATCGCGGTCTGGGCGATGGGCCCGGCGGTCGATCCTGCGGACGTGGTCAGGCGCACCCCGCGCTCGAGCATCTCGGTGTAGATCGGATGGTCCACGCCGACGTTGAACACGTGCAGCCATCTGAGTCGCGCCGCCTTTCTCATCGTCGAGAAGAACTGCCGCGAACGGTCGGGGAAGACATCGCCGGAGAAGAACGCGGCCTCCACCCGGCCGCACTCCGCGTCGGAGAGGCGCGCCGCAGGATCGGGCGGCAGCGCGATGAGGTCGGCGCGGAAACCCGCGCGCGCCGCCGCTTCGGCGATTCTTGCGCCGTGAGCGGCATTGATCTGGTGCGACACGAGCAGTGCTGTCACGCGATTTTCCGGGCGGGACGCACCGGCCAGCCTCGCCCGGCGCGTTTTGGGGATATTTTACCCGCTCTGCTAAACTTCGAATCACGAATCACGCTTTTCGCTGCATGTCCGACTCCACTCTTGAACTCGCGCGCCAGCTCATCGCGCGCCGCTCGGTGACGCCGCAAGACGCCGGCTGTCTCGACATCGTCGCCGCGCGGCTCGCGCCGCTGGGCTTCCGCTGCGAGCGCATCAGCGCGAACGGCGTGGACAATCTTTGGGCGCGGCGCGGCGAGCGCGCCCCGCTCATCTGTTTCGCCGGCCACACCGACGTGGTGCCGACCGGTCCGCTCGAGCACTGGACGAGCGACCCCTTCACGCCCGCGTTGCGTGACGGCATGCTCTACGGCCGCGGCGCCTCCGACATGAAGACTTCGCTCGCGGCCGTCGTCACCGCGATCGAGTCATTTCTCGCTCAGCACCCGCGGCCTGCGGGCTCGATCGCGGTGCTGTTCACTTCCGACGAGGAAGGGCCGGCGGTGGACGGCACGGTGCGCGTGGTGCAGGCGCTGCGGGACCGCAACGAGAAGCTCGACTACTGCATCGTCGGCGAGCCGACCAGCGTCGAGCGCCTCGGCGACATGATCAAGAACGGGCGCCGCGGCTCGCTTTCCGGCGACCTGGTGGTGAAGGGCGTGCAGGGCCACGTCGCCTACCCCCATCTCGCGAGGAACCCGGTGCACGAGTTCGCCGCCGCACTCGCCGAGCTGGCGCGGACGCAGTGGGACGAGGGTAACGAGCATTTTCCCCCCACCACCTGGCAGGTCTCGAATATCAACGCGGGCACCGGCGCGAACAACGTGATTCCCGGCGAGGTGCACGTGAACTTCAACTTCCGCTTCTCCACCGCGAGCACGCTCGAATCGCTGCAGACGCGCGTCGTCGGCATCCTCGACCGGCACGGACTCAAGTACGACCTCGAGTGGCGCTACGACGGCCGGCCTTTTCTGACAAAACCGGGGAACCTGGTGGAGGCCATCGCCCGGGCGATCAAGACCGTCACCGGCGTCGAAACGAAGCTTTCGACGTCCGGCGGCACCTCCGACGGGCGCTTCATCGCCGACATCTGCCCGCAGGTCGTCGAGTTCGGACCGACCAACGCCACCATCCACAAGGTCAACGAGTGCATCGCCGTCGCCGACATCGAGCCCCTCAGCAGGATTTACGAGCAGATACTGGTCAATCTGCTGGTGAGATGAAGCGTGCGTGCTTGCTATAAAAAGGGGGCACAAGCAGCTTGAAACGAGTCTAATAAAAGACTATCATGATATATAGTCTATAAAAGGACTATCGCAGTATGGAAGATATAACCCAGTTAAAACAGGACCTTGACGCCAGGAAGGTATCTAGTCCTGCATTACGTACGTTCTTTCGCATTGCTAATGCATGGAAACTGGATAACAAGGAACAGATTACGCTTCTTGGCAATCCTCCAAGATCAACGTACTTCCGGTGGAGACAGGCCGGGGATGTCGTGCTGCCCAAGGATACGCTGGAACGTATTTCCTACATTTTCGGGATTTATTCAGCGCTGCAAGTCTTGCTGCCCAAGGCAGAGGCTGCCGATGCCTGGATTAAGAAACCCAATGCAGCACCTATTTTCGGCGGGCGCAGCGCTTTGGAGCGGATGCTTTCGGGCCAAGTAGGAGATCTCTATCTGGTCCGGCAATATCTGGACGCGCAACGCGGCGGGTAAACGTGGTCCCGCCAGTCGCGCGGCTAGAGTGGAAGCCGTGCTACCGAATTATTCCGAGTCGTTTTCCGCCCGTGGGCCTCTACGACAGAGTTGCAAGCCCAGAGGATCTAGACGCTGTATTTCTAGTTGAGAATTTAACGAATCCCCGCTTGCGACAGGAAGCAGGAGACATTTCGCTTGTCCCGCCAGAAGATCGTGTTTCAGGTCCAGGCACAACGCCAATCATGTCGGCATTCACGCATTTAAATCCAGAGGGAAGCCGATTCAGCGATGGCACTTATGGCGTTTACTATGCGTGTCGCTTCTTAAGTACCGCAGTTGCGGAATCTCGCTACCACCGCGAGCAATTCCTCATGTGGACAAAAGAGGGCCCAATCGAACTCGACATGAGGACATACCTCGCGGACCTGGCGGGTGATCTGCACGACATCCGTGGTCGAAAAGATTTGGGGCCGGTCTACGATTCCAACAACTATTCCGCAGGCCAAGCAATCGGCCGGGAACTGAAGACCGTCAATTCCTACGGCATCGTCTATGACAGTGTCCGTGATCCGCGGGGGGAATGCGCTGGCGTGCTACGTCCTCCGGTATTGTCGCCCTGTATTCAAGGTCCGCATTTTGGCTACGCTTGGGACGGATCGAGAATAACAACCGTCTATGAGAAAACCCTATACGCTAGGTATTGATTACGCCTCACCAAGGTAATGAGAAACGACAGCGTCTACGAACTGCCGAAGGACCTGCCGGTTCCGCAGGACGACGGCGCGTGCGATCACCTGGCCGGGATGACGCTGCCGCCGATCGGGCTGCCTTCGACACGCGGCCGGGTGGTGGACCTGTCGCGGCTCGCGGGCACGGCGGTGATCTACATCTATCCGCGGACCGGCCGGCCTGACCAGGAACTGCCGACCGGCTGGAACGCGATCCCCGGCGCGCGCGGCTGCACGCCGCAATCGTGCGCCTTCCGCGACCGCTACGAGGCGTTGCACCGCGCTGGCGCCGCCCACGTATTCGGCCTCAGCGCGCAGGACACCGCCTACCAGCGCGAGGCGGTGGAGCGGCTGCACCTGCCGTTCGAGCTGGTGAGCGACGCCGGGCTGGAGCTGGCGGGAGCGCTGAACCTGCCGACGTTCGAGGTGGACGGAATGAAGCTGATCAAGCGCATGACGCTGATCACGAGCGACGGCGCGATCGTGAAGGTGTTCTACCCGGTATTCCCGCCGGACCAGAACGCCAGGGACGTGCTCGCCTGGCTCAAACGGAAGCGACGGGCGTGAATCGTGATTCGTGAGTCGTGGATCGCCCCGGCTTTCTCTGGACCTAAAGCCTCACCGCCAAGGACGCGAAGGGAATAACAATCAGAATCAATTCCCAAGGACGCCTAGACAACGCCAAGTGGGGTATAGGCGGCGCCCTCGGGATCCAACACTCAAGGAAAGCTCTTGAGTGCGACGGTAATATGACCAGAAGCGATTGTTGTATGTCACCCTTGGCGCGGTTCCTTCGCGACCTTCAGGTTTTGCTTTTGCCCTTATTATTATTTCCTTCGCGGTAAGGCTTTTATCTTCCTCCGCGGCCTTGGCGTCCTTTGCGGTAAAGCTTTGCCCGATCGTCCCCAGCGGTGAGAGGTCCGGGGTCTAGTCGAACTTCAGGCCCGCCTTCTGCGCGACGCCGCGCCATTTGTTGAGCTCATCCGCGATCAGCTTGCCGAACTCCTCCGGCGAGCTGGATCCCGGCTCGGCACCGAGACCGAGAAACTTGTCACGCACAGTCGCGGTATCCATCACCTTGCGCATCGCGGTGTTGAGCTTGG
>Ga0184615_10001118_pt1 | contig 14666 bp, 13 predicted proteins | sample PLM4_65_coex_FD_133134 | JGI IMG/M metagenome (GOLD analysis project Ga0184615, IMG submission 133134) | Groundwater sediment microbial communities from an aquifer in East River, Colorado, USA - PLM4_65_coex | ecosystem: Environmental > Terrestrial > Soil > Riparian zone | place: USA: East... | reverse complement strand
CGGAGAACGAGAAGGAATTCATCGTGCGCCTGGAGGCGCCGGGGGTGCCCAAGGAGGATCTCGAGGTCAACGTCGAGGGGCAGACGCTGACCCTTTCGGGGCGCCGGGACTTCGAGAAGGAGGAGAAGACCGAGGAGTACTTCTGGCGGGAGCGGGAGGCAGGCAGGTTCGTGCGGACGTTGCAGCTCCCTTCGCCGGTCGACAAGTCGAAGGTCGAGGCGAGCTATCAGGCCGGGATCATGACGGTCCGCCTGCCGAAGAGCGAGGCGAGCACCAAGACCCGCATCCAGATCAAAGGATAGGCTGGTGCCCGGGCGTGATCGTGGGCCCCCGGACTGCAGGGGGGGACGAGGAGCGCCCGGGCCCAGCAGCAGGACGGCGAGCAGGCCGATCGCGTGGGCCCTGGTCTCGCGACACACCCCGAGTGCGGGAGGAGCCATGAGAGGGACACTGGCAGCGACGCTCGGCCTCGTGGCCTTGTGTGCGGCCGGACCGCTCGCCGCGCAACAGCCCGAGCACGGCGCCGGGGGCGCGCCCCACTGGGCGCAGCATCACGCGCAGATGGAGCAGTCGGACCGGCTGCTGGAGCAGAAGCTGGCGGCGGTAGACTCGCTGAAAGGCGTCGCGAAGGTGGACGCGCTGGCGGCCGTGGTGAAGGAGCTGGTGGCCCAACGGAGCGCGATGCATGCGCGGATGAGCGAGGGCATGAAGGGAATGATGGGGCCGTGTCCCGACAGCGCCGCCCCGGGAGCCGGGATGGAGCGGAGGATGCGTCCGGGAACCTGAGCCCCCTTCCTCCTCTCCGCGCGTCAGACCGACGCCGGCGGAATCAGGACGGCGGCGCCCCTCACCAGGCCGCTCCTTAGCCGGTCCAGCGCTTCGTTGGCCCGCTCCAGCGACAGGGGCTCCGCGGCGATGCGGAGCGGGATCTGCCCGGCGAGGCGGAGGAACTCCTCTCCGTCCAGGCGGGTGAGATTCGCCACCGAGCGGATCACCCGCTCGCCCCAGAGGATCTCGTAAGGGAACGAGGGGATCGGGCTCATGTGGATCCCGGCGCAGACCACCGTGCCGCCCTTGGCGACGGCGCGCAGCGCCACCGGCACCAGGGCACCGACCGGCGCGAAGATGATCGCGGCATCGAGCGGTTCCGGCGCGGGATCGGTGGAAGGGCCGGCCCATTCGGCCCCCAGTTGGCGCGCGAACGCCTGAGCCTCGACGTCGCCCGGGCGGGTGAACGCGAACACCCGGCGGCCCTCATGCCGGGAGACCTGGGCGACGATGTGGGCGGCGGCGCCGAAGCCGTAGAGGCCGAGCCGCTCGGCATCGCCGGCGGCGCGGAGCGCGCGGTGACCAATCAGGCCGGCACAGAGGAGCGGCGCCGCTTCCTCGTCCGGGTAGGACGAGGGGAGCGCGAAACAGAATCGCGCATCGGCGACGGAGTATTCCGCGTATCCACCATCGATCTGGTAGCCGGTGAATCGGGCCCGGTCACAAAGGTTCTCCCGGCCCGTGCGGCAGTAGCCGCACTCTCCACAGGTCCAGCCGAGCCAGGGCACGCCGACCCGGTCGCCGGCCTGGAAGCCTTCCACGCCCGGTCCCAAGGCCGCGACCTCGCCGACGATCTCGTGTCCCAGCACCAGCGGCAGCTTGGGGTGCGGCAGCTCCCCATCGGCGACGTGGAGATCGGTGCGGCAGACCCCGCAGGCGCGAACCCCCAGGAGCAGCTGCCCGGGGCCGGGGGTGGGGATGGGAGCCGCGGCGGGGCGAAGTGGGCTGCCCGGCGCTTCGAGGAGCATGGCCAGCATGGAATTCATCACCTCCATTGCCAGGAAACCGGCGCCCTGCTGACCCGCCGTGCCCGGCCCAGCAAAGCCGTGAACTGCCGTTCCGAGAGAGTCTTCAGGCCCAATCGGCGCGCCTCCGCCAGCTTCCGCCCCGGATCGGCTCCCACCACGACGAAGTCGACGCCTCGTCCCACCGACTCCCCGACCCGCCCGCCCAGCGATTCCACCTCCCGACGCGCCTCGCCTCTGGTGAAACGGTCCAGTTGCCCGGTGAATACGAAGCGGCGGTCGGCGAGCGCGCCTTCCGCGCCGCGGGCGGGGAGCACCCGCACCCCGGCGGCGAGGAGGTCCGCGACAACCCGCCGGTTGCGCGGCTCGGCGAAGAAATCGTGAATGTTCCGGGCCAGCACCGGCCCGAGCCCCGCGGTACGGCGAAGCTGCTCCGCCCCCGCCTGCCGGATCGGGTCCAGGCGCCGGAACGCCTGAGCGACCCGCCTCGCCGCCACCGGCCCTACGCCCGGAATCCCCAACGCATCGAGGAACCGGTCCAGCTCGATCGGCCGCGCCGCCCGGATCGCGCGGACCAGCTTCTCCGCTGAACGGGGCGCGAACCCGGGCACGCGGAGCAGGTCGTCCTGGCTCAGCCGGAACAGATCGGCGGGGCTGCGAACCATGCCAAGGTTCACCAGCGCCGCAGCGATCTCAGGGCCCACCCCCGGAATGTCGAATCCATTCTTTGACGCCAGGTGGACCAGCCGGTCCCGAAGCTGACCTGGGCAGCTCATCCGATTGGGGCAAAAGGTGCGGGGGCCGCGCTCTACCACCCGGGCTCCGCAGGACGGGCACCGGCGGGGCATCCGGAATGGCCGGCTGCGCACCCGCCCCGGCTCCGATATCCGCTCCACCACTTCCGGGATCACATCCCCCGCCCGGTGGACCCGAACCTGGTCGCCTATCCGGATATCTCGCCGGGCAACTTCCTCCCGGTTGTGGAGGGTCGCCCGCGTTACGGTGACACCGCCGACGTCCACCGGCCGCAGCAGCGCCACTGGAGTGAGCAGGCCGGTGCGCCCCACCTGCACCACGATGTCGTCGATCCGGGTGACCTCGACCCTCGGCTCGAACTTGTAGGCCAGCGCCCATCGCGGGTGATGCGAGGTCTGCCCCAGCCGGCGGCGCAGGACGAGGTCGTCCACCTTGATCACGATGCCATCGACCTCGTAGTCGAGCCGGTCCCGGGCCGCCGCGAGCGCGGCTCGATAGGCCTGGATTTCGCCCGGCTCCGCGGCGAGGGCGACGCGCTCCGGGATCGCCAGTCCCCAGGCTTGGAGCGCTCGCAGGGCCGCCTCGTCGGTGCGGAAAGCGCCCCTCTCCATGGCGAGGATCTCGTAGGCGGTGAACCGGAGCGGACGCGCGGCGGTGACTCGGGGATCCAATTGCCGAAGAGAGCCCGCGGCCGCGTTGCGCGGGGTGGCGAAAGCCTCGGTGCCTTGCTCCCGAAGCCTGCGGTTGAGCGCCTCGAAGTCGTGGAGGCCGATCAGCACTTCTCCCCGTACCGCCAGGCGCCGGGGGCGATCCCCCGCGGGGCGGAGCCGCAGCGGGATCGACCGGATGGTCCGCGCGTTCGCAGTGACGTCCTCTCCCTCACGGCCGGTGCCGCGAGTGATCGCCCGCTGCAGCAGCCCTCGCTCGTACACCAGCTCGACCGACGCGCCGTCCAGCTTGGGCTCCATCAGGAAGCGGACGCCCGGCGCGAGTGACCGTACCTGGCTCACGAACCGGCGCACCACGGCGGGATCCCGGGTCGCCTCCAGGCTCAGCAGCGGCACGCTATGCGGCAGGGTGGTGAAGCCCGCGCGAAGCGCTCCAGCGACCCGCTGGGTGGGCGAGTCCGCCTGCACCAGCGCCGGGTAGGCTGCCTCCAGTCGCTGCAGTTCCTGGAACAGCCGGTCGTAGGCCGCGTCGGAGATCTCGGGCCGATCGAGCACGTAGTAGAGGTAGTCGTGGTGACGGATGCGGCGGCGGAGCCGCTCGATGCGCGCCGCTGCGTCCTTCCGGGTGAGGGCCACGCGGGCTCCAGGCATCGCTCAGGTGCTCCCCCGCGACTCGCAGGTCCGGCGGAACTCGGTCGGTTGGGATCCGCCGAGCGGAACCGGGATGGCGCGGAACGGGGTCGGGCTCACCCGGGGAAGATCGCCCCAGCGGGGTGAACCGGACGTGAAGGCGGGCTCAACGATTCGTCACGTACCGGCACCCCATCTGCCCTGGTACCGAAGCCGCCCCAGCGCCTGGCTGATCGGCACTTCGCTGGCCGCCGGCCTGCTCGCCTTCGCCGCGCCATACACCGCCATCGGGCAGCGCTACTTCGGCTTCGTGCCCCTGCCGCCCGACATCGTTGGTTTCGTGCTGGCCCTGCTGATCGCGTACTTCGCCGCGGCCGAGTTGTCCAAGCGGCCGTTCCTGCGCCGGTACGAGGTCTGAGCGTGCGCCCCGACTCTCGAGACCCACCCGGCCGTCAGTGGGAGAGCCGCAGGCTCCAGGAGAGCCCGACGGCGAGGTCCGCCGCCGTCTCGGTCACGCCCGCCAGCGCGAGCAGGCTCCAAGACGTGCCCGATGCCACGCGGGTGAGCGCGGCCCCGACGGAGACCGGGCCGTCGAACCCTTCCACCACCGAAGTCGCGGCGGAGCCGACCACACTCCCGCCCCAGCCACCCTCGCCGAAATAGCCGAGCGTCAGCATTCCGCTCACCGGATCCCTGAGATCGAGATCCTGCATGTCGCCGAGGCGCCAGTACGCCAGGTCCACCCCGACAAAGCCGCGGCGGCCAAGAAACCGGCTGGCCGAAACCCTCGCTCCCGCATCCCACTCGCCCGTCCCGAAGGTCGAGGTATCCGCCACCGGCGCCTTGATCGCCGCGCCGAGCGTCACCAGTGTCCGCGGCGCGTTCAGAACCCGCCAGCCGAGGCCGATGACCGGGTCTCCCACCGCGGCCTCGTAGCCCGTCACCGCCGAGCCGGGTACCTCGACCGGCGTGTGGGAGCCGTGCGATCCTCCGCCTCTCCCGTCCTGATCCACCGCGTGGCTGGAGGACCCTCCCGTCGGTATCCTGCCGATGCCCGACCCCGACACCAGCGAGGTGTTCTGCAGATAGAGGGGAAGCGAGGCCCGCACGGTGAGCCGGCCGCTTTCCAGCGCGAGCCCTGTCGCCAGGGCCCACGTCGTCGTGCGGGGCTCGAAGACGTAAGAGCCGCTGGCGACCGAGAGCCCTCCTTCCAGCCGCACCCGCTGGGCCGCGAGCGGCGACCCAGCGGTCCCGACCAACCCGCCCAGCAGGAACAGCACCCGGCCCTTCATGGCTGGCCGATGGTCTTCCGAAGCTCGTCGTGGGCCCGGTCCAGGTCGCGCTCCATGTCGTGCAACCGGTCCCGGAGCCGGTCCATGTCGTGCAGGCGCTCGCGGTCCCGCTCCGGGTCCAGGGTCGCGCGAGCCTGATCGCACTGCTGGAGCAGCTGGCGGATCCGGTCCCCGGTCTGTGTCATCTCCGCGCCGAGTTGCCGGAAGTGCTCGTGGGTGCGATGCTGGGCCATCCATTCGTTGGTCGCGTGCATGCGATCCATCAGCCGCTCCATCTCCTGCATGCGGCCCTGCTGCTGCATCTGCTGCTCCGTCGCGTGTGGGGGCGGTTTCTGGCCTTGCTGCTGGTGACCGGTTTCCTGAGCGAGCACCGGTACCGTTCCGACCGCGGCGGCGAGCAGGAGCGTGAGAACACTGCGGAACATGAATCCTCCCCATTGAGTTGGACGCTGAATGAGCGATCTACCCGGAGAGTATCGCGAGGCCTATTTGAAGAGAGCGTGAACAGGGCTGGAAGATTTGCCGGAAGCGGTTCCAGGCTGAAGAATTCCTCATCCTCCGTTCAGTCTGGCTTCCACTCCGACCCGGCACTTTCCTACCATGCGATCTTGCCTGCACGGTGCTCTGGGATGCCTGCTGCTGCTCACGGCACCCGCCGGGGCACAAGAGCCGATCCGTCTCCCCCTCGCCGACGCGCTCGCCCGCGCGGCCGAACATCACCCCGCCGTCGTGGCCGCCAAGTGGGAGCGGCGGGGCCGGGACGCCGAGGCGCTGGGCAGCGCGGCCGCGTTCCTGCCCCGGCTGAGCGCCGAGCTTGCCGGCGTCCGCACCGACGACCCGGTTGCCGTGTTCGGCACCAAGCTGCGCCAGGGGCGGTTCGGCCAGGCCGACTTCGCGATCGACGCCCTCAACTTCCCCGACGCCGTCGGCGACGTGAGCACCACGCTGGCGGTGGAGCAGCCGGTATTTCAGCCGGAGGCGCTCTCGGGCCGAAAGGCGGCGCGAGCCGCGGCGCGAGCCGGAAGGCTGGCGGAGCAACGGGCGGGGCAGGTGGCGGCCTTCGATGTCGTGCGGGCGTACTTCGGGGCGCGAATCGCTGTCCAACGGGTGGACGTGCTGGAGGAATCTCTCGCCGCCGCCCGAGGCACGCTCGCTCAGGTGGAGAAGCTCCGCCGCGAGGGGGTGGTGACGGTGGTGGACGAGCAGCTCGCCCGCAGCCGGGTGAGCGAGCTGGAGGCCGTCGTGGCCGGCTCCCGGACGGCGCGCACGGCCGCGGCCGATCTCCTGGCCGAGTTGCTGGGGTACCAGCCCGGCGCCGTCGAGCTCGAGCTCACCGATTCGCTGGTTCGGCCCGAGGAGGCGGCACCGGCTCCGGCGGATCGCCCCGACCTGGCCGCGCTCCGGGCCGCGGTTGGAGCCCAGGATGCGAGTGTCCTCCGTGCCCGCAGCCAGTGGCTCCCCTCGGTCGCGGCGTTCGGCAACCTGAGCTGGCACGACCGCGACATCGGCCTGGCAGGTGGCCCCCGCCGCTGGACCGCGGGACTCATGGTCCGCTGGGTGCCCTTCCGCGGTCTGGCCGATGTCGGCGCGCTGCGCCGCGCCCAAGCGGACCGGGAAGCCGCGCGGGCACGGCTGGAGGCGGCCGAACGGCGCGCTGCGGCGGAAGTGCGCGCGGCGGAAGCGGAACGCGCCGCCGCGGGGACCGCCTTCGACGCCGCCAGCATCGCGCTGCTCCAGGCCTCCCAGGCGGCGCGGGCGGCCACGTCGCGCTACGACGCGGGCGCGGCCACCATCAGCGAGCTGCTGGCCGTGCGGGCTGCCGAATCGTCTCAGCGCCTCGCCTTGCTCCAGGCACTCTATCAGGCCAGGGTCGCCGACGCGGCGCTGGTGCTCGCGCTCGGGGGCACCCCACGATGACGGCCCGCTTCCATCTTGTCCTGTTTCCTGTTCTGGCCGGACTCGCCTGCGCCCCGGCCGAATCGGCCGATCGCGGGGCCCCGGTCGAGTTGCTGGACGTGCCTGCGGTCCGGGTCGACACCGCCAGCGCGGCCGGGGTCTATCGGGCGGCCGGCACGGTGCGATCGGCACGCCGCGCCGAACTGTCGACCCGGCTGGTCGGCCGGGTGGAATCGGTGCGGGTGCGGCCCGGGGATCGCGTCCGAGCCGGCCAGCTCCTCCTCACGGTGGAGCGCGCCTCCCTCACCGCCGCTGAGCGGCAGGCCGCCTCCGCCCTCGAGCTGGCGACCGCGAATCTGCGGCGGGTCGAGCGGCTCTACGCCGACAGCGCCGCCCCGTTGGTTCAGCTGGAGGCGGCGCGCAATGCCCTGGTGCAGGCGGAGGGGCAGGTGCGAGCGGTCCGGGCCGACCTGGGCTATGCCGACATCAGGGCGCCCTTCGACGGGACGGTCGCCAGCCGGCTGGTGGACCCGGGTGACAACGCGGCGCCGGGGCAGCCGCTCCTGGTGATCGAGGACCGCGGCGCTCGCGAGATCGTGGTGACCGTGCCGGACGAGCTGCGCCCATGGCTCCGCCCGGGCCGGGAGATCGCGGTCGAGATCGGCGCCGGCCGCCGGCGCGTCACCGCGCGGACGCTCGCGGTGGTGCTTGGCGCCGATCCGCAGAGCCCGACCGTGGAGCTCAGGCTCGCCGGCCCCGCCGATCTCGCGCCCGGGCTCGCCGCCGTGGCCGAAATCCCGATGGAAGAGCGCGCCGCGCTCCTGGTACCGGCTGGCGCGCTGGTCGAGCGGGGACAGCTCGACGGCGTCTATCTCTTCGCTCCCGACTCGACGCTTCGTCTCCGATGGGTCCGCCTCGGGCGGGTGCGGGGCGACTCGGTCGAGGTGGTGAGCGGGCTCAGACCCGGAGACCTCCTCGCGGCCGACGGCGCCGCCGCCCGAGACGGGACCCGCGCCCGCCCCATCCTCCCGGCCGGGCCCGACCGATGAGCCTCGGCGTCTCGGGCCGGATCGCGCGCGCATTCCTCCAGAGCAAGCTCACCCCGCTCCTGACCGTGGCCTCGCTCCTTGCGGGCGTGGGCGCGGTGCTCACCACCCCGCGGGAAGAGGAGCCGCAGATCAGCGTTCCGATGGTGGACGTCTTCAGCACGCTCCCGGGCGCTACCCCCGACGAGGTGGACCGCCGGTTGACCGAGCCGCTGGAGCGAAAGCTCTGGGAGATTCCCGGCGTCGAGCATCTCTACAGCATGTCCGGGCCTTCCGGCGCCATGACGACGGTGAGATTCCGCGTGGGCGACGATCCCGAGGTGAGCGTGGTGAAGGTGTTCACCAAGCTCACGGGGACGCCGGCGCTGGTGAAGCTGCACACCATCGACGAGGTCCCGATCCTCAGCCTGACGTTCTGGGGCGGCGGGTACGACGGATATCTGCTGCGCCAGATCGGCGAGGAGCTCCGCAACGAGCTTCAGCGCATCCCCGATGTGGCGCAGATCGATCTCATCGGGGGCGACCCGCGCACGGTGGAGGTGGTGCCCGATCCGGCGCGCCTCGCGGCCCACGGGCTCTCGCTCGCGCAGGTGGTGCAGGCGATCGAAGGCGCCAACGCGGTCCTGCCGGCCGGCGCCGTGGTCGAGGCCAACCGGCGGCTCGAGCTGCGGGCCGGGCGGTTTCTCGAGCGGAGCGACGACGTGGCCGGGCTGCTGGTCGGTGTGGCGGGCGGCAGGGGAGTGCGTCTGGGCGAGGTCGCGACCGTCAGCGACGGACCGGGAGAGCCGGCCTGGTACGTGTCACACCTTTCCCGCGTCTCCCAGGGGTCGCAGCCGGCGGTCACCCTGGCCATCGCCAAGCGTCCGGGAGTGAACGCGGCGGAGCTCGCCGATCGCATCCTCGGCCGGGTCGGCTCGCTGCGGGGGGAGCTGCTGCCCCGGGACGTCGAGCTGACCGTCACCCGCAACTACGGGGAGACCGCCAACGAGAAGGCGACCGAGCTCCTGAGCCACATCCTCATCGCCACGCTGGGTGTCGCGGTGCTGGTCTGGCTCGCGCTCGGCTGGCGCGAGGCGGTGGTGGTGCTGATCGCGGTCCCTGTCACTCTCGCGCTCACTTTGCTGGTGTACCGGCTGCTGGGCTACACCCTCAACCGGATCACGCTCTTCGCGCTGGTCTTCGCGATCGGGATTCTGGTGGACGACGCGATCGTCGTGGTGGAGAACATCGCGCGACACCTGGGGCTCCGTCGAGGCACGCCGGCCGAGGCGGCGGTCGAAGCGGTGGACGAGGTGGGGAATCCGACCATCCTCGCGACGCTGGCGGTGATCGCGGCGATCCTCCCGATGGCATTCGTCACCGGACTGATGGGACCCTACATGCGGCCCATCCCGGTCGGCGCGTCCATGGCGATGCTCTTCTCCCTCGGCGTCGCCTTCATCGTCACCCCCTACGTCGCGCTGCGGCTGGTCCACGAGCACCACCCGGCGGGGCCGGCTCGTCCCTCGCGGCTGCCCTCGCTCTACGAGCGGGTGCTCCGCCGCCTCATCGCCCGCCGGGGCGAGCGGCTGGCCTTCTACGGCGCGGTGGTGGTGCTGCTGGCACTGTCGGTCGGACTGGTGGTGGTGCGGGCGGTGACGGTGAAGATGCTCCCCTTCGACGACAAGAGCGAGTTCCAGGTGGTGCTCGACTTTCCCGAGGGCACTACCCTGGAGACTTCGGCCCGTGCGGCGCAGGAGGTGGCCGAGCGCCTGGCGGTGGACGCCGAGGTCCGCGACCTCCAGGTGTACGCCGGAGTGGCGGCGCCCTTCAACTTCAACGGACTGGTGCGGCACTACTTCCTGCGGCGGGGGCCGGCGGTCGCCGATGTGCAGGTGAACCTCCAGCCCAAACACGAGCGCCACGACCAGAGCCACGCCGTGGCGGTGCGGCTCCGTCCGCTGGTGGAAGAGGTCGCGCGCCGCTACGGCGCCAGCGCCAAGGTGGCCGAGATCCCGCCAGGCCCGCCGGTGCTGGCGACGCTCATCGCCGAGATCTACGGGCCCACTCCGCGGGCGCGCCGCGAGGCCGCCGAGCGGGTTCGCGGCATCTTCGATTCGCTGCCGGGCGTCGTGGACGTGGACTGGTCGCTGGAGGCCGAGCGGCCGGAGCTTCACTTCACGGCGGCGACGGACGCCGCGGCACTCGCGGGAATCAGCACGGCCGAGGTCGCCCGATCGTTGGCCGCCGTGGGCGGAGTGACGGCGGGCACGCTCCGCGACGACCGCGCTGCCGATCCGGTGCCGATCGTGGTGCGGCTCGCCGACGCCGACCGGGCCGGCGCCGCCGCGCTCGGCGCCCTCCGCGTGCCTACACCGACCGGCCTGCTCCCTGCCAGCACGGTGGCGACCCTGGCGGAGCGTCCGGCTCCCCAGCCGATCCATCGCAAGGATCTCAAGCCGGTGGTCTACGTGACCGCGGACGTAGCCCGGGAGCTCGAGTCGCCCGCCTACGCCATGCTCGCCATGGAGCGCTCGCTGGCCGCGGCCGGTATCGAGACCACCTGGTCGGGACCCACCCCGCTCACCGAGCGGGTGAGCCTCAACTGGGACGGCGAATGGCGGATCACCTACGAGGTGTTCCGCGACCTGGGCATCGCCTTCGCGGCCGTGCTGGTGCTGATCTACCTGCTGGTGGTGGCCTGGTTCCAGTCGTACCGCACCCCGCTGATCATCATGGCCCCGATCCCTCTGACGCTCGCGGGCATCCTGCCGGCGCACTGGCTCACCGGCGCGTTCTTCACCGCGACCTCGATGATCGGGATGATCGCGCTGGCCGGGATCATCGTGCGGAACTCGATCCTGCTGGTGGACTTCGTGGAGCTGGCCCGGGCCAAGGGGGTCGGGGTGACGGACGCGGTCGTCGAGGCAGGGGTGGTCCGCGCGCGGCCGATCCTGCTCACCGCCGCGGCGGTGGTCGTCGGGGGAGCGGTGATGGTACGCGATCCGATCTTTCAGGGCCTCGGGATCGCGATGATGTCGGGAGCGGTGGTGGCCACCATGCTGACGCTGGTGGCCATTCCGCTCCTCTACGCCGACGCGGAGCGGCGGGGCCGCCCCACCGCCGGCACACCATGATGGAGGAAGGTATGTCGATGCACTACGCCATCCGGCTCGTGGCCGGCACGTTCATTCTCGTCTCGCTGGCGCTGGGGTACTGGGTGAACCCGCTCTGGTTCCTCTTCACCGCCTTCGTCGGGGTGAACCTGATTCAGTCGGCGTTCACCCGCTGGTGCCTGATGGAGAAGATCCTCGCCGGCCTCGGCGTGGTGAAGCCGGAAGACGCTCCCCGTCACCGGGTGGCCTGAGCTGTTCGGGGTGCGGGTCATGGCGCCGAGCAAGTCGAGTCCGATCGTCACCGGCGCCCTGGCCGTCGCGGTCGCCGTTCTGCTCTATCTCGGTCTGACTCACGCGCTCCGTACCGCGCGGCTGGAACTCGTGCTCAGCGCGGATCCGTCCGAGCCCCCGGGTGTCGGCGACCCCGGGTTCGCCACCGCCGTCTCGGCGCTGGCCGAGGCACCCATCGTACCCGGCAACGCCGTCCAGGTGCTCTCGAACGGGAAGGAGACGTTTCCGCCCCTGTTGGCTGATCTCGGCGAGGCCGGCCGTTCGATCACCATCCAGATGTACTACGGCAAGCCGGGGGTGCTGGCCGACACGGTGCTGCGCATCCTTGCCGAGCGGGCCCGCAGCGGGGTGCTGGTCCACTTCATGTACGACGCCATCGGCACCGAGCGGATGCCAGAGGAATACCGGCGTAGGCTCACCGAGGCCGGCGTGCGCGTCGCCGTGTTCCGCCCGTTCCGGTTGCGCCAGCTCGACCGGCTGGGTCACCGGGCTCACGGGCGGGTGGTCGTCATCGACGGTCGCGTCGGGTACACCGGCGGGTTCGGCTTGGACGACAAGTGGCTTGGAAACGGCCGACGGGTCGGGCAGTGGCGGGAGACGAACGTTCGCTTTACCGGCCCCGCGGTCGCCCAGCTGCAGGCCGCATTCGTGGAGGAATGGGCGGAGGCCACGGGCGACCTTCTGATAGGGAGCACGCTGTTTCCTCCCGGCCAGACCGCCGCAGGCCCTCATACCGCTGGCCTGGTGCACAGCCTTCCCGGTTCGGCGCCGTCTCCCGCCGAGCGCGCCCTCGCCCTGTCCATCGCGGGCGCCCGCCGCACCCTGTACATCAGTAACGCCTACTTTCTCCCCAACCCGAGCTTCCGCGATCTGCTCGCGGCCGCGGTTCGGCGGGGCGTGGACGTGCGGGTGCTCACGAATGGAAAGGAGACGGACAACAGCCTGACCCAGCTGGCGGCTCGAGCGCACTATGAAGAACTGCTGGGGGCCGGGGTGCGGATCTTCGAGTATCAGCCCACCATGATGCACGCCAAGACCCTGGTGGCCGATGGTGTCTGGAGCAGCATCGGGAGCGTGAATTTCGACAACCGGTCACTGGCGCTGAACAGCGAGACGACCCTGCTGATCCTGGATGAGCGCATCGGAGCCACCATGGATTCGCTCTTTCGGGAGGACCTGGGCGCCTCCGAGGAGATCACCCTCGAGAGCTTTCGAGGACGCTCCTGGATCCAGCGGGCGCTGGAGCGCGGCGCGAGCCTGCTCGCTCGCGTGCTCTGACGCCTGGGAGCCGGGCGAGCTGGGCGTGAAGATCTATTCGGGCGCATTTCAGAATCGCATCAGCCCTCCAGGTGCAACGTGGGGAGTACTCCTCACCGGGAGGGAAGATGGTGCGCCCATGGAGCAGATGCCGGGCAGGCACGCTGTTGTGCGCGCTCGCAATCGGTTACACAGGGCAGGCGAGGGCCCAGGAGACGCCCGAGGTTCGCCCAGGTGAGCGCATCAGAGTCACCAGTGATCGAGAGCCGGAGAGCCCGCTGGTCGGCACGCTGGTCGGGTGGGAGGCCGATACGCTCCGGATGGAGGTGCCGCTGCGCACCTGGAACGGGGTGGGCCGTCGGCCGCTCGAGACCATCGGCATTCCCACCGCGGCACTCACGAGGGTGGAAGTCCACCGGGGGGTCCGGCGCAACCGGGGACGGAGCGCTCTTATCGGCGCCCTGATCGGAGGGGTTGTCGGCGGGGTGGCGGTCGGAGCCGGTGGGGGGGACGGCGGAGGCTACTACGATCCAGGGCCCGGGGCGCAAGTGCTCGGCGCGGTCGCCCTGGGGGCAGGGATTGGGGCTCTGTTTCCTTCCCGGCGGGATGTCTGGGAGCCCGTGCCTCTCACGGCACCGGTGGATTCGGTGACGCCTCCAGTCGCGTATGAGGAGACCGGAGCCCTCGATCGCTGAGTCCTTTGCGTGTCGCGCTCGCGCTCTGAGGCGGCAGCCGGCGGGGTGGATTTTCGCACCCCGCCGCCCGCCCCTGAGCGTTCATCGTTCAGTGTCGCCAGCCGTGGGGCAGCAGGAGCAGGGTCACGACCAACCCCGCGTGGTCGGAAACCCAGATCTTGCCGAGCGGCCCGGCGACACGATCGGAGGGCCGAATGCCCGGACGGTCACCTGGCCGAGCACCTCCCGGTTCCGCTGCCCGAAGCCGCGGGCGAACACGTAGTCGATACGCTCATCGAACTCGGGGACTCTATCCGAGAAACGGGAGGCCTCGCGGTCGGCGAGGCAAGCGGTCCCGCCACCGCCTCCGCGAGGCCGGGGTTGGAGCCGCCCGCGAGCAGGACGAGACTCATGCCCCCCTACCCGCGCCGCAGGAGAGCGACGACCTCGGCGTCGTCCACCTGCTCGAAATCCACATAGTACTGTCCGATGGCGTAGAAGGGCTCGGGCCGGGCGGGACAGACTATCTCGTCGGCTTCGCCGGCGAGCGCCGCACAGGTTTCGGCCGAGCCGACCGGCACGGCGATGACCAGGCGGGCCGGGCCGCGGGCCCGCACCGCACGGGCGGCGGCTCGCATCGTGGCACCGGTCGCGAGGCCGTCGTCCACCAGGATCACCGTGCGCCCCGTCAGCGACTCGGGCACGCGGGCGCCGCGAAAGCGTTGCTCCCGGCTCCGGGCCTCCCGGATCTGCTCCTGGGTGACGCGCTCGAGGTACTCGTCGCTCACCCCGATGGCCCGGATGACGTCTTGGTTGAGATAGCGGGCGCCGTCGGCGGTCACGGCTCCGATGGCGAGCTCCTCGTGCCTCGGGGCCCCGAGCTTCCGGGCCACGACGACGTCGAGCTCGCCGCCCAGCTCGTGGGCGACCACGGCGGCGACCGGCACCCCGCCCCTCGGGATGCCGAGGACTACGGGCCGCTGCCCCCGGTACGGCGCGAGCGCCTCGGCGAGCCGGGTTCCCCCCTCGCGGCGATCCCGATACCGGGTTTCGGCCAACGGCGGAAAGATCCTCAGTTGCATGACCTCACTCCTCATCCCTGACGACTTGACGACGCCCACGGGGCCGAGAAAGGTCAGCTGCCTGCATCGTCTTCGCCCGCCTCGGTCAGCTCGTCCTCGTCGGCCGCGCCCTGGCCGTAGACCAGCGCCCGCAGGGCGGACTCGTCGAGACGGCGGAGCAGGTTGCCCAGGTCGCGAAGCGCCTTG
>Ga0184615_10001117_pt1 | contig 14671 bp, 13 predicted proteins | sample PLM4_65_coex_FD_133134 | JGI IMG/M metagenome (GOLD analysis project Ga0184615, IMG submission 133134) | Groundwater sediment microbial communities from an aquifer in East River, Colorado, USA - PLM4_65_coex | ecosystem: Environmental > Terrestrial > Soil > Riparian zone | place: USA: East... | reverse complement strand
TGGTATCGCAGGATACCATTACGAGTACAAGGTCTCGACGGGGAAGCTCTTCATCAGGCAGTCTGCAGCCGCAGCCAACCCAGAGGCGGAGATTCCCACGGCAGCCGTTCCGGCGGCAGTCTCGGGGGACACGATCTCCTTCATGGCGCTGTTCGAGAAGTTCCCCAACGCCTAGTTCCATGCTTGATCTTGACTTCGCTCCAGGCACGATCATCGAATTTCGGGGACGTATGTCTCGGGGGAGCTCTGACTCTGTACCCTCGAAATATGCCATCTCCGAAAAGAATTGTGAGTTCTTTGAGCTTGGAGTGAAGTCTCGATCAGGCTTCGATTCCCATCTTCAGTTGACTGGCAACTGGAATGGGAAGGCGATAAGAGTCTACGAATACAAAAAGAGGAATGAGGCTAGCCGCCTCATCATCCTAGACGACACAGGTCAGCTTTGGGACTCGTCTACACCAATGACGACTCCCATACTCTCCATTCCAGGAATGGTGGATTTCAGTGCAACTACGATCTTTGATCGTGTATTCATTAGTCCGCATGACGGTGAGCGGGGTCTCGCCAACGAGATCGTATACGTTTACGATGGTACCGCGACTGCTCGCGCCGCTGCCGGCTCTGGGCCATCTGGGTACACTCTTGCGGTTGCAAATTCAGGTGTCGCGGGAGTTATCGAGGCTGGTACACATCTCTTCTCTGTGGCCTTTGAAACTACATCTGGGCATATCACTACCTTCGGAATCGCAGGCGCAGAGGTCAATGTCTATAATGCGCCGGGTGGAAAGAAAGCGGATGTCTCTGGAATTCCCACTGGTGGCTCGTCCATAGTTGCGAGACTCATCCTTGCGACTAAGAAGATCGACAGCTACGACGGAAACCCGAAAGACAAGGAGTGGTTCCTTCTTCCCAATGGACGAATTGCGAACAACATCGACACAACGCTCTCCGATGTAAACTTCTACGATTCTGATCTAGTAGACTCTGTAGATCGACTCTTCAATCAGCTTGGAACGATTCCGGCTGGTGGCTGTATTACATCATACGGGTCTCGATTGGTTGTCGCAGGAGAACGGGCCAACGACGCAACTGCTCGAGTCTCTGATCCGGGATACCCCGAGTCGTTCTCGGATCTTGACGGTCATGTGAACTTCGATCCCGGCGACGCTGGAGAGGGTGTTCGACACATGTTCGAATATCACGAAACTCTCTATGCAATGAAGGATTACAGGACTTACTTCACAGCAGATAACGGCGCGGCGCCATCTACTTGGAAGGCTCCACAGTTGGATGGTGCGATCGGATCATCGGTCCACGGTTCTTCGGGAGTGCTCGACTCGAAGGGTCAGACGGTATCGATGGTACTCATCTGTTCCCGAGCAGGTGTGCATAAGTTCGTGGGAACATACGGAGCTGGACCTGAACTCACCTACATGATCGAGGATGACTGGCTGAGGATCAATACAGAGGCGTTCAAGAAAATCTCGATCTCCATCGACCCAATCCAGAAGAAGTTCTACATCTGTGCTCCACTAGATACTGCTGCGGAAAACTCACACATGTTCGTTGCAGATTTCAACGAAGGGCTGGAATGGGACAAGATTAAGTGGTCTCTCTGGGAGTTCCCCAAGAGACCCTCAACGAGCTGGGTGGAGGTAGACTTCTCAACGAAACGAACTCGGATGAAGTTTGGATCTCTTGATGGGGGATTGTACGTTCATAACAAAGACAGTCATCGAGACTTCGACAACGCCATTAATAGCTTCTATCGAACCGGGAACGTGAGCGCCGTAGCCGATGGAAGTGTCTGCCAATTCCAGGCAATCAGAGCCAGAGTCATCGGATCGGGGAGTCTATACCTAAAGATGTATGGTATGGATAACACGACTGTTGGGACCTATCCGTCGTTTTCGCTCGCATCAGCTCCTGGTCGGGAGTTGATACGCTTGATTGACTTCCAGGGAGAACGTGCAGCAGTCGAATTCGGGGTCACGAACATTGACGACTGGTTCAAGTTGACCGCAATACGTGTTGCTGGTCAGTTGCTCTGGGAAACACAGTGGCAGAGCTAATCTCTCACAGAGACAAAGCAGCCGCGCTGGTTCAGTTCTATCGTAGGGAAGATCCGCGTCTTGCGGAAATTCTCGATACGATTCTCGGAGATCTTCATCATGTCATCGTCACGGTCAATCCCATTGAGTCAGTTATCTCTGGCCAACTGGCTTCGGCTGTCGCTCCGGGAGACGTCACCAACGTCTTTATTTCCCTGCTCCCCCTCAATATACAGCTCGCTTGGCCGTCTGCGAGCAATGCGCAATTCTACGAGATCAGAGAAGGACTCGTCTGGGAAACCGCGTCATTCGTCGTAAAGACAGCATCACTTAGCGTAGCTCTCAATCCGAGGTTGATTGGGACATATGACTATCTCATCAAGGCTATCAATCCTTCAAACGTCTACAGCAACAATGCATTTGCATTCCAGGTCATAATTCCTCCACTCGGTGTAATCATCCTTTCTGTCTCCGTCATAGATAACAACGTTCTTCTCTCTTGGACTGTACCTACCTCGGTCTTCCAAATCCAACACTACAACGTATATCGTAACACATTTCAATTCGCAGAGCTAACAGGTAACTTCCTCGCACGTTTCGAAGCCGCCTCAGGTTTGTACACCTTCGAGGTAGAAGCTGAAGACGTTGCAGGGAACTTGTCTGCTAAGGCTTCAGCAAGTGCAAACGTCTCTCAGCCTCCAGATTACGTCCTTCAGGATACAAGAGTAGTTGATCCCTCGACAATGACGCTAGTGAATAGCGCTGTTGTTAATGGAAAACTCATTGCCTGTCTTGACCTGGTAGAAACGTTTGAAGCTCACTTCAACTCTAGGTCCTGGCTCGATCCGGAGGATCAGGTTACGGCTGGATACGAGCGGTGGATCCAGGATAACCTTCTCTCTGGGTCTGCACTAGATCAGTTCGACTACGGAACTGTGCTAAACAACACAGTAGCCACGGTGAGTTTCTTGAAGGAGGTCTTCTCTGGAACTAATGATGTAACAGTAACGATCAAGATGAGCTTTAGTCTTGATGGGGTAACCTGGTCCTCTGAGTCGATTGGTGAGGCACAGTTTATTCCTAGTGTGCGTTATCTCAGAGTCAAACTCGAGTTTAGCACTCTCTCAGATGACGCCATGATCGAGATCTCGAATATCGTAATCAACCTGAGTGTCAAGAGAGAAGTCGACTCTGGATCGGTAATGGCGGAGCCGACGGACATTGACGGAACGCTCGTTTTCTTCAATAAGACGTTTAAGGACATAGATTCATTGACGGCGACGGTGGAATCCATCACTCCTATTTTTGCAATCGTAGAATTCGTGGATGTCCCAAATCCAACTTTCTTCCGAGTCATGGCATTTGACTCGGCGGGACAAAGAGTTCGTTTCATTGTGGACTGGAAAGCAAGGGGGATAGTCTAATGGCGCGGAGAAACTGTTCGGTGACGACTGAGGGAGAAGTTGCCCTGGCGGCTGCGACCGTCAAGACGATTCTCCAAATCCTGGCTCCTACGAATCAGAGAGTGGCTCTTCGAGGCTTCTCTGTTTCATTCGACGGAGTCAGTGCAACGGCAGAGCCTGTACAGGTCGAGCTCGTGAAGCAGACCACGGCAGGAACGATGACCGCTGCGACACCTGTCCCAGAGGGTGTTGGTCTGGGCTCGGAGGCAATTCAGACGGTTGCCCAGAAGAACGCCTCCGCGGAACCGACGACCACGGATGTCCTTCGTCGTTACGAGGTTCATCCTCAGTCGGGTCGTGAAGTTCGTTTCGGTATCGAGGACGAAATCGTTCTCGCAGGTGCGGCCCGGGTGGGAATCCGATGCACGGCCCCTGCGATCGTGAACGTCCTCGGGCACATGTCCTTCGAGGAGTAATTGCCGCTCTGGATTAGATACGACGCTTCCCGTAACATCTGGGAGGTCTCCCCCAATGACAGGGATAACTATTTCTCGGATCTTCTAGAACACCATCCGAGAGAAGTAAACTTTGGTCGTTGGATCCAGTTCCAAGGTTTCACAGACGAACGTATCATCGAAGGATTTGGAAATCCTGAACCGATGAATGATCGTCGGATCAAGTTGTACGATGATGGGGACTTCCAGAAGGAGATCAGGAAGAGAAGAGTAACGAGTGAGTCGTGGGGACCTGGGCAGGTTCCAACTCTTCCTCCTGTATCTCCGACTGGGACTGGACGTATCTTCTTTGACAGTATCAACAACAGGTTCAAGTTCTCATCCAACAGTGGTGACTGGCAGGACATCTTTAGATTCGAGCGTGGTGGAATTGTTGTCAATTCTAACGGATTGACAGCTGCCATCAACATCATCGCGTGGGAAGCCCCCTTTGCCTGTACAGTAACAGCTATTCGAGGATACAGAGTTGGTGGGACAGGAGCAACTGTAAACGCTAGAAAGAATGGATCATCGAATCATCTAGCTTCTAACCTGTCTCTAACGTCGGCAAACACATGGATGGATGGTGGATCTGTCCAGAATGAGGTGTACGCAGTCGGGGACAAACTGGAGATCATGGTCGTGACTGTCACAGGATCACCTACTCAAGTCGGCGTGCAGCTTAATTTTGTGAGACCGTGATGCCTGTACAGACAGTAGTTCCCACCGGGATTGGGACTCAGAACTCGTGGAACTCTAGCTCTGGAAACAAGGTGACTGACGTCAACACGAACAACGGTGATACGAACTACATCTCGAGGAACACACTGGTCTCACAGCACTACACCTTTCCGGCCATTCCGGGTGATGCTGAGGTTGTGACAGCCGCTTCAGTCTCAGTTACCGCAAGGGTAGATGTTACTCCTGGGTCTATCTCAGTTTATGGAGGATCTGTTGGTGGACCTCAGATTGCTCTCACGACTGGATACGGTAACTACGGTCAAGCTTTGGACTCTTTGGTCATCGCTACGATCAATGGGTATCATCTTGGTCTAGGTAACGTGGGTGGTACAGCAAACACACGGCGTTGTACATACATCACTCGATCAGTGACATACTTGCAAGCAGGTGAGTTTTTCGTATCCATCTATAACCTAGTTGGTCCTTTTCTCATTGGGTCTTATCTACTGTACAGAGATTTCCTTCGCATGGTCGAATACTCAAAACGGTGGATTGGCCCTAGCAGAATCATTCATACACACGAAGAAGTTGCGAAGGCGTGGCAGGAATATAGAGACGGGAGAGTAAAATGGCCGACTGGAATACTCCTACACTGACGACCACCTACGCTGCTTTCCTTACTGCTCTACAGGAAAGGGACGTGGATGCTGCCACGATGGCGGAGTCTCCCACGAATCCTCCAAACAACTACATCCGGTGGAACACTGCGCTCTCCAAGTTCCAGAGATGGAATGGTTCGATCTGGGTCGACCTCGTCCTGAGTGGCGCTGGTGGTGGAACGGGTGGAACGACCCCTCTCGGAACCATGGCCGTACAGAATGCCAATGCCGTGGCGATCACGGGTGGGTCACTGTCTGGTGTGAGTGTTACACTGGCAGGTCACCTGCTCTTTGATGCCGACGGTACTCGAAACGTCGGCTCGAACGCTCAGAAGGCCAATAATGTATACATCAAGAATGGACTAGTCATTCCAGTGGGTGTTGACAAGTGGGTGACTTCGTAGACGACGATCGTAAAAGAAGACGACGTAGAAGGAAGGCCATCTCGGAGTCTTGGTACGCTCGTGGTCTGGATAACCCTCTTAATGTTTTTCTCAACAAAGCCCCAAACTCCATCTGGATCGAAGGAACTGAATTTCACTGGATTGATGCAAATGGAAACGAGTGGTTCTTTCCCGGAACTATCATCTCTGTCGGGTCACCAGGACTACCAGGTAGTGTTTGGGTCGAAGCAGACGACCTGCACTATATTGACGTCAATGGTGATGAAAGGAAGGTCTACGGTCCACTTGGATCCGTACAGGCTGCCGTTGCAGGGAGCGTTTGGGTCGAAGCGGTGGTCAATCTCATCTCATGGATCACAGAGTCAACACTAAGAGAGATCAATGCTCATGATGATCTTTCTCATACGGATACGCATACGGATGGAAGTCATAGTGACCACGGAGATGTAGCTCATGCAGATGTGACGCACTCGGATATTACACATCAGGATTCACATAGTGACGTTCCACACAGTGATTCTCACACAGATACACACAGTGATCTTCATAGTGATGCACATGGGGATTATGATCCTCCTCCTCCCCATGAAGACTTTGGAGGTATCGAACACGACGATTGGCACGACGATACTCACACAGACACTCATAGTGATACCCCACACTCAGATGTAAATCATTCCGATTCACATAGTGACGTCACTCATGGAGATGTTCCTCATACAGATACACATACGGATCACAGCGATGTCTCTCATGCAGATACTCATGGAGACGTTGCTCACATTGATCTTCCAGTCTTCGTGGGTGTAGCATGAGCGTCGAAGTTGTTCCGACTGTATCCTGCAATCTTAGCTGCTCCTATTGCTATCAGGATCCCATGCGTCTCGCTGGGAATTTGGGAGCAGGTAGGATACAACTCGATAAAGTCATTCCAGCCATCAAGAAGGCAAACGAGGGTGCAAAGGACCCAATGTTCGCCATCTTTGGGGGAGAGCCGCTCCAGATCCCTCGATTGGTACTGGAAAGACTTTGGGGCTTTGGTCTCGAGACGTATAAGAAGAACGGCATTCAGACGAATGGAGAACTCATCGACGACGACTTCATTCGTCTATTCGTCAAGTATAGAGTACAGGTTGGAATCAGCATCGACGGTCCTTGGCCGTTGAATGCTGCAAGAAGCAATAAAGATGGAACGGAAAAGACCCTGAAAGCAATCGAGAAAGTTCGCGCAGCAGGGATCTGGCCAGCCCTGCACGTGATCCTAAGTAAGTATAACGCTAGGGGGGAGCGACTTGCAGAACTCATCAAGTGGATTAAGTCACTTGAAGGCGTTATCACAGAGGTTCGATTCCACCTCCTTGAGGTTGATACTTACAAGGCACACGAAGTATCGATTACCTCAGAAGAGAATCAGGCAGCTTATCTTGCCCTTTCAAAGGTGGAGACACAGACGGTCCTCCAGCCTTTTAAGGACATGACGAAACTGCTTCAAGGTCTTCCATTTGAAAAGAAGGTAACAGATGATCCCAAGGATACGTCCAAGGATGTGGGTTGCACGTGGAACGGGTGTGATCCATACACGACTCCAGCAGTACAAGGAGTCGATGGCGACGGCACTCTGTCTAACTGTGGTCGCACTAATAAGGATGGAGTGGCGTATCGTAAGTCGTCTCACGGGGGCAGCGAAAGGGTACTCACTCTTTACAATACAGTTTACGAAGCTGGTGGATGTAAGGGCTGCCGCTACTTCTTCGCGTGCAAGGGACATTGCCCAGGTGAGGCAATCGGTGGAGACTGGCGAAACAGATCAACTCACTGCCGAACTTATTTCAACACATTCCAGTCGATAGAAGATAGGGTCGGGACGATTCATCCTGATAAGATCAAAGAATATGAGCGTCAAGTTCTTGATGGTGTTTCTGCTCCTGGCTCTCATGGTGATAGTCATGGAGATACTGACCATTCTGATCGTACTTTCATACGCGTTCCTGTGGTTGTAAAGAAATGAAGCGAACGGACGTTGTCCTTCCCGACTTCACACGCGTAGTCTGGTCCTCCGCCCAAGCTCAGTCCGTTTGGGAGCCAAGGATCAGTGCTGTGAGTAACTACGTCATGGACATGGAGAGGGAAGCCTGTCTACGTGGACGGGTTGCGCTCCAGTTCTTTTCTCCAGAAAACCTTCCAGGAATAACTCGTTGGGTTGCTTCCCGAGGCCTGATGGCTCTTGCTCTAAACCCAACGGTAGCTGCTGGATCTTATTCCTCGACTCCCAAGGAATATGTATCAGGCCAACCATGGACGATTCGTGTTGCCATCTGCCTTCCGATGCTCGCAACCACGTTCTTCAACGCTTGGAAGAGTGGGGATAACACCGCAATCGGATCCGCTCTAGGTTATCCTCCCTGCTGCATCGACTTCTTCAACAGGATCTGGGTCGACGATAAGTTCCTTGATACGACGTGGCCGATGGCCGTTAAGCAGTGGAATCATGCACCAACGATGATTGAAGTTAGCGGTCCATCTGAGTGTAACATCCTACTTCGGTGGCTTGGTGTTCGAGCAGTTCCTCATCTTCCTTGCTCATTCGATTGTAAGAGAACGACTGAATTCTCAAAGACGTTTCTGGACGTGTCAAGAGAACCGTATCAGTGGCTCATGGAAATGCTCTCCTGGCCAGTTGAATGGAGTGCGCTCCATGGAATCGCAGAGATCAAGACTCCAATCCTGAAGATCATGTCGAGGACGGATCATACGAACGACAAGTATACCGTTCGCAGGGTAGGATGGAAGTACCCTGCTGAGGGTGCCCGAGGGCTTGTTTTCCCATTCCGTTCACAGTCTGAACAGGAACCGCTCCTCTGGACCGACAACGGCTTTGAATCTCTCGAAGCGATGAATGATGCTCATAGGGTCATCCTTGACATCTCGAAAAAGGATGTCTCGAGTATTCATGATCTCGGATGTGGAAATGGCTACTTGCTTTCCAAATTCGATAAGATCTTCCCGAAGACGGTTCGTCTTGTAGGAGTGGATATCGAGACGAAGAAGTGGGTAGGCGGAAGAGCTATTCAACTCCACTACAACTTGACCCAGCATTATGTTGGACAAGACGAGAGGCCTGCTCTCGGACTTCTCTCCATTAATCGGATCACTGAGCTTAGGAAAGAAATATTCAAGGTACTAAGCCAGTTCAAGTTCATACTCGTCTATTCCTATGACGGCGTTTGTTGCTACGTCGAAGAGGGATGGACTAAAATTGAGGAGAGAGTTAACGGCTCGACGAGAGCTATACTCTACGAGAGAAATGGCTAAGTACTTCTCGCCAGAAGAGACTTACAAGCTCGATGAGAAACTCGTCGAGATGCTCGATGCAGCAAGAGCCGCAGCTGGTGTTCCCTTCGTCATCACGGAAGGGTATGCGAGTGGTGGATCTCATGTATCAAACACCGCTCACCAGAGGGGTCTCGCAGTCGATCTCAGATGTTGGAACTCGTCCAGTCGCAACAAGATGCTCCGAGCCCTGTTGGGTGCTGGCTTCCGGAGGATTGGTCTGTACGACAAACACATTCATGTAGACATCGACGAAACACTTCCTCAGGACGTTATCTGGATCGGATTGAGCCACTAAGGGGAAAGACATGGCACTCAATAAGAATAAGGTTGGCTCCTGGCTCGAGTCCGGACAGAAGGCTACATCTGCTGGATACGCGGATGTAGGAGACAGGTTCAAGGACTACGGAGAACGGGGAGCCAACCTCTGGCAAACCAACCAGGACTGGGGCCTCGGTGAGCTTCAGGACATCTACGCTGGAATTGGGTCTGGAGGAGGTGGAGGAGGAGTCCCTGGATACCAGGGAGAATTCGACGCCGACAAGGCCTGGTGGGAGAATGTCAAGGGGCAAGGTTACGCCACACCTGAGCAGAAGGATGCAGGGTGGGGATGGGGAACCTTCAAGAACTTCGCTGAGACCGGTGGTTGGTCTCCGGATGAAATGTCCGACTTCCGCGCCCGCTCAACCTCTGGCATTCCGTCCATGTACGGTGGGCTCAGGGATGAGATGGTCCGAGGGAAGACTATCCAGGGTGGATACGGTCCGGGATACGGAACTGCTCAGAGTCAGCTAGCGAGGGACCGTGCTCGATCCATGGGGGAGGCTTCTCTTGGAGCAGAGACGAGTCTTGCCAACTCAATTCGACAGGGCAAGCAGTGGGGAGGCGAGCAGGGTAAGGGTGCTGCCCAGCAGGAATACGGCAACATGGCTGGTGCCCAGAATCAGCTCACGTCCATCGCAGAGAAGATCGCCGCTGCCAACCGCGCTGCTCGATCGTCTCGTGCGGGTGCTGCTGATCGAGACACGATGATGCGACTCGGTCTGATCGACAGAATCACGGGTCTCTCAAAGGAGACGGGTTCGGAGATCCCCTACGCCGGTGTCGAGTTGAACTCGTACGGCGGGCGGGCATCTGGTGATACCGGCTATGCAAACTCTTGGGGAACCATGACTGGTGGTCCGAGCAAGACCGGTCAAATCTTGGGAGGAGCGGGTAAGGTTGCAGCGGCAGCTGCTCCCGTCATTATTGCACTGTGACCTTGAACGATAAAATCACGGTAGCAAAGGACTTGATAAGAAGGGAGAGATCCGACTATTCAGTAGTTATGTCTAGTTTTGGCAAAGACTCAATGGTACTCTTGGACCTGATTAAATCCGCAGGGTTTAAGCTACCAGTACTTTTCTTCCGGGAGCCCTTCTTCCCCAGAAAGTATGAGTTCGCCAATAAGATCATACTAGATAACGACTATGTAGTCTACGACTATCCTCCACTGAAAACTGCACTCATGAAGGGGAATGGACAAGTCGAAGTAATCAACTTGTATCAAGTCGGTACAGAGAGGGAATACATCTACCTCCCAACTGGAATTAGTCAACCAATAAAGGGGGAGAGTTTTCTCTGTGGTCTCAACGATTTACTTGCTAAGCCAACTGGAACGTTTCGTTTTCCTTGGGATACGATTCTCATTGGCCATAAGTCGAGTGATCACGATCCGATGTTTGGAGAAGTCAAACTGAAGACGGATACAGTCAGAACTGGACCGATCAAACTGGTTTTACCTCTAAAGGATTTCACTGATGAGGACATCTGGGAGTATCATCGACTTTTCAGTCTGCCAGTGCATGAGTCTCGCTATGACTCAACCAATGGTTGGAAGGAACATAAGAACCTCACAGCTAATCCAGACTACTTTCCAGCCTGTGTGCGTTGTATAGATAGAGATGAGGAAAGAACTGTATTCTGTCCAAAAGTAGGAAAGAGAATACGTAACATCTCAGGGGCAGTAGAATACTTGACTGTTGATCTCCCAAAGTACATTGACCGATAGAAGGAGAATACCATGAGCTGGGGATACAATATTTGGGACATGATTGATAGTCAGCCGGTTGGTATCAGTCCTGGGGGCGGTCCAGAGACTGAAGAGGAGCGGCGTCGACGCATTCAGCAGGCTGCTCTTGACGAGGCTCCAGTGGAAGATGTCCCAGAACCCCTCCCGATAGAGGAAGAAGAGCCCGACGTCATTCAGGCTCCTCAAATCCTCGGAACTGAGTCTCCTGAGACGTCAGACGTCATGAGTCAATACAAGGACTGGATGGGACGTCGGCCAATTCAGGAGAGTGAGGAGTATAAGCCGAGCACTGGAAGAAAGATCGCGTCCGGTCTTCTCGGTTTCCTCTCTGGACTTGGCAATCCTGAGGCAGGTGGACGTGTCACCGAAGCCCTCCTCAACGACAAGTACAACAGAGCCAAAGGAAACTGGGAAGAGGAAGGAAAGGCTCTTGGAGAAGTAGGTAAGTTCAGTCAGGGCGTCTCTGAGACTCGACGTAAGCGGGAATCAGGCATTCTCGGATTCGAGGGTACTCAGGCACGAGTCGAAGCCACGAGGAGTGGAATCGAGCAGCGAAAGTCTGCTGAGACTACCCGCCACCAGGATCGTATGGCCAACCTCACAAGCGAGAACGAGAGGGCTGCCGAAGTCAAGCGTCACAACAAAGAGCTCGAGGTCATTTCCAAGGAGAGAAATCGAATCTCAGGAGTCGAGGCTGGAGCGAGGACAACGTCTGCCAACGCTTATGCCTCCCGAGTCGAGAATCTCAATGAGCGACCTGATGCAGGGACAGGAAAAGAACCACCCTACAACGCCAAGCAACAGGCTCTCCACGATTCAATCGGAGAGATGCTTGCCGAGTACCCGGATGCAGAGCAGTGGTTTGCTCGCAGCCCCAAGGACAAGTCGAAGCTCTACCTCAAACCCGGGCTGAAGCTTTCTCCTGTCGACGCTCAGCGACTACGTGCATTCCTCAAAGATGCAGAGGCTCGCTCGAAGAAGAAGTTGGGTTCGGACCAGGGTCCCGACCCAGTCGATGACTACAATCCCCTGAGAATGGATATCCCCTAATGGGTGGCTTTAGCTGGAGAGATCCATCCGGAGACGTCTTCGATCTTCCTTACGTCCCATCGAGTAGGGACGAGTTGCAGTTGCTCGTCGAGGAAGAGAAGAAGAGGAGAGCGGAATCCGTAGCTCCTCCTGATGCGGAGAGCTTTCTCAAATCCGGAGTCGATAAGATCGGAGAAGGTGCGAAGTGGTTCTTTGACTCTCCTGTCTTGAAGCCTGTCTCCGAGGCTCTGAGATCTCCGGGTGCTAAGCCACTCGCTCGTGCACTCGTCCCTGGATTCTCAGGTGCTGAGGCAATCACTGGGGCAATCTCAGGAGGAGCGGCTGCCCTCGGTGCGACGATGGATCAGCCGGCAAGTGAGGTTCCAGACTTTCGTGATATCGTTGGAAGGGAGGCTGGAGAAGGAATCCACGCAGGCCTTGAAACGGTCGCACCCATCGACCTTGTCACGGCTGGTTTGAGCGGAGCCGCTGGTGCTCTTCCCAAGGCAATGAAAGGTGCCAGAATACTAGCAAAGGCAGCGAGAACATCAGACGTATCAGAAGGACTCTACGGCACTGGACAAGTCGCTACTGGTCTGGCTGAGGGGGACTTTGCCAAGGCTGGTATTGGTGGAGTCCGGATGGCGGGAGGACTTGGAGGACTCATATCTACAAAGATCCCCGACGTCCCCGAAATGCCTGTTCCGGATAAAGTAGAACTTCCGAACGTCGAAGACTTTGGACCCGCGGCTGCCGAGCAGGATCTCTCATCTGCGATGGATGAGTCGGGGATTGACCTGAAGAAACTCCTCGGCGATACCATGGACACCTTCCGTCCCGAGGGTCCAAAGGCTCATGAGGCCGTCAGAGCTGCTGCACAACAAGCTGTTGATCAGCTGACTCCACGTCTCTCTCAGATAATGGGAGAAGACGTCTCTGGGATCAAGGTTGTAATCGGCGAGCGGACAATGTTCGACGCTGCCGATAAGACGATGGTTCTCAATCCCTTCGATCTTTCTCTTCGAGGAGATATTGGAACTGTCTTGAAGGAAGCAATCTCTCACGAACTTGGACACCAGAAAGGATTGCATCAGTTTGGTCAGGTTGCTCCATCAGACTTGATTGGTGACACTCCCATTGCGAAGTTTGAGCAGACTGGCGTACCTGATCCTGATCGTATCTCAATCGACGTAGAGGACTACAACTATCCGACAGAGGGAGACTTCGAGGGACTATCTGCATTCGATCGCTCGAGTCAAATCGCGGAGGCTGATCCATCCCTACACGAGCACAGTCGTGAGGCAAGAGATCCACGTGCTCAGATTGGCAACGAGTCTGAACTCGCCTTCAACGATACGATGAAGATGATCGAGTCAGACCCAGAGGCCATAGCAGTCCTGCAGAAACTTGAAGCGGATCTCAATGCCTCTCCTCACGCAGAATACTATCGGAAGTTTAGGAAGAATCAACCCGTCGTCGATCCCAACTCGGAACCGATGATGCGTGAAGTCATGATGGAGGAGGGTCCTAAGCCGGAGGAGGAAGTCGGTTTTGGACCAGTCGAGGACCTTCTTCCAGAGGGAAAGCCCCAGCCGCTAGGTGCCGTTCAATCGAGTTCAGTGGAGGGGGGCTTGGGCAATCATCCCAGCGAGGGGGTGATTCCCGTTCAGGAAGGCGTTCAAGGCGTTCAGAAAGGCGTTCAGCCGCCAGAATCCGGCGGGGAGCCCGGGGGAGGCGATTCTCTGGAAGCCGGAGCCACTCTCGAAGCCACACCAATCGAGGCGATTGCGAAGGAGTCGGGGATAGAGGTATCTCCTGAGCCAGTCAAGACAACTGAAGCCGAGACCCCTGCAATCGCCACCGAGCCTGAGAAGCCCACTCTCGAGGCTGCTACGCCCGAGACAAAGAAGGGTCAATCCTTCGTAGAATTCATGAAGGAGAAGTTCGGAGACAATACGACAACTGCACGTGAGAGAGCCCTAGCCAGAGCTGAGTGGCAAAGGCTTAAGGAAGAACGTAAGATCATCAAGATGGCAGAGAATGCTGGCATACCTCCTGAGCGAATCAAGGAGCTGATGGAGGGAGCACCTAAGGAGGGTGATCCCAGCATCAAGCCACTCTCTGCATGGAAGCGCGCCACTCAGCCTGTCTTGGAGAACCTTGGAGAAATCCATCCTTGGCTTAAGAAGACCTTCACAGATTACGTGACGGCAGCCGAGACGCCTGCGATGAAGAATATCGCTGAGGGATATCGGATCAAGAAGAAGTTGAGTGGGACGACGAGGAGAGAAGTCGTCGATGTTCTGGATGGAAAGAAGAACGTCGCAGAAGTCTCTCCTGAAGCGCGCCAGGCTGCTATCCATTACCGTGCCATGCTGGATCAGACCTGGACCGATGCCATCTCGGCTGGAGTAAGAAAGGCCAAGGATCTCAAGAGACAGAATTACTTCCCCCATAAGTTCGCGGAAGGGTGGGATGACAACCTAGTACAGAACATCTACCTCGACAAGAACTGGAACATGCGGGAGTCCTCTCTAGAGAAAGCCCGA
>Ga0184615_10001116_pt1 | contig 14677 bp, 25 predicted proteins | sample PLM4_65_coex_FD_133134 | JGI IMG/M metagenome (GOLD analysis project Ga0184615, IMG submission 133134) | Groundwater sediment microbial communities from an aquifer in East River, Colorado, USA - PLM4_65_coex | ecosystem: Environmental > Terrestrial > Soil > Riparian zone | place: USA: East... | reverse complement strand
CCAATGTTCATCTTCTCCTTCTGCTCCTATAATCTTACCTGCTACTTGTAAAACTTCGCCACATTCCTCTATAAGTTTAGATAATCCATTACATTCGGTTGATCCAATACAATAGGGTTTAGTCATTCTATTACCTCCAAAACTGTATCGCCGCTATCCCATATCCGTTCCCGAATATATCGTGGTAAGATAATACAACCGTGTGAAGCTGTCCCCGGATTTTTAATACTGTCTCCATGTATCCGAAAAGCGCTTCGCTCAAATGTCTTAGTTCCTTTAACTGGCGACAAACCTAGTGTATATGGGCCGGTATTTTTACTATGATAAGGTTTCTCAATTGTCCACATTCCCTCTGGAATAGGTCCAATTCCTACGACCTTTTGCGCACTATGATTATTTTTACCCCATTCGCGTCCCGAATATCCCCGGCTAACAAAAGTGTATTCGCGCCCTTCCTTTGCGTGATACATTTTACCTTGCGATTGATCCCAAATCCACATAACTATATTTCCTTCAACCTAAATTTAGTAGTTGGATAAAGGCAACAATATCCTAAACGTGAAATTTCACCTAGAAATTTAAGTGGATATTTCGTGCTACGTTTATGATCCTTTAACTTTTCCCATTGCTCTGACGTATCATTAAAATATTCCATTTGATATCGATCTATCGTTGAAGTTCCCCTAGATAATCATATTTAACGTCCGAATAATCAAACTCTAAAATAACATATTTATTTTCTTTATAAATATTCTGTAAGTGCCTCATTCGCATGATAGCTTCGACGCGCTCAAAATATAAATTACGCATAGGCTTGTAAGAGTTATCGATGCGTTTTCTTGCAATTAGATAAAAATCTGCCATTTTATATTTCCCTATTTCCTAGGATCATCCGCAGATGCCCCTACATGTGTAACCTGTGCCACATAATAGTCAAGCAATTTTATCGCGTCGGAAAGTTCCTTAGACAACACCAAACACGAATAAAAAGCCGCTATAGATATGACCAAAGCAAAACACGCCACGAAAAATATAGCGTATGTGATTACCGTTATAACCATAATTAATATCCCGTCAAATTTCTTCGTTTCTTTTCATATTCATATAACGCCATCGCTAACTGTATAAGTTCATAAGCATCGTCAGTCATAATACTATCTTCAAGCTCCATTCTTGTCAAGATTTTTCTCATAGCATCAATCTCTGCCTGACATACACGTGTCATTTTATATCCTAACTTTCCATTTGATATAATGGTGCGCTTTATGGGATGACTTTCTCTCACGAAAAAGCTGCCGTCCAAAGCCCCGCAAGAATTAGACAGATAAAAAGTAACTTACCTATCATGGTTAAACTTTTCCAAAACTTTCTCATAATGGTTTTTCCCAATTTATTGAACTAATAATATACGCTATAGCTTTATCAACCTCAGGAAACGTTCCATGTCTAAATGCCACGGTTTTAGTTTCGTCTTTATAAGCAACCTCAATATCATCTTTAGCATAAACGATAATAGAAAGCGTCACTATAGGATTATCTAATCGGATAGACATTATCGGCTTGTTCCCTTTTCAAGTCCCAAAAAGCTTTACGTCTTTGGGAAGCATTCCGGCGCAACGCCTGTCGCATTTCCCGTTGACGTTTTTCTGCGATGGTTTCCATTATCCCATATCTCCACATACAAACTATTAATCAAATCTTGACGTATCGAATCAATTTTCTCTTGCTGATAATCGTCATTTGTAAGCTTGATATATTCAAGACGAATAATAGCTGATTTGATAGATTCCTTAAGATAACCAAGCTTAAATGATGGCTCATTTCTCATATCGTAAATTTTCATGTTCCTAATTCCTGTCTGTTTCTGATAGCCTCTTTATGCCACCAATATATTACCAAAAGGTAAACATGTCAAGAAAAATCGACAAAAAAGTGCCGCCACGGTTTCCCGCGACGGCACAGTTATGGGGAGTGGAGCGGTTTACAGACCAAAAATTTTCAGCAGATCGTGCGCAGTTGATTGCGAAATATAGCCAGACGCTACCAAAATCCCCATTGAAAAAGCAAACACTCGCGGGCCATGTCGCTTTATGAATGCCCCGATTTTAGAGGCTCCATTTATAGCAAATAAAATCGATTCGGTATTCTCTTTAATTTCCAGCACCGAGCTAGCCAAGGCAGTGTGACTTTCCTCGACAATGGTTAATCGTTCTTCTACTGAAATCAGTCGCTCGTGATTATCCTTTGAAACTGCCGACCCGCGTAATGGTGTAGTTTTAGCGACCGATTTAAGCGCCATTTTATCACCTATTTCCCGTCGTCGATATAGGCCGGGTCAATCTGCGGACTACCAAGCGCAGCCTTAACCGCTTCATTTACCGCAATTTGAATAAGTCCTGGCAAAATAGCGTTAAGCGTTTCATGTACGATAGAATGCAATTCATCTTTTGAAGGCAAAAGTTCTGGCAAATGTGAAATCTGTTCTACACTATCCTTGATATTGCCCACTGATGTTTTGACCGATGTAAGCGCATCATTAATCTGCACCTTATCCTGCCGACGCATAGGAACGCGACTGACAATATCACCTAGAACACCAATAATATTGGTGAGATCATTATGGTGATGTGCAAGAAAACGTGAGAAAATAGACACGTTTCAAACTCCTTGTTTATCATTGAAGTTACGTTCCGGTAAATATTGATGGAAAAATTCCGGGGAAACTAAATGGCGCGGATTAGGTGGAACGTGATGTGTCACAAAATTTCGCCCGGAATGTGGCGGTCTATGTTCCATATGTGGATTAAGTAAAAGCCCAAAGTGACTAGGAATTTCTCTCATACTAATTACCTTTCAAGCTTTTGACAAAGGAAACTTGACCGCGCGCTAATAGAGAGAATGCAGCCATAAGAAAAATCACAGCAATAATTACCATAGCCATTCGCTGAAAAAATCCACTCTCTTTAAGCCATTTCTTAAACTGATCTAGCCAACTATCGCCGCCAACCCCTGCTAATTTTGCTCCTATAACTAATGGTGCGGTAACGGGATTGGATAAAGCGGCAACCGTAAGTGCCTTACCAATAAGTGACTTGCCTTTATTTAACGCATCTTTACCTATCTTTCTAGCACCTGCAATTAATGACGAGGGATTAATAAAGTTTCCATTAGCGTCCTTAATTCCAAAGTGCAAATGATTTCCCGTCGAATTGCCTGTCGATCCTACTGCACCAATAACGCTACCGCCAGAAATCACGTTGCCGGGTGACACATTTATTTCGCTCAAGTGTCCAAACTGATAAATATTGCCTGCGCTATCTTGACCAGAAATAAAGTTACCAAATCCACCTTTTCGCCCGGCCTCTAAAATAGTTATATCGGTAGGCGCAACAACTGGCGTCCCTAAAGGTGCCGCCAAATCTAACCCCATGTGTTCGGTTGAACCAATACCACCCGGCGAACTACGCGAACCAAAAGGCGACGAAACTCTATACGCCCCTACTATGGGATTGAAATAATCGCCCATATTTCACCTTAACCGAAAGGATAGACTACAGAGCGACCAGTTGACGAGCTAAATCCTGATGATGAATATTCGACCATTGGAAATATTGGATATGATGCTGCGCCACCAAAAGCGGGAGTATTGCTAGCGACATTACTTAATGTGGCTTCAGCTACCATAGTATAAGGTATTTGTGGTTTAATCCCATTTCCCTTGATAGGAGGTTCGGCACAAAAAGAACATGCACTTTCGCAACTGCACTTATCCTTACCATCATCGAATACAAGTGGCGGCACTGACATATTACCGCCAGTATATGCGCCGCCCATAATGTTGAAAATATCACCCTCTGGATTAATCAAATCGTGGGGCACTATATCCGGCAAAGAAAATAGCTCGCCTGCCGACTGCACCGCATCTTGAATAGCTTTAACCGGACGTGGCGCTTTCTTCCAAAAAAGCAACAGCAAAATAATAGCCACAATAACTATAGTGACAATCAAAGCCTTTCGCGACGATTTTCTTTGCAACGCTTTTTCGGGCATTTTGATTTCCTATGCTAGACGGGGCTGCGTTGTAAAGCTGCCACTGCCACGGTCTGAATATGTAATTCCAGTGCCGGTCAAACTTGCCGCCATAAGTGCAATCAAATTATCGCGGTCAACCTCTGGCGCGCTAGAAATTTGACTAATTAGCGACTGTTGTGTCAAACCCTCAATTTGCGTTGTAAACATTTGCGCTTGTGTGGTTAATTGTGTAGTTGCAATTTCAGCTTGAGTATTCAACTGCGTTTTTAGAACATCGGCATTCAACGCCCACTGCGCAAGATTACTATCGGCAGTCAATTTTGCTTTAGCGTAATCCGTTTCCGCTGCAACCTTGGCGGTAGCGAATGAATATTCGGACTGAGTATTTATCCATGCTGTTTGCGCGGTCAATCCTGCCACCTGAACTTGAGCGTCCAAAGCGCCCAAATATTTAGCGACGTCTGCACCCGCTTGCGTAGCTGCTAGATCACCTTGAAATTGATAGGCGGTTATTGCTACGCTTGCGGCATTAGCATCTTTAGCTGCAATCAAAGCTGCGTTGGATTGGTCAACCTGTGCATTAGCCTGAATTTGCGCCATCGCAACACCGGCCTGTGCTGCAATAGCGGTATCGGATGGCCCGGCGTTTATCGTCGTAATTCCACTGCCGGATGAATTAGATGGTGCTGCCGATCCTTTGGAAATGAAATAATAAAAGACAACAAAAATAAAGATGCCGCCAATTATCCAATAAATTGGCTTACCTTTATTAAAGACCTTCATATTAAATTTCATCGTGTGGTGTCCTTTTCAAAGTCCGACAAAGCTTGCAGAGCAAGAGCGCCGGAGAAATAGACACCATTAGCAAGCAAGCTAACTGGCACAAAGTTTTGATACATCTTAACGAAGCCGGGAGATTGCGGAGCAAGACTATTTTGAATGTTATATTTAGGCGCATAAATACTATCAACCGGAAGCGTGGTCGGTTGCCGCAACGCCAAATTTTCGACTCCAATTCCGTAACCGGAGCGTCCAACTAGATAACTATACATGACTTTTACTCCCGGCGTTTATTCAACCGAAAACGCGCCCGGTAGAAAAATCCATACCGCTACCGCCACCTGTGACGGGAGAAATTGCGGTTGCCAGAGACGAATTAAAAACACCGCCGCCAGCTTTGATAATATCTGTCGTGCGTGCATTACGGCTAACAATAACCGCGAGCGAAGCCAGTCCAATAATAGCAACCGCTACGGTGACAAGACTTTCTGATATACTATTCATTATCCATTCCTTATGTTACCGGAGAAACTGCCGCTTTAATTGATGCGACGAAAATATCACCTGCCGATTTAATAACCTGACTTGTCCTAGCATTTTTGCCGACGATAACGGCAAGTGTTGCTAGTCCAATAATAGCGACCGCAATAGTCACTATCGTATCTCCTAGTTTCATTTAACCGCCCGTTCCTTCCTTTAGTTGCTGCATGAACTTTTCAAACAATCCCTTTTTGCCGTTAGAAAGAATAATGACCAAAATAATAAGGATCAAAAATCCATTCGTAATAGGCTTAAGTTGTTCTACATTTCCAGCAGCAACTAAAAGAATAATAGCCAAAACCCAAACAAAAAAGTTATCTGAACCTGTGAAGTCCAATTTCAACAGATCAAATAAATCTTTATGTTTTCCACGTATAGCGGCAATCATAAGAATAAGACCGAGAAAGATTAAAGCAAAAGGCATTATCCAAAAATCACCTTAAGATATTTCGATAGATGTCCTCGCATTGTGGAATAAACCACAAACAAAAACAAGAGCAAAAGAAATAGCTTTGTTGACTGTGACATTTATTCAGCCGATAATCGGAACGCGACTAAACGCATTGGGAAAACGAGTGCCAAGCCAAAAGAAAAACAACAGCCACAAGAGCGACATAAGAGAAAAGCCAAGAATACGCATATTAAATCCTTTCCAAAACACGCGACCAAAGCCAGCTAATACAAATCATCAATCCGACAAACAGAAACCAATCGACTGCCGTTCCATCCTCCCTGAAAGGGCGATGAAACCAATCTTTAGTTCCCGATATGAGTTTTTCAACCATAAATCACCTATAGTAATTTTGGGCGACGGTATTAACGCCGCCCAAAATCTAAGATCAATTACCGGCCAAAGAACTAGCACCGACAAGCTGATTGACCAGAGCAAAGCTTTCATATCCCACCAAGGCGCGAGCGTTGGCATTTACGGTAATAGGATTGAGATTGATTTCCATATTACCATAAGAGATAGTATTAACTGGCGTATCGCGGCTTTCAAAGAAATAACTACCGCTAGGAACATCAGCCATAAAAGTCATTCGCGCATCAAGAGCGGCAATTTCTGGCGTGACTTTCCAAATATTTGTAAAGTTAGCCGACGCGAGACTAAAATAATTAACGTCCGTTCCGTTGTTATATGATCCGCCATTATCATACACAATATAAGTAGAAAGGAAACTGCGAAAGTTAGAATATGCCATCGGAAAATCTTGCCCGGCTGTCATACCACTAAAAGTAGTCTGCTTAAGATCGTAAACAGTATTCAGATCGAGAACAGGCAAGATCGGCATACCGTTGGATGGATCGCGCGGAATTTGATCGAGATAAACCTGATAAACCGTAACCGTTACATTATCTGTCCACGCACCGGCGGCGTTGCCGGTATAGATTGCATTAAGCTGATCGGTTGCGCCGACAAAAGGTGTCTGATTAAGCGTAATCTGCAAATTCATGGTAGCGGAAACAACCGCCGCATAAATAGCGCCGCGCAAATCGGTGCTGGAATACGCAATAGGAACATAATACATCTGCCTAAGCGTATCGGTTCCACTAATAGCAATAGTTGCGCCGCCATCATAGACAGCAAAATTCTCGCCATAATCCATCGGAATATTATTAGCGTAAACGCCACCATATCCATAACCCTGTCTGGCACTATTCAAAATAGCCATATACCATCCGGGCACCTGAATGCGTGTATAGTTATTTAGATCGTCAAAACGAAACTGCGAAACCATATTGGCATTACCGAATACAGATCGGTCCGCTTGTGTTACTGCGCCATTCGTAACACCGCCTGTAACCTCGACAATAAAGCCGAGTAAAAGGCCGACATTGCGAGGCGCAATATTCAGGACATTTTGAACAGTAGGATCAACACTAGCGCTAAAAATCTGCTGTTTCATTTTCAGCGAATTAGCAACTACAGCTTGCCTCTGTAGAAAATTCTGCTGCTGCATTTGCTGCGGAGTGGGGGCATTCTGAGTAGCCATTAGTTATGTTCCTTACATTTACAACCGGAAATTGCGTTGAGGGTTAGAGTGAGCAAAATTGAAACAAATATAATAAGCGCCCAATTTTGCCAATGCGCCATAAGCGGAAAATTAATAGGCATTATTAATCCTCCGAATTTGTCCGTTTGGAAACCATGAATTTAATAATTGCGCCTATAATAGCCGTCGATAGGACCATCATAGAAGCGATAGTTAGAAAATTCGGGGCCGTCCACGATATGATCGTTTCTTTCATAATAAGCCTTTCAAATTCGCACTGGCTTATTGTTAAGCCGTTTTTCAAAGGTAAAAATCAATTCGTCCGCCGATGGCACCGGCTTGAAAATATTAGCTTGCTGCCGATCAACATCATACCAGAGACAATGATACTTCGGCAAGACGTTTGGTGTGTCACCATCAAGAAAATTTCTCATGTGCTTACGATCATCTATACTATTTAATTTGAATACCGCAAAATGATTAGCTTCCGTAAATACATATTTATCCATCCAAACTGGACGCTGACTTAATATAATCATTTCTATTAGTTTGGATCGGCCTTGAGTTAGACAAGCACGAAACCACCTATCCAATTTAGGAAGCATATAACCTTCATCAATATAAATCCCTATATTTTCTTGTTGATGGCAACGCATCAAAAATTGGCTAACTAATACTTCATCGCCGGGAAGGGGCTTGACAATATATAGACCCGGTTTAGTTGGCGGTTTATTTGCTACTGAGATTTCAGTTGCGCCTAAATCACCAATTAACTTATCACCCTTAAAATCAAATATAACCCAAGGGCGCGTATTAAAATCACGCGTTGAAAGTAACCAGACAGCAAATTGCGTTTTTCCGCTGCCAGTCGAACCGACAACAGATGTTCTTTTATCTGGCGTTGGTAAATGAACCATTATCCACCCAAATTAAAGTTACTAGGATCAGTTGGATTAAATTGACCTATATTACTAGGCTCAACAAATCCGGCTTTCTTTTCTTTCTTCTCGCCACTAACGCGCGTTTTAATAAGATAATAACGCGGTCCGTAAATAATTGCTGCGGTAGAAACCAATCCAGAAATAGCAACTATTTTAGGATCAGGAATATAATCAAATTCCTTCAAAACATTAGTGGTAGCATTAGCGAGATTTTGTGCCTCGCTATCATCTAGCGCCATTTCTGGACACTTAGAAATAGAAGCAATACCAATATGAATAAAACCAAGCATAGCCGCAAGACTATCAACAGCAACCTTCAAATCTTGATTATTTCCCGCTTTCCTAGATTGACTTCCAGCACCGGAGCCGGGCTTTCTGCCTCGCTTTCTGGCAGGGGTTCCGTCTCGCTTGAGGGCAATTGCTCCGTCGTCTGTTCTGGCAAAATCACCGGCTCCGCTAATTGCACCGGGATCGATTGATCTAATATTTCCGTCTCCGTTTCCGGCTCCATTTTCGGTGCTGTCAACTTGTCCATTTTCGTCTCCATTATTTGCAATCTGTCCGTCAAGGTCATCATGATCTGGCGAAATTCGCTCGCTAGCTCTTGCCATTGGTTTTCATCCTTATCTGTTTTAGGTTCGATTTCGGGTTTAATATCTTCTACGATTTCGGAAACCGTAGAAATAATTTCGGCTGTTTGTTCTTCATTTTGAAACGCATCGTCTAGCTTATCTTCAAGCTTTTCTATTTGTTCTTCTACGGTTTCGATGTCGCTTTCTAATGACAGTTTTTCTGACTGTTTATTTCCTAACTCATCCATAAGTTCAGTTGATTTCGACATGTAATTTATCCTCTATAAGTATAGGATCATTTCCCGGCGCTTTATCTGCCATCTTATCATCGTGTAAAGTTTTTATCATTGTTTCAATATTATTTAAACGATCATCTAAATGCTGCAATAAATTTATTGCTTGCGCAATTGTTTCCTGCATTTTTTCGGGAGTAATACCTAGCATTGAAGCTAGCATCTTTTCTATAGCTGTCATATTATATTATCCCTCGTAAGCGGTTACATCGTCATTAGCGGTGCCAATAATGGTTATTTCGCCGGTCGGCGGATAATTAAACAATTCTAGACTACCTAAAGCCGGAAGTGTAATTGTCCCCGCCGTTCCGATAGCCGCTGCACCACCCGCTAAATTTACACCCATATTATTAGCCGCAACATTCTGAATAATCAAATGACGACGATTTGCATTAGCTGCCATTAAAGTCTCACTGGCACCGCTTAAATTTGCAATACTTTGATCGGTCCATGCGCCACCCAAAGGTGCAGCCAAAGGTGTTGCTCGCAATTGAGCATCGGTTAACCAATCGCCGGAAACCAGTGCGCCGCCCGGCCCCCATAGATAAGGCAACAGCGGAATATTATAGAAAAATACCTGAATAATCAAAGCGGGGCTTGCTGAACAAGATAAAATAAACTTTGGATTATTAGGTGCCATAAGTGGCACATACATTTGCGAATTTGCTGGCACGATAATTCGCTGATTAGAACCCGCAATATCAATCACAAGTTCTAAAGTATTATCAGAATTATCCACATAAGCACCAGAGACAAAATCTATATTACCATTTTGCACCAATGGAGATAAATCGATTTCTACCTCGCTAGCAGTTCGCATATCGATATATTGAGGCACAACTAGCGGCCCCTTAGACGATAGCGTCATATTGAAAACATTATGAATAGGAGTGGCCGGGTCCATTTTATTTGATCCTTAATTTGTGTGGAGTGGTAAACAATAATTTTGACAATTCAACGCAAAAATAGGTTCAGCTTTATTAAACTCTGAACTAGAACTAGAACTAAGTCCAGTAATAGCATAAAACATATCACTAGAAGGGCCACCAGTTAAAAATATAGAATTATCAACAGTTGAAAACCCGGGAGTTATCCCGTATGAAAAAAAACCGGCTAAAAATCCTGCTATAAATGCGTCAACCAAAGCATCACCATTTACGGTATGAATTAACGTGTATTGAGTAAAGCCTATATCCACCCTAACAAAATAAGGTTGAATAGGAACATTCAAATTATTGTAAGTAATAAGTCCATAAAAATATGTTCCGTCACAAACCCAATAAATACCACCACCAATCATATCGGCAGTTATTTGTGCGTCATCAAATGTAATAGTAGAAAATACAAAATCATCGGCGAAACCAATTACGGTGGGCAACCAATCGCAGTAAATATAATCCGGCACAGGTATTATAGGATAATTTGTTAAATCTAATCCGACGGAACGATAACGCCCATCAAACATAGATACACCTAAATTAGCAGTAATAGAGGCACTAATCTGATTAAGAACTATTCCACCGACACCGTCAGGAGAAATCAATATAGAGTTACCAGGATCGGCATAGCTAGCGCCGCTATTAGCATAAATCACTCCATAATCGAGTGGCCCATTAGTTTGCAGAAAATTAGCGTAAAATACAATGTCAGAATTAAGCGCAACGGGCGCAAATGACCCTAAAGCTACATTAGTTATTGCGCCTGAATTAATACCACTATTAACTGATACCGTAGTTTCCCACAAAGAAACAATAGTCAAATCACCAGCGCCGCCACTATAACCTTGAACATCACCTGAAATAGTTGAATGTAATATAACTCCATTATTATACGATGTATTTACATAGACAGCACCCGTGCCAGTATCTAGACTAGCTAAATTACCCGTTCCTGTATATTGCATAAAACCGTGATCGGAGATTACATAATTCCATGTCGTTAAAACAGGATCAATGTAATCACCAGCGTAACTAGCAGCATCACCTATATTATATCCATTTGGTGTATTAAATATAGGCTGAGAAGGATTACCCCCAGAAAGCGCTGCGTCGATACTTACACTAGGATTAAATCCATTATTTAGAAAAGTTTGGTCATAATTCAAACTTGCTGGCACGGGAAATGCAGAACTATCCGGCAAAGTTAACTGACTGCCAGATTTCAATGTCCAAGTTTCCTCACCAATTTTTACCGCCATAACCATATCAATTATTCCCTATCATTTTTCGTTAACCAAAAAGAAAAACTTGATATGCCCGATTTTTTGTGCTAACTTTTACAATACCAGACAGGAGAAAAGGGCATGTCTAAACGTGGCAAGAATACTCTCTTAGCCAAGGCAAAGCAAGCGGCGAATGAAGCTAAAAAGCTTGCAAAATATGAACAAAAACAAACCCAAAAAATTGCAAAAGAACAGATTAAGGAAATGCGCCCTTATCTGAAAAAGCTACGTCAAATTGACTTGCGCAAAAAAGTTTCACCGCAAAAGCGCTCTGCAATTTCTAAAGCGTGGCAAGAGTATCAAGAATTAACTACACGACCATTCAAAATATATAGAACGAAAAACAAAAAGAAATTGAATATTGCTCAAACATATTCTAGGCACGAAAAAGGAAAAACAAAATTTGACGTTGCGTTTGTCCCTACTGCCGATCCCAAAGCTAAATTAAACTTCAAAGACGACCGCGTAATCGTAAAGTCAAAATACGTTACAGAAACGGTCTTATTTTTTGATGTTAGGAATTTAGCGGTTGATCCTTTAGGAGAGATACAAAATGCGCTCGCTAAAAACCCTAACGCCAAACAGTTTATTATTATGGCAGGAAAATATCTCTATAACGGTGGGCTAGCTAGATCGCTTGTTGAAAACAAAATCTTAAACCTTATGGCCCATTATAGTCCCGGTGGAAAGATATATGAAAAACGTGGACCAAACTCTCACTTTGAAAATTGGCTATTTGGTCTAGTCGCTTTTGAAGCGCATAATCAGGGATCGATCAATGACTATCGCCGAGAATATGGAAACGCTTTGGCAGGAATTAAAGATAAAAAACGCAAGCAAAGGCGACGTAACGCAAATCGATACGGAAAAAAGTTCTAAATATAAAGGCCGTCCTATTTGGACTTGCGATGCCGAAACCGATCCATTCAAAAAGGGACGTATTCCGCAACCATTTATTTGGGGCATTTATACTGGCGATGAATATCACGAATTTACAGATACCGAAAAAGCGGTTATCTTTCTTTCAGAACAAGATATAATTGTTTATGCGCATAACGGCGGAAAATTTGACTGGCATTTTATCACACAATATATAGATGATTTTGAACCATTGACTATTATCGCTGGACGATTGGCCAAGTTCAAAATAGGTATGTGTGAATTTCGCGATAGCTACAATCTTATTCCCGCACCACTTTCTGCATATAAGAAAGATGAAATTGATTATAACATCATGGAAATTGCCGAAAGACACAAACCAAAAAATTGGGAAAAGATTAGATCATATCTAAAAAGTGATTGCATTTACTTGCATGAAATGATAACATCATTCATTGAAGATTACGGAATGAATTTAACACAAGCCGGTGCCGCAATGAAAACTTGGGCTAAAATGTCTAAGATAAAAAAGCCGCAATCAAGCGCGTTTTATTATGACGAAATATCTAAATACTATTATGGGGGCAGGGTAGAATGCTTTGAAACGGGTATTATAAATGACAAGTTTAAGGTTATAGATATTCGCAGCGCTTATCCTTATGCTATGACATTCCTGCACCCATGGGGATTAAATTTCTCTACATTTGATTATCTACCAGAAAACTTAACCGATCAAGAACTAGGCCGGTGCTTCATAACATTAGAAGCCAAATCACTAGGAGCATTTCCCGCTCGCGAAAAATCAGGCTTAACTTTTCATAACGATGGCGAGCTTAGAATTTTCCATATAACCGGCTGGGAATTTATGGGTGCAAGAGATACAAATTGTTTACAGAATTTTAAGATTATGGAAGTAAGACAATATTTTGAGACGGTAGAATTTACGGAATATGTCGAACACTTTTTTAAGATGAAAGACGAAGCAAAAGCCACTGGCGATAATGCTCGTTATCTATTTGCCAAGATTTTTCTTAATGCTCTATATGGTAAGTTTGCGAGTAATCCAGCTAACTACGAAGAATTTATGACTATGCCCGCAAAGCTTCTAGACGGCGCAATTGATGATGGATGGTTTTTCTGTAAGCTTTTGTCAGAAGAAACAGCAATTGTTAATAAACCCCTAGACGAAGAAAAGCAAAGGTATTATGATGTTGCTGTTGCTGCTAGTATTACTGGCTTTGTTAGGGCTTACCTTTTTCGTAATATTAAAATATGTGATGGTGTGTTATATTGCGATACCGATAGCATCGCTGCTAAGCGAATTGGTGATGGTGTTCCTACATCGGATATTTTAGGCGATTGGGAACAAGAGGCCGAATGTGACTTTGGAGCTATCGCTGGAAAAAAGCTTTATGCTTTTCGTAAGCTAGATGGTTCATGGAAAACTGCTACTAAAGGTGTGCGATTGACGCCGGATCAGGTAATTGAAATTGCTAATGGCGCAACCGTCACTTATGAGCCGGAAGCCCCCACCTTTTCGGTCAAGCGAGGGATTATCTTTACACCAAGAAAAATTCGTATGATCTAGGAAAATGTGTCGATTTTGATTGACATAAAATTTGACGGTGATAGAAAGAATATGGTTTTACGGAACCGAACATTAACCATTCACGAAAGATAATCAAATGGCTGTTACCACCAAGATTGTAAAAAAGTTGTCGATGAAAGTTCTAGCTGGGGGACGACCAATTATTCCACAGGACGGCTCGACAAATTGGCTGGCAAATATTATCGGCATCGGATCGGCTATTAAACATGGCGAAAGCAACTATGGTGCGTGGCGCGCGGTGCTAGGCCAGTTTATTGCTGAAACCGTCAGCAAAGAAACCGGCGAGCTTTTGCGCTTTCGCACCGGAACGCTTTTCCTTCCCGATGTTGCACTTAACCTTATTGCGCCGGTTATCGAAAGCTCTGGAAAAGGCGCACAGACACAGTTCGCTTTTCGTGTAGGTGTTATCAAGGATGATACAAGCGCTACTGGTTATATCTATGTGGCAGAAAGCCTTGTAGAGCTGGAAGAAAATGACCCACTTGAAATGCTACTCAATAAGGCTTTGCCGAGTTTGCCCGCGCTTCCTAAGCCTGCCAAGAAAAAGGAACAAGAAGCCGATAAAGTTTCCACTTGACAGGATCGGAAATATATAATACAATAGCAATATTGGATAGCAGCGATCCTCTCCCTGTCTGGTAGCTGTCCAATGGCGAACAGTCCCTGAATGGTTAAATGCCCCTTAACCATTCAGGGACATAGGCTGAAAATTCAATCATAAATATCAGCCGAAAATTCAACCGTAAGTATTATGATGCCGAAAATGAGCCTTGCGAAAGTGAGGTTCGTTTTTTTTGTGTTGGTAGATTTCCTTGT
>Ga0184615_10001113_pt1 | contig 14682 bp, 16 predicted proteins | sample PLM4_65_coex_FD_133134 | JGI IMG/M metagenome (GOLD analysis project Ga0184615, IMG submission 133134) | Groundwater sediment microbial communities from an aquifer in East River, Colorado, USA - PLM4_65_coex | ecosystem: Environmental > Terrestrial > Soil > Riparian zone | place: USA: East... | reverse complement strand
GCCCGTACGTGCCGCTGATGCAGAGGACCGACGCCCACAGCGCCTGGGCCCAGAGCCCGAATACCGGCGTGCGGTACTCCTGGTGCAGGCGGCCCGCCCGCTCTGGGCGCCGGTGGGCCGTCGTGCATATAAAGGTGGCGGCGCGCACGGTACTGCCAGGGTGTACATGAGCGTGATTCGACCCAAACTCGGCCTCACCTTCGACGACGTCCTCCTGGTACCGCGATACTCGGCGGTGCATCCGCGCGAGGTTTCGACCGTCAGCCGCTTCACCCGCACGATCTCCCTCAACATCCCGCTCGTCTCCGCCGCCATGGACACCGTCACCGAGGCCGACATGGCCATCGCGATGGCGCGTGCCGGGGGGATCGGCGTGCTCCACAAGAACATGACCCCGGAGCGTCAGGCCGCCGAGGTGGACCGGGTCAAGCGGAGCGAGAGCGGGATGATCCTCAATCCGATCACGCTCGGGCCCGACCGGCCGCTCCGGGAGGCGTATACCCTGATGCGGCGGTTCAAGATCTCGGGCGTGCCGATCGTGGATGGCCAGGGGCGCCTGATCGGCATCATCACCAACCGCGATCTCCAGTTCGAGCGGAACCTCGACCAGCCGATCCGGGAGGCGATGACGAAGGACAAGCTGATCACGGCTCCCGTGGGCACCAGCCTGGACGACGCCGAGCGGATACTGGCCCAGCACCGCATCGAGAAGCTGCCGGTGGTGGACGCCCAGGGAATCCTCAAGGGGCTGATCACCGTAAAGGACATCTTCAAGCGCCGCGAGCACCCCAACGCGAACAAGGACCAGCACGGCCGGCTCCGGGTCGCTGCCGCCGTCGGCGGTGGATCTGACGCGACCTTCCGCGCCAAGGGCCTCGTCGCCGCCGGTGTGGACGTGATCGTGGTGGATTCGGCGCACGGGCACAGCGAGGGCGTGCTGAGCACCGTCTCCCAGCTGCGCGAGGCCTTCCCCGACGTGCAGCTCGTCGCGGGAAACGTGGCCACCGAGGCCGGCGCGAGGGAGATGGTGCGGCGCGGGGTGGACGCGGTGAAAGTCGGGATCGGCCCCGGCAGCATCTGCACCACGCGGGTCGTCACCGGCGTCGGCGTCCCCCAGGTCACGGCGGTGATGGACGCGGTGCGCGGCGCGGAAGACGTTCCGATCATCGCCGACGGCGGCATCAAGTACTCGGGCGACGCGGTGAAGGCGCTGGCCGCCGGCGCCTCCTCGGTGATGATGGGCTCGATGCTCGCGGGCACCGAGGAGAGCCCGGGGGAGTCGGTTCTCGCCGAAGGACGGCGGTACAAGATGATCCGCGGCATGGGCAGCCTCTCCGCCATGCAGGACGGGTCGGCCGACCGCTACTTCCAGGAAGGCGAGATGGCCCCGTCGAAGCTGGTCCCCGAGGGGATCGAGGGACGGGTGCCCTACAAGGGGCCGGTCGCCGACGTACTCTTCCAGATGGTCGGCGGGCTCCGCAGCGGCATGGGTTATTGCGGGGTGTCCTCCATCCCGCAGCTCCAGTGTGAGGTCGAGATGCTGCAGATCACCAGCGCCGGCCTCCGCGAGTCGCATCCGCACGACGTCACGATCACGCGGGAAGCACCGAACTACAGTGCGTGAAATACAGTAAAGCGTAAAGAGTGAAGAGTGAAAGGGAGGAATCGCGCCCTCTTCACCCTTCACGTTGCACCTTTCACGCAGTCACTCCACCGTCCCCCAAATTCGCGAGCACCTCATGAGCCTCTTCCGTCGCAAGGATGTGTCCGCGCTTCAGGCCGAGCTCGCCTCGGACCACAACCTCAAGCGCGTGCTCGGGCCGGTCAACCTGGTCCTGCTCGGCATCGGCGCGGTCATCGGCGCGGGCATATTCGTGTTGACGGGGCAGGCCGCCGCCAACTACGCCGGCCCGGGGATCGTGATCTCCTTCATCCTCGCCGGTACCGCCTGCGCCTTCGCCGGACTGTGCTACGCCGAATTCGCCGCCATGATCCCCGTCGCCGGCTCCGCCTACACCTACGGCTACGCGACGCTGGGCGAGCTCTTCGCCTGGATCATCGGGTGGGACCTGATTCTGGAATACCTCTTCGCCGCCTCCACCGTCGCGGTGGGCTGGTCGGGGTACGTGGTCTCGTTCCTCAAAGACCTCGGCATCAACATCCCTTCCGGGTACACCTCCGCTCCCTACATCCACACCACACCGGCCGACGCCGGGATCAACATCTGGCGGCTCTTCACCGAGGGCTGGTCGGCCACCGGGGCGGTACTCAACGTGCCGGCGATGTTCATCGTGGGGCTGCTCACCATTCTGCTGATCATCGGCATCAGCGAGTCGGCGACGTTCAACAACGTCGCGGTGATCGTCAAGGTCACGGTGGTGCTGCTGTTCATCGCCTTCGGCATCGGCTACATCAACGCCGACAACTGGACTCCGTTCGTCCCGCCGGCGGAAGGCCCCGGAAAGTACGGCTGGGACGGCATCGTCCGCGGCGCGGGCGTCATCTTCTTCGCCTACATCGGATTCGACGCCGTCTCCACGGCGGCGCAGGAGACCCGAAATCCGCAGAAGGACATGCCGATCGGCATATTGGGATCACTCGCGATCTGTACGGTGCTCTACATCGCGGTCGCGCTCGTGCTCACCGGTATCGTCCCCTACTCCCAGCTCAACGTCCCCGATCCGATCGCCGTTGGCATCAACGCTACGGGCGCCCAGCTCGCGTGGCTCCGGCCGGTCGTCAAGATCGGCGCGATCGCCGGTCTGTCCTCGGTCATCCTGGTCATGCTCCTCGGCCAGCCGCGGATCTTCTATACCATGTCGAAGGACGGCCTGCTGCCGCCGATCTTCGCCGCGGTACACCCGAAGTTCCGGACGCCGTGGCTCGCCAGTGCGGTCACCGGCGTCACCGCGATGGCCTTCGCGGGCCTCCTCCCCATCGGGCTCCTGGGCGAGCTGGTCTCGATCGGAACGCTGCTCGCCTTCGCGATCGTCTGCGCCGGCGTGCTGGTGCTGCGCTACACCGACCCCGACCGGCCGCGGCCGTTCAAGACACCGCTGGTGCCGTTCGTGCCGCTCGCGGGGATCCTGGCCTGCCTCTATCTGATGCTCGGCCTGCCCGTAGACACCTGGGCCCGGCTGATCGTGTGGATGGCGCTCGGGCTGGCGATCTATTTCCTCTACGGGAAGCGGCACTCGAAGGTGCAGCAGGCGGCGAGGTAGTAGGGCGGAACGGCGGACGGGCGGAAGGTTCCGCGGGCGTTCGGGCTTTCGTCATCCCTCGCTCTGCTCGGGATGACAGCCAAAGCGGCGCTTCGGCTGTTGTTCGAAGCGCCGCTTTCGCTTACCCTCGCCTTCCGCCCTTCCGCCCGCCCTACCATCGCACCGCTCTCCCACCCATTTTTCACCAATGCCCTTCTCTCTGTCCCCCGACCGGCTCGAAGCGGCCCGAGCGTTCGCCGCCACGTTCCATCCCGGACAGCGGGTGTGTCTCACAACCCACGTCAATCCGGACGGCGACGGACTGGGCAGCGAGGCCGGCCTGGCCCACCTGCTGAAGGCGCTCGGTGTGGACGTCGTGATCACCAACCCGACCGCGACGCCGCACCGGTTCGACTTCCTGTTCGAGGATCTTCCGGGGGTTGACAGGACCGGCGAGGCGATCAAGGAGTTGAGGCGCGCCGACCGCATCGTCGTGCTCGACATCGCCGACCTCGGCCGGCTCGGCATGCTGGGCGAGACCGTTCGCTCGCGCGGGGTGCCGGTCGCATGCATCGACCACCACGTCGGCACCGGCGCGCTCCCTGAGGGGCCGCGCTACCTCGACTCCGACGCCGCGGCGACCGGTGAGCTGGTCTTCGAGCTCGCGGTCGCCAACGGCTGGCCGGTGGATCAGGCCGCGGCGCGCGGGCTCTACGTCGCCATCCTGACCGACACCGGCGGCTTCCGCTTCAGCAACACCCGCCCCCGCACCCTCAGGGTCGCGGCCGAGCTGCTGGAGACGGGGGTGGATCCCGAGGAGATCTACCTCGAGGTGTACGCCCGCGCGCCCGAGGGCCGGCCGCGTCTCTTCGCCGAAGCGCTGCAGACGCTGGTGGTCGAGCCGGACCATGGGCTGGCATGGGTCACGGTGCCGCCCGGCGCGATCGAGCGGCTCGGCGTCTCGTCGGACGATCTCGACGGCGTCGTCGAGTTTCCCCGGTCGATCGAAGGGGTGCGGATGGCGCTCCTCTTCCGGGAGGTGAGCCAGGGACGGGTGAAGGTCTCCCTCCGCTCCATCGGCCCGGTGGACGTCGCCGCCTTCGCCAAGAGGTTCGGCGGGGGCGGCCACACCAAGGCCGCGGGGCTCGCGCTCATGGGCTCGCTTGCCGAGGTGCAGGCGACGGTCCTCGCGGCCGCGCGCGACTACCTCAGCAGCAACGGCGGACCCGCCTCCGGGCCCGGTTGACCCTTCCCCCGGGCATCCTATATTCCCGACTATGGCAGTAGGAATTCGCCATCCGGGGGCGTATGGACACGATTGATCGCATCGAGCGGACACTGGACACCCTGCGACCCTACATCGCCTCCCACCGCGGCCATGTCGAGGTGGTGGACTTCGATGAGGGTGAAGGGGTGCTTCTCCTCCGCCTCGGTGGGACTTGTCACGGCTGCGCGGCGTCCACGGTGACGCTGCGCCAAGGCATCGAAGCGCGCCTGCGCGAGATGGTGCCCGAGGTCAAGCACGTGGAGGCGGTCTGATGGCGGAGCCGTTGGAAGCCAGGGTCGCCGCCGCTCTCGCCCGCATCCAGAACCCTCGTCTCGAGAACGATCTCCTCTCGGCCGGCATGATCCGCGACCTGGCGGTGAGCCCGGACGGGGCGGTCAGCTTCACCTTCCTGCTGTCGCCCGAGGACCCCGCCACACTCGTGCGCCAGGCGCGCGCCGCGGTGCAGGAGATCGAGGGTGTCCGCCGGGATGCGGTCAAGATTTCCGTGACCAATCCCGCCGGTCCGGCGAAGGTCACGCACAGCGCCCCCGCCGGAGGCGAGGCCGGTCCGCCGCAGCCTCCTACCGCCCCCGAGATGCCGAATCTCGGGCGGATCATCGCGATCTCCTCGGGCAAGGGCGGGGTGGGGAAGTCCACCGTCTCGGCGAATCTCGCGGTCGCCCTCGCCCGCTCGGGGCGGCGCGTCGGCCTGATGGACGCCGACGTGTACGGCCCCAACATCCCCCGCATGTTCGGGGTCTCCGAGCGCCCGCCCGTCACCGGCGGGAAGATCCAGCCGCTTGAGGCCTACGGCGTGAAGCTGATGTCGCTGGGCTTTCTGGTGGAGCGCGACGCCCCGGCGATCTGGCGCGGCCCGATCATCATGAAGATCGTGACGCAGTTCCTGCGCGACGTGGACTGGGGTCCGCTCGACTACTTCCTGGTGGACCTGCCCCCGGGCACCGGCGACGCGCAGCTCTCCCTGGTCCAGGCGACCCACGTCTCCGGCGCCTTGATCGTCACTACCCCCCAGGAGATGGCGGTCGGCGACGCGCTCCGCGGCGCACGGATGTTCGAGCGGGTCGGCGTGCCGGTCCTCGGCATCGTCGAGAACATGAGCGGCTTCGTGGATCCGGAGAGCGGCCGCCGCTTCGAGCTCTTCTCCTCCGGCGGCGGACGCCGGCTGGCCGACGAGCTGGGCGTGGATCTCCTCGGAAGCATCCCGCTCCAGCCCCGCCTCGCCGAGTTGGCCGACGGCGGGCGCCCGATCCTGGTGGCCGAGCCGGAGAGCGCGGCGGCCGCAGAGCTCCAGGGCATCGCCGACCAGCTCCAGCGCAAGACCGCGGGCCGATCGGCCGCCTTGCCGATCATGCGGGGTTGAGGGCCTTTCTCGGAGGCCCACGGAGCGCCGGCTATACTTTGCGGACCATGAGCCTGATCACCCTCCTCACCGACTTCGGGACCACGGACTCCTACGTCGCCGAGGTGAAGGGGGTCCTGCTGAGCGCGGCTCCGGACGCGACGCTGGTGGACGTCACCCACTCGGTGCCGCCGGGAGACGTGCGTGCCGGCGCGTACCTGCTGGGACGCGTGTGGCATCGCTTCCCGGCGGGGACCGTCCACCTCGCCGTCGTGGACCCCGGAGTGGGCACCGACCGCGCCGCGCTGGCGCTCGGCGCGCACGGCCACTGGTTCGTAGGGCCGGACAACGGGCTCTTCACCTTCGTGCTGCGCGACGCGGAGGTGCAGATCGTATCGCTGCCGACGCCGGACGGTGCGTCCGCGACCTTCCACGGCCGCGATCTCTTCGCCCCCGCGGCGGCTGCGCTGGCCGCGGGGGCGACACTGGCCAAGCTGGGCGAGCCCCTGGCCGCGATGCCCGCGCGCCTGGCCTACGCCGAGCCGCATTATGAGGGGAAATCGGTCGTGGGGCAGGTGGTGTACGTGGACCGCTTCGGCACGCTGGTGACGAACCTGACGCCCGATCTGGTACCGTCCTACGCCACGGTCGAGGTGGAGGGTCTGGAGGTGGGCCCGCTGCGCCGCACGTTCGGCGACGTGCCGACCGGCGGTCTGGTGGCCTACGTGGGATCCGGCGGACAGGTCGAGATCGCGGTGCGCGACGGCTCCGCCGCCCGCCGGCTGGGAATGGGTGTCGGCGGGAGGGTCAGGGCCCGGCTGGGCTAGGACTTCGTTTGAGCTTCGAGAGCCCTGCCTTCAGGTAGCCGTATAGCTTCCAGATCACGAACACTGCCACGACCACCAGCGCCACCACGACGGTACCCGTGAGCAGCGGATGTTCCGCCGCCATCCACGCGAGGAACACCGCGAAGCCGTCTTCCAGCAGGCTCAACGTCCAGTTGCTCACCGGCTCGGGGCTCGCGTTCGCCGCCGCACGGGTGCTCGCCTTCGCCCCGTGCGAGGTGAGCGCCACGCCTCCCGCGAGAAGCGCGGCCGCCAGCTTCCACTCCTCCGACACTCCCCCGCCCGCGAACGCGCTGTACGAGAGCAGCGCCGCCGCGGGCGGGCGGATGAAGGTGTGGAGCGCGTCCCAGGCGCTGTCCACGTACGGGATCTTGTCGGCGATGAACTCGACGAGAAAGAGCGTGAGGGCGACGCCGAGCACCACCGGATTGGCGAGGACCTGGAGCGGCTCCGGCAGCGTCACGATGCCGAACCGCTGGAACAGTCCGGCGGCGGCGACCGTGGCGTACAGATTGAGGCCGGAGGCGAACGAGGTGCCGAGGGCGAAGCCCAGGGTCTCGAGGGGGGACATGTCAGCAACCTACTCCCATCGCAGAAAGGCGTGAAGCGTGAAGACTGACTCTTCACGCTTCACGCTTTTCTACTTTTCATCCACCCACTCTATCTTCACCCCTCCGACCGCCGTGGTCACCTCGATGTCGAGGCGCCGCTCGGCGCGATCGTAACCGGGAGACTGGAAGCCGTTGCCGCCGCGGACCAGGCCGGCCGGGTCGAAGGTCGCCAGGAACCGGTCGAGGGTGAGCCGCACGCCGACCCGCCGGGGCAGGCGGAGGGTCAGCTCACCCACGGCCATCTTGACCGCCGCCTGCGAGCTCGAGGTCCACGCGCCGTCGAAATCGAGCGTGACCTTGCCCATTCCTCCCTCGAAGTCGATCCGGTCGCACCGGCTGTTGCCCAGGCCGAGCATCGTCACCTCGGCGGCGCCGGCCGTTATCTTGGCCGCGCGGCAGCGCGACCGGTTCGGCTGGGAGAACCGGATCACCGCCTGGCTCGCACCCGCCTGCACGGTGAGCTCCGACAGGCTGAGCCCGCCCAGCTCCAGGTCGGCGTCCACCGCGCCGAGGGTGATGTCGAGATCGAGATCCACCGCCGGCGAGAAGGCCACGTTCGCGTCCTGGCGGAGCTGGCGCCTGGAGACGACGCGGAGACCGCCTTCGCCGGCGGGTTGGAGGCCGAGGGAGACCGCGCCCCTGGCCGCGTTGAAGTCGCTGGTGGGGAGGTAGCGATCCTCGTCGTACGAGGCGTCCATCCGGTAGAGCTCGGTCGCTCTGCCGGGAGCGACCCGAAGGCTTCCTGCGCGGTAGTCGAGATCGGCCTGCAGCCGGGTCTCGCCGTGGAGCTGCCGGAAGGTGGTGAACGCCCGCATGCTCTGGGCGGAAGCGCTCCCCGCGCCGAGCGACAGGGCGAGCGCCACGATCGCGACGCGGAGCATCAGAGCCCCCGCGTGGGTGTCCGGCCGCCGGGTCGCCGCGCCGCGGGGACTCCGAACTGCGGAGTGGCCCAGAGGTACTCGTCGGTGAGCGCCTCGGGCGGAATGAGCCGGCCGGCGAAGTTCTCCCGAATCCCCGCCCGACTGAGCAGCGCGGCGCCGAAGCCTGCGGTGGCGAGGAGCCAGGTGACCAGGAACGCGGCTCCGCGGATGAGGTCGCCGGCGACCGGCACCCAGCCGAACACCGACCACGCGAGCCACAGCGTGGCCAGCGCGCCGAGTCCGACCACGAGATAGCGATAGCTGTTCGGCGAGCCGATCACCACCCCCATCGCCATGCGGCGCCGGGTGTAGGTCTCTCCCATCGCGTGGGCGACCGCGAGAAACCCTCCCAGCGCCCCGACCACCACGAGCAGCACGTACACCGTCACGGCGAATGGAAGGAGCAGGATCCCCGCGACGCTCAGGATGAGCCCGACGATCAGCATGCCGAAGGTGGGAATGACGAGGATCTGACCGAGGAGCCCGGTCACGAAGGCCCGGCCGAAGGAATGCGAGACGGTATCCGAGACCACTTCGAGGTTCGGCCGGCCGAACATTACGAGACCGAAGCCGAGCGCGGCGAGCGTGAGGAACACGCCGAAAACGCCCGCGAGCCGCCGGCCGACGGTCGCCAGCCCGCTGGGCTGCACCGTCTCGACGGCACTGGTGGCGGGCGCGAAGATCGTGGTGGACCGGAGGGCGCGGATCTCGCCGCCGATCTCGCCCCCCATGTCCCGCACGTCGCCGCCGAGGGCCAGGATGTCGCCCGACACGAGGGCGCCTGGATGCACGATGACGTCGCCGTCCACCGTCACCAGATTGCCGAGCAGGCGGCCGTAGACGTCGGCGTCGCCCTGGACCACGAGCAGATTGCCTTCGGGCGATTCGGCCGAGCCGATGATGAAGTCCCCGAGGCGCGCGCTGCCGCCGTGCACCGTCACCCGGATGGGGCCGTCCTTGGGTGCGAGTGCGGTCTTGAGCTTGCTTTCCATCTCGGTGGGGCGGGACAGATCGCTCAGGTCCACCGGAGGGGTGCCTTCGGGCGCGGCGGGAATGGCCTGCGGCCGCGGGCGGGCTTGCCGGTCGTCGCTCTGCTGGCTCGCGACCAGGTCCCAGAAGTTCCTCACCAGCTCCACCGCCGCGGCGCCGGTCGGCACCGACCGCGGCTCGGCGTGCGCGACCGTGGGAAGGGCCGCCGACGGAGCCAGTAGCGCGACCAGCAGCGCCATCGTCATCATGTGCCGCGCTCTCCCGCGGCGCCGCCGCCCCTCGGCCCCGCCTCTAGCCCACATGGGCCACCTGCTGGGTCGGCAGAGCCAGCAGGCGACGCAGCGCGAAGACCCCGCTCAGGTAGGCCAGCGACGCCACGCCGATGGCGGCGGCCAGACGGCCAGGATTCCCAGCGAGTGTCCGCGCACTCTCGTACCACGGCTGTTCGATGAAGTTGGAGGCGAGCCCGCGGAGCGCGAGCCACCCGGCCTGCGTCCCCTGCGCCAAGACCCAGTTGCCGACCGAGGCGAGGACGTCCTGATTGGCCATCGTCCACGCGACGCTCGCGGCCATCCAGCCCACCACCGCGAGCGCGAGGCTCGCCGCGATGGCGATTGACCGCCGGGTGGCGAAGATCCGCTGCCGTACGGTCTGGAGCGAGCGGAGCGCGAAGGGATCCGCGACGGTGACCGAGGCCATCACTCGATCGGCGAATGCGCCAGATGGGCTCATCAACGGCAGCGCGGAGAGCTGCTCGACGATCTCGCGCTCCACCTGCGCGCGGTCGAAACACTCCGGGCACAGGTCGAGGTGTCGGGTACGTTCGGCGTCGAGGGTGCCGCTGAGCCAGTTCTCGACGTCGTCCGGCGAGAGGTGGGGGCCGGGAGCCTGGGTCATAAGTGGACCCTCCTACGGTGAGGGTGTGGCGAAGGTTTCATTGTTTCAGATGCGCGAGCGCGAGCCGCAGCTCGTTGCGGGCTCGGTGGATATAGGTCTTCACGGTGCCCAGCGGGAGATCCAGGATCTCGGCGATTTCCTCATAGGCCCGCCCCTCCACGTGGCGCAGGAGGATGCACGAGCGGTACTCGGGTCTGAGCCTCCCGATCGCGGCCTCGATGGCGCCGCCCAGCTCTCGCGCCTCGACCGCGTCCAGCGGAGACTCCTGCCTCGCCCCGATCTGGAGCGCGGTGGCCTGCATCGCCTCGGGGGTCTCCGCGTGAGGAGATCCGTCGAGGGAAAGTGTGTCGAGCTCGCGGCGGCGAAGGTGATCGATGGCCGCGTTGTTGGCGATCTTGAAGATCCACGAGGAAAATTTGAACTCGGGCCGATAGGATTCGATCGCGTTGAGCGCCTTGACGAACGTCTCCTGCGCCAAATCCTCGGCGAGCTCGCGGTCGCGCACCATCCGGTACAGCAGGGCGAACACCGGCCGCTCGTAGCGGCGGACCAACTCGCGGTACGCCGCCTCCCGCCCGCTGCGCGCGAGAAGCACGACCTCCTGATCGGTGAGCCGGGGCCATTCAGGCCCCTCAGGCATCGCTCGTCCGGCTTGCCAAGGCTCCTGCGGCGGGACTACATTGTGCGCCTATGTTAGCCTCGGATCGTGAGTTACCCGTTTCGGGCGGCCCCGAGAAGCGGGCCTACGTCCGCGAGATGTTCACCGCCATCGCGCCCACGTACGACCGGCTCAACCGCATCATCAGCCTTAGGCTGGACCAGCGATGGCGGCGGTACGCGGTGCGGCGATTGGGGTGGGAGCGGGCGCCGGAGGGAATGTACTTGGATCTCTGCGCCGGTACGCTGGACTTCGGGGCCACTCTCGCGCGGCAGCCCGGGTTCCGGGGCCGGATCGTGGGCGCCGACTTCGTCCAGCGGATGCTCCGCCTGGGCCGCCGAAAGTCGCCCCGGCTCTCGCCGGTGAACGCCGATGCCCTGTCGCTGCCCTTTCCGGACAGCGCCTTCGACGGTGCGATGGTCGGGTGGGGCGTGCGGAACCTGATGGATCTGGACGCCGGACTGACCGAGGCGGCGCGGGTGCTCAAGCCGGGCGCGCGCCTGGTGATCCTCGAGATGACCTTGCCCCCGAACCCTCGGGTCCGGCGGGTGTACCAGTTCTACCTCCGCCGCGTGCTGCCCTGGATCGGCCGAGTGGTTTCCAAACATACGACCGCGTATACCTGGCTTCCAGAGTCCACACAGGCGTTTCCCGGTCCGCAGGAGCTGGCGCGGCGCATGGAGCGCGAGGGGTTCACGGACGTGAGCTACGAGCTGTTTCTGGGCGGAGTGACGGCGCTGCACGTGGGCACCAGGGCATGAGCTGGTTCGTCATCCCGAGCGGAGCGAGGGATCGGCTCGCTCATGCACTCGCGCATCCGAACTCACACTCATGCGCCGGCCGATCCCTCGCTTTGCTCGGGATGACCCATGGCCCTCGATAACCTCCGCGACTTCATCAAGGCCATCGAGGACGCCGGCGAGCTCGCCCGCGTCACCCACCCGGTGCGCACGCGGCTGGAGATCGCCGAGATCGCCGACCGGTGCATGAAGAGCCCCGGCGGCGGGCCGGCGCTCCTCTTCGAGCATGTGCTGCTGGAGGACGGCCGCCGGAGCCCGCACCCCGTCGCCATCAATCTCTTCGGCTCGATGCGCCGGATGTGCCTGGCGCTCGGCGTGGACGACCTCGAGACCGTGGGCGCCCGGATCTCCGAGCTGCTGGAGATGAAGGTCCCCGAGGGACTCTTCGGCAAGCTCGCCATGCTCCCCAAGCTCGCCGAGGTGGGCAGGTTCCCGCCCAAGGTGCGGAGCGGCCGGGCGCCGTGCCAGGAGGTGGTGCTCCGGGGCGACGCCGTGAACCTGGACGACATCCCGTTCCTCACGACATGGCCCGGCGACGGCGGGCGCTACATCACCCTCCCGATGGTGATCACCCGCGACCCCGCGCGTGGGATCCGCAACGTCGGGATGTATCGTATCCAGGTCCTCGGCAAGGACACGCTCGCGATGCACTGGCAGCGCCACAAGGTGGGCGCCGCCCACTGGCGCGAGATGGCCGCCGCCGGCGAGCGCATGCCGGTGGTCATCGCCCTCGGCGGCGACCCCGCGAGCGTCTACTCGGGTTCGGCTCCGCTCCCGCCCACGATCGACGAGTTCCTCTTCGCCGGCTTCCTCCGCCGCGAGCCGGTGGACCTCACCCGTGCGGTGACCTGCGATCTCGAGGTGCCCTCGGAGGCCGAGCTGGTGCTGGAGGGCTACATAGATCCCGCCGAGCCGCTCGTCATGGAGGGCCCGTTCGGCGACCACACCGGCTTCTACTCGCTCGCCGACTACTACCCCAAGGTCCACGTCGCCGCGGTCACCGCCCGGCGCAACCCGATCTATCCGGCCACCCTCGTCGGCCGGCCGCCGATGGAGGATTTCTACCTCGGCCACGCCACCGAGCGGATCTTCCTGCCGCTGCTCCGGCTCACGGTGCCCGAGATCGTGGACTACCACATGCCGGCGCCGGGCATCTTCCACAACCTGGTGTTCGTCGCGATCGACAAGCAGTATCCTGGACAGGCGTACAAGGTGATGAACGCCCTCTGGGGCCAGGGACTCATGTCGCTGGCCAAGGTGATCGTCGTGGTGGACAAGGACGTGAACGTCCGCGATCCGGACGAGGCCTGGTGGATCGCGCTCAACAACATCGACCCCGAGCGCGACGTCAGATTCACCATGGGCCCGATGGACGTGCTCGATCACTCGAGCCGCGGGTTCACCTACGGCAGCAAGATGGGGATCGACGCCACCCGGAAGTGGAAGGAAGAGGGCTTCGAGCGAGAATGGCCCGGGCGCATCGAGATGGACGAGGAGACCAAGCGGCGGGTGGATGAAATGTGGCCCCAGTTGGGAATCCGGCTGGCGAATCGGCGGACGGGCGGACGGGCGGACGGACGGACCGTCCGACCGTCCGAAGGGTAAAGGGCATGAGCGAACCTTCCGCCCCCGAAGGCCAGACTCTCACCGGCGAGTCCCTCCTCGTCCGCTACGCCAACTTCGTCAAGCTGCCGCATACGCTCTTCGCGCTGCCGTTCACGCTGCTCGGCGTGCTGGCGGCGTCGATGACGTCGGCGGTGACGATCCGGGCCGTGGCGCTCGTCGTGGTCGCCTTCTCCGCCGCGCGGTGGGCGGCGATGGGGTTCAACCGCATCGCCGACCGCGGCTTCGACGCCCGCAACCCGCGGACGATGCAGCGGGAGCTCCCCCGTGGCGCGATCACGCTCTCCCAGGCCTGGGCGTCTGTTCTGGTGGCCTCGGCGATCTTCATTCTGGCCGCCGGCTCCCTCAACCGGCTCTGTCTCGCCCTGAGCCCGCTCGCGCTCGCCTGGATTCTGACCTACAGCATGGCGAAGCGGTTCACCTGGTGGCCCCATCTCTGGCTCGGCCTCAGCCTGGCCATCGCGCCCGTCGGCGGCTATCTCGCGGTGACGGGTTTGTGGAGCGAGCCGGCCTGGCCGCTCTTCGCGGTGGCTGCCGCCGTGGCGACCTGGGTGGCGGGATTCGACATCTTCTACGCCCTGCCGGACGAAGGGTTCGACCGAAGTGAGGGTCTTCGGAGCGCGGTCGTCCGCCTCGGCGAGTCGCGCGCGATCCTCCTCGCCAAGCTGCTGCACGGGGTGACCATCCCGGCGCTCGCCCTGTTCGGCTACGGCATGGGATTCGGCCTCTGGTACTACGCGGGCCTGGTGGTGGCGGCCGCGATTCTGGCTTACGAGCACAACCTCGTGCACCCGGGCGACCTCTCGCGACTCGACGCCGCATTCTTCACGATGAACGGCATCATGAGCGTCACCGTGTTCCTGTTCGCACTGGTCGATCGCCTGGCCGGGTGAGCACCATGGCGGTCCGCCACCCCGTCGTCCTCGCTCTCACTGGCGCCTCGGGGGCGCCGTACGGCGTCCGCCTGCTCGAGGTCCTCGCGCGGAACAAGGTTCCCGTCTGGTTGATCCCGTCGGGGCACGGGATGCGGCTCCTCGAGGCGGAGTGCGGCATCGGGTCGCTGGAGGCGCTGCGTTCGGCCACCGGCGGCGACTGGTCCTCGGTGACGCCGTTTCCCGACAGCGACCGCGGCGCGCTTCCCGCCTCGGGCTCCCAGCGGACGAGCGGCATGGTGATCTGCCCTTGCTCCATGGGCACCGTGGCCGCCGTCGCGGCCGGCACCTCCCGCTCGCTGGTCGAGCGCGCCGCCGACGTCACGCTCAAGGAACGGCGGAGGCTGATCCTCGTGCCTCGCGAGACGCCGCTCTCGCTGGTGCATCTCAGGAATCTCGTCAGCGTGACTGAGGCCGGCGCCGTGGTGATTCCCGCGGCGCCCGGCTTCTATCATCGCCCGACCCGGGTCGAGGAGCTGGTGGACTTCATCGTGCAACGGGTGCTCGACCAGCTCGGTCTCGACATCGAGATCGCGCGTCGCTGGACCGGCGAGTCAAGCGTCTGATGGGCAACCTCCG
>Ga0184615_10001112_pt1 | contig 14683 bp, 15 predicted proteins | sample PLM4_65_coex_FD_133134 | JGI IMG/M metagenome (GOLD analysis project Ga0184615, IMG submission 133134) | Groundwater sediment microbial communities from an aquifer in East River, Colorado, USA - PLM4_65_coex | ecosystem: Environmental > Terrestrial > Soil > Riparian zone | place: USA: East... | reverse complement strand
GACAGGAGGTATTCGTCCACCAGTGTCCAGTCGCCGTGCAGGTGTTCGGTTCTCTCCAGCATCCGCGCGCCGACCTGATGGAGGGCCTTGTCCATGGGATCGAACGGGCGACGCTGGCTCGCCAGGATGCCGAATTCGAGCACGCGGTGAACCTCATCCGGCAGCTCGCCGGATTTGAACTCGTCGATGTCGAACACTCGCTCGTCTGCACACAGCGCGGCGACGGACATCCGGTTCTCGGTCAACGTCCCCGTCTTGTCGACGCACAAGACCGTGGCGGCTCCCAGCGTCTCAACCGCGGCGACGCGCCGGGTCAATACCTGTTGTTGCGAGATCCGCCACGCGCCCAATGCAAGAAACACCGTGAGCACCACCGGAAATTCTTCCGGCAGGATCGCTATCGACAACGTCAGCCCGGCCAAGACGCCGTTCAGCCAATCTCCACGGGTCAATCCATACACCACCGCCAGGACGACACACAGGACCACTCCCGCCACGGCGAGGCGTCTGACCACCCGGCCGGTTTCACGCTGCAAGGGAGTGGGCTCCCGCTCAACGGTGGCCAGCGCTTTGCCAATCCGTCCGATTTCCGTGCCGAGGCCCGTTGCCAGGACCTGGGCAAGGCCGTGCCCTTGCACGACCAGGGTGCCGAAAAACACAAACGGTTGATCGTCGCCGCCGGGACGTGCCATGGCGGGCACGCCTTCGGCGGCCGCTTTGCGGACCGGCACCGATTCGCCGGTTAAGAGCGATTCGTCGACCGCAAAACCGGCGCAGGACAGAAGCACGCCGTCGGCCGGCACGCGGTCACCCTCGGCGAGGACGAGCACGTCGCCCCGTGCCACCTCGCGGCCGGGAATGCGTTGTTGTTCACCATCCCGGATCACCAGCGCGCGCGGGCTGGTCAGATCTCTCAGCGCATCCAGCGCACGCTCCGTCTTGCGCACCTGGTACAGGGTGATCCCGATGACCACGACCACCATCACGAACAAAATCAGCGCCTGCCGGGTGTCGCCGAGCATCAGATAAATCGTCCCGGCCGCGACGAGCAAGACAAACATCGGCTCGCGGACGACGTCCCATGCGAGGGCGACCATGCTGCGCGGCCTCGCCGATGGCAATTCGTTATAGCCCTCGAGCGCGAGCCGCTCCGCCGCAGCGGGTCCCGTGAGCCCGGTCACGGCAAGACGATCGGGGGTGGGGTTCACGGTCGAGTTCACCATCGCCCGCGGCGCGTCAACGGCGTCTTCGTTCGCCATCCTCCCTGATGCATTACTTGAATTTCGCGCTCGCGCTGTGCAACGACGTCTTGAGCTCCTCCCACGCCTTGCCGATGCCCGTTTTCACGTCCCCCCACGCCGCGTCGCCGGCGCCTCCCAACTCAACGAGCTCCTCCTTCAGCGCCTTTCGCCTGGTTCGCAGTTCTTCGAGCATCTTCCTGGCCTCGGTCTCCGCCCTGGCCGCCTTCGTCCGGAGGATGTCGATCTCCGGCTCCCATTCCCTCAGTTCGGCCTTGATCTTGGCGCGCAGCTCGGAGACGGCCGTTCGGATTTCCCCAGCGGCCGCCTTCGCCTTGAGTTCCTCCATTTCGTAACCCCACTTCAGGAGTTCGGCCTCGATATCGCTGCGCAGTTCCTCCATGTGCTCGTAGTACTCCTTCTTGGCCTCCGCCACTTCCCGGTCCACCTTCGCCTTCAACTTATCCAGCTCGGCGCCCCACGCCTTGAGTTGGCCCTCGATCGGCCCCTGAGTGGCTTCCTTGGTCTCCATCGCTTCCCTCCTTTGCATGATGTCAGATGTGGCCGTGTGTGAGGATCGTCTGATTCTGGAGGATGAGCGCGGCGGTTCACAACCCCCCAAAGGGGGGAGGAGATTACCCGATGCGCTTACGAAAACGGGTGGACGCAAACCAGAGGATGACTGACCCCATCACCAGGAGCGCCACATACTGCGACCAGAGATCCGCGAGCCCCGCGCCTTTGAGAAAGATGCCCCGCACAATTTCAAGATAATGGCGAAGCGGATTGAGGAGCGTCAGCCATTGAAAGAGGTCGGGCATGCTGCTCACCGGAAACATGAACCCGGACAAGAGCATGGTGGGCTGGAAAATCAGGAAGGTCGACATGAACGCTTCTTGCTGGGTATTCGAAATCGTCGAGATGAGCAGACCGACCCCCAGGCCGGAGAGGAGGAAGAGGACGCTGGCAACCAGCAGCAAGAACGCGCTCCCCTCGAAGGGCACCCCGAACCACACCAGCGCCACGGTCGTGACCACGGCCAGATCCACGAGGCCGATGATCGCAAAGGGGATGGTCTTGCCGGCGATCAGTTCACCGGGCGTGAGGGGGCTGACCATGAGTTGTTCAAGCGTGCCGATCTCCCGCTCGCGCACGATGGCAAGCGAGGTCATGAGCAGACACACCAACAAAATAATCGCGCCCACGACCGCCGGCACGTTGTAATTGCGGCTGGCGAGGTCGGGGTTGTACCATGCCCGCTCGCGAAGATCGATCGGGGGCTGAACCGGAACCGGGCTGACGCGCGCCGCGTAGTTTTGCACGATGCGCTCCGCATAGCCCTTGGCCACCGTGGCGGTGTTGGAGTTGGTCCCGTCTAGCACGATCTGTACCTGCGCGCCGCTCCCGTCGAGGAGCGCGGTGGCGAAGCCTCTCGGGATCTCCATGCCCACGATGGCGTCTCCGTGATCGAGGGCGCTCACCAGATCGGCCGGGCGGTCCGACCGGCCGACCACGCGGAAGTAACCCGAAGCGACGAACGCGTCCAAGAGCTCCCGCGAGGCGCGGGTCCTGTCATGATCCACGACAAACGTCGAGGTCTGCCTGATGTCGGTGGACACGGCATAGCCGAACACCATGAGCTGGATAATCGGCGCGACGAAGATGATCCGGCGTAAGCGAGGCTCGCGGAAGATTTGGAGAAACTCCTTCCGCACCATCTCCCACACCCGTTCAAGGCTCTCGCGCATGCTCGTCGTTCCTCATCACTTCCGCCGTACCTACCCGATGACAACTAATTTAGATCACACAGTTAATTGCCGATCCCTCAAGAAATGCTTGAATATTTTCAACCGTCGTATTCAGGATCCGTTCAACCGCCTCCCGGCTGTTAAACGCGATGTGCGGCGTGATGATCACATCCTCCCGCTTCAACAGGATATGGTTTCTAATCACCGACCGCAGCCGCTCTTCGTCGAACCGGCTGGAGAGCAACTCCCGCTCCTCCCGGATCGCCTCTTCGCCTTCCAAGACATCCAACCCCGCTCCGCCCACGATCCCCGCATCAAGCGCCCAGAGCAGGGCGTCGGTATCCACGAGACCGCCGCGCGCGGTGTTGATGAGCAAGGCCCCCTTCTTCATGGCTTCGAATTGACGTCGGCCCATCAGATGTTGAGTCTCCGCCGTGAGGGGACTGTGCAAAGAAACGACATCGGATTGAGCCAGCAGCTCGTTCAGCCCGGCATACTGAAACCCAAGCCGCTCGGCGAACGAGGGATCCGGCCTGACATCATACGCCAGCACGCGCATCTGAAACCCGTTGGCGATCCGGATCACGTGCCGGCCGATCTGGCCCGTGCCGATCACTCCGAGCACCTTCCCCATCAGGTCAAACCCTTGGAGTCCCTGGAAGGAGAAATCGCCGTGGATCGTCCGCGCACGGGCCTGATAAATCCGTCGCGACAGCGACAGAATCAACGCGAACGCGTGCTCGGCCACCGTGTTGGCTCCGTAAGTGGGCACATTGCAGACGACGATACCCTTCCGTCGGCAGAAGGCGGTGTCGATGTGGTCGAAACCCGTGGATCGCGTGGCAATCATTTTGAGGTTCGGGAGACGGTTCAACAACGCGGCATCCAGATCGGAGTAGATGAAAACCGAGAGGATCTCGGCGTCGCTGATGCGCTCCAGCACGATGCGATCGGCTTCATCGGGGTAGAACTGAGCTCGCCACTGGGCAAGACCGCGTGCGGTGAGGAATGTCTGTTCCCACGGTTCCACCTCCAAGAAGACGATCCCCGGCACCGCACGGTCTGGAGTCATGCGAGCCCCGCTGTGGAACACTCCGTCCCGTTTCCCCGGCCAACGAAGCAGCCGGCAATTTGCATGACGGCCTCTTCCGATCTCGGGGTCTCGTCCGTTCTCCTCACGCGATCTCCTTTCGAAACACGCGAATCGCCAACACCAGGCCCACGAGGGCAAACACAACCATCAGCAGGCCCTGGACGCGGAGCACCTCCACCCCCACGCCCTTGAGAAAGATGCCGCGAGTGACCACCAGAAAGTACCTTGCTGGAATCAGAAACGTCAGCGCCTGCAGGGGCTTCGGCATCACATCGATGGCGTACATGAATCCCGAGAGCAGAAAGGCCGGGAGAAACGTCGCCACCATGGCCATCTGCGTGGCCAGCAACTGGGAGCGGGCGACCGCCGAGATGAACATACCCAATCCCAGCGCGCCGGTGAGGAAGAAAAAGGCCAGCATCATGAGCAGAAATGGATCGCCGCGAAACGGGACACCGAACAGAGCGACCCCGAGTCCCGAGGCGATCACCACATCAATCAAGCCGATGGCGAGATAGGGCAGCAGCTTACCCAACACCACCTCGCTCCGGGACACCGGGGTGGCCGCGAGCTGCTCCATGGTTCCCCGCTCCCACTCGCGGGCGATCGTCAGCGACGTGAGCATCGCCGCGATGATCATCATGATCACCGCGATCAGCCCCGGGACGATCATGTTTCGGCTCGAGAGCTCCTCGTTGTACCAGACCCGGCTCTGGGCCGAAACCGGGGGACGGAACGGGACTCCGTGGACCTGGAGGCTGGTGGAATAGCTCTGAACGATGGCTTGCGTATACGCCAGGATGATGGTGGCGGTGTTGGCGTCGCTGCCATCGACGATCGCCTGGAGGGCGGCCTGCCGACCCGCTCCGAGATCCGCCTCAAAGTCCGGCGGGATGACCAACGCCATCTGCACCCGTCCCCGGTCGAGTAGCGACGCGATCTCCGAGGTCCGCTCCGGCCAAGTCGTCAGGGCAAAGTACCCCGACGAGCGGAACGCGTCGATCAGCTCCCGACTGCGGGCCGACCGGTCCTGATCGATCACCGCCGTGGGGATATGCTCCACATCCCAGGTAATGGCGTAGCCGAACAGGATGAGGAGGAACATCGGGAGCAGGAAGGCCAGGATCAGGCTTCGCGTATCGCGACGGAGCTGGAGGACTTCCTTGCGCGAGATGGCCAGGAGGCGGTGGACGTTCATCATAAACCGGTTCCCTGTGACCGTGGGCGGGGGGACTCTCGTATTCGCCCTCATTCGGGGCGATCACCAGGATCGCCCCTACCCGATCACGGCGCCTCCTTCGGCGCGGATCAGCGAGACGAACACGTCCTCTAAAGACGGCGCGATGCCCTCGATGCTCCGGACGGCCACGCCGCGGGACTCCAACATCGCGGGGATGGTTGCGCGGGCCTCCGCGACGTCCCGGACGACGACGTGGACGGCCCGACCGAACATGGCCGCCTCCAGAATCTCAGGCAAGCCCTGGAGGACCTCCACCGTTTTCGGTCCGTTGTCGGTCCGTATTTCAAGGATCGGTTCGCCCATCCCTGCCCGGAGTCTGGCGGGGGTGTCCAGCGCGATCAGTTTTCCTCGGTTCATCAGCGCCAGGCGATGACAGGACTCCGCCTCCTCCATGTAGTGCGTGCTGACGAAGACCGTGATGCCGGCATCCGTGAGGGTAGAGATGAGGTCCCAGAACCTGCGCCGGGAGAGCGGATCGACGCCCGAGGTCGGCTCGTCCAGAAAGAGGAGGGGGGGCTCGTGCAGCACCGCGCAGCCGAGCGCCAGGCGCTGCTTCCAACCGAGCGGCAGCTCGCGGGTGAGGCGCCTGCGGTGCTCCGTCAGATCCGCCATCTCCAGCACCCATGCTCGGCGCTCGGCGCGCCGCGCCGCGCGAACACCGTTGAGCCCGGAGAAAAACGTGATGTTCTCCTCCACCGTGAGGTCTCCATAGAGCGAGAAGAGTTGCGACATGTAGCCCACACGGCGTTTGATGGCTTCCGTCTGGGACAGGATGTCGAACCCCGAGACGGTCCCCCCGCCCGAGGTCGGCAGAAGCAGCCCCGCCAGCATCTTGATGGTCGTGGTCTTGCCGGCCCCGTTCGGACCCAGAAACCCGAAGATCTCTCCCCGGCGGACTTCGAAGGAGACGGCGTCAACGGCGGTGAAGCCGTTGAAGACCTTGGTCAAGCGATCGACCCACACCGCGGCATCCGCTGAACTCGGGGGCACGATCACCCCTTGTGTGCGATGCGATCGATGAACACGTCCTCCATCGAGGGAACCATGGCGCGCACCTCGAACACCTCGAGCCCCGCCTCGCGGAGCGCGGCCTCCACCGCCGGCCCGTCCCGCTCCGCCGAGTCGACGGTCACGTGCAACCGGTCGCCGAAGACGGCCGCCCGCCTCACCATCGGAAGGCCGGAAAGACGGACGAGCGCCTCGCGCACTCGCGCGACCCGCACCATGATCACGACGCCTTCCAGGGCGCCCTGCAACGTGTCCGGCCGGTCCACCACGAGGAGTCGGCCCTCCTGGAGGAGAGCGACGCGGTCGAACCGCTCCGCCTCGTCCATGTAGGCCGTGCTGACGACGGCCGTGACGCCCTGCGCGACCATGTCGTGGACGATCAGCCAAAGATCCCGGCGGGAAATCGGATCTACGCCGAAGGTCGGCTCATCCAACAGCAAGATCTTCGGCTGGTGGATCAACGCGCAGGAGAGCCCCAACTTCTGCTTCATCCCGCCGGACAATTGTCCCGCCAGGCGGTCTTGAAAGGGGCCGAGGTTTGAAAAATGAAACAGCCGATCGAGGCGGGCCTTTCGCTCGGATCGCGGCACCTGATACAGATCGGCGTAGAAGTTCAGGTTCTCGATCACCGTCAGGTCGGTATAGAGACCGAACCGCTGCGACATGTACGCGAGGTCGTGTTTGACGGTCTCGGGGTCGCGAGCGACGCTGGTCCCGTTCATCACCGCGTCGCCGGCGGAGGGTCGCAGCACACCGGCCAACATGCGCAGCGTGGTGGTCTTCCCCGCGCCGTCCGGCCCGACCAGGCCAAAGAGCTCGCCGGGGTTCACCGAGAAGGTCAGCCGATCGACGGCGAGCAGATCGCCGAACCGGCGCGTGAGACCCTCCACGCGGATCATCGGTTCGGGATCAGCCATGGCCTGGACCGAGGTCGAGTCGGACATCGGCCGGCATGCCCGGCTTGAGATCGGAGGTCGGGTCCTCGGTGATCCGAACCTTGACGGCGTATACCAGTTTGACCCGTTCTTCGGTCGTCTGCACGGTCTTCGGCGTGAACTCGGCCTGGCTCGCGATAAAGACCACCTCGCCCCGATAGATCTTGGTGGGATACGTGTCCGAGGTGATTTCCGCCGCCTGGCCTAACCGGACCGCGCCAATCCTCGTTTCAGGGACGTAGATTCTCACCCACCGGTCAGCGGGGTTCATGACGGTCAACACGGGCGAGCCCGCGGCAACAATCTCGCCCGGTTCGCGGTGTCGAACCGTCACGATGCCGTCGAACGGCGCCCGGAGGGTCATGTTGGCCAACGTCGCGTCGATGACCCGCACGGCCGCATCCGCCTGGGCAACCTGAGCGCGCTGGGCCTCGATCTTCTCCCGGCGGGGACCTGTCTCCAAGATCGTCACTTGTTCCTGGGCTTGGTCGTACTGGCTCTTGGCCACATCAAACGTCACGCGGGCTTTGTCGAGGGCCTCGCGGCTCACGGCGCCGCCTTCAAACAACATCTGCGTCCGTTCAAGGTCGCGTTCAGCGTCGCGCAGGCGTTCGGTCGCGGCCGCGAGCGCGGCGCGCCCCTGCCTGATCTCTTCCTTGCGCGACCCGCGCTCGAGCTCCTCCAGGAGAGCCCGAGCCGCCCCGGCCTGCGCGATCGCCTGCTGCTGACGCGCCTCGGCCTCCGATCGATCCAGATGCGCCAGCTCCTCGCCGACCGTCACGGTCTCCCCCTCACGAACGGCGAGATCCTGGATACGCCCCGCAGCTTGAAACCCGATCTGGGCCTCGGTCGCCTCGACCGTCCCGGAGGCCCCCACCAACCCGCCCCGATCCCGGTCTCGGGCGGACATCACCCAGAAACCGATCGCCACCGCCGCCACGACAACAGCGCCCACGATGCGCCGCGTTCGAGTCATGGCGTGAGGAAGTCGGTCTGGGTCCCCGAACCCGTTTCGAGCAAGAGCTGTTCGATCCGCGCCACCTCTTCGGCGCGGGCAACCGCGATCACCAAGCTCTCAAGCCTCGCCCGTGCCTCACGGATGACGGACAACGCACGGTCGATATCCTCCTCGACCTGGAGCTTGATCTGCCTCATCTGCTCCACGACGTTCCGGTGGGACGCCTCGGCCCGATCGATCGACCGGCTCCGCGCACCCCCGTTAACGTATCTCCGATGACACTTCTCCCTGGGATTGAGGATTGGGGCTCGAGGCTGATCAGCAAAGGGTCGTATTCTGAGATTTCGGAACAACATACCCGAGGAGTATTGGCGATGTCCCCCCCCAACTGGAGCATTCGACGCCACGAGAACACGACCCCTCGGAGCATTGCGAACCGTCGCTCGGCCGGAGACCTGTCCGGGGCAGATTTCACAGGGGCCTCAGCGAACCAAGCGCGTGGCGAAGACGGGGGAATCGCCGCATCGCGGCGGCCGAGCGAGAAGGCGCTGAACGTCAGCCGCTCCACCGGGCCGCTCGGGCTCCGAACGGCAAGCGCCTAGTCGGGCTCCAGTGCAGTCAAGAGACCATACTCCCAGACCACGCCCGCGTGTGGCGGCTGACCCGGAGAAGGCGATGCGGATTGCGGGATGGACTCGTTTCGACGGATCACGAGCGCCTCGTCACCCGGTCCCAAGATCGCCGGGCCGACGCTCGGTTGAGTATCTTCCAACTGCTGAAACTCCGGCCGGAGCGCGATCCAGAGGTGCTGTCGCGCCTCGTCGTCCTTCAAACGCGAAACCCACAGTTCGCGCCTCAACCAGTTCTGCGCCGCGTCTTGATCGACTCGCAGATACTGATACCGCCCTTCGGCCCAAACCACTGCCTGATCCATCACGTACCGGCGGCCGTTACCCATGAGACCGCTCATCGGCGCGTCACTCCGCCATCGGCCGAGATCACAGTCACGCAGCGCCGGAGCAACACCCCGGTCATCCTTCGGAGCGACGGGTGGACCACGTAGTTCTCATCGGACCTCCAAGTTGAGTCGAACGCCAGGTATGTCCCCAACGGGATTTGAACCCGTGTCGCCGCCGTGAAAGGGCGGTGTCCTAGGCCGGTCTAGACGATGGGGACCCAACCGAGCTTGCTGAGCCAATCGTAGGCGCGCCTTCCCGCGCCGAGGCTTGGAGACGCAGTTGACTTGATGTTGGCGTCGAAATCTGGTGAGCCGCCTGGGCCTCGAACCCAGGACACCCGCCTTAAAAGGGCGGTGCTCTACCAACTGAGCTAGCGGCTCACGCTAAGGGCGCGCATCGTACCAAAGGCGTTGCATCGGAGTCAAGCATCAAAGGCCCGTCGCATGACAATCGTTTGATCCCGCTTTGATCCCGTCGACACCAGGTCCAGCGGGCACCCGACGACCGCGGCAAGACGCTCAAGGTATCGCTTCGCGTTCAGAGGCAGATCCTCATACCGGGTGATGCCGACGGTCGACTGCTTCCAACCTGGAAGCGTTTCGTACACGGGAACGCATTGTTCGTAGTGTTCAGCAACAGCCGGAATGGTCGTCAGACGCTCGCCCCCTCGCTGGTACTCGATGCAAATCTTGATGTCCGTGCATTCGTCCAAGACATCGAGCTTAGTAATGGCCAAGCCGGACAGCCCATTGATGCGCACGGCATAGCGCACAACGACCGCATCGAACCATCCACATCGCCGCGGCCGTCCGGTCGTTGCCCCAAACTCCTGGCCCCGCTCCCGCAAGGCGGCCCCGCCTTGACCTTCCCCCAGTTCGGTGGGAAACGGTCCTTCGCCCACGCGTGTCGAATAGGCCTTGGCCACACCCAAGACCCGATCGATGCAGGTCGGCCCAACTCCCGTTCCGCTCGAGGCCCCTCCGGCGGTCGCGCTCGATGACGTCACAAACGGATACGTCCCGTGGTCCACATCCAGTAGCGTGCCCTGCGCGCCCTCGAACAACACCCGGCGGTTCGCGGCCAACGCGTCATTCAAGATCTCGGCGGTGTCGGCAATATACGTGTGTAGCCGAGCCGTGTAGCCCAGATAGTCGTGGTAAACCGTTTCCACATCAAATCCCTTAACAGAATAGAGCCGTCCCAACAGGTAGTTCATTTCAGCCAAACTGTTCGTCAGTTTTTGGCGAAACACATCCGGATCCAATAAGTCCGCGACGCGGATCCCCACCCGGGCCATTTTATCGGCGTACGTCGGGCCAATTCCCCGACCGGTCGTTCCAATTTTTCGGGTCCCCTTAAGCTTCTCGCTTTCTTTATCGATCGCTTTATGATAGGGCATAATCAGGTGGGCGCGGTGGCTGACGAAGAGGCGATCTTTGAGATCAATGCCCCTCGCGGTCAGACTATCGATCTCCTCCAACAGAGCCGCCGGGTCAATGACGATTCCGTTGCCGATCACGCCAATTTTCCCGGGGTGGAGGATTCCGGACGGAATCAAGTGCAACACAAACTGCTCCTGCCCCACGACGACAGTGTGTCCGGCGTTGTGACCTCCCTGAAATCGCACGATCAGATCGGCTTGGGGAGAAAGCAGATCGACGATCTTTCCCTTGCCCTCATCCCCCCACTGAGTTCCAACGATCACAACAGCCGGCATCGCATCCTCATCACCAGGGCACCAAAACAAAACCAGCCCTGAAACAGCGTCTCAGAGCCGGGTCCGCGCCGCGCAAAAGCGCTGATATGTTGCCTTCCTTTTGCGGCAAAGTCAAGCGGGGTTCTCGATAACGGGAAACCGAACGCGGCGCAGACTCGAATCGAGTCTGCGCCGCCCCGGTCGCTCAAAAAAGGACGTCTAGTTCGCGGAAGCCGACAGCGTGAAATCCATGTTGACCACCCGATTACCGGCCAGACTCACCGTCTTGGTCATCACGGTGGTCGGGTTGGCCCACGCCTTGACGGTATAGTCACCATCCGGAACATTCGCGATGCTGAACTCGCCGTCTCTGTTCGTCATCGCGAAGTACGGATTGTCCAGCACCAGAACGAAACCGTGCATGTGGCTATGGATATGACAGAACAGCTCGACCACGCCCGGGTTCTTAAACAGCACAAATTTCTCGCGCCCCTTCTGATAAAGCCCGAGGTCGAACGGGTTGGACGGCGAAATCGAGAAGGCGCTGTGGAACACCGAATCGCTGTTGGGAAAATCCAGCGTGGTGCCTTTCAGCACCGCAATCACCGGCGGGTCAAATTGCAGGTTGATGTGATTCACCTCAGGGCGTTTTTCGGGGATCTTATACGCTCCCTCAACTCCCTCCAGGTACACAACGATGTTGGCGGCGCTGTCCTTGCCCGTCACGCGCGCCTTCCCACTGATACTGCCAGCTTCGGCCAAAGTGATGGAACCGAACACGATCAACCCAGCGAATGTCACAGCGATCCGATTCACGTTCATCCCTCCTCCTCTCTTGTCCTCATCGTGTTCCCTACGACCTTGGGGGCAACTGGGGCAACACGGCCTGAGGTAGCGCTCCGCTTAAGCTCTTGAGAAACGCCACCAGGTCTTTCTTCTCCCCATCCGTGAGGTTCAGTGGCAAGATTTTTCCCGTCTTGTTGGGACCGGGCCCGCCGCCTTGGTTATAGAATTCGACGACCTCATCGAGTGTTTTGAGCGCACCGGTGTGCATGTAGGGCGCCGTCAGTTCAACGCTCCTCAGGCCCGGGACCTTAAAGGCTCCCTTGTCCTTCGGGTTCTTCGTGACCCCGAACCGCCCCAGATCCTCTTTGAGCGGTCCGGATTGTGGAAGCCCCAGGTTCTGGAAACTGCTATCGGTGAAGTTCGGTCCGTTGTGACACTGCGTGCAGGCGGCTTTACTGACGAAGAGGACGAGCCCGCGCTTTTGCTGATCATTGAGAGCTTGTTTCTCGCCCTTGACGTACTGATCGAACGCGGATTCGCCGGTGACGATGGTCCGCTCAAAAGCCGCGATCGCCATCCCGATGGTCTTCAACGTCGGCTCTTCGCCGAACACTTGTTTGAACTGTTCATTGTAGGCCGGGATCGAAGAAATCTTCTTGATCATTAGCTGCGGATCGGAGTTCATCTCCCGAGCCGCCACGATGGGCCCCATGGCCTGTTCCTCCATTGTGGCAGCCCGACCGTCCCAAAACTGAGCGGTGTTGTAGGCGATATTGATGATGGTTGGCGAATGCCGCCCGAGTTCCTGCTCATCGCCGAAACCCAGTGAGCGCGGCAGGCCGTCGCCGTACCCGAAGCCCGGGTTGTGGCAGGTCGCGCAGGCCCAGTGGTCGTTGCCCGAGAGACGGGGATCGAAGAACAATTGCTTGCCCAACGCGACCTTGGCCGGGGTCTGCGGATTGGTCGCCGGGATGGGAACCGCAGGAAGCGGCCCTAACTCGCCCGGGAGCCTCGTCATTTGATCAAGCGTCGCAATCGTGATCAATGTTCGGCGCGCCTTCTGAACCTTTTTTTTCTCTTGATCCGCCGACCCGGCTGAGGCTGGGCTGACCATCGACGCGACGATCGCGAACACCACCGCCACACAGGTTGCCCATCGAACTGAACTCGGTGTACCCATCTCCACCTCCTTCGCCTTACACGAGAATACTGACTCGCCCCCGAAATGCGCGATAAAGATATCATCCCGCAGTCGACTGTCAAGGGAGCAGCGCTTCATCGACGCCAGGTCACACGCCGAGGTGGTCATTGATGGAAGAAATTCGGAGGAACGGCCGTTACGGCAGTCGCGGCGGCTGGAGAAGTCGATCGAGTCGTTTCCACAACTCCGCTTTTCCCTCGCCTGTCTTGGCTGACACGAAGCAAGGCGCTTCGTCTGCAGTGAGCCCGAGGGTCTCGACGATCGCCCGCTGCGAGGGGAGACGTTGCGCGCGGGAGACCTGATCGGATTTGGTGGCGACGTAGATCACGGGAATCCCGATCGCATCGAGCCAATCCCCCATTTGACAGTCGAGTTCGGTGGGAGGCCGCCGGGGATCGAGAAGCAGGACGACGCCGCGGAGCGCGGTGCGCTGGGTGAGGTAGGCCTCAATCAAGTTCTTCCAACCGACTTGGACTGTCAGAGGAACGCGCGCGAAGCCGTATCCAGGCAAATCGACGAAGTACCACCGCGCGTTGACCTCAAAGAAATTGATCGTCTGAGTTTTCCCCGGCGTCCGGCTCACCTTCACAAGGTCTTTCCGCCCCAACAGAAGGTTCATCAACGACGACTTGCCGACGTTCGATCGTCCGACAAAGGCCACCTCGGGAAATCCAGTCGTCGGAAAGCCTGCGGGTTGAACACACGCTCGGAGAAAGACGGCTTCATGCACCGTCACCATCGCTCGACTCCACACATCACTCACTCCCCACTTCTCGTCGACGCGCACTGTAGCGGTGCGCGATCGCGGTGTCAATCGACTTCAAGCAGTGCGATCGTGAAATGTCAATTGACTTGGTTTTTCCGTTTATTGTAGAGTGCCGTGCAACGTGGAGCCCTCATGCCATTCGATTTCAACGCGACGTACGAACGGGCTTCCAAACTCTTCGAAGCCGGCCGCTACCCCGAAGCCGAGGATCTGTATCTCAAGCTGATCGAAACACGTGGCAAAGGGTATGCGGATATTTACAACCGACTGGGGTTGATTGCGGCGTTCCAAGGACAGATCGAGACCGCCGCCGAGTGGTTCCTCAAGGCCATTCAAGCCAATCCCAGGTATACCGAAGCCGCCGTCAACCTCGCCGTAACCTACGCCGACCTCAGCCGATACGATGATGCGCAAGACGCATATAACGAGGCGGCCCGACTCGTGAAAGGGACCTCGTATCGATCGGATTTTTATGTCCAGGGCCATCTGGCGAACGATCACGCGTCTCTCGGAGACCGGTATACCACCCTGGGACTCCTCGATGAAGCGTTGGAGGAGTACCGAAAAGCCCTCGCGTTGTGCCCCATGTTCCCAGACATCATCACCAAGGTGGGTATCGTCTTGCGCGAGCAAGGCGCGTACGATGAAGCGATCCGGGTCTTTCTCCGCGCGCGAGAAGTCTCCCCAGGCTACGTGTTGGCCGGCATCCACCTCGGGATTACCTATTATATGAGCGGCTTTCCCGACCTTGCGCGCGAGGAATGGGAGTCGATCCACGCCGGGTCGATCGAAGGACACCACGCGGACGTGTATCTCTCGCTGGCCAAGAAGGATTGCCTCGACCCCGACCGAGTTCCCTAGGGGTTTTCATCCGGCCGGCGCCACGCCATGTCTGACCCCCTGCTGGCTGTCACCGATCTGACCGTTGAGTTTCCAACCCCCCGTGGTCCCGCCCGCGCGGTCGATCGCGTGGATTTGACACTGACCAAAGGTGAGGTGTTGGGATTGGTCGGCGAATCCGGGTGCGGCAAAAGCATGACCGCACTCTCCGCTCT
>Ga0184615_10001111_pt1 | contig 14692 bp, 10 predicted proteins | sample PLM4_65_coex_FD_133134 | JGI IMG/M metagenome (GOLD analysis project Ga0184615, IMG submission 133134) | Groundwater sediment microbial communities from an aquifer in East River, Colorado, USA - PLM4_65_coex | ecosystem: Environmental > Terrestrial > Soil > Riparian zone | place: USA: East... | reverse complement strand
TCGATCGCCAGCATCGGAACCATCGGACTAGTGGGAGACAAGGTGCTAGAGCTGACGGTGGGAAGTCCCGAGAAGAAGGTCCTTCCCCCAGGGGCCGTCGTGGCCAGTATCGACCCGACGGACTACGCCGAGCTCCTCCAGAGAGGCAACCGGATCGTGGACAACGTGGTGAAGATCTCCGATTCCGTGAGCCAGCTCCTGGGCGGCGGCGCAGGCACGGCCGCGCAGAAGGATCTCGCGGGGAGTATCGCCTCCCTCAGCCGGATCATGGGGGAGATCGAAAGCGGGAGCGGATTGCTTCACGCGATGCTCTATGACAAGCGCTCCGGCAATATCCTGAAAGACCTGTCCGAAGCCACCACGTCGCTCAAGCGGACGGCAAAGGCACTGGAGACGGGCGATGGCCTACTTCCTGCCCTCCTCTACGATCCGAAGAGCCGGGAGGTCTTGACCGACTTGGAACACGCGTCCCGCGCGGTGAGCGGGCTGATGGCGAAGTTCCAGGATCAAAAAGGGCTGGCCCACGTTCTGTTTGCGGATCCGCGAGCCGACACGATCATGGCGGATCTCGAGCAAGCCTCCAAAAATCTCAAGCTGGTCTCGGCCCGACTGGCGAAAGGGGAGGGAACGCTGGGAGCGCTCATCGATGACCCCACGCTGTACGAGGACCTGGCATCTCTGCTGAGGGGGGCGAATCGCAGCCTGATCCTGCGAAGTCTGATCCAATCCACCCGGCGAGCGGGCGCCTCCTCCGAGCCGCGATGAATCCAATCCCTTCGGCCTCTCTGATTGTCCACGGCCACTTCTACCAGCCGCCGCGCGAGAATCCCTGGACCGACGAGGTTGAGCGGCAGCCATCCGCCACCCCCTACCATGACTGGAACGAGCGGATTGCTGCCGAATGCTACACGCCGAATGGGTGGGCCAGGCTTCTGGACGATGAGGGACGGATCGTGGGGCTGGTCAATAACTACACCGGGATCAGCTTCGACGTCGGCCCCACCCTCTTCCGATGGCTTGAGCGGCACGCCCCAGAGACCTGCCGCCGCATCATCGAGGCCGACCGACAAAGCCTGATCCGCTTCGCCGGTCACGGCAATGCCCTTGCCCACCCGTACGTCCATGCGATCCTTCCGCTTGCCGATCCACTAGACCGCTCCACACTCGTCAAGTGGGGAATCGCCGAGTTCCGATCCCGCTTCGGACGGGAGCCGGAGGGGATGTGGCTCCCGGAGACTGGGGTTGACTCGGCAATCCTTCAGCTTCTGAACGATCATGGAATTCGCTTCACCGTCCTGGCGCCCTGGCAGGCGGTCCGGTTTCGCTCGATCGGCCAGGAGGGGTGGCACGAGGTTGGCCCGGAGGGGATCGATCCGAGGCGTACGTATCGGTGCCTCCTGCCTGGTGGGGGAGCGATCGACCTGTTCTTCTACGACCCGGCACTCTCCAGGGCCATTGCCTTTGAGGGCCTGCTGCAGTCGCCCGATCGCTTCATCGGCCGACTCGTCGAGGCCTCCCGCGGCCCAGACCGTGGCCTGTATATCCTCTGCACCGACGGGGAGTCTTACGGCCATCACACCAGATTTGGAGAGCGCACATTGGCCGCCCTCCTGACGCGAGAGGTCGCGCCCGGAGATCTCGCGATCACCAACTTCGGGGAGTATCTCGAAAGCCATCCCCCTGCCCAGGAGGTGATCATTCGGGAAGGAAGCGCTTGGAGTTGCGCGCACGGCCTCGGGCGATGGAAAGAAGACTGCGGTTGTAGCACCGGCGGCGAGCCCGGCTGGCGCCAGGGTTGGCGCGTCCACCTGCGGGCAGCTCTGGAGGGGCTACGGGACGGGCTCCGTCGCTTCTTCGTGGAGCAGGGAGGGCGGTATTTCGCCGATGTGTGGGCCGCAAGGGACGCCTACATCGCCCTGATGCTTGACCGGAGCACCCCCTCTGTCGAGGCGTTTTTCGACCAGCACGGGCGCCGGTCGCTTTCGCTGGAGCAGCGGGCGGCCGCGCTTCAGCTACTGGAGATGCAGCGGCACACCCTCCTCATGCAGACCAGTTGTGGCTGGTTCTTTGCCGACGTCTCCGGCGTCGAACCGGTCCAGAACCTCAGGCATGCCGCGCGGGCTATCGAGCTGGCGTCTGCCTGGGCGACGGGGAACATGGAGGCAAAATTCCTGGCCGAGCTCCAGGCAGCCAAGAGCAACCTTCCTTCGGAGCGCGACGGCCGGCGGATCTGGGAGGCCCGAGTACGCACGGCACGCGTGGGGCCCACCCACCTCGCAGCCCTTTATGCGGCGCTGTCAGTGGCGGGCGCGCTGCCAGATCCTTATCGGGTCTATGCTTTCGACCTCTATCGACTCGCCCTCGAGCGCCGTCCCATCATGGGTGGGACGATGGTCGTGGGCGGCGTGGATGTGCGGTCGTCGTTGACCTTGGAACGGGAGCAGATCGGATTTGTCCTGAGGTGGTTGGACGCCGATGGGATGGCCGGGCATCTGTTCCCTTGGAGAGGAGAGAAAGATCTCCACCGCTGGCGTCAAGGCTTTGAGAGGGGAGTCGAGGGAGAGTCGCTGCCGGATCACGCCCAGGCAGCCCCGATCTCCTTGAAGATGTTCTCTGCAGAAGAGCGTCAGGAGATCCTCCATGCCCTCTACAGAGGACGCGAGGAAGAACTCCACAAAGGCTACGATGAGCTGGCGGCGAGAACCCGTTGGCTATTGAGGGAGTTCTTCAACGAGGGGCTCTCCCCTCCCGAGGCGCTGAGAGCGCCGACCGAGTTCATCCTCGCCAGGGATCTGGAGGCCCGCCTGCGGGAATGGCTGTCCGACGGCGACGCGGAGGCCCACCGCGCCCTTCTCACGGTGGCCGATGAAGCGAGGCGGCTCGACCTCGGGCAGAAACATCGCCTGAAGGACCTCCTCTACGCATCATTCATTGGGAGGATGCGGCGGCTGCGAGAGCATCCGGACCTGGAGGGATTGAATGGGGTGCAGGAGGTTTTGGACCTCGCTGACCGGATAGTCTGCCCGTTGGAATCGGCCGAAATCGTTCCCCTCATGGATGAGATCCTCGCGCACGGAGCGCCGCCGCTGATCGAGCAGTTGCTTCAGACCGGCTCAAAGGATCTCTACGATCTGGCCTCAGCCCTGCTCCGTCTCGGTGAACGATTCGGGTTCGCGACCGGAAGGCTTAGGCAGCGCCTTCGCCCAATCGAAGAGCGACTGGCAGCGGATCCCGGCCTCTGGCCATGAAGTCAGCAGTCAGCTTTCGGCGGTCAGCTTATTGGCTGAAAGCTGAGAGCTGACGGCTAATAGCCGAAAAAGGAGCAACGTGATGGAAGGCTTAGGCAGCGGAATACTGGTACTGGAGACCGTCTTCATCTTCCTGCTGATCCTGATCAACGGGTTCTTCTCCGCCTCCGAGGTGGCGGTGATCTCGCTTCGCCGCAGCCGGGTACAGGAGCTGGCGGAGGCGGGAGAGGGGCGGGCTTCAACGATTCAGCGGCTCAAAGACGACCCCGACCGATTTCTGGCCACCATTCAGATCGGGATTACCTTGGTCGGCACGCTGGCTTCTGCCGTTGGCGGTGTGCTGGCGGTGAGGGCGGTCCGTCCATTGCTCGACCGCCTTCCAAGCGGCCCGCTGCGGATCGGGGGCGAGCTGGTCGCCCTCGGGCTGGTGGTCCTCATCATCACGTATCTCACTGTCGTATTCGGCGAGCTGGTCCCCAAGTCGCTCGCGCTCCGCCATGGGGAGCGCGTCGCCCTCAAGGTCGCCAGACCCCTGGAGATTCTCTCCCGGTGGTTCTGGTTTCTCGCCCGTCCGCTCACCGCCTCCAGCCGCCTGATCCTCTCTCCGTTCGGCGTCCCCCCCACCGCAGCGGGCACCTTCGTGAGCGAGGAGGAGATCAAGCTGATGGTCCGCGAGGGCAAGGAGAAGGGGATCTTCGACCAGACGGAGCAGGAACTGATCCACAGCGTCTTCGAGTTTACCGAGTCCTCGGTCAGAGAAGTCATGATCCCTCGACCACGGATCGATGCGATCGAGCTGGAGACACCTCTGGAGGAGGCGCTCAAGTTCATCGTTGAGACGGGCCATTCCCGCTATCCCGTCTACCGGAAGAGTCTCGATGACGTCTGCGGGGTCCTGTACTACAAGGACCTCCTGCGCCTGCAGCTGGAGAATCGGCCGGCCTCGCTCGGGGCGATCATCCACCCTGTCTATTTCGTGCCGGAGACGATGAAGGTCAGTCAGCTCCTGAAGGAGCTTCAGCGCAGGCGAATGGCAATTGCCCTGGTTGTGGACGAGCACGGCGGCGTGGACGGGTTGGTGACGATGGAAGATCTGCTCGAGGAGATCGTCGGAGAGATTCACGATGAGTACGATGCCGCCGGCAAGCCAGTCGAGCGGCTGAAGGACGGCTCGCTCCTCATCGACGCATCCCTGAGCCTCAAAGACTTGCAAGACGAGTACGGGCTGCCATTTCCTGAGTCGTCGGAGTACGAGACCCTGGCAGGCTTCATGCTGTCCCAGCTTCAGCGGATGCCCAAAGGCGGCGATATCATCAAGTATCAAGGGATGAAGTTGACGGTGGTCGATATGGAAGGCCGGCGGATCGCCCGGATCAAAGTGGAGGGGCTGGGGAAATAGGACTGGCAAGGAGGCGGCCATGAATCAACTGTATCTGATAGGTTTCCTGATTCTTGCGGTGGCGATCGCCATCTTCGCCATCCAGAACTCCGGCGAGGCGGTGGTGAAATTCATCGGCTGGCAGTTTCACAGTTCGCTGGTGGTCGTGGTCCTGATCTCGACCGCTGTCGGAGTCATCATGGCGGTCCTCTTGAGCATCCCGGGAACGTTTCGTCTGCGAGCACGATTGAAGGAACAGTCACAGCGAATCGTCGAACTTGAGCAGCGGCTTCGGGAGCATGAATCGAAAAACATCAAGGGCACACCCGAGGTTCGGGAGTAACTAGGAGGCTTCGGGCCGGGAACACCCGAGTTGCCTTTGCAGGGGAGGCCGTTTCGGAACGTCCAAGTCTCTCCGGTGGGAGCCTGGATTCGAGCACACGACCCTTCCTCTCTTGCTTCGCTTGAAGCTCCTCCTGTGCCTCCCAGATCTCCATCTGCTGTTCGCCGCTCGGCCATGGCCGGCCTCGCGCCGGAGATTCTCTGCTCAGGCGCCCCTGCGTCAGCCGACCAGTGTTTGTGCCGTGTGCCCTGGGCGCAAGACCGCATGCAATGAAGAAAGGAGATGAACGGCATGGTTGACAAGACGACTAAAACTCTCTGGCGCGGACACAGACGGCGCCTGGAAGGCCAGATCACTGAGTACGCCAGAATCCTCCGAGCGATTGAGGGTCGCCTATTGCGAATTCGCGGGCGATTGCAGCGAGCAACGGGTGATGCCCAGGTGCGGTTGGCTTTCGCCTTAGAACGGTTGGAGGTCGACTATCAGAAAATCGTCGAGGGATGGCAGGCGATCCTCAAGGGCCTGGATCATACCTTCGCATCTGGTCGGCGGATCGGGCGTCAAGCGCTCGATCGCGCAGACGCTGTTCTGAGCGAAAGCTCCCCGCCCCCGAGCGCTCGGGAAAGGGCTCTTCGAAGGGCCCGCGTGGAGGTTGCCGCCCTGCGGAAGGGTCTCCAGGTTGGCCTGAGGCGAGGACGTCGGATGGCCGCCGTGGCAAGCCGCCGACGGGCCAAGCGTTCAAAACCGGAGTCGGGTGATACTTATTTCATTGGTTGACTTTGCAACGCTAGTGCCGTTCCAACTCGTTGCGGCTTATCGCCGACAGGGGCCCTGCTAAGAACTATCGCTTTCGCTAGCCTCACCATTTGGCGTAAATAGTTGGAACGGCACTAGCCGACCTAACGCCCCTGATGAGATTCTGGAGCAGTCGTGGAGCCATATTTGCGTTCGGTCAAGATTGGCCGGAACCCCTTTAATAATCTTGGGACGGCGCTGGGGCACCGTTGAAAGTGAGGGAAGGGTTGTGTTACGATGCGCCAATGTCTTTGGGTGGGTCCCACGCTAGCCGACTCAAGCGATCTTCTTGCGTGCCAGTGCCGTTCCAACTTGATGCGCCGAATTTGAGCGGCCTCCCTTATGGCAGTGCTCGCGACAGCGCGGAAAGGCAAAGTCGCCATAAATAGTTGGAACGGTACCAGTATTCAAGCTCTCTCTGCGACGCCTCGTTGTCAAGCAGGACCGATCATAACCACCATGGGTGAATCCGATGCCGGCAACGCTTTCCACTGAAGAGATAGAAGCGATCGTCCGAGGTGAGCACGGAGATCCCTTCGCACTGCTTGGCCCTCATCAGATCGGCGAGGGAGCCAGGAGCGCCGTGGCTGTGCGAGCCTTCCTCCCGGACGCCAGGCGGGTGACGGTTGTCCCAGCCGATCGCCCTGACGAGGGGCGGCTAATGAATCTGGTGCACCCCGAAGGCCTCTTCGAGGCTGTGTTTCCGGGACATCGCACCCCTTTTGCTTATCGACTGCGGGTGATCGATAACCAGGGACAGCAGTTCAAGGTCGAAGATCCATTCCGCTTTCCGCCGACCCTGAGCGACTACGACTTGTACCTGATGAGAGAGGGCACCCATCTCAGGAATTACGAAAAGCTGGGAGCGCATCTGACGAAACTCGAGGGGGTGCCGGGGGTGTGCTTTGCGGTCTGGGCCCCTAATGCCAGAAGGGTCAGCGTCGTGGGTGACTTCAACCGCTGGGACGGCAGGCGCCACCCGATGCGCAACCACCCCGGAAACGGGATCTGGGAGATTTTTATTCCGGGTCTGGCGGAAGGCGCGCTGTACAAATTTGAGATCAAGGCCCATTCCGGCGAGCCGATCGCCCTCAAGGCCGATCCATTCGCCTACGCCTTCGAGCCGCCGCCCCGGACCGCCTCGATCGTGTACGACCTCGACAACTTCAGGTGGGAGGATTCGGCGTGGATGGAAGCCCGTGAGCACCACAACGCTCTCGAGCGCCCTGTCGCGATCTACGAAGTGCATCTTGGCTCGTGGATGCGCGTGCCGGAAGAGACGGATCGGTTTCTGTCCTACCGGGAGCTTGCGCACCGATTGGCGGACTACGTCAGCGAATTAGGGTATACCCACGTCGAGCTGCTCCCCATCACGGAGCATCCGTTTTACGGGTCCTGGGGATACCAGACGATCGGCTCCTACGCACCCACCTGTCGCTATGGGACGCCTGCCGACTTCATGTATTTCGTTGATTACTTGCACCAGCGCGGCATCGGCGTGATCCTCGACTGGGTGCCGGCCCACTTTCCCCGCGATCCCCATGGGCTGGTCTATTTCGACGGGACCCACCTCTACGAGCACGCCGATCCCCGGAAAGGCGAACAGGGCGAGTGGGGCACCCTGGTCTTCAACTACGGCCGCAACGAGGTGGCCAACTTCTTGCTGGGCAGCGCGCTCTTCTGGCTGGAGCGATATCACCTGGATGGCTTGCGGGTGGATGCCGTCGCCTCGATGCTCTACCTGGACTACGCCCGGAAGCCCGGGGAGTGGATCCCAAATGTCCACGGAGGGAACGAGAACCTGGAGGCGATCGCTTTTCTCAAGCGCTTTAATGAAGCCGTGTACAAGCACCATCCCGGCGTGATGACGATCGCCGAAGAATCCACCGCCTGGCCACTGGTCTCGCGTCCTGCCTACGTGGGTGGCCTCGGCTTCCTTCTGAAGTGGAACATGGGATGGATGCATGACATGCTCGACTACATGGCCCTCGACCCGATCCACCGGAGCTATCACTACAACAATCTCACCTTTGGCCTCCTCTATGCGTTCAACGAGAACTTCGTCCTGCCCCTCTCCCACGACGAGGTGGTGCACGGCAAAGGCTCGCTGCTTGGGAAGATGCCGGGCGACATCTGGCAGAAGTTCGCCAATCTGCGCTGCTTCTACGTGTACATGTACGGCCATCCTGGTAAGAAGCTCCTGTTCATGGGCGGGGAATTCGGCCAGTGGCGGGAGTGGGATCACGATCAGAGCCTGGACTGGCACCTGCTCAATGAAGGTCCCCACCACAGAGGGTTGAAGGGCCTGGTGCGCGACCTGAACCGCTTCTACCGGTCTCAGCCGGCCCTGTTCGAGGTCGATTTCGAGCCCCGCGGTTTCGAGTGGATAGACTGCCACGACTGGCAGGGGAGCATCGTTTCCTTTTTGCGCAGGGCCAAGAACCAGGACGACTTCGTCGTTGTTGTCTGCAACTTCACTCCCGTGCCCCGGCACGGCTATCGCGTCGGAGTTCCCGTTGGAGGCGACTACGTGGAGGTCCTGAACAGCGATGCCGCGATCTACGGCGGGAGCAACCTGGGAAACGTCGGTATGGTCACGGCGCAACCGATCCCCGAACATGGACGTCCGTTCTCGTTGGTCCTCACCCTCCCACCCTTGGCCGGGTTGATCCTCAAGCCCAGGCCGCAGCAGGTCCGGCATGAGGATTCAGGCCGGGTGCCATTCCCACCGCCAGCAGAGTGAACTGGGATGACAAGAGGACTCACTGACAGGCTCCGCTTTCTTCTCGTCATCCACAACCATCAGCCACTGGGCAACTTCGACGAAGTCATCCACGCGCTCATGGACAGGGCCTACCGGCCCTTTCTCGAGGCGATCCGCGACCGGCCCGCGATCAAGCTGACGCTTCATGTCAGCGGGCCCCTCCTCCTGTGGATGGAGCATCGGGCGCATGACTACCTCGATCTCGTCGGCGAGCTAGTCCAGCGCGGCCAGGTGGAACTCTTACTGGGAGGGTTATACGAGCCGATACTGGCCGCGATTCCCCACGACGACAGAGTCGCCCAGATCACCCTGATGGGCGAGCGTCTCCGATCCCGCTTCGGCGTGCATCCGCGGGGCCTGTGGCTGACAGAACGGGTCTGGGACTCGGCGATCATACCGGCACTCGCCGACGCGGGTGTAGCCTACGTTTTCATGGACGATCGAGCCTTCCTGGCCTCCGGGTTTGCAGCCGATACATTACATGACTACTTCCTCACGGAGGCGGATGGGCGGACGGTCGCGGTCTTTCCGATCGATAAGGCCCTGAGGTACCTGGTCCCCTTTCGACCGGCACCCGAAATCGAGGGCCACCTGCGCTGGATCGCGGCGTCAGGCGGGCGTCTGGCCATCGCCGCCGACGACGGCGAAAAGTTCGGTGGCTGGCCGGGGACCTTCAAGTGGGTCTATGAGGACGGGTGGCTGAAGGGGTTCCTGGACCTGCTCGAGGGGTCATCGGATTGGCTTGTATCTCAGACGGCCGCCGAGGCATTGGAAGAGGTTCACCCTGCGGGACTCTGCTACCTGCCGACCAGCTCATATATGGAGATGGAGGAGTGGACCCTCGGCCCTGAGGGGACGAGGCGGCTAGCGGATCTCAGGGCCCGGCTCGGCTCCGATGCCGACCGGTTCGCGGCCCACACACGAGGCGGCCATTGGAAGCACTTCCTTGTCCGATACCCCGAGGCCAACCGGGCGCATAAGAAGGGCTTGGCGCTTGGCCGTCTGCTTCCCGCCAGACGACGGGTGAGTCGGGCGCGGGAGGAACTCCTTGCCGCCCAGTGCAATGATGCGTACTGGCACGGGATATTCGGCGGGCTGTATCTGCCACCCCTCAGACACGAGATCTGGCGCCACTTGGCGCGGGCCGAGGCCTTGATCCGACGTCGCCAGAGGCTAGGGGTCGAGGCGGCAGATCTCGACTGTGACGGGTGGCCAGAGGTCTGGGTGCACGGTAGGAGTTTTTCGGCTCAGGTGCAGCCGCACAGAGGCGGCCGGTTGGTCGAGTGGACCGATTTCGCGGGGGAGGTCAACTTCCTCAATACCCTCACCCGCCGGCCAGAAGCCTATCACGACGCCATCCGGCACGCCGCAGCCCAGCCAGGCAGGGAGCCCGAGGCAGGTATACCCGGCATCCACCACCTCCAGCGGCAAGCGCCGGTCGATCTGGCGAACGCTCTGGCCTACGATCTCTGGGAGCGCGCCAGCTTCCTCGATCATTTCTTTGTGGAACCGCATCCCATTTCTTCTTGGGCGGCGGGCCGCCTGGATGAGCGAGCAGATTTCGCCGACGGAGAGTGGGGGTGGCGGCCGACCTCCTGCGGCGTCGCCCTCGATCGATCGGGACACGTCCGCACCGATTCCGATGAGGGGCATCCGCTCCAGCTACAGAAAGAGTATGCCTTTACAGAGGAGCGGCGCCTTACAGTGTCCTATCGGATGCTGAATCAAGGGAGAGGTCCGCTGGTCGAGCGCTTCGGCGTTGAGTTGAACTTCTTCCTTCCGGGCATCGCTTTCGGCCATTCTCTGGTTACTATCGGCGACCGGGAGATCTCGCTTGATCAGCCCATCACGGCTGCCGAAGTCGAGCGTTTCACATTGCCTGCCCAGGAGGCGCACCATCGCCTGACCGTGAGTCTCAGCCATCCAGCGACGCTGTACGGTCACTTGGTGGCGACACTGTCGCAGTCAGAGCAAGGATACGACCAAACAGTGCAGGCGGTGGCCGCCATGCCGACCTGGGAGATCCGCCTCGAGCCCGGCCAAGAGTGGATAGCCGCGGTCAGTGTCCAAGCCGGGTGAGTTGTTTTATTAGATGAACACTGTCGCATTCGAAGAGATCCTGCGCTGGCTTAGGACCGGCGGCCTCCGCCTGGCGATCATCGCCGTGGGGAGCCTGGTCCTGGTCCACCTCCTCAAGTTGGCCGCAGATCGTGTGGTCCGAACCGTCATAGAGGGAGGAGCCGGCAGAGTCGGCGAGCGGGAAAAGCGCGCCCTGACGCTGGCCGGCATCGTCAAGACGGTCGGGACGACGGCGATCGTTATCATTGCCACGATGATGGGTCTTCGGGAATTCGGGCTGGACATCACTCCCATCATCGCCGGCGCCGGCGTCGTAGGGTTGGCCATCGGCTTCGGGGCCCAAAGCCTGATCAAGGATGTAATCGGTGGATTCTTTATCATTCTGGAGGGGCAATTCGCTGTTGGTGACGTCATCAAAACTGGTGAGATCAGCGGCCAAGTCGAACGGCTCAACCTGCGCGTGACGGTCCTTCGGGATGTCAACAGCGGCGCAGTGCATTTTATTCCGAACAGCGAGCTCAAGGTCGTCTCGAACCTGACGAAGGAGTGGTCACGGGTTGCCCTGAACATCGGTGTGACGTACCGCGAGGACATCGATCGGGTTGTCGACGTGCTGAAGCGGACGGGACAAGAGCTGGCCGCGGATGGGCGAATGGGCGCGATGATCCTGGAGCCTCCTGAAGTCCTCGGGATCGAGGCGCTCGGCGAGTCCCAGGTCACCATCCAGGTGCTCGTGAAGACCCTACCTCAGAAGCAATGGGAGGTGGCGCGGGAGCTGAGAAAGCGGATCAAGGTCGCCTTCGACGAGGAGGGGATCGAGATCCCCTATCCCCATCGGGTGCTTCTCACGAGGATCGAGAGCCTGCCCCCGTCCTCTCACATCACGTGGCCTCCGTCGAAAGACACTTGACCACCTTTGAAGGCCGGGATTAGAATGGCGCAACCCCACAGTACTTATTGTGCCGATGGAGGAGGTGACCATGCAGTACAGGATGACTGAGGAGGCCATTGAGGCGTGCCGCAAGACCGTTGAGCAAGATCCCAGGAACGTCGAGGCGAGGTACCAACTTGCGCTTGGGTATTATCATGCGAGACGGGTGAAGGAAGCGATCGCGGAGCTGCAGCGGGTGATCATTCTGGATCCGAAGCACGTCGATGCCCACTTTCAACTCGGCCTTTGGTATTACGGTCGATGCATGTTCGGCGCCGCAATCGAAGCCTCCCAAAAGGTCCTGGCGTTGGACCCTGAGAACCCTGGCGCCTGCTATCGGATGGCCAGATCCTACTTCCATTTGGGCAAGCTGGACTTGGCCATACAGAGCTTCCGGAAGGTCCTGGCGGCCGATCCTACTCATATCATCTGTCATTACCACCTTGGGATCCTGTATGAGCGGAAGCGGATGTGGCACGAAGCGATCAGCGAGTTTTCGCAGGTGGTGTCGGAGAGCCCGAATGATGCCGCCTCTCATTTCCATCTGGGGCTCGCCTACAAGCGGCTTGGAATCCGCGATCTGGCCATCGGCGAGTTCATGGTGGCGCTGGATCTCGATCCTGAAGATAACGCGTCACTGGAGCAACTCCAGAGCCTCCAGGGGTAGCCCGAAGCACCAGCGCTTAAATGTAGAGGCAGGGCTTGCCCTGCCTCTGGGCGCAGCAAGCAGCGCCCCCACAGAGCCCCAGCCCGAAATCCGCAATCCGTCTGCCCGCCTGTGGATCCCTGCACTGCCTACCAAGCCCGCTAGGCGAAGAACCCCTTTGTCCCGCCTTTGTATTCGGTTATAATGAAACACAGCCAGGTGTTTTGCCTCACTGATCTAACATAAGAATAGCCGCGCTATTTCATCGCTGACCCTCCTCACCCCGCCCCTCTCCCCCATTGGGGGAGAGATTAAAGGTGAGGGGAAACGAAAGGCGTCAGATGGGCAAGCGAAGTCCACTGTACGGTACCGAACTCGCGGCGGGAGTCGTGTTCGGAGAGTGGTTCGGCTGGGAGCTACCCGCTCGATTCTCCGATCCTACCCTTGAGCATCGTGCTGTCCGCGACAGCGTGGGGCTGATCGATCTCTCCTATCGCGGCATTCTGGAACTCACAGGCAAAGACCGCACTCGCTTCTTGAACGGGATGGTCACAAATGATGTGAAATCTCTGAAGCTCGGGTCCGGCCAGTACGCGGCAATGTTGACCCAACATGGCAAGCTGCTGGCCGACATGCGGATCTACGCGCTTGCCGATGCGTATTGGCTCGATCTGCATGAGGAACTGATCCCGAAAGTGCGCGACGTCCTGGAGCGGCACCTGATCGGTGACCAAGTGGAGATCCGAGACCGGAGCGGGGAGTTCACCATGGTCGCACTGCAGGGCCCGGCCAGTGTCGAGCTACTCACCGCGCTGGAGATTGGGGAGGTGAAAAGCCTTGCGGAATACCAGCATCTCAGGGCTATCATCGACGGGATACCCGTCCAGGTGATCCGGGCCAGCGAAACCGGCGAGGAGGGATTCGTCCTGGTTGTGCCTCTCTCGGCGGTCGGTGGAGCCTGGCGGGCACTGCTGCAGGCGGGCCGCGACCTGCAACTGCAGCCGGTCGGAATGGAGGCCTTTAACATCCTCAGGATCGAGGCCGGCATTCCCTGGTACGGCCTGGATATGGACGAGACCAATCTCCTTCAGGAGGCGGGGTTGGAGCGGGCCGCCAGCTTCTCCAAGGGGTGTTACATCGGCCAGGAGACGGTGGCGCGGACCGCCCACCGGGGGCATGTCAATTGGCATCTGGTCGGTCTGCTCCTCGAAGGCGGCGAGGCGCCCGAAGTCGGCGCTGCGCTCCTCCACGAGCAGCGAGAGGTCGGCCGGCTCACCAGTGCGGTCCGTTCACCCATACTGGACCGCCCGATTGCCATGGGCTACGTCCGCCGCGAACGGATGGCGCCTGGGACCATCCTGCACCTCCAGACGCAGAAAGGGACCAGCTCCGCCGAAATCGTTCCGCTCCCATTCTACAAGCGAAAATAACCCCTCTTACTTTAGCATCGAGCGTGGAGACAACGCTCCATGAAGATCTACACCAAGACGGGCGACAAGGGTGAGACCGGACTGATCGGCGGGGCCAGGGTGCTGAAATCGGCGCTTCGAGTCGAGGCATATGGGGAGATCGATGAGCTGAACGCTGTCCTTGGCTGTATCAGGACCAAGCTGACAGACGAGACGATCAGCGAAAGCCTTCTGAGGATCCAGCGCGACCTCTTCGCCATCGGCGCTCAACTCGCCGACCCGAGGGGTCAGGTTGAAAAAAAAGCTGAAAAGGTGAGCATCGGCGAGGAACGAGTTCGACAGCTCGAGGAGATCATTGACCGGTATGATGCCGTGCTCCCTCCGCTCCGCTCATTCATCCTTCCGGGCGGCACAGAGGGTGGCGCCCTCCTTCACCTGGCCAGGGCCGTCTGCCGTCGGGCAGAGCGGCGAATGGTGGCGCTGTCTCAGGAGACATCACTCTCTCCCGTCCTCATCGTCTATATCAATCGGCTCTCTGACCTCCTCTTCACCCTAGCCAGGGCGGTCAACCGGGAGGCGGGGACCGAAGAGATTCCCTGGTAGAAAGGGGGAAGGCGTTGGCGATCCTGAAGGTGGCGCGTCTCGGGCATCCGGTCTTGCGGCAGGTAGCGCCGCCCGTCGAGCCCGAAGCGATTCAAGGCGCCGAGATCCAGCGCCTCATTGATGACATGATCGAGACCATGCGGGAGTACGATGGTATTGGGATCGCCGCTCCTCAGGTCCACGTCTCAAAGCAGATCGCCGTGATTGAGGCAAAGGGGAGCCGGCGGTATCCCGATGCGCCCGATATCCCGCTGACGGTCCTGATCAATCTCGAGGTGACGCCTCTCGCCCCAGATTTGGAAGATGACTGGGAGGGTTGTCTCAGTTTGATTGATTTCAGGGGAAAGACACCCCGTTACCGCCAGGTGCGGGCAAAGGCGCTCGACCGGCAGGGGCATCCGGTCGAGTTTGTCGCCACCGAATTCCACGCTCGAGTGCTCCAGCACGAGCGGGACCACCTCCTCGGCAAGGTCTTCATCGATCGGATGCCCAGCTT
>Ga0184615_10001110_pt1 | contig 14693 bp, 12 predicted proteins | sample PLM4_65_coex_FD_133134 | JGI IMG/M metagenome (GOLD analysis project Ga0184615, IMG submission 133134) | Groundwater sediment microbial communities from an aquifer in East River, Colorado, USA - PLM4_65_coex | ecosystem: Environmental > Terrestrial > Soil > Riparian zone | place: USA: East... | reverse complement strand
GTCGGTCTTGCCCGCGCGCCCCAGCAGTTCCGCGCAACTCTGGTAGAGCGAGAAGAGGTTCTTGTCCGCCGGGATGACCTTGATGCCGTCCTTGAGCAGCGCCACCGCCTCGTCGGTCTTGCCGGCTCCCGATAGAATCTCAGCGCCAAGTTGGTAAAGCGGAGATGCAACGTCGGGATCGGCCATCGTTTGCAACCCGCTCCGAATTGTTCGCATCGCCGCATCCACGCCATCCGCCTGGTGCTTCAGCTTTGCCAGCAGAGTCCAACTGGCTTCCGGCGCTCCTACGCCTGTCGCACGATCTGCGTGAATAACCGCCTGTTCGATATCTCCGGGTTTGCCGCGGGTTTGCAGACAGCGAGCGAGGTGATACTCGAGTCCCTTCGCCCCGCCTCCTTCCAGCAGAACAGATAGGACACCGATTCGTTCGTCCAATTCCTCAGGATCCTTCGGGACAGGAGAGACCGACTTGATTTCCTGTTTCAAGTGGTCCGTGAAGCGATGCCCGATGTCGCGAATTTCCGCCCCACGTCCGGCTTGGACCAAATGATAACGCAGTTCGGCGAACGATTCGCCGAGCCTGGTCTGGCTGCCGACAATCTGCTTCGCCTTGAAATGGCGAAGATGGTAGTCAGCCGCCCCCGAATGAGCCTGTTTGCACTCTGTAGGCTCCTTTTTCAAATGGCCGAGGGAAATCTCGCGAACGATCGGATTCAGGGACAGCGCGCCACTGCGAAAGTTGATGAGGTAGCGCGTGACGAGAATCGTCCGAAGATTTCCAGCTTCGTCTTTGCTCCTGCAGATCTTCTCAAGCGCCTCCCGCTTGAAACTCCGGCGGTGGACCGCAAGACGCCAGAGCTTCTTCTGGTGCGCCATGTCCAAATGCTTCAGTGTCCGCTCCAACAGGTCGCGTTCGAGCGCATCGAGGAATTCCCGTGAGACCACCCTGTCTTCGGTGTCCCACAGGCCTGGTTTGCTCCCGATAATCTCGTCGAGAGAATCGTAGGCGAGCGCACCAACCAATGCCTCGATTGCCCTCGGATTGTAATCTAATGCCTTTACCAAGTCCTGTTTGCGATCCAGCGGGACATCCAACGCCACGGCGGAGTCCTTCAGTTTGTTCTCGAGTGCTTCGATTGCTTCCTCCGGCTCAAGCTTTGTCAGAGTCCGTATCGGAATCCACTCGGACCATCTTGCATTCTCCACGAGACGGTCACTGAGCAGGAGCAGGCGACCCGGCAAGTTCTGGCGATTGCGGAGGAACGAGAGAATGCCGTTCATCTCCGGCAAAGGACTTCCGGAATCTGCTTTGAAGAACCGCTGGGCCTCGTCCAAGATGATAATGACCGGACGCTGAAGAGCCTTCTCCAGCGCGAAGGCAAGATTCGGATTGGTCTCCTCAAAGAGCACCCGTTCCATCTCAGGCAGTCCTTGACGGCTTAGGGTCGCTGACAACTCCATCAAACTCTCAATTACTGACGGCGTTGGCCGGTCGGCGATCTCGTTGATCACCGCTTGCTCCCAGCATTTCTGCTTCTCCGCCGTGTCGCGCAAATCTCGGGCAAGGTCGGTCTTCCCCACGCCCGAGAAGCCTTGGAGAAAGCACACCGGCGGCCCGTTTGTGAGCCACACGTTTAGGAACCAGTCGAGGTTCTCGCCCCGGTTACGACCGACATACCTCTTATGCATGCGAGCCGTACTCCTCGCGGATCATGTGTGATGCGCAATGCTCATGGGCAGGCACCTAACGCAACAGCTAACCGGCGCGCGTTTTTCGCGCGTCCGTGTTCAGCGCCGTGTTAGGCGTCACTCCACTTTCCATGGCGCCAATCATCGTGAGGCAGTTTCCGTTCTTGTAGGAGCTCTTCGTATCGCAGGCCAGCCCGTAGCGTTGCAATCAACGCCTCACCATCGCTCCGCATGATGAAGTGCTCATAACCCCAGGTATTGTCGTTGTAGTAGTGCTCAATAGCATTTAGGTAAGCGCGTACGGTGTTCAGCGCGTCCTCCACCATTTGTCGCGATATGTCAGGAAGTGGCTGTGCGGGGGTTCGCAACGCGACTGAGAGGTCTAGATGAGCAAGCTTTTTGTGTCGTCGTGTCCGGAATGCACTGCACTGGACATGCAATGTGTCCAGCAATGCGCGGCAGCTCTTGGCCAATGCCGGGTCGCCGTGTGTTTCGAGCCGCTGTTGCAGCTGTTCAAGCGAGAGATTGTCATGCTTGCCCGTGGTGGCTGGGTCGGTTAGTTTGCTGAGCGACACCTGCACCTCATCGAATAGCACATCTTGGATGATGAAGAAGAAGGTCTCCGCACTCTTATTGAGAAGATCGATTCGCTTGGGCGACACGGCGTATAACTGCCGGTAACAGATCCAACGCCCGTGAAGCCAAGTCACCTTAGAGCGCAACTCCTCGTATACCGGGGCGACTTCAGCGGGGATTGGCTTTGTGGTTGCCATAAGCCGAACGCGTGTGATGCCTAACGTGCTAATGAGCGGCGCGCTTCAGCGCGTCCGCTCCATTTGCGGGTTAGAACTCGTCATCGAACCAATAGCCCACGAGTTTCATTGAGCACAGCATCAATCGCGATTCCCGTATCTTCGATTCTCTTCTTATCCCACGCCTCTGGCTCCATCCAGTAGTTGCCTTTGGCAAAGCAACGCAAGGCGAACTCTTTGTCGATTACTCTTAGTGGGATGGAAGCGTTCTGCCACAGCTGCGCGAGCTGATACTCGCGCCTTCGATTTCTCCGCTTACCACTCTCACGGTCCGAGATATAGGCTTTCGTTTCCGTCAAGGCAACATACAGCGCCCGAAGTGCTTGCTCTGTTTTCTCAGTTCGCTGCTTCTTGCCCTCGCGGAGTAGACCCAAGCCGGCGAGGAGTTTGTCGAATAGAGCGAAGGCAATCTCAGTTTCGATCATAGGTGCCTCACGAGTTCTAACGCTCAGCGCTGAGCCGCCGGTTACAGCACCGAAACGAGCACAGCGAGCCAACGACTATCCCCGGTCGGCTCCAGTGATTTGTTAGGCATCGTCGAAATTTGACACAGAGCACTGAGCCTAGATTCGGAGCTGCCATAGGATTTTCGCCGCCTAGGCATTTGGGTCGCGCGACAACGACATGATGGAGGCAAAGAAAAGAGGAATCCCGGTTACTCCAAAAAGTAATGCTGCAAATGCGTTGTCTTCGTCGTTTGCGGCTTCCATAGCGTTAACAATGCTGAAGATCGTAAGGACGATGCCCAGCGCCAGTGGAATTGCGGCAAAGAAGTTCCTTATGAAGAGTTTCACTATTACCTCCCGCTCTGTAAATCGTCTACATCGGACCGTAAATCATCGATTTCCGAAGCATGGTCGCTTGCCGTACTGGAAACATCTTCGACCATGCTTTCGAGCTCGGATAGGCGTTCGAAAACCTGCGTAATTTTATATGAGAGCACGGTCAGTACAACAAGGGCAAGAATGGCAAATATGGCGAGCGATCGCTGGTTCAGACTAGTCACCATGAGTTTCTGCATATGCCTATTCATGCCTAACGCCGGGCGTTAGGCGACCAACTAAACGAACTCTCTCTTCTCGTAGTCGAGCGCCTTTCTAACCTTCTCTAACGCTTCGTCAAGCATGCAGATGTTTTTACTAAACCACTCATCTGTCATGTCCTCAGCAAGTTCCACTGGGACCTTCCCATTCGCACCTTTTTCCCGGCTGAACTTCAGCAACCGCAGATGCTTCATTGAACCGAAACCGAATATTCGGCCATGTCCAAGGGCATCACGCAGACGCACTATTGACACAACATCTATCCGACAGTCAGATGTAGCTCGCTTGTTGTACTTTTCCAGTGTTTGAGTAAGGTCGTCGTCGTTCGTGAATGCATTTAACTCAACAAAGTCCCCTGCCTTCACCTGGGGCAGTTGGGTTTGAACCTGCTGAGTAGCCCGCTGATCCAGCTTTACAATCACCATTCGCGCGCCCATTTCCAGGGACTGCAGATTCCCGACAAGTTTCCCGAGATTGAAGACATGTGATTCAAATCGCTTTTTGTCACCCATGAGCTCGCCTAACTAAAATTCGACGTCCGAATGATTTCTGCAACTACGACCAAAACTGCGTCCTAACCAGCCTGGCATCATGAGCAATAATTCCACAGAATGATGAAATAATCCAGTCGGTTATTCCAGCTACGTCAACCCACTGTTGAAGCATGTTATCCGACAAATCCGGCGTCCTAACGCTCTTTGTCGGCTCCCCCGAGGAGCCTGTCCGCCGGGCTTTGGACGCCGAGGCCGCCGCGGTTGAGGACGTGGGTGTAGATCATCGTAGTTCTGACGTCGCTGTGCCCAAGCAGCTCCTGGACGGTGCGGATGTCTGAGCCTGCCTCCAGAAGGTGCGTGGCGCTGCCGGTTACCGCGTATCCGACACCGCCCGCTTTTTCTTGCTGTTCTTCAGCACCGCCTGTGCCGCGGCCAGGCGCGCGATGGGGACGCGGTACGGGGAGCAACTGACGTAGTCGAGGCCGATGCGGTGGCAGAATTCCACCGAGGAGGGTTCGCCGCCGTGCTCGCCGCAGATCCCGACTTTGAGCTTCGGGCGCGTCGACCGGCCTTTTTCCACGCCCATTTGCATCAGGATGCCGACGCCCTCCTGATCGATCGCCACGAAGGGATCGCGGGGGAGGATGCCGTTGTCGACGTAGAAGGGAAGGAATTTTCCGGCGTCATCGCGCGAGAGGCCGAACGTGGTCTGGGTGAGGTCGTTCGTGCCGAAGGAGAAGAACTCGGCTTCCTTTGCGATCTCATCCGCCACGATCGCGGCGCGCGGCAGTTCGATCATCGTGCCGATGGTGTAGGCGATCTTCTTGCCGTAACGCCCCATCGTCTCATGCGCCACGCGGATCAGGAGTTCCTTCATGCGAGATAATTCCTTCACATGCGCGACCAAAGGGATCATGACTTCAGGAAGGACTTTAACTTTCTGTTGAGCCAATTCGCACGCGGCTTCGAAGATGGCCCGCACCTGCATCTCGTAGATTTCGGGATACGTGATACCCAGCCGGCATCCCCGCCAGCCGAGCATCGGGTTGAATTCGTGCAGGCTCTTGTTCTTCGCGCGCAGGGCATCGAGCGGCACGCCCATGTCGGTCGCCAGGTCGGCGAGTTCTTCCTCGGTGTGGGGGAGAAATTCATGCAACGGAGGATCCAAGAGACGAATCGTCACCGGGAGGCCGGCCATTTCGCGGAAGATGCCGAGGAAATCGCTCTTCTGCATCGGCAAGAGTTTGGCCAAGGCGCGCTGGCGTCCTTCCACGTCATCCGCCAGAATCATTTCCCTCACCGCGCGGATGCGCTCGACCTCGAAGAACATGTGCTCGGTACGGCACAGGCCGATGCCCTCGGCCCCGAAGCCGCGCGCCACCTTGGCGTCGTGGGGCGTGTCGGCGTTGGCGCGGACCCGCAGGCGACGCGTCCGATCCACCCAGCTCATCAGGACCTGAAACTCTTTACTCAACTTGGGTTGGATCAAGGGCGCCTCGCCCAGGATGACGTCGCCGGTCGAGCCATTGAGCGTGATGAACTCGCCCTGGCGCACCGTGACGCCGTTGACCGTAAAAGCCCCTGCGGATTCGTCGACGTGGATGGCGCTGCAGCCGGCGACGCAACACTTGCCCATGCCGCGGGCCACCACCGCCGCGTGGGAGGTCATTCCGCCCCGCGCCGTCAGAATCCCCTGTGCCGCGTTCATCCCGCCAATGTCTTCCGGGGAGGTTTCGGTCCGCACCAGGATGACGTGCTCATCCTTCGCGGCCGCCCGCTCCGCGTCCTCCGCGGTGAACACCACCTTGCCGACGGCGGCGCCCGGCGAGGCCGGAAGCCCCTTGGCCACGATTCGGACCTTGGCCGATTGGTCGATCATCGGATGGAGTAATTGATCCAACTGCTCGGGGTCGACGCGCAGGATCGCGGTTTCGCGATCGATCAACTTCTCCTTGACCATTTCGGTGGCGATGCGGATCGAGGCCGCGGAGGTTCGCTTGCCGACCCGCGTTTGGAGCATGTACAGCTTGCCTTCCTGGATCGTGAACTCCAGGTCGAGCATGTCCCGGTAGTGGCGCTCGAGGGTCTTGTAGACCCGCAGCAGCTCGCGGTACGCGCCCGGAACCTTCTCGCGGAGCGCCTCGACCGGCAGCGGCGTCCGAATGCCGGCCACCACATCTTCGCCCTGCGCGTTCAGCAGGCACTCGCCGAAGAAGCGCCGTTCGCCGGTGGACGGGTCGCGCGTGAACGCGACGCCGGTGCCGCTGGTCTCGCCCATGTTGCCGAACACCATCGCCTGCACGTTGACCGCGGTGCCCCACGTCTCGGGGATGTTGTTCAGCTTGCGATAGGTGACCGCCCGCGCGCCGTACCACGAATCGAAGACCGCCTTGATCGCCAAGGTCAATTGCTCCATGGGATCCTGGGGAAAGGGCTTCCCCGTCTCGGCCTTGACCAGCGCCTGGAAATCGGCCACCACCGCCTTGAGCGCGTCTACGTCGAGCTCGGTGTCATGGTGGACGCCGCGCTCGGCCTTCTTGTTCTCCAACCGCCGTTCGAACTTCTCGCGTTTGATCCCCAAGACGATCGAGCCGAACATGCCGATGAACCGTCGGTAGGCGTCGTAGCCGAAGCGGGCATTGCCCGTCTTCTTGATGATGCCCTGCAGAGTCCGCTCGTTGAGACCGAGGTTCAGCACCGTATCCATCATCCCCGGCATCGACGCCTTGGCCCCCGAGCGGACGGACACCAGCAGCGGCGCCTCGGCGTCGCCGAACCCCATCTTCATCGACCGTTCCACCTTGCGCAGATCGGCCAGGACCTGTTCCCACATGCCCTTGGGAAAGGTCTTCTTCACGCGAAAATATTCGACGCATGCCTCGGTGGTGATCGTAAAGCCGGCCGGAACCGGAATGCCCAGGTTGGTCATCTCGGCCAACCCGGCCCCCTTCCCGCCCAACAGATCCTTCATGCCGGCCTTGCCCGCGGCCCGGCCGTCCCCGAAGTAGTAGACCCACTTGTGCGCCGTGGTTCGAACCATCACCGTCTCCTATTGAAACCAGCTTGAAGCCAGCTCACAGTTGACAGCTCATAGCTGACAGTATGGTGAACCAGCACGTTGCACTGTGAGCTGCGAGCTATGAGCTGTGAGCTGAATCACTTACCCGGCCCCTCCGTCACCACCAGTCGGAAATCGGCGAATCGCGCCAAGAGATCGTTCACCGCCTTGAGCAGCGCAAGGCGTGTGTCGCGCACCGCCGGGTCCTCCGCCATCACCATGACCTCGTTGAAAAACGTATCGATCGCGCCCTTGAGCGTTTCGTAGGCCTCAAGCACCGCCTCGTCGTGCTCGTGCTCCTCCTCGACCCGGATCTCCTCGGCCACCCTCGCCGTTTCCGCGTGGAGGTGGCGCTCGGCCTCGTGCGTGAATCGAAACGGATCGACCGCGGAGGGGCACCCCGGGGGCAGAATGTTCATCACCCGCTTGCACGCCGTCATCAAGGAATCGAAGGCCGGCCGCCGCGAAAACGCCGTCAGCGCACGAAGACGGCGAAAGGCCAGCTTGGGATGATCGACCGCGTCCGACACGGCCAGCACCGCGTTGATGAGATCGACGCGGAATCCCTCCGTCTTGGCCTGCGACTCGATCCGCTGGCTGAAGAACTCCAGAATCGGTCCGGTGTCGGTCCCCGGCAGCGCGGCCCGGCTCAGCAACGCCGACAGCGCGATCACCGAACGATCGCGCAGGATCTGCACCACGCCCAACCCCTGACGGCGCAGCGCATACGGATCCTGAGACCCGCTCGGGATGAGCCCCGCCCCGAAACAGCGCGTGATCGTATCCGCTTTGTCGGCCAAGGCGACGAGCTGGGCCAGCGCGGTCGTGGGGATCTCGTCCCCGGCGAACCGCGGCCGGTAGTGCTCGCCGATCGCGGTCGCCACCTCGTCGGACTCCTGCTGCCGCCGCGCGTACTCGCGCCCCATGATGCCCTGCAGCTCGGGAAACTCCCGGACCATCCCGGTGGTCAAGTCGGCCTTACAGAGCCGGGCCGCCCGTTCGGCCGTATCGCGGTCGACGTGAAACATCGGCGCCAGTTCGGCGCAGATCGCCACCAGTCGCTCGACCTTTTCGTACACCGTGCCGAGTCGTTCCTGGAACACCACGCCCTTGAGCCGCTCGACCCGGTCCGCCAGCTTCTCGCGCTGGTCTTGCTCGAAGTAAAATCGCGCGTCGTCGAGGCGGGCCCGCAGGACGCGCTCGTACCCCGAGCGGATCACCGCCGCGGCCCGGCCCGCGGGCTTGACGTTGCTGACCGCGACGAACGCCGGCAACGGCGCGCCCGCGGCATCGACCAACGAAAAATACCCCTGGTGCTCCTTCATGGCGGTGACGATGACTTCCTGAGGCAGGACCAGATAGCGTCGATCGAACGTGCCGACCACCGCCCACGGGGACTCGGTGAGGAACGTCGCCTGCTCCACCAACGCCTCGTCCGTGACCAGGCGTCCGCCCGCTTCCTTCGCCGCCGCGTCCAGTTGGGATTCGATCGATGCGCGTCGCCGCTGGTGATCGACGATCACGCCGCGGCGCTCGAGGCCCTTGGCGTACGCGGCCCAGCCCCCCGACACGCGAAACCCTCGGGGAGACGTCAGCGCGTGGCCGTAGGTGGTCGATCCCGACGAAACGCCCCCGTACGAAAATGGAATGACCTTGCCGTCATACAGCGCGACGATCCAGCGAATCGGCCGCGAAAAGTGGGCCCCGCCCCCCTCCCACCGCATCGAACGCGTAAAAGACACCCCCGCGACGAGACGCGGCAAGAGGTCCCGAAGCACCGCCGACGCGGGGCGACAGCTCTCGGCTTTCACCACCACCGCGTATCGCCCGCGGTCGGTGGTGACGACGGTCAACTCGGCCGGCGTCACGCCCTGCGACTTGGCGAATCCCTCGGCCGCGCGGGTCGGCCGTCCCTCGGCGTCGAACGCCGCCGACGCGGGCGGCCCGACCACCTGCGTGACCGCGGCTGCCTGACGGTGCCCCACGCCCTCCGCAACCAGCACGAGCCGGCGCGGCGTGGCGTACGTCCGCACCTCCCTCACCGTCAGCCGAGCTTCTTTCAGCGCGGCGCGCGCCTCGGCCTCCAATTGCGCGATCGCGCCCCGAATGAGCGTCGAGGGAAGCTCTTCGGTCCCGATCTCGAACAAGAGGTCCGCGTGTGAAGATCGTGCCGCCACGTTCTTTCCTTACCCGGTAGGAGAGAGCGCCCGTTTCGTCCCGCGCGACCGCGGGGCGGGCGTCCGTGCCAGCAAGGGAAATCCCTTGGCCTCGCGGTGCCGAACCCACCCCTCGGCGCAGGCGCGGGCCAGGGCCCGGACCCGCCCGATATAGGTCGCGCGTTCGGTCACGCTGATCGCGCCGCGCGCGTCCAGCACGTTGAAACAATGCGAGGTCTTGATGCACTGGTCGTACGCCGGGAGGACCAGGTCGTCGTCGAGCAAGCGGCGCGCCTCCTGCTCGTACAGGTCGAACAGCTTCAACAGGGTCTCGACGTGCGCCTTCTCGAAGTTGTAGCGCGAGAACTGGACCTCGGTTTCGTGGTGCAGATCCCGGTAGAAGATGTCGTCCGACCAGCGCAGATCGAACACGTTTTCGACTTGCTGGAGGTACATGGCGATCCGTTCGAGCCCGTAGGTCAACTCCACAGAAATCGGATCGAGCGCCACGCCCCCGATCTCCTGAAAATACGTGAACTGGGTGATCTCCATCCCGTCCAGACGGACCTCCCACCCCAGTCCCCACGCCCCGAGCGACGGCGACTCCCAATCGTCTTGGACGAATCGCACGTCGTGGTCGGACACCTTGAGACCGAGCGCGGTCAAGCTGGCGAGGTAGAGCGCCTGCACGTCGGCCGGCGCCGGTTTGAGGATGACCTGGAACTGATAGTAGTGCTGGAGACGATTCGGGTTCTCGCCGTACCGCCCGTCGGTCGGCCGCCGCGACGGCTCGACATACGCCGCCTTCCACGGCTCGGGTCCGAGGGCGCGCAAGAACGTCGCCGGATGAAACGTCCCAGCCCCGACCTCCAAGTCATACGGCTGCACGAGCAAACACCCGCGCTTTGCCCAATACTGCTGGAGGCGGAGAATAATCTCTTGAAATGTGAGCGCTTTCACACGATACGGTGCGTCACGTCGATCGACGGAACGGAGCGATCACCGTAGCAAAGCGGAGGGGCAAAGTCAAGAATTTCGAGGCGAATCGAAGCGGCGCGGCACGACGGCCGACGCCGTCAGCCGAGATGGATCGGAGGCTGCTTTAGCCTCCGATGGCGGAGGACATGAAGCTCAGGATGAACGTGGTGCCGGCGCCCTCGACGGTTTCGACGCGAATCTCTCCCCCGTATTTCATCACGAGCCGGCGGGCGATGGTCAGGCCCAGGCCCGTGCCTTGGCCGGGGGCCTTGGTCGTGAAAAAGGGGTCGAAGATTTTCGAGAGGTAGGCATTCGGGATACCGGGGCCCGAATCCCGGATCCGGATCGTGATCGTTTCCGCCGAGGCTTCGGTGGTCAGGTCGATGGTTCCCTTTCCCTTCATCGCCTGGATCGCGTTGGTGATCACGCTCACCAAGACCTGCCCGATCTCATCGGGAGCGGCCAGAATCCGTGGCACCGGATGGTAGTGTTTTCGGACCGCCAGCCCGGCCACCCCGCTCGTCAACCCGACGACCTTCAGGGCGTGATCCAATCGCTCGTTGACGTCCACCTCGCTGCGCGATTCGGCGACCTCGGGATGGGCGGAGCCGGCGAAATCGCGGATGATGCCCGCCATGTGCTGCGCGCGCTCGATGATCGCTCCCGCGTGTTCCCGCATCCGTGCCGCGTCGCTCTCATCCCGAATCGCTTCCCCCAGTCCCAAGATGCCGAAGAGCGGATTGTTCAGTTCGTGGCCGATGCCCGACGTGAGCACGCCGAGCCCCTCCAGCTTCTCGGCCTGAATCAATTGTTCCTGTAACCGGCGTTCTCCGGTCATATCCCGCAACACGAGTCCGATTCGCTTTGTCCCCGTCGAGGGAATCTGGATGTGAAACACGTCGTAGCGATAGATGGCAGACCCGATCCGGAGCTCCCGCTGCGCCGGATCGGCCGCAGCGGCGGGGCGAGGCGAGAGCGGGTCCCGAGGCTCGTCGGGCGATCCCGTCGGGGCGGCCGCGTCGGCGGGCCGATCCGGCAACGTCCCCGGCGTCCGCAGCTCGCTCCGCAAGCGATCGGAGCTCACCTCGTCCGTTCGCAGTAACTCCAACAGCCGACCCCCTCTCACGGCCTCGTCGCTCCAGCGAAACGCTCGTTTCGCCGCCTGGTTTACGTACTCGACACGATCCCGATCGAGGATCACGACCGGATTCGGCATGCTGTCCAGGATCTTTTCGTTATATTGTCGAAGCGACCGAACCTCCTCGGTTTTTTCCTCCACGGTGTGCGACAAGCCCGAAAACGCTTGCTGCAAGCGGGCGTGCATCCGGTTGATCTCATCCGCCAGTTGCTCGATTTCGTCGCCCGTGCGCACGACGATGGGCTGCGTGAGCTCGTTCCGGCCGATGAGCACCGCGCCTTCTTGAAGGCGGCGGATCGGCGTCACGATGCGGGAGGCCGCCACGTATGCCAACGCGCCCAACAGCCCGATGGCGATGAGTCCGAACCCGGCAAACCACGCGGACAGATGGCGCGTCGGGGCAAACAGTTCGTCCGACGACTGCCAGGCGAACGTGTGCCACGCTCGGCCGGTCGCTCGTTGGGTGATACGGCTGGTGTCCGGCACGGGAGAGAAGCCGACGATGGACATCGTCTGGCCGCCGTGGCCGTCGCTCGGAGTTCTCACCCACCCGGCTTGCGGCGCCGTGACGAGACGCACCAAATCTCGATCGGCCAGGCGGGTCCCGGTCGGGAGGATCGGGCAACTCATGACGGTGCCGTCGCCGTCGATGAGCATCACGTGTCCCGTCTTGCCGAACCGGATCGGAGCGAGCGACGGATCCAAATAGGTTTTGGCGTCGAACACGCGGCGCAGGACCCCCATCGCCCGACCCCGGCCGACATCCAGCACGGGAACAGCCAGGGCCACGGTGTACGTGCCGAGTTGTCGATCGAACAAGACGTCGGCGCCCCCGGCCTGCCCGCGCCCCCCGTCGTACGTCCGTTGCCACCACGCGTCGTCGCTGTGCGCGTACCCCACGTCGTGGTTGATGCTGGCGACGAGCCGGCCCCTCGCGTCGGTCAAGAAGAACGCGCGCGTGACGGCCTGCGGCGCCCTGAGAGGAGACTGGTCGGTCGCGCTCTCGGCCAGCCGCCTGAGCACGTCAACCACCGGTCCGGTGGTCACCGACCACACCAGCAAAGGATCGTGGGCCTCCCACCGCCGTTCCCCCTCATCGAGCAGGTCCCTCGGCGGGGGATTTCCCCCCCCGGACGAGCCCCGCTGCAGGGCTTCGATCAGCACGGGGTCGGCCGCAATCCGACTCAAGCGCGTGAGCTCGTCACCGAACACCAGATCCAGTTTCCTCGCGGTTTCGGTGGCCAGCCCGGCGAAACTCGACCCGATGACGGTCTCAAGCTCGCGGGTTCCCTGGACGTACGCCATGCCGATCCCCAGGAGAAGGGGCACCGCGCCCACCACGAGGGTGAGGAGCACGAGCTTCCGCTTCAGTCCCCACCGGAGCCGTATGATGCCTTTCTCCATGGTCGCGTCCCGAGAGAACTATCCTGCGGACGGAAACTGCAATCGGAAGGTTGTGCCCCGGCCTTCCCGGCTGGAGACGGCGATCAGGCCGCCGTATTTTTTCACGATCGTCTGGGCGATGTGGAGCCCCAATCCGGTCCCCTTCCCTGGTTCCTTGGTGGTGAAAAATGGGTCGAAGATCTTGTCGAGGACGTCCTGGGGGATTCCCGGCCCGGTATCGGCGATCGTGGCGGTCGCCATGCCGTCTTCACGGCGGGTGGACAATCGCAGCGCGCCCCTTCCGTTCATCGCCTGGACCGCGTTGGTGACGATGTTGACGCAGACCTGGAGGATCTCTTCCGGCCGGCCTCGAACCACCGGACGAGCGACGTAGTCTCTGGCAACGTCGATCTCGTCGAGCACCGTCGCGTAGCGAGCCAGTTTCAGGGCTTCGTCCAACGCGCCGTTAAGGTCCACCTCCACCAAGTCGTCGGCCCACGAGAAGCGGGCGTACAGGGTCAGGCCCTTGACGATCGCGGCGATGCGCCGCACCGCCTGCACGATGTCCCGCGCGTGATCCTGGATCACCGCGGGCTCCGATTCGTCCAGCATGTCCTCGGCAAGGCTCATCACGAGGTAGAGGGGGTTGTTGATGTCGTGCGCGATCCCGGAGGTGAAGGTCCCGATCGTGGCCAGTTTCTCGGCCTGAAACAACTGGGCCTGGATGCGGGCTTCGTGCTGCACGAGGTTCCAGAGAAGCCGGGCGGTCACTCCGTCGAGGACTTGGATCCCGAGGGAATTGTGCTTGGCGATGAAGCCCGCCATGGCGGGATCCCCCGTGACGTCGATGATCAAGCTCGTTCCGTCGCGAGACCTGGAGATGAGGTCTGCCACATCCTGCGAGGCCGGAACGTTGAGTTCGCGGGCGCGCTTCAGGCCCGGCGCGTCGTGGTCTTTATCGGCGATGCCGACGACCTGCACGCCCGGACTACGCGCGAATAACTCGAGCAGCGAGGTTCCGCCCGTCCCGGCTCCGAGGATCATGACGCTGATGGGGTCGCCGGAAACCATCCTGCTCTGTGTGGACACGGAGCCTATGGCCGCTCGACGTTAGGCGGCCTTGGAGCGGTGCTTCATCGCGCTCTCGACCGCGGCGGCGAGTTTTTCGCGCTCGATCGGTTTCACCAAGTAATCCACCACGCCCTGCTTCATCAACGAGGTGGCGAGTTGGATATCGGGGAATCCCGTCAGGACGAGCACCGGCCTGGAGGGGTATTGGGCGCGGAAATACGACACGGCTTCGATCCCGTTCACGTTCGGCATACGGATGTCGCAGATAATGACGTCCACGGCCAGGGGGTTGTCGCCGGAGTTCATCATGCCGATGGCCTGTTGCCCGTCTTCGGCCTCGATAACCTCGTACCCCGATTTGGTCAACGCCATCGTCACCGACTTTCTCACATCGGCCTCGTCATCGATGACCAATACCCGACCCCGGCTATTCTTCTGAGGAATCCCGAACATATCCACCATGGGTTCTCCTTTCGAGTGAGGTGCCGTTCGAGAGCTTAACTCTCGGAATCGATGGGTGTCAAACCGAACGACGCGCGGCACAGCCGCATCCCCGGCAAGACGACCCGTACCATCCATACGACACGCGGCCTTGCCGCGTTATTCCTCGTCCGAAACGTTGCAAATCAAAGGAAAAGTCAGTTGGCTGGCAGCCGAACCGATTGGGCAGCCGTTGCCACCCACAATCCGAAGGTCGAGAGGCATTCGTTGAACCGCTTCGCCTTCGTTCAGGCCTTCTTGCGTCCGGTGACCAGCAACACGATCCCCCCAATTAACGTGATCGCTCCCACGATCGGCGGCAGCGGAAGCGTGCGCGTCTTCTCGGTCGTCACGTGGATGGACCCGAGATCGACGGCCTTCTCTCGGGTCG
>Ga0184615_10001109_pt1 | contig 14694 bp, 12 predicted proteins | sample PLM4_65_coex_FD_133134 | JGI IMG/M metagenome (GOLD analysis project Ga0184615, IMG submission 133134) | Groundwater sediment microbial communities from an aquifer in East River, Colorado, USA - PLM4_65_coex | ecosystem: Environmental > Terrestrial > Soil > Riparian zone | place: USA: East... | reverse complement strand
GTCGGGATCTGGTCGTCCTCGAGCCCCTTCATCCACTGCTTGCGCTTCATCGCCGCTTCCATGTACGGCGCGAGCTCCTGCATCTTGGCGCGCTGGCGCGCGACGTCCTCGTCGTGGAACTCGGCCATCACGTCCTTGGCGAAGAGCTCGAGCGACTCGCAGATGTGCTCGTGCCGGTTGCGGCCGGCCTGCTGGATGAACGTGACCTGATCGACGCCCGCGTCGGCGAAGCCGCGCAGGTGGTCGCGCAGCTGACGCGGCGTGCCGATGCCGCGGTTCGAGCCCTCCGTGGGCATGTTCTTGCGGGCGGCTTCGAAGCCCTTCCAGATGTCCGTCCGCCCCGGCTTGTGCTCGCCGAAGATGTAGTGGTGGCCGAGGCCGTAGCCGAAGAACAGGAAGCCATCGAGCCCGCGGCGGATCGCCTCCTGCTCGTCGGCGTGGCACGAGAAGCCCGTCACCATGCAGATGTTCGGGTTGATCGTGTGGCCGATGGGCACGCACTCGTTCTTCAGGGTGGCGTAGTAGTCGTCCACCCACTTCTTCGCCTCGGCCGTGTCGACGAACGCGAAGGTGAGCGCGCCGATGCCGAGCTTCGCCGCGAGCTTGATCGTCTCGCGGTTGCTGCACGCCACCCAGAGCGGCGGGTGCGGCTTCTGCACGGGCTTGGGCACCACGTTGCGGCAGGGCATCGAGAAGTACTTGCCCTCGTAGCCCGGGTACGGGTTCATCGCCATCATGTTGGCGATCTGCTCGACCGTCTCGCGCCACTGATCGCGCTTCTGGTCGACCGGCACCTTGAAGCCGCCGAGCTCCGCGATCGAGCTCGACTCGCCCGTGCCGAAGTCGACGCGGCCGTTCGACACGAGATCGAGCGTGGCCACGCGCTCGGCAATGCGCGCCGGGTGGTTGTAGCCCGGCGGGCAGAGCACGATCCCGTGGCCGAGCCGGATCTTCTTCGTGCGCTGGCTGCACGCCGCGAGGAACACCTCCGGCGCGGAGGAGTGCGAGTACTCCTCGAGGAAGTGGTGCTCCACCTCCCACGCGTAGTCGAAGCCCAGCTTGTCGGCGAGCTCGACCTGATCGAGCGCGTCCTGGAACAGCTTCTGCTCGTCGCCCTCGGCCCAGGGCCGCGGGAGCTGGTGCTCGTACAGGATGCCGAACTTCATCGCAGGTCTCCGAGGATCCCCTCGGCCTTGCTGACCTCGAACTTCCCGGGCGCCTCGACGTGCAGCGTCTTCACGATGCCGTCCTCGACGAGCGCGGAGAAGCGCTGGCCGCGGATGCCCATGCCGAAGCCCGAGCCGTCGAACTCGAGCCCGAGCGCGCGCGAGAACTCGGCGTTGCCGTCGGCGAGCAGGGTCACCTTGTTGCCGACGTTGCGGTCCTTGCCCCAGGAATCCATCACGAAGGCGTCGTTCACGGAGATGCAGACGATCTCCGACACGCCCTTCGCCTTGATCTCGTCCGCCTTCTCGACGAAGCCCGGCAGGTGCTTCGCCGAACACGTGGGCGTGAACGCGCCCGGGACCGAGAAGAGCACGACCTTGCGGCCCTTGAAGAACTCCTCGGTGTTGATGTCCTTGATGCCTTCGGGCGTGAGGCGCTTCAGCGTGGCCTTGGGAATGCGGTCTCCGACCTTGATCGCCATGGGGGTGTGCTCCTCGTTTCGTGGTTCGCCGCGATTCTAGGTCATCCGCCCGGCGTTTTCAGACGGCGGGCCCGTGGTAGAATCCGCGCCGCTCTCGGCCGATCGCCGGCCGTGCCCGCTCACGAGGAGACGCCATGCGCAGCCCCCGCAATTTCTTCACGCCGAAGGCGCTCGGCGCGCCCGCGCCCATGCGCGAAGTGCCCGTACGGCCGTCGCGCATGATCCACTTCTTCGACCCGAGCAATCCGCGCATGGCCTCGAAGGTGCCGGACATCGCGAAGCAGGTGGACATCCTGCTCGGCAACCTCGAGGACGCGATCCCGACCGAGCGCAAAATCGAGGCGCGCGAAGGTCTGGTGAAGATCGCGCGCGACATCGACTTCGGCGACACGCAGCTCTGGACCCGGGTGAACTCGCTCGACAGCCCCTGGATGCTCGACGACGTGACGCGGCTCGTGGGCGAGATCGGCGACAAGCTCGATGTGATCGTGATCCCGAAGGTGGAGGGTCCCTGGGACATCCACTACGTCGACCAGCTCCTGGCGCAGCTCGAGGCGAAGGCGGGGCTGCGAAAGCCGCTGCTCGTGCACGCGATCCTGGAGACCGCGCTCGGCGTCGCGAACGTGGAGGAGATCGCGGCCGCATCGCCGCGCATGCAGGGCATGAGCCTCGGTCCCGCGGACCTCGCGGCCTCGCGGCGCATGAAGACCACGCGCGTCGGCGGCGGCCACCCGGGCTACCTGGTGCGCACCGATCCGGACCCGCGCAACCCCGACGCGCTGCGCCCGACCGCGCAGCAGGATCTCTGGCACTACACCATGGGACGTATGGTGGACGCGTGCGCGGCCACGGGCGCCCTGCCCTTCTACGGCCCGTTCGGCGCGATCGACGACCCGATCGCCTGCGAGGACCAGTTCCGCAACGCCTTCCTGATGGGCTGCGTCGGCGCGTGGTCGCTGCACCCGAGCCAGATCGACATCGCCAAGCGCGTCTTCAGCCCGCCGCCCGACGAGGTGCTCTGGGCCAAGCGCGTGATCGCGGCCATGCCCGACGGCAGCGGCACGCTGATGATCGAGGGCAAGATGCAGGACGACGCCACCTGGAAGCAGTGCAAGGTGATGGTGACCTTGGCAGAGCTCCTGGCGAAGCGGGACGAGAACCTGAAGAAGCTCTACGAGCTTTGAGCGCGGCACCCGGCTGGTTCCAGCGCGCGCTCGAGCAGAAGCCCGAGGACGTCGTGGTCGACGTCGAGGGCTGCCCGATCCACTACCTGCGCTGGGGCGAGCGCGACAAGCCCGGCATCGTGCTCGTGCACGGCGGCGCCGCGCACGCCCACTGGTGGAGCTTCATCGCGCCGCTGCTCACGTCGCAGTACCACGTGGTCGCGCTCGATCTCTCCGGCCACGGCGACAGCGGCCGGCGCAGCGAGTACCGGCGCGAGGTCTGGGCCGACGAGGTCATGGCCGTCGCGCGCCACGCGGGGATCGTCGGCGCGCCGCTCCTGGTCGGGCACAGCATGGGCGGGATCGTCTGCATCGCGGCGGCGGCGCGCTTCGGCGATCGGCTGGCCGGCGCGATCATCGTCGACGCGCCCGTGCGCAGGCCCGACCCCGAGTCCGAGGAAGGCACGCGCGGGCGCGCCTTCCGCAATCCGAAGACGTACAAGGACTTCGAGACGGCGGTCGCGAAGTTCCGGCTGATCCCGCCCCAGCCCTGCGAGAACGACTGGATCGTCGAGCACGTCGCGCGCCACTCCCTACACCAGACGGCGGCGGGCTGGACCTGGAAGTTCGATCCGGTCGTCTTCCGGCGCGCGACGCCCGAGGCGATCCAGGAGAACCTCGCGCAGGTGCGCTGCAGAGTCGCGCTGTTCCGCGGCGAGCTCTCGTTCCTCGTCACGCCCGACGTCGCCGACTACATGTACGAGCTGCTCGACCGCAACGCCCCCGTCGTCGAGATCCCGCAGGCCTACCACCACCTGCTCCTCGACCAGCCGCTCGCCTTCGTCTCCGCGCTGCGCGCGATCCTCGCGGACTGGGAACACTCCCTGCCGCGAAGAAAACGCAGCTGACCGGCAGCGAACAGGCAACCGACGATCGCAACTCGCGGAGGTCGGCGTCCGCGAATCTCGGTGACGGGTTGACGGTTTACTCGGCAACCCGGAGAGACGATCCAGAGTCGGATCGGGAAGAACCCGGGCGACGAAGGAGAAGTCTCATGCGCAAACTCACGTTCACGAACGGCCTGCTCTCGGCGCTGGTGGCCGGCCTCTGCCTCGCGGCCACGCCCGCGTTCGCCGACACGCCGACCGGCAACAAGGCAAACGCGCGACTCGACGCAAAGGGCCAGCGGATCGAAGAGCGCCTCGACGCGAAGGGCGATCGCAAGAAAGAGAAGCTCGACAAGAAAGGCGACCGGAAGAACAAGCGCCTCGACAAGCGGGCAGCGCGCGCGGCCGCGAACGGCCACGAGAAGAAGGCCGCGCGGCTCGACGCGAAGGGCGATCGGATCAACGAACGGCTGGACAAGAAGGGCGAGCGCAAGGACAAGCGCCTCGACCAGAAGGGCGCGCGCATCGAGAAGCGCCTCGACCAGAAGGGCGATCGCATCGATGCGCGCCGCGGCGGCTCCGACGACTAGGCGACCGCTGCTTCCGCGATCCGTCGATTTCCTCGCGCATCTCGTATGATGCGCGCAGGAAACGGCGGAGGAACGGAGATGTCGCTCGCAGGTCGCGTCGCACTGGTCACCGGAGGCAGCCGGGGCATCGGCCACGGGATCGCGCTCGGGCTCGCGGAGGACGGCGCCGACGTCGCCGTGAACTACCGGAAGGACGAGGCCGCAGCGAAGGAGACGGTCGCGGCGATCGAGGCCCTGGGCCGGCGCGCGCGCGCCTATGCCGGGTCGGTCGACAGCTACGACGACTGCAAGGCGATCGTCGACGCGGCGGTGCGCGACTTCGGCTTCGTCGACATCTTGGTGAACAACGCGGGCATCGCCAGCCGCGGAAGCTCGGTGAAGAACACCGACCCGCTCGAGTTCGAGCGCGTGGTGAAGACGCACACCTTCGGCCCGTTCTACCTCTCGCAGCTCGTCATCCCGAGCATGCGCACGCGCCCGCGCGGCGACATCGTGATGATCTCCTCCGTCGCGACCCTGCACATGGCGGGCGGCGGTGCGCCGTACAACGTGGGCAAGGCCGGCATGGAAGCGCTCGCGTTGACCCTGGCCAAGGAAGAGAAGAAGCACGGCATCCACGTGAACATCGTCGCGCCGGGCTTGGTCGAGACCGAGATGGGCAAGCGGCTCGCAAAGGCTACGATGGGCGTGCAGGACATCCACGAGCTCGACAAGGCCATGCCGTTCGGCCGTGTGTGCCAGCCCGAGGACATCGCGAACGCGGTGCGCTTCCTCGTCTCGGAGCGCGCGAGCTACATCACGGGCGAGAAGATCAACGTGTACGGCGGCGGCCAGGCCTGAAGCGCTTGCGCGCAGCTCAATCGTCGCCGCGCTTCCAGCTCGCGCGCCAGGCGCAAACCGGATCGCTTCGTGTCGTGCAGCTGAGCTTCTCCACGACCACGTCTTCCACGTCGTTCATCCCGAGCGTTCCCTTGATGTAGCCGCCGATCAGGCGGCAGAGATCGGGACTCGGGCTCTTGAACTCCTGGAGCTCCACGCGCGCGCGGCCCGGCGCCTCGGCCACACGGTGCATCCGGCCCACGTCGAACTGGGTCGACCAGAGTGCGAAGACCCGGCTGCTCGAGCCGGCGCCCTTCAGCAGGTCGCCGTAGGTCTCGGTGTGGGCCTTCGCCGCGAACTCGCCCATGAACTCGAAGGACGGTCCCCGGCCGGTCCCGAGCAGGTCGGCGCAGGCACGCACGAGCGTCAGGAGATCCTCGAGCGGATACCACGCCGTGCTCTTGATGCGGTCATCGAGGTAGTGGCGGTGCTCCGGCGCGAGCAGCGCGACCGCCTCGTTCCTACGCGAGCGCAGGAACTTCACCGTGCCGAGCAGTGTCGAACCCTTCACCTGCCCCATGCTGGAGCCATCGGGAAATGTGGCGTTCTGGTGAAGCCGCGCGGCGCCGGTCAGCTTCCGGTGGCCTTCCAGGAGGCGCGCCAGGTGCATCGGTCGTCACCCCAGACGCGGCAGGCGAGCTTCTCGACGGAAAGGTCCGTGATACCGTTCATGACCATGACGCCCTTGATGTAACCCTGCGAGACGAGACACATTTCTCGAGACGGATCCTCGTAGCCGACGATCTCGAAGCGCACGCGGCTCGGCGCTTCCTCGGTCATGCGCAGCTCGCCGGTGTCGTGCTGCGTGGACCAGATCGCGAACGCGCGGCTCGTCGACTGGCCCGTGAGTAAATCGCCATACACCTCCGCATGCTCACGCGCTGTGGTCTCGCCCATGATCTCGAGCACTTGATCCGTCGGACCCGAGACCAGACGCGCCGTCGCGCGGATCAGCTCGAGGAGATCGGACTCGGGATACCAGCCTGACGTACGAATGCGTTCGTCGAGATACTTGTGAAGCGACGGAGGCAGGATCGCGATGGCTTCGGCCCGACGTTGGCGCAGATATTTCACGGTGCCCAGCAAGGTCGTTCCCTTCGCGTTCCCCACGACTAGGCTCCCTTGTCTCCGAGCAGGTAGCGAGACAGGAGCGCGAAGAAACTCTCCCGGTCGACGGGCTTGGTCGCGAAGTCGTCGCAGCCGGCGGAGAGACAGCGACCGCGCTCGGCGTGCATCGCGTGGGCGGTCAGCGCCACGATCGAGCCGGTGTATCCGCGGCGGCGCAGGATGCGCGTCGCGGTGTAGCCGTCCATGATCGGCATCTGCATGTCCATCAGGATCAGATCGAACGGCTCGCCCGCCTCGCGCGCCGCGAGTGCTCTTTCGACGCCTTGCTGCCCGTTCTCGCAGACCGCGATCTCGAGGCCGAGCTTGGCGAGCAGCAGACGGATCAGGCGCTGGTTGTCCGCGCCGTCCTCGACCAGGAGCACCCGGCCCGTGAGCCGCGGCGGCAATCGCAGCGCAGCGCCTCCGCCGCGCGGCGTGTCGGCGAGGTCCTCGGACGCGCGTACGCGCTCGACGCCCTCGAGCGAGCCGGTCGGGAACGAGACGCGAACGGTCGTGCCCCGGCCGGGCTCGCTCTCGAAGTCGATCGAGCCGTCCATGAGCTCGCACAGGTGTTTCGAGATCGTGAGTCCGAGACCCGTGCCGCCGTAGCGGCGAGTGGTCGAGCTGTCGGCCTGGCGGAACGGGCGGAAGAGCTGCGCGCGCTCGGCGCCCGAGATCCCGATCCCCGTGTCACTCACCTCGAAGACGATGCGTCCGCCGCCGGGCGCGTCCTGCAGCCAGGTGCGCAGCCGAACCGAGCCGACCTCGGTGAACTTGATGCCGTTGCCGACCAGGTTGATCAGCACCTGCCGCACGCGCGTCGGGTCGCCCTCGATGCGCGCAGGCAGCTCGGTGAGGAACTCGACCTGGAACGGCACGCCCTTCGCCTCGGCACGCACGCGCATGAGCCGCGCGACGTCGATCGCGATCGCGATCGGCGAGTACGACACGCGCTCGAGCTCGAGCCGTCCCGACTCGATCTTCGAGAGGTCGAGGATGTCGTTGAGCAAGGTCAGCAGGTAGTCGCCGTTGCGCTGGATGGTCCGCAGCGCGTCGATCGTCTCGCGCGGTGCCGAGGTGCTGGCCGCCTGATCGAGCAGCTCCTCGGTGAAGCCGAGGATCGAGGTCATCGGCGTGCGGATCTCGTGGCTCACGTTCGCCAGGAACTCGCTCTTCACGCGCGTGGTCTGCTCGGCGTGGAGCATCGCCTCGCGCAGCGCGGAGTTCGCCTCCTCGAGCACCTCGGAGCGGTTCTGCTCCACGCGGACCTTCCGCCGGTCGGAGGCGTCGCGCGCGATGACCACGAGCGTCGCGCCCGCCTCGTCTTCGAGCCGGTGGATCGACACGATCGCCGGCAGGTCGCCGCCGTCGCACTGGACGAGCTTCAGCTCGACCTCGCGCGAGCGCACGACCTTGCCCGCCTCGCTGCGCGCGTCAGCGACCTGGGCGAGCCAGGTCTCGCGCAGGGTCGGGTGGACGAGGGTCACCAGCTCGCGCCCAACGAGACTCGGAATCGAGTACCCGAGACGCCTCTCCACCGCAGCATTCCCGCCGCGGATCCGCAGCTCGTCATCGAGCACGATGACGAGGTCGGAAACGAGCGACAGGAGCGCCACCGCGTCTCGCTGGAGAGCCACGGTGCCGCATCGTCGCGGCGTGTCTCCCGGCTTGAGCGAAACGCGCCGCCCGTCAGTGCGGAAGCGCGGCGAGACAGGCGTCGGCGAGGCCGGGGAGGAGCGGGTGCGTGGACAGACGGCGACGCACGACGACGAGGTCGACGACGTCGCATGCGGCCGCGCCGAGGTCGATCACCGAGCACTTGGCGAGGCCCTGTGCACTGACTGCGGTACCCGCAGGGTCTGCCAGCCGCGCGCGCAGGAGTGCGACGTCGGCCGCGTCGACTGCGCCGTCATCGGAGAGGTCGCCGCACTCGCATGCGCCGCCGACGCCATTCGGCGTCGCGATTCCCACCCCGGCCGCATCGTCCTGCGCGGGGTTCGGGGTCCAATGGCAGTTGTCGAGCGCGTTCGGCACGGTGTCGCCATCGTCGTCCGAGCTCGGCGTATCGAGCCACTCGACACGAATCGGTGCAGCTGCGCGTTCGAGCGGGGTTTCGAAGATCAGATACGGATTGCCCTCGATCTCGCTCGGAGCAAAGGCCACGCCGTTGTTCCAGACGCGAACCCTGAATGGCGTGCCGCGCACGGGCGGCGACCAGACCTTGGCCGTGACGCCGCCGAAGAAGACGCGCTCGACCCACTCACTCGGAGGATGGCCAGCGCGCACGTGGTTCAGGAGCGGCACGTCATCGTTCGTGAGCGTGGTCTGGATGCGGAACTCGCGCGTCGTGGGCGTCGCGAGCCCGTAGGGCGCTGCGAACGAGTCGCGAAGCTTCACGTAGCGAGCGACCTCGCCCTGGGGCGCAACCCAGAGATCGTGCGACGCCATCTCTGCGATCTCGCCGTGATACGGGCTCGCGCCGTTGAAGTAGTGGTAGACGAGATTCAGCCAGTTTCCCTCGTTCTGCGCCCAGGCGACCGTTTCCTTCACATCGACGAGCGCACCCGAAGGAGATCGGAACGCGTCGGCCGCGATTCCGCGCAGGTTCATGAAGTTGCGGGGCGTCGGCTCTTCGAGCAGCTCCTGGGGCTCGCCGCCTGGTAGCGCGCAGTGGTAGGACTCGGGGCCGCCGCACGAATCCTCGCCGTTCGGATCTCCGTGACGGAAGCCGCGGGCGCTCACGAAGAAGCGCTGCCCGACGCTGCCCTTGGCGAGATCGTAGTTCCCGCACGGCCAGGCCAGCGACTGCACGCGGCCGCGTTCGGAGTACAGCGCATCGATCTGGTTCTGCTTGCGCGTGAACTCGCCGACCAAGGCCACGGGAGATTCACCGTCGGGCGGGCTGTATCGGCAAGAGTGACTCTCCGAATGATTCGCCAGCTCGTGGCCGAGCGGTAGAAAGGTCGCGTAGGTGTACGACATGCCGGGGAAGTCCAGCATGAAGCTCGAAGGCGCCGCGTCCTGCAGGAAGTACGTGCCGTAGTATCCAGCCGCGAGCAGCGGCTCGCCCGGTTTGCCGAGCGTCGTCAGGCGATCGTCGACGCCGACCGACACCGCTCCTGTGTGCGCTCCGCGCCAGAGCGTGGAGCTGATCTCCCGCGGCTGCCCGATCATCGCGAGCTGCACCTGCTGAATCTCGGGCGAGACAGTGCCGGCCGATGTCATGTCGGCCCGCCAACGTACGAGCGTTCCGGGCGGCGTGACGGCGGGAACGCCGGAAGTCACGGGCGCCCAGGTCGCGCCGTCGTCGCTGCTGACCGAATACGCGACAGCCTGCGGAGGGGCAGCGTTCGTCTGCGTCGCGGTCAGCGTGATCTGCGCGAGCGGGTCGTCGAGGCGAGTCGGCGCGGAAATGTAGGTTCCCGTCAGGCGATGGCCGTCGATCAGGATCTCGCCGATCGACATCAGGTTCGGCCGGACGAAGCCGTCCGCAGGTCGTCCGGCACCCGCCCCCGCGGCCTGGAAGACGCGCAGACGATCGGTCCAGACGGCGAGCGAGATCGTCAAGCTCTCATTGCTGTCGGCGCTGCCGATCCAGCCGTCGCTCCACGAGGCGCCGTTCCAGTATTGAAGCACGGCCGAATTGGAGCCCCACGCCCCCCAGTCGAGCGTCACGTCGCCGACGTGCATGACGTGACCGAGCCGAAGCTCGAGCCAATGCGGGGCCGATGTCTCCGCCGAGACCCAGAGCAGGCCGGGCCCGTCGCAATCGCTCGGTGCGCACGCGTTCGTACGCACCAGGTCGAACGCGGCGCCGGGCGCGTAGCCGTCGTAGCTCGAGTCCGCGCTCGCCTGCACGGCGCTGCGGGAGAACGTCTCCGCGGAGCGCGCGAGGAGCTCGGCGACCGACATCAGCCCGACCCGCGGATCGCCGGGCGGCGGCGCGCCGCCGTTCGAATCCTGGAGCACGCGCAGCCGCGTGGTCGTGACCGGCGCGAAGCCGACGCGCGACACCGCCTGCCCCCCGCCGCCGTCGAGCCAGCCCGAAGCCGAGGTCGACGTATCGACGAAGGCCGCGCCATCCCAGTGTTGAACCTTGAAGCGAGCGGAGCCCCAGCGGCCCCAGTGGATCTCTGCCTGCGCCACGCGCTTCGGTGTCCCGAAGCGCGCTTCGACCCAGTGCTGGGTCGAGCTGTCCGCCGACACCCACGTCTCGGTCCAGTACTCCGCCGACGAACCCTCGCGCGTGTCGCCGTCGGCGATCAAGCTCGCCGCGTAGTCGGTGTAGCTCGAATCGACGGCGACGGGATGCTCGAGGACGGGCCCGAAGCCGAGGAGAACGGACAGCTCGTCGACCGACATCAGGTTCACGCGCGGACTTCCCGGGGGATCGAGGGGGGAGCCCGCGCCGCCAGCCGCGTCCTGCACGATGCGAACGCGCGTCGTCGAAACCGATGCGAGCGGGATCAGCGTGAGGCCCGGCGCGCTCGCGTCGATCCAGCCGGTCGCGTCGCTGAGCCAGCCTCGCGGATCGACGACCTGGACCTTGAAGCGCGTCGGCCGCCATGCGCCCCACACCACGTTGACCTGATTCACCGTCCTCGCGCCCCCCGCGAACTCCAGATCGACCCAGTGCTGCTCGCCCGTCTCGGCGGAGACCCAAACGGTCCCGGGCACACCCGAGAGACCCAGGAGCTTGCCATCGGTGATCGCGGCAGAGGTGTGGCCAGCGAAGCGACTGTCGACGGTCACGTTCGGGCGCACGAGGTTCGGGAGCGACGCTTGATCGACCACGAGCGGTAGCCGCAAGCTCGAGTCTTCGGAGCTGAGCCGGCGAACCGGCGCGCGGACGACGTCGGAGCCCGGCTGAACGACGACCACACCGCGCGTGAGCTCCGCGTCCGAGAGAAAATCGTGAGAGCTCGTGAAGACGCGGGTGCGGGGTGTCTGCGCGGACGTAACCTGGGGAAGCGCGACTGCGAAGCAGACGAAGGCGACAACGAGCGGCACCCGGCGCAGCATGCAGACACCTCGGTTCCCGGCGAGTCGGTATCCTACGCGCTTGGGTCTGTACGAGGGGGGGTAGATGAGCGAGGCGGCACAGCCGACCGAGTCGGACGGCTCGGGCCTCGGGCTCGTGCGCGAGCGGGTCGGCCTCGTGCTCGCGCCGCTCGCCTTCGCCGCGCTCTGGCTCGCGCCGCTCGAGCTCGCACCCGAAGCCCATCGCCTGGCGGCGATCATGGGCGCGGTCGGCGTGCTCTGGGTGAGCGAGGCGATCCCGATGGCGATGACCGCCTTTCTCGGCGTCGCCGGCGCGGTCGTGCTCGGCATCGCGCCCGCTTCCGTCGCGTTCGCGCCCTTCGCCGACCCGCTGATCTTCCTGTTCATCGGGACGTTCATGCTCGCGCAGGCGATCTTCTTCCACCGCCTCGACCGCCGCTTCGCCTTCTCGATCCTCTCGCTTCCCGGGGTCGGCGACAGCCCCGCGCGCGTTCTCGTGGCGTATGCCGCGGTGTCGTGCGCGATCTCGATGTGGATCAGCAACACGGCGACGGTCGCGATGATGTTCCCGATCGGCGTGTCGCTGCTGGCGGCGCTGGAGTCGCGCGCGGGTCTCGCCCTGCCCGCCAGCTTCGGCACGGTGCTGCTGCTCTCGAACGCCTTCGGCGCTTCGATCGGCGGACTCGCGACTCCCGTGGGGACGCCGCCGAACCTGATCGGGATCGGCTTCATTCGCCGCGAGCTCGGCGTCGATCTGCCGTTCTTCTCCTGGATGGCGCTCGGGCTGCCGGTGGCCGCGCTCCTGCTCTCATGGGCGCTCTTCGATCTGGCGCGCTCCGGCGTCCCGCGCGGCACCCGGATCGTCGGCACGACCGACCTCGTCCGGCGGGAGCGCGCGGCGTTCGGGGCGTGGTCTCGCGGCGAGCGGAACACGCTCTTCGCGTTCGCGGCCACCGTCTTCTTCTGGGTCCTGCCGGGTGCGATCGCGCTCGTCGCCGGTCAGGACGCACCGGCCTACCAATGGCTGGTCGCGCATCTGCCGGAGGGCGTGGTCGCGCTGCTCGGCGCGGGCCTCCTGTTCGTGCTCCCGACCGATCTCGCGCGTCACGAGTTCACCTTGCCCTGGCGCGAGGCGGTGAAGATCGACTGGTGGATCGTCTTTCTCTACGGCGGCGGCATCGCGCTCGGCACGCTCGCGTTCAAGACCGGCCTTGCCGAGGCGCTCGGCCGCTCGCTCACCGATCTGCTCGGCGTTCAGTCGGCCTTCGGGCTGATCGCGCTGTCGACGGCGCTCGCCGCGATCCTCTCCGAGACGACCAGCAACACCGCTTCCGCGAACATGGTCGTCCCGGTCGTGATCGCGTTCGCGCAGTCCGCTGGCGTCGACCCCGTGCTTCCCGCCATCGCCGCGACGATGGGCGCGTCGCTCGGGTTCATGCTGCCCGTCTCGACGCCGTGCAACGCGATCGTCTACGGCTCCGGGCGCATTCCCCTCCCGCGCATGATCCGGCACGGCGTCGTCCTCGACCTGGCCGGCATCGCCGCGATCATCGCCGTGGTGAGCCTGCTCGGACCGATCGTCCTGGGGCGCTGACGCAATCTTTCTTGCAGGATGAAGAAGTTCACAGCCAGCCACGTGCGGGCCGCGCATTCTCCCGGGTGTCGTGAAGGACGACGACGCGAGGAGAACCGAGATGACGCGCTTCGAAGAGCTGACCGCCACCGCCATGACCCTGACCGTATTCGGCGTCTCCTACGCAGTCCTCGCCGCCGTCCTCTACACAATGCTGTAGGGGCGCTCGGCCCGTCACCTTGTGCGCGCGCGCCGAATGGGGGTCTCCTCGACGGTGCCCGGCACAGCCGACCATCTCGTCGACCCCCATCCGGCGCGCTTCGCGCAGTGAGCGGAACGATCTTTCGGTGGGGATGAGAAGTGCGCAGCCTGGCTCGTGCCACGCCCACTCCGAATCCGACTCCGACTCCTCCGAGCGCGCGGGGAGGAAGCCCGACGAAACGGTCGGCTGTGCCGGGCACCGTTGAGGAGGGTTTCCTCCCCGCGCGCTCCGGTCTGGACTAGGTCACCCGAGTCCCGCGAGCCATCAGCAGCTTCCCTGAGCGAACCAGCTCCGCCAGCTTGAACGGCCGCAAGAGATCGATGAACGCGTCGAGCTTCTCGCTCGGGCCGTGCACCTGCAGGATCACCGAGTCGTTGCCGTAGTCGACGACCTTGGCCTTGAAGTGCTCGGCGATCTGCAGGAGGTGCGTGCGGTTGTCGATCGCCGAGAAGATCTTCACCAGCGCGATCTCCGTCTCGTAGCTCTCGTCGCCCGTGTGGTCGATCGCGTGGACGACGTCCACGAGCTTCGCGAGCTGCTTGATGATCTGGTCGAGGTCGTCGGCGTTGCCCGAGCAGACGATCGTCATGCGCGAGAAGCGGCCCTCGGCGCCGGCCGAGACGACGAGGCTCTCGATGTTGAAGCCGCGGCGCGAGAAGACGAGCGCGACGCGGACCAGCACGCCGGGCTTGTTGTTCACGAACAGCGAGATCGTGTGCAGCGGCGGCTTGGCCGACGCGGTCGCGTGCGGCGCGAGTGCGGGCGAGGTCATCAGGTGCTCCCCGAGGGCTTCTCGAGCCGGTGCTTCGGTTTCTCGATCAGCATCTCGGCGAGCGACGCGCCGGCCGGGATCATCGGGAAGACGTTGTCCTCCTTCACGACCTCGGCCACGACGATGCACGGACCCTTGTCCCAGGCCTGCGCCTCGCGCAGGATGCGATCGACGTCCGCGGGCCGGCGGATGCGCAGCCCCTTCGCGCCGTACGCCTGCGCGAGCTTCACGAAGTCGGGGTTGCCCTCGAGGTCCGCCCCGGAGAGGCGGTTGTCGTAGAACATCTCCTGCCACTGCCGGATCATGCCCAGGTAGTTGTTGTTGATGATCAGGCACTTCACGGGGAGCTTGTTCACGCACGCCGTCGCGAGCTCCGAGCAGGTCATCTGGAACCCGCCGTCGCCGACGATCGCCCACACCTTCTTGTGCGGGTGCGCGAACTGCGCGCCGATCGCTGCGGGAAAGCCGAAGCCCATCGTGCCCGCGCCGCCGCTCGAGAGCCAGTGGCGGTTGCTGCGCGTCAGGCAGAACTGCGCCGCCCACATCTGGTGCTGGCCGACGTCCGTCGTGAGGATCGCATCGCCCTTCGTGACCGCGTTCAGGCGATCGAGCACGTGCTGCGCGCGCAGTCCCCCCTGCTTCGGATACTTCAGCGGGTACTGCTTCCGCCAGCGCGCAATCTGCGCCAGCCACTCCGCCGTGTCGGCCATCTCGACCTGAGGCACGAGATCCTCGATCACGAGCCGCGCGTCGCCGTGGATCGCGACGTCGGGCTTGATGATCTTGCCGAACTCCGCGGCGTCGATGTCGAT
>Ga0184615_10001107_pt1 | contig 14708 bp, 15 predicted proteins | sample PLM4_65_coex_FD_133134 | JGI IMG/M metagenome (GOLD analysis project Ga0184615, IMG submission 133134) | Groundwater sediment microbial communities from an aquifer in East River, Colorado, USA - PLM4_65_coex | ecosystem: Environmental > Terrestrial > Soil > Riparian zone | place: USA: East... | reverse complement strand
TTGCCATGCGAAGCGCATCCACCAGCTCGTCGAGATGTCCGTCGATCACGTCGGCGAGATTGTGCACCGAGAGATTGATGCGATGGTCGGTGACGCGGCTCTGGGGAAAGTTGTACGTCCGGATCTTGGCCGATCGGTCACCGGTGCCGACCATCGCGCGACGGTCGCGTGACCGCGCCGCCTCCTGCTCGGCGATCATCCGGTCCAGCAGCCGCGCGCGGAGCACCTCCATCGCCTTGAGCTTGTTCTGCTGCTGGGACTTCTGGTCCTGCTGGCTGACCACGAGGCCCGACGGCAGGTGGGTGATCCGCACCGCGCTGTCGGTCGTGTTCACGCTCTGGCCTCCCGGGCCGGACGAGCGGAACACGTCCACCCGGATGTCCTTGTCTTCGATCTTCACGTCCACTTCTTCGGCCTCCGGCAGCACCGCGACGGTCGCGGCCGAAGTGTGGATGCGTCCCTGCGTCTCGGTGGCGGGCACCCGCTGCACCCGGTGCACCCCCGATTCCCGCCGCAGCAGGCCGAAGGCACCCTCCCCACGGACGGCGACGATCGCCTCCTTGAGCCCACCGAGCGTTCCCTCGCTGAGCGACATCGGCTCCCACCTCAGACCGTTTCGCTCGCTGAACCGCTGGTACATGCGGTACAGGTCGGCCGCGAAGAGCGCGGCCTCGTCCCCGCCGGTGCCGGCGCGGATCTCGACGATGGCGTCCCGGGCGTCGTGCGGGTCCTGAGGGAGCAGCAGCTCGTGCAGCTCCTCGGTGAGGGCGGAGATTTCGGGGGAGAGGCGAGTGAGGTCCGCCCGGGCAAGGGCGGCGAGCTCGGGGTCGGATTCGTCGGCCAGCTCGCGCGCCTGGGCCAGCTCGTCCTGGAGCCGGGCGAGGCGATCGGCCAGACGCACCACGGGCGCGAGCCGCGTGTGCTCGCGCCCGAGCGACTTGAGCTGTGCGGGGTCCCGGGCGACGAGTGGGTCGGCGAGGGCTTTGCCGACCTCCTCCGCCCGCAGCAGTGCCTGGCGGAGCCTGCCCTCCACGCGTTATGCCTTGGGCGCCGCGGCCGCCGGCTCGCTCTGGTACTTCCGCCGGAACCGGTCCACTCGGCCCGCCGTGTCGACGAGGCGCTGCTTGCCCGTGAAATAGGGATGGCACTGCGCGCAGACTTCCACGTGAATGGAAGCCGACGTGGAGCGCGTCTCGAACTGGTTCCCGCACGCGCACACCGCGGTGAGCTTGCGATAGACGGGATGAAGATCGGCCTTCACTGCGAACTCCTGTTCCAAGTTAGCCGAGAAATCTACCCGGGGACATGAGCGGACGGTAGGGCCCCTCCCCCGCTCAACGTTGACATGCCTACCAGGCGCAAGTAAGCTATCGCCAACTACTTCCGCTTTCCGAGAGGCCACAGTGCCGCTGTCTCCGATCGAGGTCTTGCGCAAGGTCCCGCTCTTCTCCGGCCTCGCCGAGGCCGACCTGGGGGCCTTCGCCGAGCTGACCCGCGAGCGCAGTTACCCCAAGGGAAGCGTGATCGTCTTCGAGGACGATCCGGGCGATGCCCTCTTTCTCGTCGCCGCCGGCCAGGTGAAGGTCGTGCTGATCGCGGAGGACGGCCGCGAGGTGATCCTCTCGGTGCTCGGCGAAGGGAGCTTCTTCGGGGAGATGGCGGTGATCGACGAGGAGCCGAGATCGGCCCACGTGATCGCCATGGAGGATTCGAGCCTCCTGGTCCTCCGGCGGGAGGACTTCCACGCGCGGCTCCGCCACTCTCCGGAGGTGGCGATCTCGCTCCTGAAGGAGATCTCCCGCCGGCTCCGCCGGGCGGACGAGAAGATCGGCAGCCTCGTCCTCCTGGACGTCAACGGACGGGTCGCCCACCTGCTCCTCCGCATGGCCGAAGACCAAGGCGGCGACCGGATCACCCGCAAGCTCACCCACCACACCATCGCCCAGATGATCGGCTCCAGCCGCGAGACGGTCTCGCGGACGATGCGGAACCTCGTGGAGCGCGGCATCATCTCGGTCACCCGCAAGGATATAACGCTCCGGGATCGCCACTCGCTCATGCTCGCAGCCCGGCGGGCGTGAGCGCGGTCACGGACCACTGGTGACTGCGGCCGTTGCCGCTGATGGGAGGGACGGAAGACGTTCGTGCATGTCCCTTCCCATCCCCGGGCACCCCTCGTGACCTATACGCTGAGGTTCTGGGGCACCCGCGGCTCCATCCCCACTCCCGGCCCGAAGACCGCCCGCTACGGCGGCAACACGGCGTGCATCAGCGTGTCCGGCCCGGGCGGCCGTCTCCTGATCCTCGACGCCGGCAGCGGACTCCGGCCGCTGGGTCACGAGCTGATGGCCGGCCCGAGCCGGGTGATCTCGGCGGACATTCTGCTCTCGCATACCCACTGGGATCACATCCAGGGCCTGCCGTTCTTCAAGCCGCTCAGCGCGCCCGGCAACTCCTTCTGCATCTACGGCGCCGCGCAGGAGGGCGTGGCGCTCGAGGAGATCCTGCGGCGCCAGATGGATCCGATGGTTTTCCCGGTGCCCCTTCGGGCGCTGGCAGCCGCGATCCAGGTGAAGGAGATCACGGAGGGCGACGTGGGCCTGCCCGATTTCGTCGTGCGGGCCTTCCGTCTCCGCCACCCGGGCACCACGCTGGGCTACCGGCTCGCGCCCGCCGCCGGCGAGCGCGACATCGCGTACCTCACCGACAACGAGTTGGGCGACGGCGCCGGCTACCCCGTGCGGTCCGACTGGCGCGCTCGCCTGGTGGAGTTCCTCGCGGGGACCGATACGCTGATCCACGACGCGATGTACGCCGAACAGATCATCCAGGCTCGCTGCGGCTGGGGCCACTCCACCCCGCGCCAGGCGGTCGCGCTCGCGGCCGAGGCCGGGTGCCGCAGGCTGATTCTCTTCCACCACGAGCCGGAGCACGACGATGATGCGCTCGACCGGCTCCTCGAGGACACCCGGGTGTATGCTTCGCGGACCGCTGGAAGCCTGGAGGTGGATGCGGCCGCGGAGGGGATGGAACTCCCGCTGTGAGGAGACGAGCGATGTGGATGGCCTGGGGTTCGGTTTCGATCCTGGCGGCGCTCTGCGCCGCACGACCCGCCATGGCACAGGACGGGAACGGGCGTTTCGCCGTCCTGCCATTCGAGAACACCGGCTCGTACGGCCAGGACAAGGAAGTGTTCGAGGCGCTGGAGCTCGGCCTCGCCGCCATGCTCGCCCGCGCGATCGACCGGCACCCGGGCGCTGACGTCGTTCCACGGTCGCAGCTGGGCGAGGCAATGCGCGGCCTCAACCTCGGGCCGGCCCAGCGGGTGGATGCCGCCAGCGCCGCGCAGGTCGGCAAGGGAACCGGGGCGCGCTACACCGTCACCGGCAGCTTCGCGGATTTCTACGGGAAGTTCCGCATCAACGCGCGGCTGGTGGATGCGCGGAGCGGCGAGATCGTGAAGGTCGTCTCCAACGACGACCCCAAGCTCCAGGACCGGGCCCAGCTCGCCGCCATCATCCAGGCGGTGGGTGAGAGGATCACCTCGGCCGCCGGACTGCCGCCCTACCCCGCCGGCTCCGCGCCGCCGCCGATTCCCACCGACGCGATTACCGCGTTCAGCCGGGGCCTGCTCCACGAGAGCCGGGGCGACCGCGCCAAGGCGCGCGAGTTCTACCAGGGCGCGCTGACGGCGTTCCCGCAGTTCGACGAGGCTAGAGAGGGGCTGGAGCGGGTCCAGGGTGGTTGAGATTGTCACCCTGAGCGCAGCGAAGGGGGCATAGGCCAGGTCATGCCCCCTTCGCTGCGCTCAGAGTGACAAACGGAATGCGCGTCGTAACCCGACGGCGAACCCCACGTGGATCGGCAGCGCCAGCGCGATCACCGGGCCATTCACCTGGTCGAGACCCGGGAGAACCTGAAGCACCAGCCCGGCGAGGGAGAGCATAGCGAGCCCGAGCGCCAGCGCACGCGCCCATCGTCCGGCCCGGCCGGATCCGGCCAACGCCAGCGGCCCCAGCACCGCCAGCCCCAGCACGAGCGGATTGACCTGGAAGAGGTTCTCGTTGTGATAGGCCGTGGCGTGATCGGTGAAGGCCCAGAGCCCGGCGAGTACGACTCCTCCCAGCCCCGCGACCGACCCCCACAGCGCCGTCACGACACCCAGCCCGAGCCGTCCCGCCACATGCCGCCGCGCGAGGCCGCCGAGCGCAGCCGCGAGCGCGCCGGTGACGACGCCGAGAAGCAGGTACCAGTGAAGCCACGATGGGGGAGTCTCGGGCGGCGGCGAAGCGCTCGATTCGAAGAGAGTTCGCTCGCCCGTGACCAGCGGCACCTGCGCGCCGTCCGGTCCGTTCACGGTCACCTGCCGTACATGGTCTCGCAGCGCCAAGGGCAGGAACATCTCCTCCCACGCCGAGATCGGCTGGTCGGCCTGCTGCCCGAGCGCGAGGAGAAGGCCGGTGAAGATCAGCGGATCCTTCGCCGTGAGCCGCTGGGTGTGGAAACGGTAGGTCTTCCCGGTGGGAAGGGAGGCGGTTTGCGCCTTGATCGCGCCGCCGATCACACGGTCGATCGCGTCGCGCACCCGGGTCGAGCAGTTGTCGTCGTAGTAGTCGTAGTGATAGAACCGGTTCTCCGGCCGTTCGTTCCAGCGGAGGAACTCCCGGAGCTCGAGGCGGGCGCCCGGTGAGAGGTTCAGCTCCTGAAGCCACACCGAGCGATTGTGTCGCACGTAGGTCTGGACGTACGGCTCCGCGGGAAAGCCGGCCATCCAGTACCACATCTGCCCGCGAATGAAGCGGAGCAGGAAGTTCTCCTGCCGGAAATCGAAGAGTCCATAGTTGTAGGTCGTGTCGGGCTCGACCGAGAGATCGTCGACCCAGATCGCATTGTGCCCGAACCGCTCCCAGACCTCCGTCCCGGGCCCCATGGTCATGAGGTAGACGCGGAGCTCGGAGCCGGGCGGCGGGGCGGCGAGACGGCGGGGCGGCGGGGCTGCGGTCTGGCTATGACCGGCGGACGAGGTCAGACAAACAAAGGTCGTCGCAGCCAGGAACAGCCGCACCCAACCGCCCTGCCTCACAGCTCCACGTCTCGCCCGTCCTGCGCCGAGCGGTAGATCGCGTCCACCACCTTGTGCAGCACCAAGTGGTCCTGCAACGATGGGACCTTCGCCTCGCCGGCGAGGGCGGCCTCGAAGTGGGCCCACTCCGCCCGGTAGGAGGCGGTGAAGGCGTTCTCCCTGCTTCCCGACCCGGTGGGCGATACGTCCACCGGCACACCGTGTAGCTCCTTCCACACCGTGAGCGGGTTGATCGCGGCGGTGCCCTTACTGCCGCGCAGGCCGACGCCGAAGCGCTCGCCTTCGCCGAGATGGTGCCAGGTCACGTCCACGAAGAGCGACATTCCGTTCTGGCAGACCACGAACGCGCTGCCCGACTGCTCGACCGCCCGGTCCTTGCCGCTGACGTCCAGGCTCGCGCTCGCCCGGCTCGGCGCGGGATTCCCGCCGAGCCAGAGGCCGAGGTCGAGGATCGAGAGCCCCAGGTCGAGGATCGCGCCACCGCCGGCCTGGTCCCGCTTCTGCCGCCAGCCGAGCTGCGCGCGGCTGGGCCGGAAGACGTGCCAGCTCCCGCGGACGCTCTCGATCGTACCCAGCTCGCCGCTCTGGACGAAGCTGCGGACGATCTGCACGTCCGGCCGGTAGCGGTGGTTCATCCCGACCATCACGACCCGGTCGCGCTTCTCCGCCGCGCGGATGATCCGTTGGGCGCTCGCCGCCGACATCGCCAGCGGCTTCTCGACCAGGACGTGGAGGTTCGCCGAGAGCGCCGCGAGGATGTGCGACTCGTGCAGATGATTCGGGGAGCAGATCACCACGGCGTCGAGGGACTCGAAGCGGAGCAGGTCCTCGATGTCGTCGAACGCGTCCTTCACCGCGAATCGGTCGGCCAGCGCGCGAGCCTTCGGCAGATCGGTGTCGCAGATCGCCTGCACCTCGATGGTCTTGAGCTTCTTGAGCACCGGCAGGTGGGCGACCTGGGTGATCGCGCCTCCGCCGATGATCCCGACCTTGAGCCGCTCGCTGCCGGACCGGCTGGCGGTCATGCGACCCTCCTCAATAGAGGCGCTGGAGCGCGGCGCCGGGGTAGTACGCCGCGAGGATGCGTTGGAAGTCGTGGCCCGCGCGGGAGCGCCCGACGGCGCCCCACTGGCAGAGGCCGACGCCGTGCCCCGACCCGCTGCCCTCCGCCACCAGCCGGGTGATCGCTCGGCCGGCGCCCGTCGCGGAGAGCGTGAACGCGGCGCTCCGGAGCAGATCGCCGGACGCAGGACGGAGAACCTGCCGGACGGCGGGGCCATCCACCATCACCTGGTTCGACCGGAGCGTGATCGCGAGGCGGTTGACCCGGCCCGAAGCGGTCCGCTGCGCCACCCACACGTCGCGCACCTCGCGCACCTGGTCGCCCGAGACGCCGGTCGCCGCGGGGAGCGTGCGGCTGAGCGTCGCCCGGAGCGCCTCGCCGGTCCACTCTTCCCGCCAGCGATAGCGAGGCGAGATGCGGCAGTAGGAAGCGCCGTTCTCGTCCACGTCGGGGAACGACCTCAGGTACGGCCGCGCGGCCGCGTGGAACGCCTCGACTCCGTCGGCGGTCTGCCCGCCGCAGGTCGAGTAGTAAAAGGCGTCGATCGGTGCTCCCGTGTACGTCAACACCATGCCGCGGGTGGATCGCACGGCTTCCAGTCCCTCGGGCGTCTCCGACCCGCTCCCGGCGTAAACCTGATCGGCGACCCCGGCATGCAGATCGAATCCGAGCGCCGAGCGGCGGCGGAGATTGCGAAGCGCGTAGGTGCGGGAGACGACCGCCTGGGCCTTGAGCGCCTCGAACTCGGCCAGGTTCCGCCGTCCCATCTCCGCGGAGACCACGCCGAGCAGATAGGACTCGAGCAGAAGGCGGTTGACCAGGGTGATGCCGGCGGTGTCCCGCACGATCTCCACGATCCCGCGGTAAGACCGCCCGTTCACCCGGACCATCGCGGACGGATCGGTAGCGATCACCGCGATCATCTCGGAGGGGGTGGATCCGATCCGCCCGGGGGGCTGCACCGACACTCCGATCCCCGAGGGGGCCACCCGCCACTGCTCGCCGGCGGGAATCGCCGCGAGCCGCGCGCCGCTCGGATCGGTTACCACCAGGTCGGCGCCGCCGCCGACCGTCGCCGACGGCACGCCGACCGCCAGGCCGATCCGCAGCTGGGGCTCGCCGGATTCGGTGGCCTGCTCGGGCACCCGGTCCGCCGTCTGCCCGGGTAGCCGCCCCGGGGCGGCCTCCGGGGCCGGCTGACCCGCCGGCGGGCCCGCGGGCGTGCAGCTACCGAGCGCCGCCAGCCCCGCCGCGACGGCCAGCGCCGCGCCCGCGAGGACGCGACGCTCAGCCGCGGTAATTGCCAAACTTGAGCTCGATGCCGAAGTCGCCGCCCCGGAGCATCGCGATGACCGACTGCAGCTCGTCCTTCGACGGGCTGGTCACCCGGATCTCGTCGCCCTGGATCGAGGCCTGCGTCTTCTTGAAGCCGCCGTCCTTGACCGCCTTGACGATCTTCTTCGCGGCGTCCTGCGGGATTCCCTGGGTGAGGCTCACGGTCCGGCGCACCGACTGCCCGGTCCCCTGCACCAGGTCGCCGATCTTGAGGTTCTTCACCGGCACGCCGCGCTTGATCAGCCGGGTCTGGAGCACGTCGAGCAGCGCGTCCATCCGGAACTCGTCGTCGGCCGCGAGCCGGATCTCAGCCTTGGGCCGGTCGAACTCGATCGTGCAGTGGGTGCCCTTGAAGTCGTATCGCTGGGCGATCTCCTTCAGGGCCTGGTTCACGGCGTTGTCGACCTCTTGGAGGTCGGCGCCGGTGGAGATATCGAAGGAGGCGTTGCTGGCCATGGTCGGTGGTGGATCGGGTGTGGAGACGGCGTTGCGGAAGAAGGATTACCCCGCGGCCGCGGGTGGGGCAAGGCGCGGCGCCTGCCGAGCGAATTGCTTGACTTCGACCCCGGCGCTCCCTAGTGTAGCGACATGACGCTCGCCGCGATTGGTCTCAATTGCATCTGTCCCCGCCCGGACTGCGATCCGGAGGCGCGGCGGGCCTAGCACATCCATTGGCGGCACCCCGAGGCCCGGGCCGCTCTTCTGCGGTCCGGGCCTCGTCCGTTTTGGGGACGCCCATCACACCATCGAGGAGGCATCATGGCCGTCATTGACGAGCTGCTGAAGGCCAACGAGGCGTACGCCAGAACGTTCGACCACGGCGATCTCCCGCTGCCGCCCGCGCGCCGGGTGGCCATCGTCACCTGCATGGACGCCCGCATCCTCCCCTCGAAGGTGCTGGGACTCGAGGAGGGTGACGCCCATGTGATCCGGAACGCCGGCGGCCGCGCCCGCGACTCCCTCAGATCCATCATCATCTCTCAGCGGCTGCTCGGCACCCTGGACCTGGCGGTGATTCATCACACCGATTGCGGGATGCTCACCTTCACCAACCGTGACCTGCGGGAGAAGGTGCGGGAGGATCTCGGGCAGGATACGGGAGAGTTCGACTTCCTGCCGTTCCAGGACCTGGACGAGAGCGTCCGGCAGGACATCGAGTTCCTACAGGCGACGCAGCTGCTCAACCGGGACACGCTGATCCGGGGTTTCGTGTACGACGTGCAGACGGGGAAGCTGCGGGAGGTGAAAGTGGAGGCATCGACGGCAGCGGAATAGGTGACAACCGCCGCTTACGCCAGGAAGCTTTCCAAGGCCCTCGCCCGGCTGACGTGCCTGAGCCGGCTGAGGGCCTTTTCCTTGATCTGCCGGACGCGCTCGCGGGTGATGCCGAGCAGGCTCCCGATCTCCTCGAGCGTCATGGGCTCGGGGCCGTCGAGCCCGAAGTACAGCCGCAGGATCTTGGCCTCGCGCTCCTTGAGGGTCGAGAGCACCTCCTCGATGGACTCGGTGAGGGCGTGCTCGAAGGTCTCGGAGTCGGGGCCCGGGTTCTGGGTGTCCGGGAGGTAGTCGAGGAGCTTGTTGTCTTCACCGGGGGTGAGCGGCGCGTCGAGCGAGAGATGGTTCTGGGAGATGGAGAGCGTCTTCTGCACCTCTTCCATCGAGATGTCCATCCCCTCGGCGATCTCCGAGGGCGTGGGCTCGCGTCCCAGCTCCTGGAGCAGCGCGGAGGAGCGCTTGCCGATCCGGTGCAGCGTGCCGGCCCGGTTGAGCGGCACCCGCACGATCCGGCTCTGCTCGGCCAGCGCCTGGAGGATCGCCTGACGGATCCACCAGACGGCGTACGAGATGAACTTGATCCCTTTGGTCTCGTCGAACTTGTGCGCCGCGCGGATGAGTCCGAGGTTGCCCTCGTTGATCAGGTCGGCGAGCGACACACCCTGGTTCTGGTACTTCTTGGCGACCGACACGACGAAGCGGAGATTGCTGCGGACCAGCTTGTCCAGCGCCTCACCCTCTCCCGTGCGGATGCGCTGCGCCAGGTTGACTTCTTCCTCCTGCGGTATCAGCGGGTACTTGCTGATCTCACGAAGGTACTGGTCGAGCGATCCCTCGTCGAACGACGGACCTCGCTTGCCGGAACCGACCTGCATTGGACGCATGCGACTCGACCTCGTACTGGGCATGGGGAGCGACTCGACAAGCGGCGCAGCTACGAAAAGAAGGTCCCCATGATGACGCCCGGCGGACCGCGACTGGGATGCTTGAGGGAACCTTACTCGCGCGATTGGGAGAGCGCAATGGAGACGAGCGGTGTCGTGACTGCGTGACTCGTATTACGGTCGCAGACGCTTGTCACCCTGAGCGCAGCGAAGGGGACAATGTCGGGTCAGGGTGACACTGTGTCGATCTGCGCCCGCTGCAGCTTCCCCGAGTAGTCCACGTAGCAGACCTTGGTCTCGGAATAGAAGTCGTACACCTCCCATCCCCCTTCGCGGTGCCCGTTGCCGGTCGCTTTCACGCCGCCGAACGGGAGGTGAGCCTCGGCGCCGATCGTCGGCGCGTTGACGTAGGTGATGCCGTTGTCGAGATCCTGCATCGCCCGGAAGGCCAGCTCCACGTTTCCCGTGTAGATCGCGCTGGAGAGCCCGTAGCGCACCCCGTTGTTCACCTTCACTGCCTCGTCGAAGGAGCTCACCCGGATCACGCTCAGCACCGGGCCGAAGATCTCCTCCTGCTCGAGCCGGGTCCGGGGGCGCACCCCCGCGAAGATCGTGGGACGGTAGAACCAGCCGTCCGCGAGCCGGCCGCCGGGCGCCTTGCCGCCGAGCACCAGGTCCGCGCCCTCTTCCTGCCCGATCTCCACGTACCGCTCCACCTTGTCCCTCGATGCCTCGTGAATCAGCGGGCCCACGTCCGTCTTGTCCTGCCGCCCGTCGCCCAGGCGAAGCTCTTCGGCGGCGTCGCCAAGCCGGCGGAGGAAGCGGTCGTGAATCTTGCGGTGCAGGATCAGCCGGCTGGTCGCCGTGCAGCGCTGTCCGGTGGTGCCGAACGCGCCCCACAGGATTCCCTCGAGCGCCAGGTCGAGGTCGGCGTCGTCCATCACGATCATCGCGTTCTTCCCGCCCATCTCCAGCGAGAGCCGCTTGTGCATGCGCCCGCAGGTCTCGCCGATGAGCGATCCGGTTTCGGTGGAGCCGGTGAACGAGATGACCGGCACGTCCGGGTGCTCGACGATCGCCTTCCCCGCCGTCTCCCCCCGCCCGTGCACCAGCTGGATCACCTCGGGCGGCAATCCGGCCTCGAGCAGGATCTCCACCAGGAGGTGGACCGTGTGCGGCACGTCCTCCGACGGCTTGATCATCACTGCGTTTCCGCAGACCAGCGCGGGGAACATCTTCCAGGTCGGAATCGCCAGCGGGAAGTTGAACGGCGTGATCAGGCCGACGATGCCGATCGGCCGCCGGTAGTTCATCGCCCATTTGGACCGGAGCTCGGACGGCACCACGTGTCCGAAGAGCCGGCGGCCCTCGGTCGCCGCGTAGTACGCCGTGTCGATGCCCTCCTGCACGTCGCCCCGGGTCTCGGCCAGCACCTTCCCCATCTCGCGGGTCATCGCGTCGGCGATCGCCTCCTTCCGCTCGACCAGCAGGTCGCCCACCCGCCGCAGCACGTCGCCGCGGACCGGCGCGGGGGTGCGGGACCAGAGGGCGAACCCGCGCTTGGCCGACCGAACCGCGGCATCCACGTCCCGCCGGTCGGAGTCGGGGAACCGGCCGATCAGATCGGCGGTGTTCGCCGGGTTACGGTTCTCGAAGTGCGCGCCGGTCGCGGGTGCGACCCATTCGCCGCCGATGAAATTCTTGAAGGTCTTGGCCATGTAGGGGCGTGAAGAGTGGAAAGTGAAAGGTGAAGTGGACGGTGTGTCACCCTGAGCGAAGCGAAGGGGCCATGACCCCGCATGGCCTCCTTCGCTGCGCTCAGGATGACCCGCGAGGGAGGCGCCGCGGTGTCAGGGCCCGGCCGCCGGCGGCGCGGGCTCCGGAGTTGCCGGGCAGAGCCACGGCTTCGACTCGGCGGCGTAGCCGGCCCGGGGCAGCACCTCGCGCGCGCCCATCACGCCGGCCCATACCACCACCAGGAGCGAGAGCATGTGCGCCAGCCCTCGCCGCGTCGCCCAGCTCGAGACCGCCCCGGCCGCCCCCGCGAGCAGCGCGAGCGTGGTGGCGCCGAGGTAGAAGAACAGCTGCAGCCCGCATCCCTTGCCGTAGGGCCAGAGCGGCAGCGCCACCGCGAGCAGCAGCGCGAGCACGACCCAGAACCAGGTCATCGCGACGGAGCCCTTCGCGACCGTCGGCGACCCTGGAGCCGGCAGTCTCGCCGGCGTACCCGCCGGACCGCCCTCCTTCTCGATCTCCCGGTCGATGTCCGCCAGCTCCTTGTCCCAATTGCGTGGTTGCTCGGTCATGCCGGCTCCCGGCTGAGGCCGTATCGCTCGATTTTCTTGTAGAGATTGGAGCGCGGCATCTTGAGCGCCCGCGCCGTCTCCGAGACGTTCCAGTCGTGCTCCCGCAGCTTCTGGATGAGGAAGTTCTTCTCGGCTTCCTGTTTGAAGGTCTCGAAGGTCTGAGTGCCGCCCGGTGCGCTGGAGACGCCCGCCGGGCCGTCGGCGCCGGGGAGCAGCCGGTCGATGTCGCCCGCCGCCACCACCTTTCCCGACGCCAGGATCAGGGCGCGCTCGACCGCGTTCCGCAGCTCGCGGATGTTGCCGGGCCAGGGCCGGGACTGGAGCCGGCGCACCGCGTCCTCCGAGAACTTCTTGCCCGGCACGCCGGCGCTCGAGGCCAGCTGCTCGGCGAAATGCGCCACCAGCGCCGGCACGTCCTCCAGCCGCTCGCGCAGCGCCGGCACCTCGATCGGGACCACGTTCAGCCGGTAGAGCAGGTCCTCCCGGAACCGTCCCTCCGCGATCTCCGACTCGAGGTCCTTGTTGGTCGCGGCGAGCACCCGCACGTCCACCTGGATCGACTTGGCCCCCCCGATGCGGGTGACCACGCCTTCCTGAAGGACCCGGAGCAGCTTGGACTGGGCGGAGAGCGACATGTCGCCCACCTCGTCGAGGAAGAGCGTCCCGCCGTCGGCCTGCTCGAACTTGCCCGCCCGGTCGGCGAAGGCCCCGGTGAACGAGCCCTTCATGTGGCCGAACAGCTCGCTCTCGATCAGCTCGGATGGAATCGCGGCGCAGTTGACCTCGACGAACGCCTGGTCCCGGCGCGGCGACGCCTCGTGCAGCGCGCGCGCCACCAGCTCCTTGCCGGTCCCGTTCTCGCCGGTGATGAGGACCCGCGCCGCGGTCGGGCCGACTTTCGCCACCAGCTCGTGCACCTGCTCGAGCGCCGGACTCGTTCCCACCATCTGGTACCGGCTCTCCGCCGCTTCCCGAAGCCGGGTGTTCTCCCCCACCAGCTCCGCGTGGGCGAGCGCGTTCCGCACCGTGAGCAGCAGGCGGTCGGTGTCGAGCGGCTTCTCCAGGAAGTCGAAGGCGCCCCGCTGGGTGGCCTCGACAGCGGTGGCGATCGTCCCATGGCCGGAGATCATCACGATCTGCGGGCCCGAGTCGAGGTCGCGCAGCCGGGTGAGCGTCTCCAGCCCGTCGAGCCCGGCCATCTTCACGTCGAGGAAGACGAGGTGCGGGCGGAACTCGGTGTAGAGGCTGATCGCCTCACCGCCCGACGCGGCGACGCGCACGTCGAGGTCCTCGTACTCGAGGACCTGCTTGAGCGCCTGGCGGATCCCCTGCTCGTCGTCCACGATCAGCACTCTGTGGCTCATGAGCGCGTCGCTCCGTAGAGGGTGGCGCCGCCGGGCCGGACCCGGATCGACCTGATCCCTTCGGGCACTTTGACCGGCACCGTCGTCCGCTCGGGGTCACCCAGTGCGCGGCCCACGAGGCCCGGAACCATGTCGTCCGGCACCGTGAGGTCGCCGATGCGGAACGAGCGGACCCGCCACTCGCCGGCTCCGGGGCGAGTCACCCGCAGCGGTCCGGATGCCCGTACCGGCTCGGTCGGCCCGAGCGCGCCGCTGAGCGGGCCGATCATCTCCTGCGGCAACCGTCCGGTGCGGAGCCGCGCGCTGACCTGGATCTCGCCGTCCAGCAGCTCGACCTGGAGCGAGTCGAGCTGGGAGCGGAGCTCGCGATCCATACCGCTCCCCATCAGCGAGGCGAACTCGGAGGCCGTGAGAACGACCGAGTCCGCCCGCCATCCGTTGAGCGAATCCACCTTGGCCTTCGCGGACTCGAGCGAGCTGACGCCGGGCCTCCCGCTCGACGACGGCACGATACCCTGGATCCGCTCGATGAGCCGGCGCCCCTCGTGCTCCAGGCGGTCGCGATAGATGTAGGCCAGCCCGAGGGCCACGATCAGTCCGAGGCAGCCGAGCAGCTTGAACGGGGCGGTGATGCATCCCATCACGAGGCCAGCTCCAGGGTGAGCCGCGGCTCATAGCGCGGACCGCCGCGGCCGAGCACGCTTTCGTAGAGGACCAGCTCGGAGGCGAGGAACGGGACCGGCTCGTACGCGCCGGCGAGACTCTCGAGCGCGTCCGGCGGAAGCCGCTGTCCCTCGCGCACCCGCGCGAGCGTGACGTGCGGCCGGAACGGCGTGCCCTCCGGCGCGAAGCCGATCGCGTCGGCCAGGCGCTCCAACCGGTCCTGCAGCAGCTCGAGCGCCGGCGGCGCGTCGAGCCCGACCCAGATGATGCGCGGCCGCCGGAAAGTCGGGAACGCCCCGATCTCCGCCAGGCGGAGCGACAAGGCGCCGGTGCCCGGCACGGCCGATCGAACCGCCTCCTCGATCACCTCGAGCCTGCTTGGCGGCACCTCGCCGAAGAACTTCAGCGTGAGATGCATGCCGTGATCGTGCACCAGCCGGAGCGGCCACCCCGGCTCGCGAAGGCGGGCGAGGAGCCTCGCGATCTCTCCCCGGGCGGGCTCGGAAATCGGCACCGCCGCGAACAGGCGCATCACCCTGCGCCCTCAGGCGCCAGGGCGAGCAGTCGTCCCCGCTGGTAGCCCCGCGGGTCGAGCTCCACGTCGTCGAAGCCGAGCCCCGCAAAGAAGCGGCCGACCATCTCCCAGCGCGACCGCAGCAGCGTCATCTCGCTCCGCGCCACTTCTACGCTCGCCCGGCTCCCGTGGTGCCGGACGCGCAGATCGCCGGCGACGCC
>Ga0184615_10001106_pt1 | contig 14708 bp, 12 predicted proteins | sample PLM4_65_coex_FD_133134 | JGI IMG/M metagenome (GOLD analysis project Ga0184615, IMG submission 133134) | Groundwater sediment microbial communities from an aquifer in East River, Colorado, USA - PLM4_65_coex | ecosystem: Environmental > Terrestrial > Soil > Riparian zone | place: USA: East... | reverse complement strand
GGCGGTCATGTCCGAGGCGGCGCGGGTCTGCCAGGGCCTTGGGTTCGACGTCGTGGACATCAATCTCGGGTGTCCGGTGAAGAAGGTCGTCCGCTGCAATGGAGGCTCCGGCCTGCTGCGCGACCTGCTCTTGGTGGAGCGGATCCTACGGAGCGTGCGGTCGGCCCTATCGATCCCCCTGACCATGAAGTACCGCTCGGGCTGGAGCGAAACGGAGATCGTGGCGGTCCAACTGGGGCGCCTGGCCGAGGACTGCGGGTTGAATGCTGTGGCGCTGCATCCGCGCACCCGCGAGCAGGGTTTCGGCGGGCGCGCCGACTGGCGGCACATTGCCGAGGTCAAGCAGGCGGTGAAGATCCCGGTGATCGGCAACGGCGACATCGAAAAGCCCGAGGACGCCGAGCGCATGATCGCCGAGACCGGATGCGACGGCGTGATGATCGGGCGAGCCGCGTCCGCCAATCCTTGGATTTTCCGCCAGATCGCCCAGTTCCGCGCCGCCGGCCGCTATGACCAGCCTACCGAGGCCGACCGCCACGAGATGATCCGCACCTATTTCCGCATGCTCGTGGAAGAGGACCATCCTGAAGCGGTGGGCCGCATGAAGCAGTTTGCCACCTACTTCACGCACGGAGTGGCCCAGGGCGCAGAGCTGCGCCGCCGCATCCACCACGCCCACACCTCCGCGGAAATCGTCGAGCGCGTGGACGACTTCTTCCTGGCTGCTCCGGCCGTGTAATGCTCCGCGGTTTTCTCTGTGTCCTCTGTGCCTCTGTGGTGAGCTTCGCCGCGGATTACCGCATCACCGCTCGCCTTGACCCTTCTTCACGCACGCTGACCGGCGTAGTGGACATCACCTTCACGAATCAGGGCGAGCAGCCGCTCGATGCGTTGCGTCTGCACCTCTACTGGAACGCCTTCCGCGACAAGAATTCGACCTTCATGAGGGAACCTCGCAGGGAACTTGCTGCTGCCGATGCGGGCTGGATCGACATCACTTCAACCGACCCGCCAAGTCCGATCCGCTTTCTCGCGCCTGACGACGGCAACGCCGCCGACCGCACGGTGGCCGAGCTGCCGCTGCCGCAACCGCTCGAACCTGGCGAGCGAATCACCGTACACCTCAAGTTCAACGCCCGCGTGCCCGGGCTGATCGCGCGGGCCGGATGCGAGCGTGACTTCTGCATGATCGCGCAATGGTTCCCGAAGCTGGGCGTCGTCCAGCGTGGCCTGTGGAAGGCCGCCCAATATCACGCGACCAGCGAGTTCTTCGCGGACTTCGGCAACTACGAGGTGGCCTTGACCGTGCCGTCGGCGACGGTGGTGGCCGCTTCCGGCGATCTTGCGTCGGAAAAGAATGAAGGCGCGTGGAAGACGCTCACCTACCGCTCCCAGAACGTGCATGACTTTGCCTGGGCGGCCTGGCCCGGGTTCCGCCGTTCGGAAGATCGCTGGAAGAACGTGCGTCTGGAAGTCTTCGGTCCAACGGATGCTGATCCGCGCCGGCATTTTGTTGCGGCCAAGGCAACGCTCGAATGGCTGGATCGCAACGTGGGACCGTATCCATATCCCCGCTTGGTGATCGTCGATGTTCCTCTGTGGGCCAGCGAGGCCGTCGGAATGGAATACCCGACGCTAGTCACCACCAGCTCGGCGGGTGGCTGGACGTCGCGCGCGCTGAAGCTTGCGGAAGTGATCACCATCCACGAGATTGGCCACCAGTATTTCTACGGGATGGTGGCCAACAACGAAGCGGAAGAAGCGTGGCTCGACGAAGGGCTGACCACCTACGTGGAAGTTGCGGTTGCCGAGCAGATGTTCGGCCGGGGACTCTTGAATCCCTCTCCCAGCCTCCTCCGCCGCATTGAACTGTTGCGCTACCCGGGTTTGGATTCCGTGGTCCAGCCCTCCTGGACCTACTGGAACAGCGGTTCCTACGGGGCCATGAGCTATGCCAAGCCTTTCTATCTGCTGGGCACTCTGGAGCAGATGATCGGCAAGGAAAAGGTGCTCGCCGCGCTACGACTGTACTTCGAGCGCTGGAAGTTCCGGCATCCCTCGACACGCGACCTGATGGATTGTTTCAATGAAGCCGCCGGGCAGAAGCTGGATTGGTTCCTTCGCCCTGCGTTGTACTCGCCCTCCACGGTGGACTACGCGGTGGCGGCCATGGACGAGCGTCGCGTGCGGGTGCGCCGGCTGGGGGACCTCGGCGTTCCAGTGGAGCTGACCCTGCATCTCGCCAACGGCTCCGAGCACCGGGTTTATTGGGATGGCGCGCAACGTTGGCGCGATTTTCCGGTAGACAGCGGCCAGCAGATTGCCTGGGCCGAGGTCACCACGCGGCCCTTGGACTTGAATCACGTGGACAACAGTTATTCGCGGCTGCCGGACCGCGCCGCTGGCGTGAAACTGGCAGCGCTGTGGACCTTCCTGCTGCAGCATGTGATGGAGCTGATCGCATGTCTGCTCTAAAAGATCTTTCGCTTGGGGCGCGTACGCTGGCTCTTCGGCCGCGCCTGTTGCTGGCAGCCTGGCTGCTGCACCTGACCTTCGCGCTGGCGGCGTCCTGGTTTCCGTGGCGGGAAATCATCGGGTCGCTGGAACATCGCCCGGCGGCATCGCGTGCGTTTCTGCAAGGCTTCGACCTGGAACTGCTGGTCGATTGGATGGCCGCGTACGGCAAGCCTGTGGCCAACTATCAGAACGCCGCGCTGGTTATGGCGTTGATCTATGGCCTGGGCGTAGTGCTGCTGGAGTCCGTGATGCTTCCGGCGTGGTTGTGGCCCTTCGAACGCCGACGGGGCGGCTTCTTTTCGCCACTGCTCCAGATCGGATTCTTGAGCCTGGCGTTGTGGCTGTTCCTGGCCGCCGCGATCCTGTCGATGCGATCCGTATCTACACCCGTTGCGGTCATCGCCGGGGCGATCGTGGCGGTCTTCCTGCGAGTGATTCTGAACCTTTGGAAGTGCGCGCGGGTGTCGGACGCCGGGCTGGGCGACGCGCTGGCCGCCGCTGCACGACGGCCGGGAGCGGTGATCATGCTGGCCGGCGTCACGCTTTTTACGGCGCTCCTGTACGCCGCGCTGGCCGCAGCCGCGGGCTGGTTCTCGCTGAACTCCTCCCAGGTGATTTCTGCGATATTCTTGCAGCAGGCGCTGATTCTCATCGCGGTGGTCCTGCGCCTGTGGTTGCAAGCGTCCACCGTGGTGTTGTGGCGCCGCGCGGCGTTACAATCGTTCTGATGCCAGTCTCCCGCCCCAGTCGCGTCGCAGTGAGCTTGAAGGTGAAGGTGTCGGGCGTGGGTACCGACGGTGTGCCCTTTCAGATCGCCGTGGACTCGACGAACGTCAGCCGCGGAGGGCTAGCCTTTCACACTGAGGTGGCCATCCCGGTCGGCGCCCAGCTCGAAATCGTGGTGGAGCGGTCGCCGATCGGTGGTCGCGAGTTCCCGCCCTTTTTCACCCAGGGCAAGGTCGTACGCCTGGCGCCAGCCGCCGGAGGACGGGGCGCCGAAGTCGCCGTGGAATTCACCGGTCGTCACCTGCGCATGTTCTCCGGAGAGGGCGGTTAGTGGACTGTCTGCCTGAGATCTTGTTGGGCCACGGAAACCACTGTGTCGAGAGTCGTGCCTCTGGGCGAGCCGCGAGGGTGACCGAGCGGGTGCTCCCCTGTAGTACCCGCTCGCTTACGCGCGCGGCTCGTCCCGAGCATGACTTTCGACGTTTCCCAGCATGTCTTACTTCACTTCATATGTAATCGTGCTGTCCACGGTGAAGAACTTGTAGCCGCGGAAATCGGTTTGCGCCCTGGTGATCACTCCGGCTGACGGCGCGGAACCCGACGGATGGTCTTGGATCACCAGCGTCCCGGCCCGCCAAGGCAGCAAGCGTTCCTGACCCGCTGCGCCCAGATAGTCGAAGTCCAGCACCATCTCCGCCGCAGTTACGGTCCAGCCGATGGGAAGATCCACGGCCTGCCGGGTGATGCGCAGGACGCTGCCGGTGTTCCGATCGATGTAAACGCGTCCGCCATAGGCCACTGCGTGGCTTTCTCCGTAGCCGTCGACGACTTCCCACGACGACATCAGGTCCGGCACTTCATAGGTGAAGATCTCTACGGGATTCTTTCGCAGCCAGCCTTGACGCAGCCACACCAGCTCCGTCTCGCGCTCGGGGCCGAACAGGTCGCGCAGCGCCGAGAGGAAATCTGCCGGCGTGGGTGTCTGACCGGCAAACTTGTACGGCTTCACGGTCCAATACTTGTTGGGCTTCTGGTACCCGAAACCAAGGAACATGCCGACCACTGGAATGGCCTTTTCCCAGAAAGCATTACTGGCCGCCATCGCCAAATTGGATTCTTCAAGCTCCGGATGGATCAAGTAAGGCAGCCGATCATCCACGCGCGCAACGATGTCGTTGTTCACGCTGGCCACGCGGCGTTCCGTCTTGCCTTGCTGGTAGAAGACGCGCGCCACGATTTCGCCCACAGGACGCCAGGTCCCATTGCCCACCAGGTCCGCGGTGCGCTTTTCCACCTGCATGCAGGTGAAGCTTTGCATGTCCTTGGCGTAGGCCAGGGACGTGGTGCGGGCACGCTCGAGCAGCGCCTTCCGGCCCTGTTCATCAAACGGCGCGGGCTGGCGTACCGGCTCCGGAAGCGGCGGAATAAGCGCCCAGGGTTGATCCAGACGCTTCACGTAATCACGCGAGGCTGCCTCGACGGCCGTCTTTAACTCCGGTCCGGCTCCGAACCTCCGCAGATGGCCCCGTCTGGCTTCCGAGATGCGGAAGTCGATTCCGTTGTTGTGAACCAGTTCGGCGATCGCCGCCTGTCCGGCAACCCTGCGGAATAGCAGGTCCAGGATCTGGTCCTCGGAAAGGGGATGGGCCGCCCGGCCGTCTTGGCCCACGGCTGGTCCGGCGGCCATCAGGAAGAACAAGGCGAATGCGGATGCGTTTCTCATAGCGCGCCCAGTTTCGCGCCACTACGGGACACCCATCAATGGCCGGCATGACAAACGTGTGCTACGAATCAACCATCTGACTTGGAAGGGGTTAAGGCTTCGTACTGCGCACCTTGCGGGCGAGCACGGCGTCGATTCCCCGGAGTTTCAACTCTCCGGCCAGGAAGCGGGCGCGGTCGGCGATGGCCGTGATGTCGGCCACGTCATGGCCGGTGTCGTACCAGCGGAGTTGCTTGGGCTGGGAAGCCGCGTCGTAGAAAGCCTGGGAATCGGCGACCGGCACGCCAGGGTCGAAGCGTGCCGATTGGAACAGCGCGGCGGTCGGAGCCAGGTGCGGCACGTAATGGATGGCTTCGATCGGACCGACAACTTCCACCCAACGCGGGAGTTCACTTCCCAAGCCCTTGCGCACGCCTTGCGCCCAAGGATGCGGGCTGGTGGCGATGTGATGGCCCATGCCCTGGAGTCCCACTTCAAAGACCGCGGCACGGAAGCGCTTGTCCACCGCAGCGGCCACCGCCGACATCATCGCACCAAAGCTGTGTCCGACAATCGCCAGACGTTTCGGATCCACGTCTGGGCGGGCGATCAGAATGTCCGCGCTGCGCCGCAGGTCCACCACTGCGCGGATCATCGAGTCGCGGAAGGCCTCGGGGGTCTCGCCGTTGGGCGGCGGATCCACGATCAGCGAGACGGCTCCGGCGCGCGCCAGCAGTTGCGCGTCAGGAAGCCACTGGATCGCGCCGCCGGAATGCATCCACACGATTCCGGCGAACGGACCCTTTCCTGTGGGCGCAACCAGGTAGCCCGTAGTTTTTCCGTCCTTGGGGCTGGGAAACTCCAGCTTCCGGATCGTGATTCCATCGCGGTCCGACACCAGGTCCGTCTTCAACTCCAGGCGCGCCGTGGCGTCGTAGTCGTAGAGACGGACAAGTTCTGAAAAGGGAGGAATCACAAGGAGCACAGCAAGAATCCAATGACTCAATTCTTCTCGTATTCCTTATAGGCCTGGGCTTTGGGAATGCCGCGCTCTTTGGCCACCTGCTTGAGCGCATCCATCTTCTTGAGCTTCTGATCCTTCATCACCTGATCGACGCGTTCCTTGATCGAAGCGCTGGCCTGGGGCGGAGGTACGTGGTCGGGTCGGTCGACCAGCAGGGTGATCTCGCCCTTCACGCGGTCGCGCTGGCGCAGTTCCTTGAGCACATCCAGAACGCGCCCGCGCAGAAACTCCTCGTGCAGCTTGGTCACCTCGCGTGCCACCACGACGTGGCGGTTGCCCATGACCTCGGCGATGTCCACCAGCGTTTCCAGCAACCGGTGAGGCGCCTCGTAGAAGATCTGGGTACGAACGATGTCCTTAAACTCTTCCAGGAGTTTGCGGCGCTGGCCCTTCTTCGGGGGCAGGAATCCGTGGAAGCGGAACGGATGCGTGGGCAGCCCGCTGGCCGCCAGCGCAGCCAAGAATGCCGAAGCGCCTGGCACCGGGATCACCGCGACACCGTGGCGGACGCAGAGCGAGATCAGGCGATGGCCCGGATCGGAAATGCCGGGCATGCCGGCGTCGGAAACCAGGGCGATGTTCTCGCCCTCTTCCAGGCGCAGGATCAGCTCCGGAGCCCGGGTCAGCTCGTTGTGCTCGTGGTAGCTGACGGTGGGCTTCTCGATCTGGTAGTGGGTCAGCAGCGTCTGGGTATGGCGCGTATCCTCACAGGCGATCAGGTCCACTTCGCGCAGAGTGCGCAGCGCCCGGAGGGTGATGTCCTCCAGGTTGCCGATCGGCGTTCCCACCAGGTAGAGTTTGCCCGCTTGTCCGCCCACGCACCTATCCTACGACAAACGGCAGATGTTTAGCCACAGAGGCACAGAGGGCACGAGAGAACGGAGGCCCCAGTCACCTCGTAAGCTTCGGGGGCCGTCTGATCGGCTCACGTTTCGGAATCGGAAGTTCCACTCCACCGAGGGGCGCAAGGTGGCTTCGAATTGCATCGGCCAGGTTCCGCTTCGAAGGCTTGACCTTCTTGAGTCCCCGGCGAACGACGGCTCGCGCAAACATCGCCGGCGTTATTTCAGGTGGGTCGGAAAGGTCCAGGCGCTTGTCGGTCATCGCCCGAACCCGCTTCCAATTCGTCTTCGACTTGCGCGAAGCAGTTGTCTTCATAGCGTATGGGGCCCCGAATTTGGCCCCGACTCGGGTGGGTTGTGGATGCTTTTTGGGCTTGATCTCGCCCGTGGTGTTCGCTTCACGCCAAACATACTGATGTCCTGGCAAAGGCATTCTGTCTTCTCGATCAATTTTAGGAACTGTAGGTCAGCGTCCGAAAAGAGATTGCTGTTCTCCTGCGACAAGCGTCGCGCCGCCTGGCGGCAGTACTCGCGATCAAGCTCGACTCCGATGCTGTTTCGGCCGTGCTTCATCGCGGCTATCATCGTCGTGCCGCTCCCGCAGAATGGGTCGAGGACCGTATCCCCGTTGAAAGAAAACATTCGCACGAGTCGAGCGGCCAGCTCGAGGGGAAACGGCGCCGGGTGTTCACGTGTGGACGCTCCGGTGATGTTCCAAAACTGACGGAACCAGGCATCATAGTCATCCTTGTCGATCATAGAGAGGCGGCGCTGCTCAAGGGTGGGCTGGCGGTACCCGCCTGGCTTTCGTTGCATCAGGATAAACTCGATGTCGTTCTTGATGATGGCGTTCGGTTCGTAAGGCTTGCCGAGGAACTTCGTGCCGTTTTGAACCTCGTAGTTGGCGTTTGCGATCTTGTGCCAGATGATGGGGTTGAGATTGTCGAAGCCTAACCGCCGGCATGCAACGCAGATGTCGGAATGGAGCGGGAAGACGACGTGCCGCCCGAACTGGCGTCGCGAGACACAAACGTCGCCGACAACACAGACGAGCCTCCCGCCGGGAACCAAGACACGCAAACATTCCCTAAAGACTTTACCGAGCTCATCCACAAATACCTCATAGTCGTTAATGTGTCCGAGCTGGCCCTCGCTGTCGTTATAGCGTTTTAGGTTCCAGTATGGCGGGGACGTGACAACCAGGTGAACCGACTCGTCGGGGATGAACGGCATATTCCGCGCATCACCTTGGATTAGCTGGTGAAGCGCTCTCTTCTCTTCGACGGCGGGTGCTGATTGCATGGCTTGGTGACCTACGCTTTGCTGTAAGCTGCGGCATGGGCAAGGAGCGATCGCCCAAAGGTTTCAAATGTGAGATCTTCGGCAGGCTGAAATGCCTGCCCTTTAAGGCCAGAGTCTCCAGCCGACAGTAGAAAAGCCGCTGCGTTGTAGTGCCGCTCCCTGACGAGCTTCCGGCAGAATAACTCGTAGCGGCGCGCGTAGGAGGCTTTCACGAACTCGGGAAAGACCTTGAAGTGCGGCTCTACGACCCGGACAGGCTGGCGCGACTTTGGGCTATCCTCCAGCAAGAACAGGTAGCCCAGCCATGGGCGCACGGTCTTGTTGAAGGCTCCTTCGCGGTACGCCGTCCAAAGGTCGAGAGCAGTGCCCATTGCCTCTTCGGTCCGGTTGTTGAAGTTGTTGCCGAAGGACGGTCCCACTTGAGACTTCAACTCAATGGCGGCGATGAGTTGGCTGTCCCTGACAACCAGCAGGTCCCATTCCTTCGTCGGGCGAAAGAACCCAGGCAACTCCAAACTTTGACGCGTGAAAATATGCTCCTGGGCAATGCCGGCTTCAACGAGTAGGGCAGTGATGAGTTCGCTGAAGCCGCCCATCTGGTAACCACCGGTGACGGAACCGCGAGAGCCTTGGTCAGACCGGCCTTGCTTGACCTGTCTTTCGCTCTGCTCTTGTCGAGCGCGCCAGTAGTAGGCTACAGCCTGCTCGATTCGTTGCTTGAGCTTGGTCAGTTGGCCATCCACACTTCGCGCGGTGACTACTCACTCCGAAAGTTAGGTTATACCAGGTGATCTGGAAAGTCTAGGAAGGCGAGGCCCTTGCTGAGGCGCATTGCTCGGAAGTTGCTACAAACCCCGCGACGCTAGAGATCCGAAGGGTTGGCCTAATATCGGACACTCACGCATCAGTCGATTGGAGCGCGAAGCTTCCGCAGCCTCCCGCAATTTGCAAGGGTACAGGACCACTCCTCGGTGAAACTCCGCCTTGATGGAGTAAGGCCGATTCCCTCGCGATTCTGTGCCTGCCGATCGGTGTCCTCTAACTCCCGACATACCTTGCGTACAAACTTCGCGCGATGCCGGGATCGTCCGTACCCTTGATGATCGCGCGGCCGTCGGAAAAGAGCGTGATGCTGGTTTCGGAATCCGGGCAGAACATCAGGACGAAGCTGTTAGCCTTGACCGTGCCGAGCGGCTGGAGGCGGAGGCTCAGCGCCGCCAGATCTACCGGACGGTCGTGCTCGTGGATCTGGACGGAATTGCGGCCGCACAAGGTGATTGCCGGGCGTCCCTCGCCTGCCAGATGCCGGAACCGGCGTTGCCCGCAGACTTCACAGGCTGGATCGGCGACACGGGTGACCAACGTCGAAACGCGGTTCTGCCAAACGTCGAGCGACAGCAGGCGCGGTTCCACTTCCGCGCCGATCATCACTTTGATCGCGTCGGTCACTTGAAATGACGCCACCGCGCTAACCGCGCTGGCCAGAATGCCTCTGGTATCGCAAGTTTCCTGCGGTCCGGACGGCGCGGTGGGGAAGACGCAGGCCAGGCATTTCGTCCGCCCTGGAAGGATGGGCATGGTCAGGCCGTAACTACCGACCGCAGCGGCGTAGATCCAGGGAATCCCCAGCTTCACTGCGGCGTCATTCAGCAGGTAGCGGGTTTCGAAATTGTCGGTGCCGTCGAGGACCACATCGGCGCCGGCGATCAGGCTCTCAATGTTCTCCGGCGTGACGTCGGCAATGCGGCCTTCCACCGCGACTCCGGAATTGATGGCCCGCAAGTGGACCTCGGCGGCCACGGCTTTGGGCAGGCATTCGGCGGCGTCGCGTTCGTCAAAAAGCGACTGGCGCTGGAGGTTGGAGGGCTCGACGTAGTCGCGGTCCACGACGATGAGGTGCCCGACACCGGCGCGGACCAGGGCGGCGGAGGAGAAACTGCCCAGCGCGCCGCAGCCCAGGACTACCGCGCGAGACGCCAGCAGACGCTCCTGACCCTCGCGGCCCAGAGGCGCGAAGAGCACCTGCCGGGAATACTTTTCGAGGTCCTGAGGCGTCACTTCGATATTATATAACTGGCTCTCGAAGCCGGGGCGCGAGGCGTCCCGGTTGAGCCGCGCCAGTTCCTTCGTTGCAACACTTTGCGTCCGCAATGCTGATCCGTCCAGCGGTGTACTTTTGCCTTTTGTTGTGCAGCGGCCCGCTGCTGGCCGCTTCCGGCGCTGACACGCTGGACGGGCGGCGCGTGGTCGAGGTCCGCTTCCAAGCCAAAGGCGGCGGAGATATTCCTGCGCCCAGCGCGGAGCGGGTGGCGGTAAAAGTGAATGATCCGTATTCTGCCGCCGCCGTGCGCAAAAGCATCGAAAACATCTATGCCACCGGGCGCTATCACCAAGTGGAAGTGGACGCCCAGGAGCGCGACGGCGGCGTGGCGCTGACCTTCCTGCTGGAACTCAACTTCTTTGTCGGCGCGGTCCGCGTGGATCCCGTCGATGCGCCGCCCACCGATCGCCAACTGGTCAACGCCACCAAACTGGTTTTGGGTGAGATGCTCACGCCCGAGAAATTGGAGCAGGCCCGCGCCGGGATCCTGCGGTTGCTGGCATCAACCGGATACCACAAGGCGGTGGTCACGGCCAAGACGGAGCCGCATCCCGAAACCCAGCAGACCGACATTCACTTTGAGGTTCAACCCGGCCCACGCGCCCGGCTGGCAGAGTTGAAGATCGAGGGAGAAATGGGATTCCCGGCGATCCAGCTCGCCGCCAAGACCGGCCTGAAGCCCGGCAAGGTGCTGACGTCCGGAAGGGTGCAGGATGCCTTGCTCAATCTCCGCAAGTTCTATCAGAAGAAGGAGCGGCTGGCGGCCTGCGTGGAGCTGGTCGAACGCAGCTACCTCGCCGACAAGAACGCTGAGCGCATCGTGATCCGCGCCAATGCGGGACCGCGGGTGATCGTGCGTGTCCGGGGCGACCGCATGTTCAACCGCACTCTCAAGCTCCTGGTGCCCATCTACGAAGAAGGCACCGTGGATACCGAACTGATCAAAGAGGGCGCCCGCAACCTGCGCAATTACTACCAGAGCAAAGGCTACTACGAGGTGGAGGTCCTCGATCAGCGCACCGACGATCCGCAGACCGGCGATATCAGCATTGAATACCAGGTGGAGAAGGGCAAGCGTCACCGGCTCGACCGGCCGGAAATCTTTGGCCACAAGTTTTTCGACGACGAAACGCTGCGCGAGCGTCTGCTCATCTCGCCTTCCAATCGCCTGGGCGGAGGCCGCTTCAGCCGCGCCCTGCTGGAGCAGGACAGCCTGGTGATCCGTGAGCTGTACCGCAACAACGGATTCCAAAACGTCAAGGTCAGCAGCGAGGTGGCCGACGATTACGAAGGCGCGCAGGGACGCATCCACGTGCGCCTGACGATCGACGAAGGACCGCAGACCCTGGTGGGCCGCTTGACGCTGAAAGGCAACCAGGGCATTCCCAGCGAGGAACTGCAAGGGGTGATGGCCCAGCTCGAAGGGCAGGCCTACAGCGAGTACAACGCCGTTGTGGACCGCGACAACGTGCTGTCCTATTACTACGATCGGGGTTACCGTGACGCTAACTTTACCTGGAAGGTGACGCCGTCCAGCGAGCCCGGCAAGGTGGACGTCGAGTACGAAATCAGCGAAGGCCGCCAGCAGTTTGTGCGCCAGGTTCTGATCGGCGGCGAGGAATTCACGCGCCGCGCCGTGGTGGAACGCGAAGTGCGTCTGCAACCCGACGGACCCTTGGGCCAGAGCGAGCTTCGGGAAACGCAGCGCAGTCTCTACAACCTGGGTATCCTGAACAAAGTGGATCTGGCCGTGCAGAATCCCGAGGGCGACGAAACCCATCGCACCGTCCTGCTGCAGGTGGAGGAATCCCAGCGCTGGACCGTCACCACCGGTCTTGGCGCGGAGGTAGCCCGCATCGGCGGCGGTGACCTCAGCCTGCAAAACCCGGAAGGCGCGGCCACCTTCAGCCCGCGCGTTTCCCTCGACGTCACCCGGCTCAACTTCCGCGGCCTGGACCACACCGTATTTCTGAAGTCCCGCTTCAGCACCATCCAGCAACGGATCTTGCTCGGATACACCGCCCCCCGCCCCTTCCAGTTGACCAACTGGACGCTTTACCTGAACGCGCTTCAAGATCATACCCGGGACGTCCGCACCTTCACCGCGCAGCGTTTGGAAGGATCCGTGGCCCTCTCACAGCGGCGCAGCAAGAGCGACACGCTCATTCTTCGGGCCAACTTCCATCGCGTGGCGATCAGCGACCTGAAGATTGACCCGGCCCTGATCTCCCAGTTCCAGCAGGCGGTGCGTATTGCCATGCCTTCAGCCACGCTGATCCGCGACCGGCGCGACAATCCGGCGGACTCGCGCCGTGGCATTTTCTTGAGCGCCGACGTGGGGATCTCCGCTTCGGCGCTGGGCAGCGAAGCCAATTTCAACCGCTTGGCGCTGCAATACACTTCCTATCATCCGTTCGGAAAGAACATCGTTCTGGCGCGCAGTACGCAACTGGGGATCCAGGAGCCGTTTGGCGGCTTGCGAACAGTGGTTCCCCTGGGGGCGGCGTCGCCCGTCTTCACCCGCGAGATTCCTTTGGCTGAGCGGTTCTTCAGCGGCGGCGGAAATTCCCATCGCGGGTTTGCGGTCAACCAAGCCGGTCCGCGCGATCCGGTCACCGGATTCCCGCTGGGAGGAGCGGGTCTGTTCATAAACAGCGTGGAGTTGCGCTTCCCGGTGCGCAAGCCGGACCTCGGCGCGGTGCTCTTCCACGACGCCGGCAACGTCTTCCGGCGCATCGGCAACCTGAGCTTCCGCGTGGGCCAGCGCGTGACCGCGGAGGACATGGCCAACAAGCGGATCACCGACTTCGATTACATGGTCCACGCCGTGGGACTGGGCATCCGGTACAACACTCCCATCGGCCCGGTGCGTCTGGACTTTTCCTATGCCTTGAATCCGCCGCGGTTCTACGGCCTGTCGGGAACCATCAACGACCTGATCCGCAATCCCGGGAACACCACTCGCGACCTCCACCGTCTCTCCCGTTTCCAGTTTTTCTTCTCCATAGGACAGACATACTGATGAAGAGCGCACACACTCTCGCCGCGATGCTTCTCTGTGTCCTCTGTGTCTCTGTGGTGAGATCTGATGTCGTGGATCGCATCCTCGTTACCGTAGGGAAACAGGTGATCACCCTGAGCGACGTGCGGGTGCAACTGCGATTGGAAGGATTTTTCTCAGGGAAGGATCCGGCGCCGCTGGATGCGGTCAAGACGAACCAACTGATCGACCGCCTGATGGATCAGGCGCTGATCCGGCGAGAGATGGCGGAAGGCGCATCACCCGCCGCCGGTCCCGACATGGTCGAGCCGCTTTGGCTCGAGATCCGCAGGCGATATCCGGATGTGGCGGCCTGGAAGGCGGCCTTGCAGCGCTATGATCTAAGCGAAGACGACCTGCGGCGTCTGGTGCAGTTTCAGGCCGACTTTCAAAGCTTCATCGATGTGCGCATTCGCCCCGGCCTTCAAGTGACCTCGGAAGAAGCGGCCAAGTACTATCAAGAGCAATTCCTGCCGGAACTGCGGCGGCGTGGCTCCGCCGAGCAGCCACTCGATGACGTGCGTGAACAGATCGTCAGCCTTCTTCTGGAGAAGGAAGTGAATGAAAAGTTGGCCCTCTTGCTGCAAGAATTGAGAGGCCGGACGGAGATTCGACGCCGATGAAGCTTCCAGGGCCCTGGCGTTACTTGAGTCACATGCAGGCCGGCTTCCGGCGCCTGCTGATCTCTACGGCCGTGCTGGCCCTGGTGGCGTTTTTCTATTTGCAGACGGATCACTTCCAGCGGCAGGTCGAGCGCCGCCTGATAACGGCGGTCGAGGAAACTACGGGAACGCGCGTTGAGCTGCAGCGTTTCCACTTGAGCCTCAGGTCCCGAGAGTTCCAGATCCACGGCTTGAAGGTCCGTAGCCGTGAAAAGCCGGATGCCCCCTTCTTTGAGGCCGACACGCTGGTAGCCGGCCTGCGGGTGCGCAGTCTGCTGGTCCGGGTGGCGGAATTGCGTTACCTGCGGATCGAGCGGCCGCGCTTCCGGGTGTTGACCGATGAGCAGGGCCGCACCAACCTGCCCCGGCCGCCTGCTCCTTTCGATCCACGCCGCAGTCCGCTGGATCCGCTGTTCGATCTTTCCATCAGCCAGTTGGAACTGTTGCATGCCGAATTCCAATGGAATGACAGCCGGCGCCACGTCGACTACACCGTCCACGAGGTGACCGCCGCGTTGCGCTACGACCGGGCACGCGACCGCTACCTGGGGACGCTGGGCATGAAGGCCACGGAATGGAAAACGGGAGGGAAGGCGCTGCCGGCCAACGCGCGGCTGCGGATTACCCTGGAGCGTCGCAGCATGGGCATCGACGAGTTTACCGTGGAGTTCCCGCACTCCCGTCTGTCGGCCAGGGGGTCGCTGCGCGATTTCAGGCATCCCGTAATCCAGGGCGACTACGAGGCTTCCGTGGATGTGGGCGAAGCGGGCGTGCTGCTCGGGACCGCGGCGT
>Ga0184615_10001105_pt1 | contig 14716 bp, 14 predicted proteins | sample PLM4_65_coex_FD_133134 | JGI IMG/M metagenome (GOLD analysis project Ga0184615, IMG submission 133134) | Groundwater sediment microbial communities from an aquifer in East River, Colorado, USA - PLM4_65_coex | ecosystem: Environmental > Terrestrial > Soil > Riparian zone | place: USA: East... | reverse complement strand
TGATTCCAGGACAGCAAGTCCCCGCGGTATCTTGACCTGAACATCAAGATAACGGTTGTTCAGCGAACGGATCTCAATGGAAAAATGACCGCCGTCATCACCCGCTTCCGTCCGTCCATATCCTGTCATACTGCGTATCATCGATAATGAACTCTACCTAACCCGGACAAGCCGGAACCAAGAAAAACTATGTCAATAAATTTGACACGGATAAAGACGGATTCATCTCATTTGAAATCTTCCAATAGCATGATGAGCTGTGCGACTTACACTATTGATTGTTGTACGATATTTCCAACTGGATAAAAACAAATAAAAAAAACATGACCATTCAAAACCATCACGGTAAAACAATGACAAATAAACTGACTTTCCCCTGCCAGTTTTGCGTTGATTTTGACTCATACGTCATTTTGTATATCTTACGCTTCGTCACCCATATTGTCAAACAATCCCAAACTACATTAGAACTTTCTCGTGTAATCCTCTTCAACGACCGGCTTAAAATGGTACGTCTTGACCGTATATGGTGGATAGATGTCAAAAAAGAAATGGACCTCCACATCCCATGCCGTGCCGATCTTCATGCGGTGATTGGTCTCATCGCGCAGCAATTTAAAATTGTCCGGTACGAGCGGAAGGCCGATTTCCCTTGCCCTCTTTGCAAGACCTGTAGTGATATCCGCGTCAGTCAAGGTCTGCGAAAAACGGGCCTTGGTGACCATTTCATCCTTCATAGCTTCCGAATCAATGTACAATGGCACCAGTTTAACGCCGATATGAATGACGGCAAATAAAACCAGAAAGATAAACAGCACTTTAAAACTGACCAACCCGCTGTCCTTCGATAACGTTGACACTGTCATCCCCTCCATTTTTATCGTATCAGCATCCCTATCCGTTCCCACCTTAACCAGCGGCCATCTCCATCCCACGACCAGTAGATAACAAGTGCCCGGCCGAGGATCTTTTCATACGTTACAAATCCCCAGAAACGGCTGTCCTGGCTGTTGTCGCGGTTGTCACCCATTACGAATACCGATTCCGCCGGCACCAGCTTGGGACCGAAATCATAATTCGACTGGTCGCGAAGATATTGGATCTCGTGTTTGACGATTCCAAGCTGCTCTTCAAAGAGCCTCGGTTTTTCATAATAGTGTGAACCCATACCCTGTTCTATTTCCTCGAATGCGCCCCGTGCGATGATCGGCACCGGTTGATCGTTGATGAACATCCTGCCATGTTGTATTTCTATCTTGTCACCCGGGACACCGACGACGCGCTTGATAAAATTCTTCGATTCGTTCTCCGGATACTTGAAAACGATAATTTCTCCGCGCTGCGGCTCCTTCCACGTGAAGATCCTGGTGTCGGTAAAGGGTATTCGCGGACCGTAGATGAACTTGTTCACCAGCAGGTGATCGCCGATGTCGAGCGTCGGTATCATAGATCCTGATGGTATCTTGAACGCTTCCACTGCAAACTGTCTTATGAACAGGGCAACGACCGCCGCAATGAGGAACGGTTCAACCCACTCCTTAAAAAATGACCTGTGTTTCACTTCCCGGTTCTGTTGTGCCTCCGACATCATTCCTCCCTAACCATTGCGCTGAGCGCAATAGATCATAACTCAAACGTTGAACATGGTTAATCCAAATTACCAGCCGTTCACTGCAATTACTCCCCCACCTTCAGGACGGCGAGGAAAGCCTCCTGCGGAAGCTCAACGCTGCCCACCTGTTTCATCCGTTTCTTGCCTTCCTTCTGTTTCTCGAGAAGTTTGCGTTTTCTTGTGATATCGCCTCCATAGCATTTCGCGGTAACGTCCTTGCGCAGCGCTCTGACCGTCTCACGGGAGATGATCTTTGCGCCGATCGCTGCCTGGATGATAACTTCATACAACTGTCGCGGGATCACTTCTTTGAGTTTCTCCGCAAGCTGCCTGCCTCGGACCGCGGCCTTGTCCCGGTGAGTGATGAGCGACAGCGCATCCACGGCCTCACCGTTCAGCAGCATATCAAGCTTCACAAGGTCGGATTCCACGTACCCGGACAGTTCGTAGTCGAGCGAAGCATACCCCTTGGTCAGGGATTTGAGCCTGTCGTAGAAATCCATCACGATCTCATTCAGGGGCAGGTCGTAGGTTAGCAGCACCCGTTCCTTCGTGATGTATGAGATCTCCTTCTGGATGCCCCGCCGCTCCTGACAGAGTGCGATAAGCGACCCCAGATACTGCTCCGGCGTGATGAGCGAGGCCACGATCATAGGCTCCTCGATACGCTGAATATCCTGGACATCCGGCAGTTTGGCTGGATTGTCCACCATCACGACCTCGCCGTCATTCTTCGTCACCCGGTAAACCACCGTTGGGGCCGTAGGGATGAGGGCAAGTTTGAACTCCCGCTCGAGCCGTTCTTTAATAATGTCCATGTGCAGAAGGCCAAGGAAACCGCAGCGAAAACCGAATCCGAGGGCAAGTGACGTTTCCGGCTCGTAGGTAAAGGACGAGTCGTTCAACCGCAGTTTTTCGAGGGCGTCGCGCAGGTCAGCGTAGCCGTCGCTATCCACCGGGTAAATGCCCGCAAAAACCATGGGCTTCACGTCTTTATATCCCGGCAGAGGAGCGTCAGCAGGACGCTCGGCATCCATGATCGTATCTCCGATCTTAGCATCCGAGACCCGCTTGATGCCGGCGATAATGCATCCCACCTCGCCTTGTGACAGCTCAGATATCTGCTGCATTTTGGGAGTAAACACCCCGACGGACTGCACTTCATAGACCGCCGAGTTCGAATAAAGCCTTATCTTCTGCTTTGGACGTACGGTCCCGTCAACAACCCGAACAAGGATGACCACCCCCTGGTAGGTGTCGTACCACGAATCGAACAGGAGCGCCCGGAGCGGAGCATCGGGGTTCCCGGACGGCGCCGGGATGTGCTTCACCACTGCCTCAAGAATATCTTTTGTGCCGATCCCGGCTTTCGCACTTGCCGGTATGGCACCCGAGGCATCAAGCCCGACCAATTCTTCGATCTGGTGTTTCACCTCTTCGATATTCGCGCTCGGCAAATCGATCTTGTTGATCACCGGGATGATCTCAAGGTTGTGATCGATCGCAAGGTACGCGTTGGCCAGCGTCTGCGCTTCCACTCCCTGTGAGGCGTCCACCACGAGGAGCGCACCTTCGCATGCCGCCATGCTTCGTGAGACCTCGTACGTAAAATCGACATGCCCCGGCGTGTCGATCAGGTTCAGTATATAGTCCTGGCCGTCAGTGGCCTTGTACCCGAGACGCACGGCGTGGGCTTTGATGGTGATGCCGCGCTCGCGCTCAAGGTCCATGTCGTCCAGTACCTGGTTGCTGCCCGCGGCCGACATCTCACGGTCCGAAAGCGCTCCCGTAAATTCGAGGATCCTGTCGGCAAGCGTTGACTTGCCGTGGTCGATATGAGCGATAATACAAAAATTCCTGATATGCGTACTTGCCATAATCTATTTCAAATTCCAAATCTCTAATGACAAATCGCCCACAATATAAGCATCATAAGTTCCAAACAAGTTGATATCTGATATGCGAACGTTAGAATTGATTTGTCATTGAGTGCCTGTTACTTGATATTTAACCTTCCCTTGGTTGTATCTTCTGTAATGCCCCTGCCGCTGCGCCGATCATTCCGGCGTCGTCGCCGAGCAGTGATGGTACGATCTTGGTCCGCTCGGCAGGCACTTGAAAGGCCCGCCTCATGATCTCCTCGTGCATAGCCCCGATAAAAAGGTCCCAAGCGTCCTTGACGCCTCCGCCGAGTACGATCATCTGGGGATTGAAGATGTTGATCAGGTTGGCGATGCCGATACCGAGCAACCGCCCCATGTCCTTCATAACCCACAGAGCGACGGCATCCCCGCTCCGCGCTGCCTCATAGATCGTTGCGGACGTGACCTCCGAGGCCTGAGTTGCTTCTGTCATCCCCAAGGCTTCACGATAACTTTGTACGATACCGCGCGCCGAGGCGTACATTTCAAGGCATCCGGTATTTCCGCATCCACAGGGTCGCCCGTCAGGGATCAGCGTCATATGGCCGATCTCCCCTGCCATTCCGTCTGCGCCCTGCCAGATCTTGCTATTGACGATGATCCCGCCGCCCACGCCGGTCCCGAGCGTCAGCAGGATCATGCTATCAATACCGCGGCCAGCCCCGCGCCACTGTTCTCCGAGGGCCGCCGCGTTTGCGTCGTTCTCGATGCTCACCGGGATACGGAGCGCCTTTTCCAGTTCATCCCTGAGCGGAAGGTGGTTCCAGTCAGGGAAATTGGGCGATTTCACGACAATACCTTTGTCTATCTGTATAACGCCAGGCGCGCCTACACCGACCGCCATAACATGCAGTCCGCGCTGGACGGCAATTTCCCGCTGCCGCGTAATATTGTCAACCAGACGAGCGACGACTTTTTTCCAGCCATCAGCAGCGCGCGTGTCCTCTTTGCGTTTGTCGAGAATATCCCCGTCGGCGCTCACGAGCGCCGTTCTTAAGTTCGTCCCGCCGAGGTCCACGCCGACTACCACCTGGCCCACGCTCACCCTCCGTAACTGCTCAAATTTATAGGATATTCGTAAAGTTTTGCATGATAACATACTGTGGCAAGAATGTAAATAAGATTGTTGTCACCGGGCATCAACTGAAAAAGGAATGGTCAGAATCGGATAATAAGATAAGCCCACTGCCCAAGCAGAATCATGACCACTCCCGCCCTCATGACATTCTTCTCTTTATCGGCAAGGAGGCAGTTGATACGGGGAAGATCAAATGCCGCGCTCATTAGGCTGTAAATAAAAAACGCGATTGCTGCCATCAGGCACAGGGTGGTAAGGGGATTCATGGCAAGCGCAGACAGGATATCACCATGGGCTATATGCACCACCGACCGCGTAGACCCACAGGCGGGACAGGGAAGCCCGGTCAGTCCTTTGAATACGCAGTCCGGCGCGAACGAGAGAATAGGCAGCAACCGGCCAGCGCCCAGCATCAAGAGCGCAATCCCTCCGTAGATGATGCCGAATTCTATCTGGTGCGATGACTTCTTTTTAAGGTACAAGCGCATGCCGTCGGTCTCACATCACTTATACAGATGCATCATGGCGCCGAACGATGAGGCGATAGCACCCATGAACAGAACAGCCGCTAGAAGCATCGCCCCGCAGCAGAACAGAAAAGGAAAGAAAACGGCAACGGTAGCCTTGCCGCCGGTGGTTTCATGCGCATCCCTGAGCCCGATCACGATGAGCGTCAGCATCCAGAGCATCGTGATCAGCATGCCGCAGTATGGAATGGCCATGAACAGAAAGGGCGATACGCTGTAACTAGTCACCCGAAAGGTCGCCTCAAAACCGGCTTTCGCGCCGCGGACCATCATGAGAAAAAGGTGGAGCATTCCGGACACGATGAACAGCCAGATGATGAGCAGGAACGGCATCATGACCATTCCGAAAGGTGATGCGATACCATTTGACATGCTGCGTCCGGCTGCGTTCCTCATCTCAGGTGTCATGATTCTCTGCATCGAGTCATGAAGCACGAGGTCCCAGATGGAAAGGAACATCAACCCCAGCATGCCGATGATCATGGCGAAGAGCAGCGGATCGGTCAGACCTCCGGTCACCGCCATCTTCTTGAAAAAATCAGACGGGTTCAACAGCACATACTTCGCGGTCCTGAAGAGACCGCTGAAATATCCGTTTGCCGCCCGGTCTTCCCACGGCGTTTTGCCTCTCACGCCATCAGGAGAACCTGTTCCTCCCTCAGCAACAAGCCGGAAACCGCACTGTTGACAAAAAATCTGGCCTTCTGTAATTCCATTACCACAGTGTGGACAGAACACGCAACCTCCTTACACGGGAAACCCTAAAAATGTTTTATCAGGCCGGAATGGTCAGACGGAAGCCAGGAGTATCGTCACTCCTTCGAATGGACTTCTGCTCCTGTTTGACCGTCCGGAGGTCCCTCAGATTATCCTCAAATTACTGCCTCTAAAGCTATTGAGGTGAAAATGATAAAGACATGAAGCATCAAGGCTGTCAATATCCTGCGCATATCACCTCCTGGAACTGACGAGCTCTCGCAAAACGCGCAATAAAAAAACCGCCCAAGGCGATTTGTGAAGAAATCTTATACTATCCAGCCCGCATTGTCAATTTGAATCATGTTCCTGCGGCATCTTCAGCCAACAAAGATCATCTGCATCATGCTCAGGCGATTCACGTATCTGGTGAGGGGAGGTATCAGGCGCTTCCGCATTCGCGGGGGTCCCCATTGATCTTTTCGATCGCATGAGGAAGTGCAGGAAGGATGACGGCAAGGTTCTCACGCACGGCCCTGGGGCTGCCGGGCAAGTTCACGATCAGGGTCCGCTTGCGGATGCCCGCGATAGCCCGGGAGATCATGGCATGGGGGGTCTTCTTGAGACTCTCTGCGCGCATGGCCTCGGCCATGCCGGGCAATTCCCGTTCGATCACCTCTCGCGTGGCCTCGGGTGTCACATCGCGGGGCGACACACCCGTGCCGCCCGTGGTGAGAATGAGGTCGATCGTTCCGGAATCTGACAGGCGGCTCAGGACTTCGACAATACCCGGTTTCTCATCGGGAAGGACCTCATAATGACTAACGGAAGCGCCCATACTCAAGATCATCTCTCGGATGATCATGCCGCTTTCGTCTTCCCTCTCACCCTTTGAGCCTTTGTCACTCAGCGTTATGATTGCGGCGCGAAACATGCTTCGGTCACCTCGCTCTCCGGCCCGCTGACTACCACCTTGTTACGCCCTGATTGCTTTGCCCGATACAGCGCCTGATCGGCCGCATTGATAAGCCCGCTGGGAGAACCAGAGGCATAGACCGCCACCGCATCCATCTGCATGTTCCGGATATCGATATACGTATAAACGCCGATCATAAAGGCCATAACGAACGAAAGCGAAAGGATTATCTTCACATCGAGTCTATTTCGAATACGGGTTAACATATGCAGGTTATCTCACCTCACCGCCCACCGTGATCTCGGGTATCCGAAGCGTCGGCTGTGCATCGCTTACCGGCGACCCCTGCCCGTCTTTGCCGCAGGTCCCTATCGAGAACCCGAGATCGGAGCCCACCCGGTCGATCGAGAGGAGCACCTGCGGTCCATTCCCCGTAAGTGTGGCCCCGCGCACCAATTCACCGATCCTCCCGTTCTCGACCAGATATCCTTCGGTCACCTCGAATACAAAATCACCGTTCACGGTATTTACCTGCCCACCGCCCATCTTCTTTACAAAGAGACCGTTCGGCGTTGACCGCAGGATGTCCTCGGGACCGGTTTCCCCCGGCACGATCATTGTGTTCGTCATCCTCGGGATCGGCCGGTGTTTGTAGGATTCGCGCCTGCCGTTCCCCGTGGACCTCGCTCCATCTTTCATGGCAGTCAGACGATCGTACATGAATGTTTTCAGAATTCCCTTGTCCACCAGCACCGTGCGTTCTGCGTGAACGCCTTCATCGTCGAAACGGAACGATCCGCGCCTGCCTGCAAGCGTGGCGTCGTCCACAACCGTAATGAGCGGTGACGCGATGCGTTCTCCCCTTTTGTTCGAGTAAACCGACAGACCGGACCGGGCCAGGTCCGCCTCAAGCCCATGACCAATGGCCTCGTGGATCATGGTGCCGCCGGCGTCAGCGGAGAGCACAACCGGCATTCTCCCTGCCGGCGCCTTTCTCGCGGACAGCATCATCACCGCGCGCCGGGCGGCTGTCTCCGCCGCCTTCTCAAGCGGGTACGCTTCAAAGAGCTCCATGCCGGCGATACCCCCGATCGGTTCGTATCCGGTCTGGACGACCTCTCCGTCCGCGGCCACGACATGGACAAGCGCGGTAAGATACATGCGTTCATCCTCGGCAAGAATGCCATCAGAGTTTGCGATGAGGACGTGCTGCCTGTTTTCGCGGTAGGTCACCATCGCCTGACGTATGCGCGGATCGAACGAGCGTGCGACCCTGTCCGCCTGCAGTACCATCGCTACCTTCCGGGAAGTTTCAACGTCTTCCGGGGCCTTTTTAACGGGTAAGTCGACACGCGGGTTTGCCTTGATCAATTTGATGATTGTCTGATGGGGTTCCCCTGCGGCGACCTGGCGAACGGCGTCGGCGATTTCAAGAAGGGACTCGGTCGTCAGTTCATTCGTGTAGGCGTAAGCGGTCCGCTGTCCGAAGATGAGCCGCACGCCGGCTCCGCAGTCCAGCCCGGACATGACCTTCTCAAGCCTGCTGTCCTCGCACACAAGAGAAAGCGGAGAGCTCCGCTCGATAAAAACGTCCGCGAACTCGCCGCCCCTGCTCAATGCTCTTTTCAGGACCGCGCCGAGATCAATAGGTGTGTCCATGTTTCTCCTCTATCCAGTAGAACGCCGTGATGTTATCACGACAGCTGTAATCCCCTATTATAGTATACTGACCGGGGCATTTCAATGATTATCGAACATTGATGACGTCGTAAGCAGAATCTTCATGTGAATCGATCAGTAAAATCATATTTTCCGTGCAGTACCAAGGGTTTTGGGATACCTGCTGATATCTATGATCCCAATCATTTTGATGCATTCGCAAAATAAAACCTGTTCTGTCACCCTGAACGAAGTGAAGGTTCTCTCAATTTATTTGGAAATGCAAGATGCATCGCTTCGCTTAGCATGACAAATTCGGTGCTCTTTGGTTTTTTTGAGACCATCATCTTACAACTCCTCTTTTCCTGTTGACAAAAAAGTAAATAGCGGCTACCCTTTTTTAAAAAAGATACATGAAAGAACCATAGTGAAAGAAACTACCGGATGAAATATAAAAAAATACTTATAGCAGACGATAATGAGAATATCCGGGAAGCGCTCACGTACCTCCTCGAGGATGAAGGACATTCATTGTCGGTAGCGAAGGACGGCGCCGAAGCGCTCAGAAAGGTCAGGGAGGTCACTCCCGATATCCTGTTCCTCGACATTATGATGCCGGAGATCAACGGCTATGACGTCTGCCGCACCATCAAGAACGACCCTGACCTTAAAAAAACCTACATCATTATGCTGACCGCCAAAGGTCAGGCGGACGAGCAGGAGCGATGCAAGGAGATCGGAGCTGATGAATACGTCGTAAAACCTTTCAGCCCAATGGAAATATTTGCCAAGATCAATAATATCCCGGATAGATAAGACCGTTATGCCAACCTCTTCAAAACGGAGACTTGCCGGGAAATTCGCACTGACAGGGTCTTCCGTCCTTATCGTTTAACTGCTTGACATTTCTCTGCTTTGTGAAGTAAAGTATCGCATGTTGCAACGTCTTATCAGTGTCCTCAAACAAAAGAAAATATTTACTCCCACAGTGTTCGTCCTGACCATTCTAGTAGTGCTATCACTCATCATCATTCTCGGGCAGTTTTTCCATCAGTCGCTTCAGGAAGAAATGGCGGGCCAGTTCAACACTCAACAGCTGCTGCTCGCCCGTGAAGTGGCCGTGAACATCGAAAGCTTCGTCGACCATGTCTACAAGAACCTCAGCGTCATCTCTCAGCTCCCCAATGTCGACCGGATCCATCGCAGTCCCCGCTGCCGCTCCATAGCGGAGTCGATCACTCTCAGTCTTCAGAACGAGGCGCTGATCACCGTCCGCGTGCTTGACGAGAACGGGATCCTGCTTTATGACAGCGCTTTCCCCGGAAGAGAGCTGGAGGACCTTTCAAAAACCGACTCCTTCCGGAAAGCGCGGCTGCTGCCTAGGAATGAAAATCTCATCACCGACCTGCTCGAGTCCCATGACCAGGGATCGATCAGAAAAGAGTTTATCATTGCCACTCCCATCTACAAGATCCGGAAGGACGAGCCGAGACCGATTTTCAGAGGCGTCGTGCTGGCGGTACTCTCGATGAACGGGATTACCCGGAAATATCTCTCGCCGATCAGGTCCGGCATGCGCGGTTACGCATGGATGATGGACAGCGAAGGCACCCTCCTCTACCATCCCAACCAGCCCCAAATGGTTGGCAAGAACCTCTACCAGACCGATAAGACATGTTTTCAATGCCATAAGTCTTTCGATGCGGAAAAAAAGATGATCGAGGGCAAGTCCGAGACCTTCGGCTCATACGAGGCGCCGGGAGGCGAGAATAAGCTTGCGGCGTATTACAAATTCCCGATCGTAAGAAAATCCTGGATCGTGGTCGTCTCGGCCCCCTACTCCGATGTGATCGCGCTGATGCAGAAAAGCAGACGTTTTTATTCCCTCCTGATCCTGTCGATCTTCATCACCACGCTGGTCGTCACAGCGGTCATGGTCGTCAACTACAAAAAGCAGATCAAGGCTGAGGAAAAAGCCAAGCATCTCGAAAACGAGCGTCGATTGGAACGCGAGATAGAGATCCAGAAGGACTATCTGGAAAACATCATCGAGAACACGAAGACGAACCTCATGGTCATCGATAAGGACCTCGTGGTCAGAACACTGAATACCGCGCAGGCGCACACATTCAGCCGGAACAAAGAGGATCTTCTCGGCAAATCACTTTTTACTCTCTTCCCCGATGATTTTCATCCTTACGAGGGGACGCCGATCGAAGAAATCCTGCAACAATCGCTCGCGGGTCGCAGCTTCGAGATCAGGGACTACAAATTATCGGGACTCAGTGAGGCCCCCCTGTATCTGACGATGAACATCAGCCCGCTCCTCATCGACGGCAAAACCCCGGGGATCCTCATCACGAGCACTGACGTTACAACACGCGTGGAACTGGAGGATGCACTGAAGCAATACGCGGTGGAGCTGGAGGACAAGGTCGATAAAGGGACCGCCACGGCGAAGAAACTTGAGCAGCAGGTCATGCATTCCGAGAAACTGGCCGCGCTCGGCCGGCTTTCCGCCGGTATCGCCCACGAGATCGGCAACCCCCTCACCTCGATCTCATCTTTCGCCCAATTGCTCCGTGAACTGACAACGGATGAGTTCACGCAGAGCAGCCTCGACATCATCAATAAACACATCCAACGGATCACCGATATCGTGCGGAAGATGTCCACCTTTGCGCGCGCCGACTCGCTCAATATACAATACGTGCAGCTCAACGACGTCCTGCAGTCAACGCTCGACCTCGTTCGTCTCGACAAGCGGATGAAGAATACGATCGAGATCCTTGTTTCCTTTGATCCCGATCTCCCCAAAACCATGGTCGACGAGGGGCAGATGTCCCAGGTTTTCATCAATATCATCCTGAATGCGCTGGATGCGATGCCCGAAGGTGGAAGCCTGAGCATAACGACGAGACACGCCCATGGTGATTCTGGGAAGGATTTCATCCAGATCGAGTTCGCGGATACCGGGATCGGGATATCCAAACAGGAGTTCGAAAAGATCTTCGATCCTTTTTACACGACCAAGGAAGTAGGAAAGGGGACCGGCCTCGGTCTTTCCTTAAGCTACAATATCATCAAACGGTTCAATGGCGAAATCAAGGTAGAAAGTGAAGATGCCAAGGGAACGATATTCACCATCATCCTTCCTGTAGAAAAAGGATAAGGGAGACCTGTTATGCAAAAAGCCAATATTCTGATCGTTGATGATGAAAAAGACATCTGCATGGCACTCAACATTCTTCTGAGCAAAGAGGGATATGCCGTGAAGGAAGCGTATAACGGCGAACAGGCCCTTGACCTCATCAAGAAGGAAAATTTCGACATAGTCATGACCGACATCAAGATGGATAAAATGGACGGGTTCGAGGTTCTCAAGGAGACGCAGAAGCTCAGTCCAGAAACATCGGTGGTCATGATGACGGCATTTGCCTCGGTCGGGTCCGCTGTCGAAGCGATGCGGTCAGGCGCCTCTGACTACATCACCAAACCGTTCATCAACGATGAGATCAGGCTGACCATCAGAAGGCTCCTCCAGAGCAGAGAGCTCCAGATGGAGAACCAGATCCTGCGACAGGAGTTGAGCCAGCGTCAGACTGCGTTCACGAATATCATCGGAAGCTCCGAGTCCATGCAAAAAGTCTTCAGCGTCATGGAAAAAGTCATCCCGAACAAGAGCAATATCCTGATCACCGGCGAGAGCGGGACGGGCAAGGGGCTCGTTGCGCAGGCAATCCACGAAGCCGGCCCGCGCAAAGACAAGCCATTTATCGCCATCAACTGCGGGGCCATCCCGGAGAACCTGCTCGAAAGCGAGCTCTTCGGCCACAAGAAAGGCGCCTTCACGTCGGCCAACGAGGACAAGAAGGGCCTCATCACCATGGCGCACACCGGCACCCTGTTCCTGGATGAGATCGGTGAACTGCCGCAGGCACTCCAGGTCAAGCTGCTCCATGTGATCCAGACCAGGGAACTCACCCCGGTGGGCGACACGCGGGTCATCACCGTGGACGTGAGGATCATCGCAGCCACGAATGCCGATCTTATGCAGCGCGTTAAAGAAGGGCGTTTCCGGGAAGACCTTTACTACCGCTTGAACGTCATCGAGATCCATATGCCGTCGCTGCGCGAGCGGCGCGACGACATCCCGGTGCTCATCAAGCATTTCATGGAGGTTTTCGCGAAGGAAGCGGGAAAGACCATCAAAGACATCGACTACGAGGCCATGCAAGCCCTCCTTGCCTACGATTGGCCGGGCAATATTCGGGAGCTCAGAAACACGATCGAGCGTGCCACGGTTCTTGCGGACGGGGAAGTGATCACCATGCACGACCTGACTGACAAGTTCAGGACCCTGGACATTGAAGGGGTTTCGACCTCATCCCTTCGCCAGGCATTGGATACGTTCGAGCGGGACTATATCCGTCGGAGCTTAACGGAGAGCAAGGGGAATAAGGAAGCGGCGGCGGGTAAACTCGGGGTCGACCTGGCTACGCTGTACCGGAAGCTGAAAAAGCTCAGGATAGAAGCAGCGTAAACACAAGCTTCAAATATCAAAGCCCAAAGATAAAATACATTCCAAATTTCAAAAAATCAAACATACCGTTTGTAAAACGATGTGAATGAAATTTTGAACTTTTCATTTCATCTAGTCCCATCCTGAGAATTCCATTCCCTCGCCGGCGCACGTTCCACAGCCCCTTTCAGCTTTATCGAATTCACGCTGGATGCCGGCAGCGCAATCCACTGCATCAGGCCCTTCAGATGCACTTCAACATCCGAGACCTCGATCAGTACCCCGACATATTGTATTCCGTTTGCAATTACTTCAACCTCTTTCCCGATCATGCTCTGAATGTCCGGCATAGTGCCTCCTTTGTGAATAAGCGAAGGTAAGAAAAAGGCCTGATTTACTACTTACCCTCTGACCTTCGCATCTTCTCTTAAATCTCAAGTCTCCCCCAGGTTTCTTTCCTGTACCTCCGGAGCAGAAAGGACATTCGAACGACCCAGTCCAGGACCATCACTGACCACACATAACGGATGTCGGCCTTCACGATCACGGCAAGCAGCGCCGCGAGCGGCAGACGGACGAACCACATGCCGGCAATGGTCGTGAACATGATGAACCCCGTGTCACCTGCCCCGCGGAGCGATCCGGCGACCACCATGGTGATGGCGAGCGGGATCTGGGCGAACGCCACGATCTTCATATACAGGATACCATATTTTATTACTTCAGGATCGTTCGTGAAGGTTCGCAAGAGAGCATAAGGAAAGAAAAAGAACAGCAGCCCCATCGCAGCCATCAGGACGACGGCAAGACGATTGGCCTCATATGCCGAGATGCGGGCATGGTCAAACCTGCCGGCACCAAGGTTCTGTCCAACCATGGTCGCTGCCGCAACGGCGATGCCGTAACCTGGCATGAATGAGAGTGCCTCGATGGCCAACCCCACCTGGTGCGCGGCATAGACAGCGGTCCCGTAGAGCAGGACCACCTTGGCGAAGACCAGGGAACCCGCGTTCTGGAGCATCCGGTCGATAAAGATAGGGTAGCCGATCTTGAACGTCATGGCCGTATACTTGATTTCAAGGTCCCTGTGGACCATAATGTACCGTTTGTTCAAAGAGCGGATGAGCATAAATACCGCACCCATGCTTTCAGAGATCGCGATGGCAATGGCGGCGCCTTTGACCCCAAGTCTCGGAAAGCCGAGATATCCGTAGATCAACGGATAGGCCACGACCACATGAAGGATGTTCACGATCAAGGTCGCATAAAGCGGGGTCTTCGTGTCACCAGTCCCGTGCATGATACCGGCGAGTACATTGATCGAGATCGTGAACAAAATAAAAGTGAAGATGATGTCCGTATACTCAAGCAGGATACTCTGCACCTCGGCATTTGCACCGAGAAATGACGCGACCTGTCCGCCGAACGATCGTCCTATGATCGTGATGATGAGGGCTGCACCGACTGCGATCAGCATAGCCTGATATGATGCCTTTGCCGCGTCCCCTTTCCTTCCAGCTCCCCACAACTGAGCGACCTGAACGGTGACACCGACGTTGATGCCCCATGAGAGACTCATGGCCACAAAGACCATGATCTGCGCAATGCCGACGGCGGCAATGGAAGAGGCGCCCAGACCACCGACCAAAAAGATATCGACGATTCCGACAGACCGCTGAAGCAGGCTCGACAGGACCACGGGAAGGGCAAGGGAAAAGACCTGTTGTCGAATGTTTTTCTGCATGTACATGCCGCGCAATTGCGCGATGGGCTATAAATACAAT